>ERZ1684502.28-NODE-28-length-48795-cov-149.681637_pt1 | contig 48795 bp, 51 predicted proteins | sample MGYA00580192_ERZ1684502 | MGnify/ENA primary metagenome ERZ1684502 (study PRJEB41476, sample SAMN13258264) | hydrothermal vent metagenome | biome: caldera [ENVO_00000096]; feature: acid hot spring [ENVO_00002120]; material: acidic water [ENVO_01000358] | place...
CTATAATTTTACGCGATCTTCCATACTATTATAACTTAATGATTGTTCATCCAGGTCAATACTTAAACATGACAATGTATGCTGTTGATGGTAAAACTGCTACAGAAAACATGTACATCCCAGTATATAATGCAAAGTATGTTGTGGATACGCAAATAGTCCCAGGATTAGTACAATATGCTGTATGGTATGCAGGAACAACTAATGGAACTCCAATAGCTGAAGGCGCATATGCGTTTTTAGTTGGCGAATATAACGGTCCATGGTTTGCTTATGATGTAGGAGAGGTATTAGTAATTCCACCAAACGGTTCCTACTTCAGTCCAACTGACATATCGAAGTATATAGCTTCATCTAATGCCGCACACTCATCTGGTCTAGTTGGTGACCCATACAATCCACCAATAATCCTTGAAAATGGTACATCTACTCCAGTACTATATGCTGTATCTGACAAATACGCATTATTCAATGACTCTGTTCCAGGACCCACATTCGTTGTAAATAAAGGCTCTAATGTGACTTTGTATATAACTATACCAACTCCAGACAACGACCACAACTGGCTATATAACTATACTTCTGCAGGAACTCCTCAACCAATGCAAGGACTAATTGTAGGTGTTTACGCTGTATGGTGGAATGGAACAATAGAGCCTGTAGCATACCAAACATTAACATATAATACTCCAATGAAATTCACATTTACAGCTAATGCCCCAGCATATCTATATGGAATTATAACACCAGCTTACTATGTATATAACTTAGATGGGATGTCAAACACATTAACTGGAGAAGATGCAGGATATCTAATGTCATTATGGGGTGTTATATTAGTTGAGGGGTGAGATAAATGGTTAGTTTCTTTAGGTTATTAGGAATTGGATATGTTTTAGCTATAGCAGGTCTAGTATGGGAATTATCAGAAATAACGCTTCATAAAGCTGCTGTACCATATGTCTTACCATTTACTATAAGTGCTTTCATAGGATTTCTAGCGTATTTCCTATTTGTCTATTTCGCCCCTACTGAAGAGAAAAGCCAGTAAATTTAATAAAGTTATTTAAAATTTTTTCTTCTACTTCTTCTTTTTGCATCTTTTTCAATTCAGCAATTTTTTCTATTGTTATCTCGACGTTACAAGGCTCATTCCTTTTCATTTTTTCTGGTCCCATAAAAGGCGAATCAGTCTCGGTCAATAAGTACTGAATGTCAACATTCTTCACAACTTCTTGTCTGTTCTTGTCCCTTACTATGATTGGTGGAATTGAAATAAAACCTCCTAAATCAATTACCTTTTTTGCATTCTTTACACTTCCTTCAAAAGCATGTATAGCAAATTTAACCTTGTAAGATGGAAGAATAGAAATTAAATCTGAGAAACCCCCCCTTACATGTAGAACAACTGGTTTTCTATCCTTTTCTGCTATTTCAAGAAACTTTGAAAGAATCTCTTTCTCCTTTTTCCTTAACTCTTCATCTTTTATCCAGAAATAATCTAGTCCAATCTCACTTATTATTTTAGCTTCTTTAGCAAGCTCAAGGCATTTATCGGCTTCTGCAATTTTATCTTTAACAAATTCTGGGTGAAAACCTATTGCAGCAATCACGTTTTTATATTTCTTTTCTAGCTCAATTGACTTTAAATCGCTCTCTAAATCAACTCCGGCATTTACTACTATAATGTTACACTTTTTTAGTACTTCATCCCTATCATTATCAAAATCTTTTACATCTATATGAGCATGAGCATCTATTAGCATATAAAAAGAGGAGGTAAAAACGTTTTTATCTTTTTATTTCCATGGCTCTCTAAGCACTTGAATTTTTATTACGTTTTCATTTTCATCATATATAACTTTCACAAGATCTCCTTCTCTTATCTGGAATTTTTGTCTTATTTTTGCAGGTATAGTCACTTGATAATTCCTAGATACCTTAACAATTTCTTCTATTGCCATTTTTATCTACCATTAATGTATATTGTGCCGTATAATTAAAACTTTACTATAGTAGGCAAAAGTCAGATTTAAATAGACAATGCAAAAATAGTAGTATAAGTATCAATTCTCCTTTTATACAAACTATCGATTTCAATTAATTATGTAATAATTATCGATATGTAAGTTTAACTGATTAGTAAAGGTCTCTTTAATTATAACGAAAAAATATAAATAGAGGTAATAATAGAAACTTTATTTGTGATATAAATGTCCCAAACTCAGATTAGTGGGACTAGAATAAAATTACCCTCTGGTAAGGATGCAGGATTAGTTGACATTTTATCATTTTGCTATGGCTTATCTGAAACTGACGTTCAAGTATTAATAGCTCTAGCAAAGTCTGGAGCAAAAGGGACTGAAGATCTAGAAGCTGATTTGAAGCTTTCAAAGGCTTCAATAAATAGAAGCTTAAACAAACTCCTTGAAATGGGTCTAGTAATGAGGATAAAAGAGCCAGGGAATAAAGCTGGAAGGCCTAGGTACTTATATAAGACCAAGGACTATAATGAGCTAAAGCAAAAGATACTTAATGACATAAGAGATTGTGCAAATAAAATGAGCCAATTAGTAGATCAAGAATTTAACATCTCTTGAAGTTTTTTCACTTTTTCCTCTAGTAAAGTCTCTAACTCTTTTCTCCAGTGAATATAACCATTTACGATTACCCCCTTAACGAAATCCCCAGTAGCTAAGTAAACTATGTTTGAGATTAGCCTATCTTTTTTCAATGGATAAAGTCTTTTTTTATCTAACAAAACTAAATCTGCAACCTTCCCTTTATCTATGTAACCACCGTCAATCCCTAAAAGCTTATAGCCATTAAAAGTTGAAAGCTTAAGCAAGTGATAAGCCTTAATCTCAACGTTCCAATACATTTGCCTTTGCAACAAAACTCCAATTTTCATTTCCCTAAAAAGGTCTAGAGAGTTATTACTAGCTGCCCCATCAGTGCCAAGAGTTACATTGGTCTTCTCAATGAGCTCTTTTAAAGGAAAAGCCCCTCCAGTTGCCAATTTCATATTAGATGTAGGGCAATATGTAACTGAGGAGTTTTTAAGTAACTCAATTTCCCAGCTTGCAACCCAACCTAAATGTACTAGTTGAGAATTTTCAAGTAATTCAAGTTTGTTCAAGTACTCTACTGGGAAGAGTCCAGTCCTCTTCTTTATTTCATAAATTTCTCTTCTTGTCTCTGAAACATGAATATGAATTCTTTGCTTTAATTCTTCCTTTAACTGCTTAACTAACTTAAGGGTTTTCTCTTCAACTGCATATAAGCTGTGCACATTTATTATTGGCTGAAAATATTCTGTCGGTTTCAAGCCCCTTTGCTTTTTATCAATTTCATGAGGATCAAAAAGGAAGTCAAGAAAAGTATAACCCGCATTCGCCCTTACTTTATATTTTTCTGCTAGCTCTTTTACATCCTCTGGGTTAAAGTACATATCAACAAACGCAGTAGTCCCGTTTAATAACATTTCTAAGATTGAGATTTCACTGCCCAGCTTCATTAGCTCTTTATCAAAATTTCTCTCAAATTCCCACATTTTATTTAACCATTCATTAAGCTCAGCATCATCATAATACCCCCTAAGGACTACCATTGGGGTGTGTGTATGTGCATTAACTAATCCCGGGATAACTACAAAATCTTTGCAATCTATTTCATCCCCTTCAACGTAATCTGCAATGTCCTTTATTCTCCCATCCTGTATTACAATGTTTTTATTTTCTATTACTTCATCAAAGTTAACAATATAACTGCAGTTCTTTAAAGTATATGTGTTATTACGAACCTCCATTCGTACTCACTGATTTTCCTTTTATATCCTTCAACTTTTAATTCCCTCTTAAATAGTGGAGCATAAACTACAAAAGTCTCAGCTTCTCCACCTTCAAATGCAGGGTTGAATCCATATTTTCTCGCCCTTTCAATTATCTCCTCAACGTCATCTTTTGTAATTATTTTGCCTAACAAATGGAAAGGAAAGCCATAAGCAGTTGCAGATGTTATAATAAACTTAAACCCTTCCTCTACCAATTCCCTCATATATTCCTCTTGGTTTTTTCTCCAGAGAGGGGAGTAAGTCTTTAAGCCAACTTCTTCAGCAATCAAGTTTATGTTTAGCCTTTGATAGTCAGAAAGCAATGCACCAGTAACTATGCCCATAGCACCTCTATCTTTTGCAATTTTAAATGCCTTTCTTAAGTCCTCAAGTTCTTTGTCTTTTTCCCCACTAGTTGGCAATTGAATAACATTAATTCCAAGGACTTCAGCTTGATATTTTGTTAGCTCTACATTAGGTACTTGAAACATCCAAGAGTCTTCCCTTTTAGGAATAAGCGTGATTAAGCAATCAACATCAAATCCTTTGAAAACTGCCCAATGCAAGGAATATGTGCTATCTTTTCCACCAGAATAAAGGACACAGACCTTCATAGTTTATAACAATAAATAGTGTGCTCTGTTTCTCCTAATATTCCCATTGCTTTTACCCTTTTCACTTCGTATAGCGTGAGGTGATCAAACCTAAAGTCATGAGATATGACTCTTAACCCTTTCCTGCCATAATTTAAAATATAGGGCTCTAAGAGCTCATTTGTTCTTGTTGATAAATATGAAAGAAGAACTGTAGCCCTTGGAAGCAATACTGGGGCTAGAGTAAGCAAATCTCCGCATATTATTTCCACTTCTCTGTCTTCATATGCCTCTTTGCAAAGCTTTTTATCAATCTCAACCCCTATAGCAAGCTTAACTCTAAAGTCTTTCTTAGCAATGTGCAAAGGTCTGGCATTACCAGCACCTAAATCAAGGACTATGTCATCTTTCCCAGCTTTAGCGCATTTTAGCATTTCTATTGCAACCTCATCTGGTGTAGGCACAAATGGGACTAGCAACTTTGCTCACTTTATAATATATCTACTTAGCGTATATTTATCTTGATTTTTGTAAAAATCTTTCCATGAGTTAATGTTTTTTAATGTTTCAAGGGAAAAGCCGTGAAGTCTTAGCTCAAAAGTGCCTACAAAGTACACAGTTTTTGCGTAATTTATTAACTCATACAAACTTCTCACTTTATTTATATTTTCTCTTAAAAAAGAGGTTGAGTAGCAAGCCAATAATGGCTGAACTTCCTCCTCTTCAACTATGCTTATTTCTGCGTCTTTACTGCAAATAAAATTTGCTAATTCTCTAGTTATAAAAGGGAAGTCGCAGCCTGTAATAAAAACTCTTTCCTTATTAACGTAAGGCAAAGCGAGTTTTACTGCATTTACTGGGCCTTTTCTTTCGTTGTCAATTATTTCTATTCCTTTAACATTTCTACTTTTGTTTGTTACAATTATTGGGTTATCAAAGTTTTCCACAACTCTTTCCAAAAAACTCTTTCCATTAAACTCAAAACAGCATTTGTCAGAGCCAAATCTTTTTGACTCCCCACCAGCTAAAACTATAACATCAAATGAGGAGCCTTTGTATCTCAATCTCTTCTCCCTTTTTGTAAGTTTTCCCTCTTTTTAGATAGCCAAATCCATCAGCTCTTATAATCTCACTATATAACCCAGTGCCCCACCTTAGGGGGAAAGCTTTGTCCCCTTCAAGTCTAAATAAATATGTCGAGTCCATCTTATGTTTTACCTCTATATCTTCACCCAAAATTGCCTTAGAAAACTTTCTTATTTCAACGTTTAGCATTCTAGAGATTACATGTAGTCCATGTTCATGAAATACTGTTATTGCAGAAACCACTTGTCCTGGCAAACTAACAATTGGCTTATTTTCTATTAAACCTGCTCCTCCTCTTTTTATTATATTTACACTTACTCCTTCAAAGAGCAATTTCCCTAGTTCGCTAACAATCTTTTTAACGTAGTCTTTTTCTCCTACTGATGATCCACCAATAAAGAATATTAAGTCGCAATTCTCCTTTGCTTTTATTAAGGCATTTTTAATTTCCTCTTTTTCATCTTTTACTACTCCATAATAGATTGCCTTGCCAACCTTCTCTAGAAGAGGAATTAATATGGGAGAAATTGAATCTGGTATAAGGCTTTTTTCAGGATTTGTAAAAGGTGTTACCTCATCTCCAGAAGCTATTATGCAAGAGTTTAAGTTTCCAACTTTTACTTCTCTAATTCCTTGATATGTGAGGATCCCTAAATGGTAGGGAGTTAAAATATCACCTTTCTTTATTATTATTTCTCCTTCTTTTATATCCTCTCCTTTATATTTTATATCCTTTCCTTCAAACACTTCCTCCCCTATAATTAGATAATTACCCTCTACCCTGCAAGCCTCTATTCTTACTACAGCATCTGCCCCTTTCGGTATTGGAGCCCCAGTTGCTACATAGTAAGTTTCTCCTTCCTTAAGTTCTGGTATTTCCTTTGATGAAGGGAAGAGTTTCCCTGCAATTTTCAGCCTGCCATATTTTTTATAGTCAGAAACTCTGAAAGCAAATCCATCCATTGCAGATAAATTCATCTCTGGTATGCTTTTTATGGCGTAAACGTCCTCTAGTATAATTTTCCCAACAGAATTGTAAATGCTGTTTACTCTAGTATAATCGTGGATTGGCTTAATGTTATCATCAATAAGCTTTCTTGCTTCTTCTAAGCTTATAAGCACATTATAAAATATTACTCACCAGTATAAATTATCATATGCCATGTGTTATCCAGGTAGTGGGAAAGAAAGATTCTGGCAAAACTTCTTCAATTGAAAAGGCTGTGAAAAAACTGAAGGAAAGAAACTATACTGTTGCAGTTATAAAGCACTCTCATCACGAAATAGATCTACAAGGTAAAGACACATTTAGGTTTTGGAATGCTGGGGCAGATATTGTTATCTTTAATGACTCAAAATGCGTAGCCTTCTATAAGTGCAACTTAGATCTAATTTTCCTTCTACCAGTTGACGTTGTCATAATTGAAGGCTATAAAGAGTTGAATTTAGGTAAAAAAATTGAAATAAATTCTCCTTCAGAAATAAATGAAGTGGCAGAAAAAATTATAAAAGAAGCGGAGGGATGCAAAGAAGAGCATTACATTTTAATTGATGGTAAAAAAATGGCTTGTAATAACTCATTAACATTAGCATTATATAATTTGATGAAGTTCCTTAACATAAGGGAAATAAAAGTTGATTGAAGGAAACGAAATAATAAGCATTGACCCAGAGGCTTATGTAATTGACGCATTAGATTTTATGAAGAGAAACAACATTAGGAGAATTATTGTCAGCAGAGGGAATAATATTATAGGGGTTTTCACTGTAGATGAGGCATTATATCACATAATTAACAATGATATAGAGTGCAAGCTAAAATTTGCTAAATTAAAAGACGCTGTAAAGGTTAACTCTAACAGCTTAAAAGACGTGATTATAGCAATGGTAAAGAATAACGTTGATTCTGTCATTTTCAAGGACAAAATAATAACTTACAAAGATGTAATTAAGGCAATTGACTGGTCAAGTGTTAACATACCTATAGGTGAAATATCAAGGCAAGCAATAACTATTGAACCCTATACTAGGATTAAGGTTGCTGGAGAAATAATGTTAAAAAACAAGATAAGGCATTTGCCAATTTACGAAAAGTCTTTATTTGGTATAGTCTCTGCAAGGGATATAGTATATAATTATAACGAGGATTTAGACTTAGATATTTCAAAGATAATGGTTACTGATGTATATAAGGTAAACAAAGAAGAGCCGATTTCTTCTGTTGTAAATTCTATGATAAGAAGAAATATAGGGAGTGTTGTGGTAATAAATTCTAGAGGAATTGAGATAGTAACTTTAAAAGATTTGATAGATTTTACCTTAAGAAGATTAATATACTAGAGAGAGTATTGAGTTTTAAATGATTGATATACTAAGATGCCCTATAGATGGTAGCAAATTTGTAGAGAAGTGGATTTGTGAGAGGGGACATAAGTTTTCAGAAACTGAGGGCATCTTGGATTTGTTAACAGAGGAAGTGAAAACTGAAAAAATTCTTGATATAGTTGCCCCACTATATGAGCCATTTTATGCACCTATAGGTATGTATATTACTTCTGGCAAAAGTTATAGTTATATAATGGAAAAAGCAGGGAAAATTATATCCGCTTCCAGCGTTTTAGATATTGGAACTGGGACTGGGAAAATTTTTGATTATGTTAAATGTGATGTCTGCATTGGTCTTGACATCTCATTTAAATATCTAAAAATCTTAAAAAAGAAAAGGCCTAAAGTTCTTGCAATTAGGGGAAACGCATTAAAGCTTCCGATAGCTGATGAATCTATTGATGGGGTTTCAGCGATGTTTGTATTGCACATGCTCCCTTCGCCTCTTGTAGCTGTTAGGGAAATAAATAGAGTATTAAAACATGGAGGAAGATGCGTTTCTACAATTCTTACAAAAAATAATTTAGTTAGTAATTTTCTTTCAAAAATTTGGAAATTGAAAATCTATCCCATTGGCTATTATCTAAAATTGTTTGAGGAAGTAGGTTTCAAAACAAGTTATGAAAAAATGGGTGCATGGACGTTTTTTACATGTGCCAAGCCTTAAATATCATTAACGCGTAAAGGAGATAGCTTATCCCGTTGAGAGCATTCAATAGTTGAAGCATAAGTTCTGTATACGCTATTGTATAAGTCACTATGTAAATTCCTAAGGTTAGCAAAATCATAAATAAAGCCAAATGACCAAAAGCGGGTAAATCGCCGTTTATTAGAGTTAATAGCTTAGAACTCCCGGTTATTCCATAAAATATCCGTTCAAACCCAAATATAATCCCTACAAAGTAAAATGGGTAAGGGTTAAAAGTAAATAGAATTTCTGAAATAGATATATGGACGTAAGCAATTAAGAGAATAGAGGTAGCTAACATTGCTATTCCTAAAAGGAGATTAGCCCCTCTTTTAGTTAGCTGAATAATTGAATTGGCCAACCCATTACACCCACTAGAGTTTCTCCTAGTTGTATATCTAATAACTCGCCTAAAAGTAATCCTCCAATTGCACCTAAGAGAAGGCCCGCAATACCTCCAAGCTGATAACCTAACAAAGCCCCTAATCCGCTACCAGCAACTTTTCCAATATATTTATCATTAATTTTATAAATTTTAGCAAAATCATAACCCCCGTACTTCCCTTGTTTAGATATATAATAAGCAAAATCAGAAATCGCTTCTTTTACTTCGTTTATATCATCACTGCTATAAAGGGCAACGTATTGCTCTTTCCCATTATCTCTTCTAAAATAGATTGGAATAAATCCTGCCTTTCTTAGTTCCCTTAAAGAGCTTGAGTACGTGTAATTGCTAATTACGTTAAAAATTACTTTGTACATATAGTTATTGTAACAAATCCGTATTATATTAACTTTTCTAGTACGAAAATTAAACCTTAGATTTTAATTTGATGAAATCAAGTTTATTATTGGATAGCAATGGAGGCTAGAGATAAAAAGAAATACTATGCTGTAAGCGAAACGGATTTAGATATTCCTCAAATTTCTTCCAAGTTGCATGAGCATATTTCATCAGCAGTTGATGAGGCGTTAGAAAAGACAAAGGAGTATCTTAGGAGCCATGGTTATGAAGGCAAATTCCAAGCAAATGTAAATGTCTTTGTCAAAGATGAAGATGAAGGGGCTCCAAGGTTGATTCAAACGATAAAAACTAAAATTGTTGTAAAGCAATCATAACTTAAATGGAGCTTTCAGAGCCCCTAGAAAATTACTTAAAAGAGATTTATGAGCTAGAACTAATAAAGGGTTATGCTAGGGTAACAGATTTAATATTATCTTTTAACATTTCCCCCGGTACAGTTAGCAAAGCTATTTCTAAATTAGAGAAGCTTGGTTTGATTGAGAGGGATAATAGGAAGATAAGGCTAACAGAGGAAGGAAGGAAAGTTGCGGAAAGGCTTATTAGAGCTCATCGACTATCTGAAAGGCTTTTAACAGATATAATTGGAATTGATTGGATTAGAGCTCATCAGTTGGCTCATAAGTTAGAACATATTTGGCCGGATGATGTAATTGATAGAATGGATCAACTGCTTGGCAGACCTTTAACATGTCCTCATGGTCATCCCATACCGGGGAGAGAAGTAAAGGTTCAAGGAATAAAATTATCTGAGGCTGAGTTAAACAGGCCGTACAAAGTAGTTATGATAATAAGGGAAGAGGAGTGGATACTTTCTTTAGCAGAAGAAGCTGGAATAAAGCCTGGAGTTGAAATAAAGATAATAAAAAAAGATGAAAATAATTATATTGTAGAAATTGAAAACAAGGAAAAAGAAATACCAAAGGCTTTAGCTGAAGAGGTGTTAGTAAATGAGTGAAAATCCCCAATTATCTGAATTGGAAAAGAAAATTCTAGTCCACATTTACAAATATGGCCCAGATAATCCCTGGTATATGGCTAGAAGGCTATTAGGGGAAAGCGGTTGGGCCCCAAAATACAATGAGGATGAAATCGAGAAAGCATGCAAAAGACTAGAGGATGAAGGGCTTTTACAGAGGTTCCAAGGGGCTTTAAAGAAAAGTGTTACTTCTTCAGTAAAGCCTTGGCTTAAAGTTAAGGCTAGAGAGCTTGATCATAAGCCAAAAGGAATTTATTATGATTTAACAAAAAAAGGTAAAAAAGTAGCTTCACAACTATATAAGGAGTTTTTCAAAAATGGATGAAGTTGTAAAGAAAGTGTTAGATTTTTCAGACCCTTATAAAGCGTTGGAAGAAAAGGTTAAGGTTAAGGAAGGCGAAATTGAAGTTGAAGGTGAGAAGTTCAAGTTTAAAAAGCCAATAGTTATTGCAATAGGAAAAGCCTCATATAAAATGGCGAAGTTCTTTACGGATAGACTTGACATAAAGGGTTTGGCAGTAGTGCCAAAAGGATCAAAAGTTAGTCTCCCTATAAAAGTAATTGAATCTACACACCCGCAAATCTCTGAAGAAAGTTTTAAGGCAGGAGAAGAAGTAATAAGGTTTTTGAAGGAAGAGGATTACGATTTAGTTCTCTTTTTACTTTCTGGAGGAGCCTCTGCACTTGTGGAATTTTCTAATGCACCTTTTGAAGTAGTTAGTGAAATTAACGAAAAGCTTGTGAAATCTGGGCTTAGTATAAATGAAATTAATGTTGTAAGAAAGCACTTGTCTGCAATTAAAGGAGGTAAGTTAGCTGACTACTCTAAAGCCCCAATTTTAACTTTAATAGTTAGCGATGTTCCCGGAGGGGATATAAGTAGTGTTGGCAGTGGCCCCACTTTGCCAGATCCATCTACAATTGAAGAAGCAAAAAAGGTATTAGCTAAAATAGGTTTAGAGAAGTACTCAGTTTATTTGACTGAAACTAAAAAGGAAGTAAAGAACTCTAAATATTTTCTAATTCTTGATGCAAGCATTGTTTTAGAAAAATTAAAAGGGTATTTTGGTGAACGTTCATTTATTCTATCATCTGAAGTAAGGGGGGACGCTTTTTCTTTTGGCCAAAATCTTGCTGGTATTGTAAATACCTCGCTTTCAGGCTCAGGCTTTAAACCACCCTATATCCTTCTGGCGGGGGGCGAGCCGGAAGTTAAGGTTCAGGGAAAAGCTGGAAAAGGCGGAAGAAATGGGGAAGTATGCCTTGGTTTTCTGAAATGGTTAAAGGGTAAAGCCAGGCTATACGCAATAGCCACAGATGGTATTGATGGAAATAGTGAGTATGCTGGATGTATAGTAGATGATAGTGTGGTTGTAGAGGATATTGACTATTATATATCTACCCACTCCTCCTATGAAATCTTAGAGAAAATAGGAAGGGTAATAAAGACTGGCTATACATTTACTAACGTAAATAATGTATATATACTAGAGGTTTTCAAATAGGGATATTGTTCCATTATCCATTCGATAAATTTTCTCACTTAATTTAGCATCCTCGATGTCTTGAGTAACATAAATTAGTTCAATCTTGAAGTCTCTAACAAGAGAAATATAATTCTTTATGAACTCCCTTTTGTTATTTATGTTGCTAAATGCCTCGTCAACAAGTATCAACTTCGGCCTAGCAAGTAAAGCAGTTGCCAATGCCACTCTTTCCTTATTTCCTAAACTTAATTCTCCAACCTTTTTATCTTCATTTGGTATTCCAAGTATTTTTGATATCTCTTCAACTTCTTTCTCATCAATCTTTATTTTTCTTAATTTTGTACCCCATATTAAATGCTTCCTTATCTTTAAATTAGGAATATAAGTTTCCTGATTTACTAGAATTACGTTTCTTTTGTTTAATGGCAAGTTTGTTATATCAATGCCATCTATCTTAACATAGCCTCTATCAGGTTTAGTTATTCCAGCTATAATCTTTAAAAAAGTTGTCTTGCCACTCCCATTTTTGCCTATAATGGAAATGACTCCTTCATCCTTAAACTTCGAATTAAGCGTGAAAGAAGGGTAATGTTTTTCCACTTCAGCTTCAATCATATGATGTGTTTAAAGTCTTAAAATTAAAAAGATTTTGCCTATAATAGTTTCAAAATTAGTTTATGTTCTTAGGAAAATATTTAAATATGGGAATATTACTAAAAATAAACAATGGAAAGGGGTAAGTTTTCTCATAAAAGGGCATATAAGGCAATATCTTCGTATGTAATTATAGCTATTGTGGTAATAGCTGTAGTAGCAATGGCTGCAGTCCTTCTTTTATATAAGCCTTCAGCAACTCATCACCATACAACAACTACCTCAACTACCACTACTTCTGGTGCCATAATTGTCTTTGTTGCAGGTGCCTATGAGGCAATATTTAAATATTTGGCTTCACAATTCGAAAAGCAGACCGGAATTACAGTTGATGTAGTTCCTGGAGGGTCATTTGGGTTAGCTGCACAAATAGCAAAAGGTGAACCAGTAAGTGTTTTTGTACCAGTAGCATATATTCAAGCAGTTGAGCTTGAAGGAAATAGAAACCCTGGCTGGGCAATCGCTTTCATTTCAGATCAAATGGCAATTATATACTCTAATCATACAACACAGTTGCCATATTGGAATGAGCTATATAGTAATTACACGATGGCAATGAAGACAAATGAGACAAAATACTGGTATAATTTCTTCTATTTACTCGTAACTAAGTTCAGCTTAGGTATATCTAATCCAAATAGCGACCCCGAAGGGTTATATGCTTATTTAATCCTTGAGATGGCTGGTAAATTATATGCTAACGGTAACACAAGTTACTTTATAGACTTAGCTAATCAGTATCATAACGTTCTGTCAGCCCCTACAACTGCAGATTATGTGCCTGATTTGAAAGCTGGAACTTTAGATTTTGCTTTCTCTTATGTTAGCTATGCAATCTCTCAAGGTTTTGAATATCTAAAATTACCGCCATGGCTGAGCTTTGGATATTATCCAAATGAAACCAAATGGTATAGTCAATTCTACTACATTATTACTGTGAATGGACAAAAGTTAACTATTCATGGCAACCCAGTATATTTGTATATCACAATCCCAATTAATGCAACTAACGAGCAAGAAGCAATAGAATTTGTTGAGTTTATTGTAAACCATGTGCAAGAATTGTCAAAGTTTGGAGTAATTCCAATAACTCATCCACTACTCTTTTACCAAAATAAAGATGATGTTCCGTCACAAATACTTAATTTGCTAAATGAAGGTGTTTTAACATATGGCGGGAATTTCAGTCAGATTTAACTTTTTCAAGATACTCTCTTTTTTCTTGGCCTTTATTTTAATTTTTCCCATTCTGGCAATTCTTTATTACGGTTACGGCCCATATTTCTCAGAAAAATATGCCTTTGGTGAAGACATTTTAACTTCGGTAGAGTTGACATTTTTCTCTGCTTCAGTAAGTATGCTCATTATTATCTTACTATTTTCTCCTCTAGCCTATTATTTGGCTAGGCATAAAAACCCTTTTATTGAAGCTTTAGTTGATATTCCTGCTTCCATTCCTCACCCTGTTGTGGGGATAGCTTTACTTTTCATAGACAGTCCTTTAAATCCTATAGGAAGATTTTTGCAATCTCATGGCATAAACTTCTTTTATACTTATTTAGGCGTGATTTCAGCCTTAATTATAGTTTCCTCTCCAATTTACATTAGAGCTATGCAGAACTATTATGAAAGCATGCCAAGGAGTTATGAATATTTTGCCATGAGCTTAGGTGCCTCAGAGTTAAGAACCTTTTTCAGAGTGGTTTTGCCATCTTCAGTAAAGGGAATAATATCTGCAGGACTAACTTCTATGGCTAGAGCAATTAGCGAATTTGGCTCAGTAGTTATAGTAGCCCCATATGTGACTGGATGGATATTTAATGGTGATTCTGTAGCTTCAGTAACTATCTATAATACGTTTCTCACCTATTTCAACGCGTCAGTTGTTGAAGCCGCAACGCTTGTCCTTTTCTCATTAATTCTTATTGCTATTACAAGGGCTTTCGTTTATTTTACAACAAAGCGTGAGACTTAAAAGTAATGGATTCAAAAAAGTATTTAATGAAGAAACCAACCTTACCTGAAAAGTGATGAAGGGTTGTTCGCCTGATGTTGAATTGCAGAGATATAAATTGTGTAAAAGAAATTGCTAAAAAGATCTTGGAAGAAGAGGGAATTTATAAAGGAGACTTTAAGGTTTCTTTGGTAACCTTGCCATTTAATACTCTTTCTAGGCTTAACGGAGATACAGTTGAAATAAATTTGATAAAATATCATAGTTTTTCAGTGCAAACAAATGGAGAAGCGGAGATAAACTCTTCATTTATCCTTATATCCATTTTGAATGCTTTTTTAAATGATACAGGAAAAGTTAGGGAAATCATATCTAAATATTATGGTGAGAACTCTGTGGTTTACAGACTTATAGATATTATATTTCAATGACCTTTTCTTTCGTCAATAGCCTTTAGTGCATTAACTACAAAGTCTTCAACAACCTTTTCTGGGTTATTGGCTTTCATTACAGCGCTAGCAACCCCTATTCCATCAGCACCTAAAATAATTGCTTTATAAACGTCCTCTCCAGTAGTAATTCCAGCGCCAGCAAGCAAATAAACTCCCTCCACTTTTTTAACTTCTTCAACTGCCCTAGTAATCACTTCTGGCTTTTCCTTTGATACAGCTTTGCCACTGCCTATTAGTTCTGGAGGTTCAATAAGCACTGCATCTGGCTTTAAAAGTGCAACAGGGTGAACTAATTTATAACTATCTACGCAAACAACGCTTTCTAATTTCAGATCTCTAAGCCTTGTCACCGCTTCTTCAATCTCATCTAATCTTATCTTTTTTTCGCTATGATTAAGCAATGAACCTTTTGCATTAACGTCTTTTATCATCTCTGGCAATATTGCCCCAGTATGAGCCCCATGCGTAAAGCTATCTACATGTTGGGCAAAAATTGGCAAATCTACAATTTGAGATAGCCTATAAATCATAGTGGCTGGAACTGAAATGATTATCGGCACGTTATACTCCTTGCTAACCTTTTCTATTTTCTTAGATATTTCTATCCCTTTTTCTCCATAAGAGTTTTCATATGCCTTGTAGTTAATTAAAATAATTGGGGGCTTCATAATCTATTATTGGAGATTAAATATTGAAGTTTTGCGGAATTGATTTAGCTGTTAAAAGACCTTCAGCTGTTGGTATACTAGAGGGAGATATTGTTTGCGTTAAAGAGTTGGTGAGTGACGAAGAAATATATGAAGAGTGTAAAGACGCTTTAGTAATTTCTATAGACTCTCCCCTTTCTCATTCAACTGGCTATAGGGAGGTAGACAGATTAATGAAAAGAATGGGCTATAAAGTATTGCCCCCTTCATGGATGAAAAGTCTGGTTGACAGAGCTATTTTATTGCAGAAAATGTTTTCTAATGGTATTGTTATTGAGACGCATCCCACATCATCAATGAAAAATGTAAACATTAACTGGAGGGAAATTGATAAAAGCAAAGACGTTGTGGATGCAATAATGTGCGCTTTAGTTTCTTTATACTATTACGAGGGCAAAGCATTAGAAATTTCTGCTTCTGACGGAAAAATATACTTATTACCAAAGGGAAATATTAAAATTGAAAGAGTTGAAGATAAATGCTTTAAAATAGTCTCTCTAACTCCTCAATTATCTTTCTAATTCTATTTATAAATAACAAAGATATCAGAGAAACAATGCCTATAGCTATCACTAAAAGCAAAAAGCTGGCTTGTAAAGTGTCTATAAGAAATAGATCGAAGAGAATATTAATTACTATAAATAACGCTGAAAGGAAAAGGTCTATTATTGATTCGTACTCACCATATTTTCCCTTTATTTCTTTTATAGTGTTAGTTAACAATAAGTAAAGCATTACAGGCACTATTCCTAGGATTAGATAAGATAGGAACAGCAAGTAAGGACTAATGATTGTGAGCAAATAAGCAAAAGTTATTCCAGAGAAAACTATTGCAATGCTTATTATAATATATCTTATAATGAATTTTATTAAGTAAGGTATCTTTATATTTGAAATATTAGATTTTTTAATTATATTATCTATTTTATTTAGATTCATTTTTATGTAAATATTATTTAGGAAAGGAATGATACTTCTATTTCTTGAAGTGAGAACGCTGGCAATAGTTGAGGACAAGGCAACAACAACAGTTGAGATTGTATAAGCTATTTCAACGGGCAGTTTTTCTTGAAGAGCAGTAATTGAAATTACTATTCCAAATTCGCTCAATGCCGTCATAAAAAGCCCGGTCCTAAAAGCCCTTAGAAAATCAATGCCAGATATCCAATAGGCAGTACTAAAAGCAATATATTTTGTTAAAATAAGAACAATTGCAATGGGTATAGCGAAGATTAAGTAAATTGTCGGCCTTATATAACTGCCTGCAACAAAGAAAAATAAAATCAAAGTAAAGTCTGTTAGCGGTTTTATGCTTTTAGCTATTTTTTCGTTATTCTCTGAAGCAGCAGATGTACTCATCCCAAGTAAAAAGGAGGCTAGAGTGGAAGGAATATTAAGAATTTGACTTAAAATATTAAAAAGGAAAATAGAAGCTACACCAGAAAGAATAATAGAATCTTCTGAAAAATTAATAGTAGGATTTATTAATAATTTAGAGATTAAATAACCTAAAACTAGAGAAATTACTGAAGCTATGAAGATGTCAATTATATTGAAACTGCGTGAAGTTATAAAGCTGAAAACTATAAATGCAAAAGCGTCTTCGAAAGAAGATACAGACAATATGAGTTTTAAATCTGATTCATCTAGATTTTTCTCTGCTAACTTATAAACTATAGAGGAACTTGTGTTAAATCCTATAATTGCAAGGAGAAGTGTGCTTAGCATGTTTAATTTCAAAATTAATGAAATAATTAAAACTACAGTAAATACAATAGTAAACTCGGTTAAGACTATGAAGGTAATTCTTCCAAACATCTTTTTTAAGTCCATTAAACTAACAGAAACGCCCATCTCAAAGGAGAGTAAGTTAACTGCCAGAAATGATAGGAATTGAAAGGCTGAATCGTTGTAATTAACTCCCAATAAAACTCCAATTATGCCAGAAATCAAATACGCAATAACCGGTGAGATGTTAATTCTTCTTAACAAAAGCCCAAGGAAGCTGGCAATTACTAATAATTCAGCAAGGCTTGCTAGTTCATTCACAGTAGAAAAATATTTTATTACAATATAATTATTTCCTTAATGCTAATTGGAAGTTATGAGATTGAGAGTGAGGTCTTAAAAGATAATCCGCTAAATGACCCCTACGTAAGAAAAGTTTATATATTGCAAACCTCTGAAAATGTTTCTAAAGCCCCTATAGTTATTTATTTAAGCGGTTTCTTCTCCTCTTCAATTACTTTACTTAATTACGATCCTCTGTCAGAGTCAATAACAGAGAAATTGGAAAAGCTTTACCGTCAAGGAAGCATAAGAGATTTGATATTTGTTTTGCCAGATCTTTTCACAAAGCTCGGTGGAAATCAATACATTAATTCCACCGCTGTAGGGCTATATGAAGATTTCCTTATAAAGGAACTTATTCCATATTTAAAGGATCTATATGGACAAAGGGACATCATAATCATGGGCAAATCTTCTGGTGGATATGGAGCTTTAGTACTAGGAATGAAATACCCAGAAGTAGTTTCTGGCATTGTTGATCATTCTGGAGATGCTTACTTTGAATATGTTTATCTTCCTTACTTTCCTCAAGCAATAAGACAAATAAGAAAAGAAGGGGATCACTATAATTGGCTTAAGAAGTACTGGGGAAAAGTTAACAAAAAGGAAAGAGAGGATTTAAACACCTTATACATAATTGCTATGGCAGCTTTCTATTCTCCAGAAGGGGATAAAATTGTTTTGCCATTTGACTTAGATACTGGAGAAATAATAGAAGATATATGGAAGAAATGGATTGAGAAAGATCCAGTAAGATTAATTGATAAATATACAGAAAATTTAAAGAAGTTGAAATTAATTTACATCGACGTAGGAATAAAGGACGAGTTTAAGATAAATTTTGGATCTAGAATCCTTCACAAAAAAATGTTAAAGTATGGAATAAAGCATGAGTATGAAGAATTTGAAGGAGGGCATTTTAACACTTCATTCAGATACGATATTTCTCTATCCTTAATAAGTAAGGTGTTTAGTAATGACAATAGTTAAGTTTTATAACGGAAAGGTTTTTCTTATTGAAGAGAATAAAATAATTGAGATTGATGATTCTTCTGATTTTGAAATATTTGTAACTAAGGAAATTAACGATGAAGAAATAAAGGAAGCAATGAGTAAAGGGTACAAATTATTTGAATGCAAAGAAGAGGAAAAAGAATGCCTAAGCAAAATCTATAATATTTTATATGCAAAGAAAAAATCTTGTAAATTTACATAATTATTTCTCATTTTTTGCGGGGAATCCGGGCTTGACAAGCTTTTGTAGATCAAGGATTCTATCTATTTCTTCGTCCTTAAATCCTAGTTCTTTTAATGCCTCTCTAATTGACATACCTTTATTCAGTCTCTTCCCTATTTCACTAGCTTTATCATATCCTATAACTGGCGATATAACTGTTATTAGTGAAGGACTACTCTCAGCATACCTTTTCATCTTTTCTATATTTGGCACCATACCTCCAATAACTAGTTCAGAGAACTTGTTCAAGGCTTCGCTAAGTAAGTTTACTTGCGTTACTACATTATATCCAATTAACGGAACACCCATTGCTAGTTCAAATTCTCCCAACATTGATGCGAACTGATTAGCATGATCAAGTCCAACTACTTGTGCAGATACTAAGAGTGCTGCTTCTACAGTTACGGGGTTTGTTTTCCCTGGCATAATGCTACTTCCAGCAATTTCTTCTTGTGTAGGCAAATCAATTTCGTTAAGCCCAGTCATAGGCCCAGAGAACATCAACCTAATGTCTTGTCCAAGTCTGTATAAATCTACTGCAATAGTCCTTAAGACTCCGCTAAGCGTTAATAAATCTGTTAAAAGCCTCAATCCCCTGAATTTGTTTGCAGGCTTAAATCCTAGCCCAGTTTCGTTATCTATTTCCTGTACAACTCTTGTTTGGAATTCTGGGTGAGCATTTAAACCAGTGCCAACAGCAGTCCCTCCTATAGGCAGTTCCTTTACATATTCAAGAATTTCCCTCAAGCTTACCAAGTCATGTGAAAAGGCATCAGAATATGCAGAGAGCTCTTGGCCTAGGGTTACAGGGAGGGCATCTCTTAAGTGAGTTCTGCCAGCTTTTACTACATCCTTGTACTCTTCACTTTTCTTGTTTAGTATTGAGATTAACTTACTTAATGCAGGAACTAATTGATCTTCAACTGCTGAAACAGAAGCTATTCTTATTGCTGTAGGCACAGTATCGTTTGAGGATTGACCTAAATTTACATGATCATTAGGGTGAACTTTCTTTCCTATCAATTCTGTTGCCCTTTCTGCAATTACTTCATTTATATTCATGTTTAATCCTGTCCCAGAACCAGTCTGAAATACATCTAGAATTATTTTATCATCATGTTTTCCTTCCATTACTTCTCTAGAGGCTTGCATTATTCCTTTTGCAATGTCTTTATCAAGTAATGAGAGGTCTGCATTTACTTTTGCACAAGCATATTTTATTAATCCCATAGCCCATATTATCTTCCTAGGGAACCTAGTTCCAGTATTCATAAAAAGTTTTGGGGCTGTTTCAGTGTACTTCATTATATAAAGAAAAGTTCCAATGATTAATTACTTTTGCGTTAGCTTATTTAGGTATATTTAAGAGTTTTTTATTGATGATAATTAAGAGATTCGTTGTTGGCGACTACTTAACTAACACGTATTTAGTAATTTCTGGAAATGAAGCAATTTTAATAGATGTAGGCGAGAACCCGATAGAAGTTATTGAGTATTTGAAAAACAACGATATAAAACTTAAGTCAATATATGCGACTCACGGTCATTTTGACCACGTTCTTGGCGTTACTGAAGTTAAAAAGTACTTTAAAGTCCCACTTTATATACACAAAAATGACGAAGAATTAATGAAAAGAGACGAAAGGACTAAAAATATAGAAGTAGATGGATATATTAAGGAAGGTGACATAATAAAGATTGGCAATGAAGAAATAAAAGTTATTGAAACTCCGGGTCATACGCTAGGTAGTGTGTGTTATCTTACAAATGATGGAATATTTACTGGTGACACTTTGTTTAACCATAGCATTGGAAGGTATGATATAGGAGGTGATAAAGAATTATTAAAGAAGAGTTTAAAGAGACTAATGGAACTAGATGACGGATTAACTGTTTACCCAGGGCATGGGTTTTTAACAACATTAGGTTATGAGAAACTTACTAATCCGTTTCTTAATGGAGAATTTGATTGGTGACTTGGAGAAACTGTTATATAATTCGATATCGTGAATAAAATTGGTCATAATGTTTCATCTATTTCACGGCATTGCATATTTCATTTATTCTTTATCGTTTACTCTAATTACCATTTTATATTTCTCTCTTAACTCCTTTTTCGCTTATCAAAGTAATAGAAAAAAGATTGAAGGATCGTCTGGCTATACTCTATCTGATGTTACTGCAGTTATTCCAGTTTATAATGAAGATGTGGAAATTTTTGAAAAAGTGATAAAAAGTGTTTATGACATTGGAATAGAATTCATAGTTGTAGGTGATGGCTCATTAGAGCCTTACAAGTCTATTACTGAAAAATATCACGGGAAGTTTGTTCACTTAAAAGAACGTAAAGGGAAAAGATATGCGTTGGCTGAAGGAATTAAGCATGTATCCACACCTTTAGTTCTCTTTTTAGATAGCGATACAATAATTGATAAAGAATCTTTAATGAAGCTTTTAAACGCTTTTGCTGAAGACGTTGGAGGGGTAGGGCCTAACATAAGGATTATGTATGGTAAGAACAAATATGCATATTATTATAGTGAGTTCTTCGAAAGACTAAGTGAATTAGTAAACAGAGCAGTAAATTACTTTGGTAATAGCATAATATTGAGTGGTCAATGTGTAGTCTATAGGACTGAATTGGTAAAACCTTATATCACTTCTAAAGAGTTTTTAGAACCAAGAATATTAGGAAGAAAAGTTATTATATCTGACGATAGAGACTTAACTAATTACGTAATAAAGAAGGGCTATAGAGCGGTGAAAGTCTTTGATGCTGTAGCTTACACAAAGCCACCCAAAGATATTAAAGTTTTTACAAAGCAAGTTATAAGGTGGACAAGAGCTAACTATCTTAATTTTGTTAGAGAGATCATAGATGGCAGCATTAGTAAAAGAGGAACATTATACGTTTTTAACAGCATATACACCAATTTATTACCTTTATTTACTGTCTTATTTATTTATATGGAATTTGAGAGATATTCTAAGTTGTTTTCCTCAATGAAGTTCTTTTCTATGAAAGTGATTAACCTAATGTCTCATATATTATTTGCACACTCGCACTCTCATTCCCTAGACTTTCTCTTTTACTTTATTCATTATGGAGGGACAATTGCTGTTTTGCCATTTGTTTTTGTTCTTGTTTATTTAATACCAGAAGATAAATTAAAGACATTAATTTATGGCTCCGTAGCTTTAGTCGTACAATATTTGGCATCTTTATATGCAATGTTTACTTTTTGGTGGCAAGACTGGCTAACCAGATGACCTTCTTCTTATATATGCCATATAAAGTTTTATTGCATGTGGGCAAATTTTCTCTTTGCATTCACATTCGGACTCTAGTAATCTGAACCCCTGAACTCTTATTTTTACGTGATAATATCCTAGAGCGCATTTAGCAGGAACTAACCCTTCTACCTCCTCATAATCATCTTTTTTAGAAACATGTAAAATTTTAATGTCCATAAAAAAGATTATGAGATTTCTTTCTTTAATTCTTCATATGCCTTCCTTACTTCATCTATCGATGCTTCATCTTCTAAAGTGGTTACATCTCCTATGGGTTGATTAGTTAGCACAGCCCTTATTACTCTTCTCATTATCTTACCGCTCCTTGTCTTTGGAAGTTTTGACACAAAGTATATTCCACTAAGAGTAGCTATTGGGCCTACTTGCTCTCTTACCCAATCATTTAAGCTCTTCTTTAATTCCTCTGATGGCCTTTGACCAACTTTAAGAACTACAAATGCAACCGGAACTTCTCCTTTTACTGGGTCTGGAACTCCTATTACTGCTGCCTCTGCAACTGCTGGGTGATGAATTAATGCAGATTCTAACTCATAAGTTCCTAGTCTATGCCCAGCAACCTTTATCACTTCATCAGCCCTTCCTAATATCCAGAAGTAACCATCTGCATCTTTTACTGCATAATCGCCAGGATAGAACATCCCTGGGAATTTGCTCCAGTATACTTTTATATATCTCTCTGGATCTCCCCATATAGTTAGTGGCATTCCAGGCCATGGCTTCTTTATTACTAGATACCCTCTTTCTTCTGGCTTAGTTGGGTTTCCATTTTCATCAAGAACGTCTGCATCAATCCCCGGCAAAGGCATTCCATTTGTACCAGGCTTAAGCGGAATTAAATATAATCCTGGCAGATGGCTAATCATAACTCCTCCGGTTTCTGTCATCCACCATGTGCTTCCAAACGGTATGCTCTCTTTCCCAACAATCTTGAAGAACCACTTGAACGCCTCTGGGTTAATTGGCTCACCAACTGAATGCATTAGCCTTATTGTAGAGAAGTCATGATTCTTATAAGGCTCATCTCCGAACTTCATAAATGACCTTATTGCTGTTGGCGAAGTGTAAAGTATTGTAACGCCATATCTCTCAATTATTGATGCCCATCTATCTGGTGAAGGATAGTCTAATGCCCCCTCATACATTACTGTTGTAGCACCTTCAATTAGTGGGCCAAACACTATGTAAGAATGACCAGTAATCCAGCCAATATCTGCGCTTGTCCACATTACGTCAGTATCTTTAATATCAAACACCCAGTTCATCGTTGCATGAAGTATTGTTGAATATCCGCCAATGTCATGCACAATACCTTTTGGCTTTCCAGTAGTTCCGGAAGTGTAAAGGATGAAGAGAGGATCTTCACTCTTTGTCCTTTCTGGCTCAACTTGGGCATTTAAAGGTACTTGCTTATATACACTGTCATAGTACTCATCTCTTCCATCCTTCATATTTATACCATTCCCAGTTCTCCTTACTACTAATACATGCTTTACTGATGGTGCATTTTCTAGCGCTTTATCTGCAATATCTTTTAATGGTACTACTTTTCCTCTTCTCCATCCTCCATCTGCAGTAACTAAAAGCTTAGCCTTTGCATCATTTATTCTATCTGCCAATGCTTGAGCGCTGAAGCCGGAGAAGACAACAGTGAAAATAACTCCTAATCTAGCTGCAGCAAGCATGAAAATTGGCAATTCTGGAATCATTGGCAAATATAGTGCTATGCTATCTCCCTTCTTTAGCCCATATACTTCCTTTAAGATATATGCTACTCTATTTACTTCCCTGTACAAATCGTTATAGGTTAAGTATTTAACATCTTTCGGATTTCCTTTCTCATCTACTGGTTCTCCTTCCCAAATTATTGCTACCTTGTTTTTTCTCCAACTTTTTGCGTGCCTATCTACTGCTAAATAGGATATGTTTATTTCTCCTCCAACAAACCATTTGTAAAATGGCGGGTTTGAATCGTCTAATACTTTCTCCCATGGTTTGAACCATTCTAATTGAGAAGCAATAGAAGCCCAAAATTCCTTGTAATTTTCAGTTGCAGCCCTATGTAATTCTTTATATACAGAAGGAGAGATAACTTTGTTTTGATATTTGCTAGGTATTATTTGCTCGTTGAAGGGAAGGGCCCAGTTTACTGACATAAGTATAAATTGATATAAAGGTATAAAACTTTTAAGTGAATTTGAACGCAATTTAACTTTTTGTTCATTTAGGAAAGTCAATTTTATATCTTTGATATCGAAATAGATATTGATGAAAGTAGCAATACCGGTAACAAATGGTTATGTCGATGGCCCTGGAGAAGGGTTAGTTGTTCAAATATATGAAGTGGAAAATGGGCAATATAAGTTAATAGAGGAGTATGAGAATCCAGCTTTAAGAGCTATGGCAGCTAGAGGAGTTCATATGTTAAAATCAGCTATAGATAAGGGGGTTAAAGCGGTTATAGTTGCAGAAATGGGACCGCCAGGTTTTAGGTTGTTACAAAACTACAACGTTAAGGCTTATTTAGGAGAAGGATTAGACGTAAAGACAGCCCTAGAGAAATTAATAAAGAACGAACTGCCAGAACTAAAAGGACCCACTCACGAGGAACATCATCATTAAAAAATATTTTTTAACTATCTTACAAGATTATATGACTAGGTATATCATTCTAGGTAATGGCTCTCTAACTCTCCTTTCTGATGCTAAACTTACTTATAGGGAGTTATATTGGCCTTTACCTATAGATAATCATTTACATGAAAGTAAAATAGGGATTTGGGTAGATGGTAAATTCGCTTGGATGAAAGATTTAGAAGTTAAAATACGATATGAGACTGACTCTTTATCGGCTATTGCAGAAACAGAGTTTAACGGTGCAAAAATAAGAATTAAAGATGCTGTAGATATGGCTTATCCAATCTTAGTAAGAGAAATCAGTGTTACAACAAACAAGGAAACGAGGATTTTCTTTCATTGGGACTTTCACATAAATGGAAATGATATAGGAGATACAGCACTTTATGATCCATTCACTTCTTCAATCATTCATTACAAAAGGGACAAATGGTTTTTGTTTAAGTGCGATATTCCATTTTACCAATTTGCAACTGGCTATAAAGAAACCCAAGGATATATAGGCACTTGGAAAGACGCGGAAGACGGCGAATTATCTGGAAATCCAATTGCTCAAGGTTCTGTAGACTCTGTTAGTAGTATTAGGGTTACTTCAACTACCGTGTTTTATTGTTGGCTTGTTTGCGGAAATAATTACGATCAAGTTTTTCAAAGAAACAATTACGTAGTAAGAAAGATCCCTAGAGAGCTATTAAGAAGGACAGACAATTATTGGAAGGCTTGGCTAGTTAAAGCGAGAGACTATGACGAGCTAGTAAGGAGAAGCCTATTAATTATAATAGCTCACTGGCAAAATAACGGAGCTTTGCCTGCAGCTTTAGACACTGATATTATGAGATTTAATAAAGACACATATAATTACGTTTGGCATAGAGATGCCGCATTTTCAGCCATTGCATTAACTCTATATGGCTATCAAGACCCTGTAAGGCAATTGTTTAATTTCACAAGGCCCCTTGTATTTAACGGTTTTCTCTTCCAAAAATATACTTGTGATGGAAACTGGGGATCAACATGGCATCCTTGGAACACTAGAAGTATACCAATCCAAGAAGATGAGACTGCACTAATGCTTTATGCCCTTTGGACACATTTCAGTAGATTTACAGATATAGATTTTGTTAAACCGTTATATGCGCCATTTGTGAAGAGAATTGCCGAATTCCTTGTTAGCTATAGAGATGAAGAGACCGGCTTGCCTCTCCCGTCATATGACCTATGGGAAGAGAGGTATGGAACTCACTTTTTCACTTCATTAGCTGTATATGCAGGTTTGATTGCTGCTTCTAAGTTTGCGGAGTTTTTTGGCGATGAAAACTTGAAAGATAAGTATTTGACTGCTGCTAATGAGGTAAAGAAAGGCTTAGAGAAGTTTTATGTAGGCGATCACTTCGCTAGAACAATGTACGAAGACAAAACCTTAGATAAAACAGTGGATTCAAGCACATTGCTCGCTTCTCTGTTAGGTGCATTCGACCCTAGAGACCCCAGGGTTTTAAGTAATAGAAAGGTCGTTGAGGAAAGACTTAATGTAAATGGAGGGATAGCCAGATATGAGAATGACTGGTATTTAAAGCAGGATGAAAAGCCAAACGCTTGGTTTATTTCAACTTTATGGTTAGCTCAACAATACATCTTAGAGGGTGATAAAAATAAAGCCAAAACATATATAGATTGGGTAATCAAAAACATGTTACCTACTGGGATAATACCAGAACAAATTAGTCCAAAAGGTAATTATCCTTCAGTAGCCCCCCTTGTTTGGAGTCATGCGGAGTTTGTAAAAACGATGTATTATTATAAACATTTTTAGCAAAGAAAATTCCTGTCTTGTTATTTGTTCTATAACAAAGGAACAATTAAAAATTCTTGATGGATTTTTAAGGGACCACTTTCTTTTTAAGATTAATTAGTCCAATGTTAAAAATTAAAATTCCTTAAATGAGATATATAATTTATGTGCGACTACAAGCTTATAAATTATGAGAGGCCATTAAAAGAAGCTCAGAAAATCTTTTTAGTAAGCAGGGAAATTTTTAATAAGTTTTTCGATGATAAATATTTAAAAGTACTAACTTCTCAGGAAAGAAAAGATTTGAGCAAAAGCTATTATTATTTCATCTTAGATTTCTTTAAAAAATTAGGTATAATTGAAGATAATGCCTTAGCAAAAGGTATAGTGCTTCCCTTCGTAGTAGAAGGCAACAAAATAGTGATTGATAATGCCCTTTTTGCAGTTACTAAGAATGGAATTGTCTTGATAGATTTAAATTCAGATAAGTACAAGTGCGAAACATGTCCGGTAAAAGCGGAGTGTAGATATGGAATTAAGAATGTTGCCTCTCAACTAAGATTAAAATCAAAGGGAAGAACTTTAAATGAGATGTGGAACAACTTAGTTACTCAGCTATCAAGGAAAATATTAAATAAAGTTGTCATGGTTAAACTCTAGTTATAAAAATTATGACTAATTTTTTTATTTAATTTCAGCATTCTTTCAATCATGAAAGCTTATGTAGTTCTATGGTTTATACTTCTATTAGCACTCGCTCCCTTTGCGCTAAATGTTCAGCACCTCTTCGTATATTCTGACTCTCCTTTCCTAACAAATCAATACGCAAGCGTTAAGGTAAAAAACATTCTGGTCAAATACTTTAATTACTCTGCAGAAGACGAGATTTACGTTCTAATTAAAGGAAATTATTCCTCCTCTCTTCATTTAATTAATATGACAGCAAGAGAGTATCTAAAAAACTACAAAATTCTAACCCCCTATGATCTTTTAAACGAGAGCAACGAAACTTATTTTAAGGTCATTAAACCCCTTGTTGAGAAGGTTTATAATCAACTTTTGCCTCTTCGCGAGTTATATCAAAACCTTACATTACAAAGGGATGAAATACTAAGTAATATTACAAAATTCCAATATCAATTAAATATAACTTATGGTTTGCCATTAGGCAAGTTTTATAGTGATAGCCCAACAGCAGAAAAGTTCTTGGCAATATATTCGCATTTAAATGGTACGCCATTAGAAAGAGCTAGAAATGCTAGCCTTGCTATATTTAAAAATCCTTTTGTTCTCCTATTTTCATTTAACAACTATACAAATACTTCGCTAATATCGCATGTAATCTTTAACATATCCCCTTCAGATTATGTTTATTTAATTCAGAAAATTACCGGCAAAAATATCACTTTTAATGAGGTTCAAAATCCTTTCAATTATTCCTTAAATGTTATAGAAAGAGAAATCCCTCCTCCGCCCTTAAGCATAAATCAGTTTCATAAAGGGAATGAGTGGCTATTTATTATTCAAGTCCCCTCAAATGAGAGTTTAACAGATGTAGAGGACTTTATGAGTCATATAAATGCAACAGTAACTGGGCATTTACCAATTTACGCCGAATCCGCTGTAGTTACAGAACAAGATATAAGGACTATTGATATAGTTACAGTAATAATATTAACAGCTCTTCTAGTAGTCTTAATAAGGGCGGTTCTTCCAATTATTCTTCTTATATTAAGTGCATTAATAGGGTTGGTAATAGCTTATTCGTTACTTTACTTAATGACCTTCTTTGGCTATTCCATTTATTATATTTCTGGCTTGGTCATTCCGCCAATAGTTTTTGGCATTACAGTGGATTACTCAATTCTTTTCCTTTATAGATACTTTGAGGAGATAAGAAAAGGAACTAAAAGCCCTCTAAGCAAAGCTTTCAGAACTGCAGGAAAAGCAGTCTTAATAAGCGGTTTGAGCATTTCGCTAGGCTTTTCATCTTTTATTATCTCCTCTTCTCCCTTGTTAAGGAATATAGGTATTGCTCTAGTCATAGCTTCTGTCTCTTCATTAATTCCAGCACTTCTCTTTATGAGAACAATGTTAGGAAGTATAGATGCCAAAAGGCTTAGCTTCCCAAGGAAAGAAATACCAAACCCTGCAGACATAAGGCAAAGATATTTAGAGAGAATGGCTAGTTTTGCAATAAACAAGAGGTACCTCATACTTTTGCTAATGTTAATTTTAGGCTTAGGCTCTTTTTACGTCTTTAACACACATACAACTAATGTTTCAATAAAAGAGATCGTCCCTTCATCATCAAGCGTTGTTATTGGTGAAGAGGAACTCTCACATTTCTATAATTATAGTATAGATTATGTTATAATTCAAGGAAATCCTAACGTATCATATTCAAAAATATATGATCTGACGCAAAAGCTTATAAATGAAGGAGCTTTAGTTTACGGCCCTGCGTCAATAGGAAAAGCTTTGTTCAAAAGTCCAACTTACATAACGAACTTTTACTATTCCCATAACTATACCTTACTTGAGGTCTACATACCTTATCCAGTGTTTAGCAAAGGGGCAATTAACTTGACTAAGCAACTAATCAAAGAAGGTTACTTAGTTGGCGGAAGTAATGCGGAAAGAGTAGATATTGTAGATAACACAGTCAACCTATATTACACAGAGGTTTTACCTATCACAATTGCAATAATCACCATTTACTTAATACTATCTTTAGGCTCTATTATAGTCCCATTAAGGCTTAGCTTAACTCTCTTGTTGAGCTCACTAGTCGGAGTTTCAATTCTTTATTTAATCTATGGCTCTCTCTATTGGCTAACACCACTCATAGTCTTTGCAATTATGTATAGCCTAGGTATTGATTACGACATGTTTATAATAATTAGAATACTTGAGGAGAAAGGAAGTGAAGAAGAAAGAATTATAAATGCTGTTAAAAACACAGGGCTTGTGGTCACTGCGGCTGGCTTAATATTGGCAGGAGCTTTTCTCTCCTTAGGGTTTTCTAGTATGAGATTTTTACAAGAAATAGGGATTGGAGTAGGAATAACAATTCTCTTTGACACTTTTATAGTTAGACCTATATTTGTCCCAGCTATACTAGCAATTTTGAAGAAATATAATTGGTGGCCAAGGATGATGAGCCTTACAAGGGATGAAAGGTGATTAACTCGATCCTTGCTGACCTTTTTTAGATATATCTATTTTTAGGTGAGATAGTTTTATTAGTTTAGATATATCTAATTCGCATATGCAACTAGGAAATAGGATGGTTGGAGCACTCCTAGTATCTCTTTTCATTTTATCAATATCACTCGTAGCTTTTTCCTTTCAGCCACAAGCCAGTGTAAACTTAACAGCTTATGCCCATGTATCTCAGCTAATAGCCCCTGGCATGAGCCCGGTGCCACTCACATTTACTATAGTGAACTTAGGCTCACCTCTTTTTGATGTTAATATAACTCCTCTTTCAGTATATCCCTTCACAGTCTATGAATACTATAATGGCACAGAAAACATAACAATCCCAGAACTTTCTACTGGCAGTTCCGTGAACGTTACTTTCTTATATAAAGTTTCTCCTAATGCCTCTAACGGAGTATACAAAGCTTATATAGAGATAACTGGGAGATTGCCAAATAGGACATTAATTAACAGAAACGTCTCTGCAGCTGTTCCAATACTTGGTTATGTTAAAGTTTCTGCACAATCTGTTTGGGGCTCATTATCTTCACCCTTAGTAGTTGCTGGAGGTGAAAACAACTTACCATTAACAATCATTCTAGTCAATACTGGAAATGTAATTGCGTCTAATGTTTCAATTTTACTAAAGCCCCAATTCCCTGTGAAGTTTGAAACTTCATCAATTAGTGTAGGATATTTGCCAATAGGTCAACCAGTTGAAGTTACAACTTACGCAAGCATTTATCCAAATGCCTCAGAAGGTGTTTACACAGTTCCAATTCAAGTAGACTACTTTGATGGGGTTAAACAAACAGTTGACATGATAGTTGACATAAATGGCTATACTAATTTCTCTATTTCTACATTGTGGGGTTCCATAAACTCTCCAATAACTGTATCTCCCGGGGAAACTCAAGTACCTTTAACATTTATAGTAAGGAACTTAGGGGATATTAATGTTTTAAATGTGTCTCTGGACTTTGACTCAGAATATCCTTTATACTTTACGCAAAAATCAGCTTATATAGGAATAATTCCAGCGGGTAAGTTTAATTATGCAACTGTAACTGTTAATGTCTACCCTAACGCAACTCCCGGAGTCTATTATATACCAGTTACAATTCATTACTTCCAAACAAAAACTGTGCTGTATGCCCCAGTAATAATTTACTCACCTAATATAACGGTCAATGTATTTACCATCCCTCCACAGTTATTCCCAGGGTATTATGATGTGGAAGTGAAAGCAATAGTAATAAATTATGGCTCAGCATTAGCAAATAACGTTTCTGTTTCGATTTCCTCACCATTCCCAGTTGTTTCTCAGAGCGTTTTCAATTTAGGAGCATTACCACAAGGAGTTCCAGCAAATATAACATTCCTTATAAATATTCCAAATGACACAGCCCCTGGGTACTACTACTTTAACTTCACAGTGAAATATGATGGCGGAAAATATGTTAAAAGCGTTAAGATAGAAGTATATCCAAAGGCTAACCTGCAAATAGTTCATGTCTATTATTCTTCACTAACCCCAGGAGCCTCTAATGTGCCCATTACAATAACAATCAAGAATGTTGGAAATGCCACAGCCAAAAATGTAAAGGCTATACTAGGTACTAGCAATGTAATATATCCATATGTAAGTAGCTCTAATCCTTTAATGGCACTTACAGCGTCTGAAGTATTTTTAGGAGATATAGCTCCTGGGCAGGAAGTAAATATAACTTATGATATAGAAGTAAGTAGCGGAGCAAACCTCGGCAATTATACAATACCAATAACATTAATTTGGAACCAAACTGGAGGTTTATATCCATTTGTTCAGAGCGACAAGTTCACAGTTCAAGTATCTCCTTCACCATTTAGCAATATAATTTCACAAGGAATTGTAGTTGAAGTAAATAGTAGCAAATACACAATAACTTGGCTAGAAATAATTATTGCTATCATCATAATAATTTTAATAGTACTTGCAGTAGCACTAAGAAGTAGGAGACGCAGTGGAAAGTGAATTTAAAAAAGCAATAGATTTTTACTATCGTCATTTACTCTTTATTGAAGGTGAAAATTATTTAGATAAGACTCTAGAATTTATAAAAATTTTTCTAAGAGCGAATAAACAGCCTAGAATCGCTTATGCCTTTCATCCATGGGTTTCCGGCTCAAAGGATAGGTTTAATATCTTTAGGCAAAATATTAATCTTCCCATCGTAGATATTGATTATTCTTCATCAGAAAAATACTTGGGAGAGACATTTGACTTAGTAATTTTAGACGCGGTTGATGACTTTAGACCAAATTACATTTCAAGGCTAGTTGATATGACAAGAGGTGGAGGGCTTACAGTTATTTATACTGATAACTTATACCAAAATAAGCTCTATCGAAACAGTTTAATAAAAGATGGCGTTGTAGATAGTTATTTTGAAGATAGATTTTTAAGAAAAGTCAAAACTTATCCCGGCATAATTTACGTAAAAGATGGCAAAGAGGTAAGTTTCAAAAGCGTTAATGAGAAAAGCTTAAGTAAACCTAAGCCAAAAATCCCTCAGAAGCCTTCTATCCCTCTCCCCCTTCATAACCTTTGTTTAAGTGAAGATCAGAACAAGGCTTTAGAAGAGTCAACTTTTATACTTCAAGAAAAGAAGAGAGTTTTAGCGATAACTGCCCCGAGAGGTAGAGGAAAATCTGCAGTTGTAGGTCTTTTCCTTTCTTATGTAGTTAAGAAAAGGCTTAAAGAACCAACAGTTATTATAGTAACTTCACCCTCTTACTTCTCTTCATTCGAGATCTTCAAGTTTTTAATAAAGGGGCTTGAAAGCCTAGGCGTTAAGTACAGAGTAACTAAATCAAAAGACGGAAAGATAATGAGGGTTTCTGCAGGGGAAGTGATAATAAGGTGGCTTGCGCCAGATTTAGCTAAAGATTACGAAGGGTACTTAATAGTTGTTGATGAGGCAGCTGCGATTGGAACAGAGACATTAGAATATATTGTAAATAGTTGGGACAAAGTAATTTTGATTTCAACAATTCATGGCTATGAAGGTTCTGGGAAAGCTTTTTTGAAGTACTTAATGAGCTTAAAGCAAAGGGTCATTTTCAAACATATCACCTTAGACTTTCCAATAAGGTATGCAAAAGGAGATCCAATAGAGAGGTTCATTTATGATGTTATGCTCTTAGATGCAGAGCCAAAGGAGAAAAAGTATACGGGCAGTTTCAGAGAGATAAACAGGGAAGAGCTTTTCAAAAACGATGCAGAGCTTAGGCAAATTTACGGAATATTAGTTTCTGCCCATTATAGGAACTCTCCAGACGACTTGATGCTTTTAGGCGATTTACATTTTCAAAGGATTTTCTCTATAGATGACATTGGAGTTGCGCAAATTGTTTATGAAGGAGGCCTATCAGAGGTTAGAAGCTTAATGCTAGGAGAAGGCAGTTTAGGCAATTTGATACCCCATAGAATAGTAAAATATGAAAGGGTGAGCGAGTTTGGGAAGTTACGTGGATGGAGAGTTGTAAGGATTGCAGTTATGCCAGAATATCAAGGAAAAGGCATTGGATCAAATTTGCTTTCTGAAATAAAGAAAGAGGCAGAAAGAGAGGGAATGGATTGGTTAGGCTCTTCTTTTGTAATGGACTACAAGGTTTTAAACTTCTGGGCAAAAAATGGCTTTTACCCTGTTTATTTGGCTTCGAGGAAAAATGAGGGATTAAATGGGTATTCAGTAATTGTTTTATACCCCTTCAATGAGGAAACTAAAAGGATTGTTAATCAACTCGCATTCAAGCTTAAAACTAAAATACTGAAGACTGCTCATCAAGTCTACTTTAACGTTTCACCCATTACTTTGGCTAAACTTCTAGATTCAATATCTGCCCACAAAAAGGTTGAAGATCTTGACTCTTACTATATAGAGAAAATAAAGGCATTTTTAGAGGGTATCCTTCCTTATAACTCAGTTGCAGATGCGATTTATATACTTACAGAGAAATACTTCTGGGAAAGGCCAATAAACCTAGATATAATTGAGGAGGCAACGCTTATTGGTAGAGTGCTTCAAGGGAAGAGCTGGTCTCATATAGCTTATGCCCTAAACAAAACCCCTAGAGAAGTTGAGGAAATTCTTTTAAGCAGTGTAAGCAAACTTATGAAAGCTTTTATTTAACCTTGCGAAAATTTACTCTTATGAGATCAATAAGCAAACTCATATTATCTATCTTTGTAGCAGAGATTATAATATTTCTAATATCCTCTGGAATGCCGGTTTATTCTCCCTCGTTAGTTCAGCAGTACAACAGCCTTGAGCAATCTATTACAAATCAAAGTTACATTGGCATTGCAATAAGCATATTTGCCAATAATATAAGAGTCGCAATATTAGATTTTATTCCAGCCATAGGAATTATATTCTTTGCATATTCTATAGTTAACACTGGCATGCTGTTAAGTGCAGTAGCTACAGCAAAAGGCTTGCCTGGCTTTATAGTAGCTTTATTACTTTTAACGCTCCCTCATTCGTTTGTAGAATTGCCTTCCTATGCAATTGCCACTGCATCTGGGCTATATATGTTGATTAGAAGGAACGATTGGATAAGGGGTTTAATAACTTTCGTCATTGTGCCTATTGAGCTGTTTTTAGCTGCATTAGTAGAGGCAAGTTTATTCTTTGTTTCAAATCCATACATAATGTGGGGAGTATCAGCACCAATATTAGTAGGGTTATTCTTCTTTTATGAATATTTACAAAAGGTGGCAGATAAATATGTGAAAACCTCTCAAGGCTTCCAACCTCAATATCAAATACCTCAGTTTACCTCATTAGATTATCAATACTTTAATCAATATAGGGAGAATTGGGCTAAAGCAGTAGCATCTGAAACTCAAGGAGATTTTAGTTCAGCAATTAATTATCTATGGTCATCTATCATTGACTTAATAATAGCTAATGCGATAAAAATGGGAATGCCATATTACACAAAAGAAGATTTAGATAGAGTTATACAAACTCTATCCGCTCAAAATCCTCAAATATTTTATCTTTATCAACAAGCCTTTGCAGAAAGAGTGCAGAACAACTATTTAGCGTTTAAGAGCTATGCTACGCAATTAGCAGCGATTTTGCAAAATATTTATCAGACTTCTATTTCAAGAAGGATAGGGTAATGATCTGAGCCCTCTAACTTTAGTACTTTGCAGTCCTTGATTTTGTTTTTAAGCTCTTCAGAAACGAGGCAATAATCGATTCTCATTGCAACATTTTTAAACCTATAGCTCCTCCATGTGTACTCAATTTTATCTGGGTGCAAAAGTCTGAAAGCGTCTACATACCCTTTTTGCAAAATGTGGTTCATCCATTCCCTTTCTTTAGGTGATAAACCTGGCGTTGTTTCATCCCAAATGGTTGAATCTCTCCTTTCAGTTACTGCATTAAAATCCCCACAAATAATTACTGGCTTTTCCTTCCTTAAGCTGTCCATGAACTTTTCAATTTCGTTGTCAAACTTTATTTTGAAATCCAACCTTGATAGTCCATCCCCAGCTCTAGGGAAATATGAGTTAATTAAATAAAAGTTTCCGAGGTCAACGGTAATTACTCTCCCTTCATCGTCAAATTCTGGTATTCCTAGTCCCTTGATCACTTTTTTAGGTTGTTCCTTCAATATAGTCATTACCCCGCTATAACCTTTTTTCTTTGCGGGGAAGGAAATTAATGTGAGTCCTTTTAAAAGTAAATCTAAGGGTAAATCACTGCTTCTAATTTCTTGAAGCAAAATTGCATCATAAATAAGGACGTCATCCAACCCTCTTTTTCTATTTATCGCTCTTAACCCATTAACGTTCCAGCTAATTATCTTCACGAATTAAAAAATAAATTCATTTCCATTTAAGCTTTCTGACAGCGAAAACGATTTTTATTATAAATTAAGAATATATAATTGTTTTCTTATTGAGAATAAAAAGACTATAATTTAAATATTTTTAAGTATTTTGATAAGAAAAATTAGCGCTAAATTGATGGCCAATGTCGGTTGAAATAAATTTTTTAAAACATTGATAGGCCGAAATTATAATTTAAATTAAAAAGGAATTTAATAATTAAAACTTCACGATAAAATAAGGCAGAGCAAAACTAAAATTTTTTAAAATACTTTTGCACACTAAATTATAAATTTCATATAAACCTACGTAAAGGGGGTCCCTTATGAAGAGAAAAGACACAAAAAAACTTGGTATTGCTAGATCAGTTTTAGTAGGAATAATAATTGTAATAATTCTAGTAGCAGCATTAGCGATATACTTTTTGTTACCAAGACATAGTTCAGTAACTACAGTACAAGCCCAAGCGATAGAAGTAGCGCCAACTTCGTTCTTGGTAATTCAAGGAACCCCAATAACTTTTTCCTTCTATAATGTTCAACCTGGAGCTATGCTGAGCGTCAATTTCGGAGATGGCACTGTAATTAATACCACTTCGCTAAACATTACTTACACTTATAAATATGGCGGACATTACTTAGTCTTTGTTGAGGAATATGTAGGGAATAAACTAGTTTCGTCAAATGCACTCTCATTATTGCCAATCACCGTCCAACCTTCTATTCCTAGTAATTTATCTGGCCTTGTTACTATACCAACAATTTCATTTAATGCAACAAGGAATCCATCTGCACCAATAATTAATGTAAATGAAACCCTATATTTATACGCAGGGTACTTACAGCCACCATCTGGCCAAAACATGACAATTTATGAGTATATTTGGAACTTTGGAAATGGAAAGACATTAACTGTTATGGCAAATGCAAGCAATGACTTCTTGCCAGAGATAAATCCAGTTAATGTCACTTATTCAAAGCCCGGAATATATCCAGTAATGTTAACTATAGTAACAAAGAATGCGTCAAGCGGCGCCATGTATAACTTCTCCGTAATGTATACTATTGCAGTATCTAGCCCAAGTATGACTTTTTTAATGTATAAGTGGACAGGTAACGTTCCTAACCCTGGAGTAATTACTGTAGCAGAGAATGTACCAGGAGGGCCATATTCATTTGACCCAGATATAGACTATGAAAGCGTAGGTTTCGAAGTAATTAGTAACATTTTTGCAACATTATTAATTTACAACGGCTCTAGCACTACTAGCTTTATACCTTATGTTGCTGAATATATACCAACTGTTCAGAACGGAGGAATTCAAGACAACTACACAGTTTACACTTTCAAGATAAGGCCGGGCCTATACTTCTCTAATGGAGACCCAATAACTGCTTATGATGTATGGTATTCTATTATAAGAGCTTTGTTATTTGTAGGTGGACAACCTGGAACTCCAGACTGGATTTTAGCACAATATTTAATTCCCAACGCTACTATAGGAGTTCCAATAGTGACTCCTCAAAATGAAAATGAAGCGTTTAACGAAATAATGAATGCTGTAACTTACAATAATCAGACAGACACAGTAACATTCCATCTAGTTAAACCAACTCCGCCTCAGTTATTCTTTACTGCATTGGCAGATCCATTAGGTGCTGGAATATTAGACGCTAAGTGGCTAGAGCAAGTTGGAGCTGGGATAAACTTCACCCCGGCTGGTTTCTTACAATATGAACAATACGCTATTGAAGGGCATTATAATCAGCAAGTTCAGTGGGATCCGGTAGCTTCTGGGCCTTACATGATAAAGGAGTATGTTCCAGGGCAATACGTAGTATTAGTGCCAAATCCATACTTCCCTGGAATTACTATAAATGGTAAAGTAGTAATTCCAAAGCCTAATGATACAGTTGTAATAGAATGGGTTAAAGATCCAGAAACCGCATATAACTTATTCGTCAGTGGACAAGCTGATATAGTTACTGGTCTCCCAACCAATTATGTTGCTGCACTAAAGCCTTATGTAGCTCAAGGTCAAGCCTTAATGTATCAATTCCCAACACTTTCAGAGTTCTTCTTCGTGTTCAACCTTGACATTAATACCACTATGCTAAAGCAAATTAACCCAGCTTACAATATACCTTCAGACTACTTTGCTAACTTATATGTAAGAGAAGCGTTTGCCTATGCCTTTAACTATACAAACTATATTGATAACATATTAGGAGATGTAAAGTATGGCATAGATTTTGGTAGTCTTTATGCTGGAGTAATAATACCAGGTTTGCCATATTACACTCCTCCGCCACCATCTTTAGTTCCCAAGTTTAACTTAACTTATGCTAAAGAGTTGTTAATTAAATCAGGAATGTATAACGTCTCGGTTAACTTCCCAATAATAATACCTTCAGGTGATACCGTTGATTATGCAGCTGCTGAAATGTGGGCACAAGCTTTACATGAAATAGATCCTAACATTAACGCTCAACCAATGTACTTACCATTCTCCCAAATAATTGCCTATATGGTTCCCGGAGCTAACCCAATGCCAATTTATCAATTAGGTTGGATAGCCGACTATCCATATCCATCAGACTTTGTAAATGCAATGTACTTGCAAGGCGGTACATATCCAGCACCAGATGGTTGGAACGTGACTTACTTAGAACAGTTAGGATATACTCAAGAAGCTAAGATGTATCAAGAACTGAACCAGTTAATACTTGAGGCAGACTCCGCAACCAACCCAACATTAGCGCAACAACTATATGCTAATGTTACCGCACTTGCATTACAACTTTACATGTATGTGTATACCTATCAGGCAAATGCTTTCTGGATAATTAAGCCATACATGCATGGTTACGATAACAACATAGGCTATGAAGAGAACCCAATGATAGGCGGTGCAGGCGACTCCCTATACTTCTGGTGGGTTAAGGGATAAATGTTTTTTGTTCATTTAAAATTGGGGTGATTACATGAAACTTTGGTTATTTATTTTAAAAAGGGTCATTTATGCCATTGTTACACTTATTGGACTAACTTTTATAGTATTCGCTTTACTACATGTAGGGGGAAATAATTTATTATTATCAGCTTATCTTAATCCTAGACTTACTGGTCCTGCCAAAGAAGAAATGATAAAAGAGTTGATACAAAGGTTTCATTTAAACGACCCGATCTACGTACAATACTTCTATTGGCTAAAAGCGCTTCTAGGCGGAAATTTAGGATATACAAACACTCCAATATATAGTGGCCCAGTAACTACTGCAATTGCGTTATTCTTACCTAATACAGTTATGCTCACTATAATAGCATCAATTTTAATATGGATAATAGGTATTCCTTTAGGGGTTTACTCAGCAGTAAAAAGAGATAGCGTTTTGGATCATAGCGTCAGAGTCCTTTCCTTCACTTTGTACTCAATGCCACCTTACTTAATAGCGTTCATTTTAATAATCATTTTTGGTGTGGATCTAAAAATTCTGCCATTCTCAGGGACTGTAAATCCTATTTTAGCCTCAAATATACCTTGGTATAAAGATGGAATTTCCTATCCTACACACATTATCTTGATCGACGCTTTAATTCATGGAGACCTTCCAGTATTTTGGGACGCTTTACTTCATACAATCCTACCTTCACTGACCTTAGCTTTATCAGTTGTAGCAGGGATAATGAGAATATTAAGATCATCAATGTTAGAAGTTCTAGAGCAAGATTATGTTAAGCTAGCTAGGGCTAAAGGTGTTCCAGAAAGGGTTGTAATAAACTTACATGCCAGAAGGAATGCTTTAATCCCGGTACTAACTCTTTATGGATATACAGTTGCCTCATTGTTAGGCGGAGTTGTAGTAATAGAAAGCATATTTAATTATCCAGGCATAGGGTATTGGACTACTCAAGCTATTTTGGTAGATGATGTGGGTGGAATAATGGCTGCTACACTAATATTTGGAATAGTCTTTGTGGCTGCATCATTAATACTAGATATAATATATGCTATAATAGATCCTAGAATAAGGTATTAAGGTGATTAAAATGGAGAGTTACTCAGAATTTAGAAATTCTTTAAGGATCTTCTTTTCAAATCCCTCAGCAGTAGCTGGTTTTATAATCTTTATACTTTACGTAATAGATGCATTAATAGTTCAATTTGATCCTGGGCTATTAGGCATAAAAAACCCAAATGTTCTTCAAGAGAACTTCATTAATCCAATTCCACAACCACCCTCGCCAAAGCATCCATTAGGTACTACATACCCCGGGATTGATTTGCTACATGCGATTGAAGCTGCAATAAGAATTGATCTTTTTTACTCTCTTATAATAGTGCTAAGCGGCGCAACAATAGGTTCAATTCTAGGAATATTATCTGGCTATATAGGAGGTTTACTAGATGATATCGTAATGAGGATCACAGATATATTCTTTGCCATTCCTTATTTAGTATTAGCTATAGCAATAGGCTTTGTATTAGGCAGAGATTATGAGAGCATGGTAATAGGATTAATAATAGTATGGTGGCCAATATATGCAAGATATGCAAGAGCTCAAACATTATCTATAAGAAGGATGCCATTTATAGATGCTGCAAAAATTGCTGGAGTTAGAGACATTAAGATAATGATTAGACATATTTTACCAAATGTGTTGCCCCCTATATTTGTTCAAATATCTTTAGATTTAGGCACTATAATGGTAATATTCTCTACATTGGCATTTATTGGATTAATACCTAATGCCTCAATACCAGAGCTTGGATATTTAACTTCACTAGGACTAAATTACTTGCAAACTGCACCTTGGACAGTTATCTTCCCTGGGTTAGCAATTACTCTTTTTGCATTGGCAGTAAACTTAATGGGAGATGGGTTAAGGGATGTAATAGATCCCAGGAGGAGGAGCAGTTAAAATGGAGAAAGTACTAGAAGTAAAAGATTTAGAACTAAAGTTCGTTACTAGAAGAGGGATATATCACGCATTAAATGGAGTTAACCTTGAGTTATATAAAGGCGAAGTATTAGGGATTGCTGGAGAAAGCGGCTCTGGCAAATCGACTTTGTTGCTCTCAATAGTAGGACTTTTGCCAAAAAATGCCTGGGTTACTAAGGGAGAAATAGTTTATAATGGTAAAAACCTAGTTAAAGATTTACTTGCCGAAAAGTATAACAAGAAAAGGAATGAAAAGGCAATAAAGAAGCTTAATGAAAAGTTGCAAAGCATAAGGGGTTCAAAGATAAGCATAGTTTTTCAAGACCCTATGACAGCCTTAAACCCGGTGCTTCAAATAGGATATCAAATAGCTGAAGCCATTTATTATCACAACCCGTCATTGTTAGCTAAGAGAATTTTATCAAGATATAAAGCTACAAAGGATGACATGAGGGAGATACTCAAAATTCTTAAAAATTATAAAGAAGATTATAATGAGAGGTTATTAAATTACATAAAAAGCAGAGACCTTGAGGGACTAGAAGAGCAAGTGCTGTTTATTTGGGAGAGAAACGACTTGCATGATATAAAGAAAGAGAAATTAATAATGTCATTAGCAGGAGAAAGGGTATCAAGGTTTGCTTTGCCATTCCTCAATCAAGTAGCAAGAACAAATAAAGTGCCTAGAATACCTATCCTAAGTAGATTTATAAAGAGAATTTTAATAAAAGAGGGCTATAGAAAGGCAGTAGAAATACTTTCTGCACTCAATGTGCCTAACCCGGATAAAGTAGTTTTCATGTATCCCCATGAACTTTCTGGAGGAATGAGACAAAGGGTTGCAATTGCTATTGCATTAGTTAACAACCCAGAGATTGTTTTGCTTGACGAACCTACTAGTGCCTTAGACGTTACAGTTCAAGCTCAAGTGCTTAGCCTTGTTAAAAGCTTGAGAAACAAATATAACTCTTCATTCATATTTGTTTCCCATGATCTTTCTGTACTTTATGAGGTATCAGATAGAATAGCAGTTATGTATGCCGGAAGAGTAGTTGAAGTTGGTAGCAAAGAGGAAATAATCTCTAAACCATTACACCCTTACACTCAATCATTGTTGAGGGCTGTTCCTTCAATTGAGGGAGAAGAAGTCTCACCAATTCCCGGGGAAGTACCAGACATGAGAAACCCTCCAAAGGGTTGTATGTTCCATCCAAGATGTCCATTTGCAATGGATATTTGTAAAGTTCAAACACCGCCTATGTATACTTTAGGAAATGGTCATAAAGTTGCATGCTTCCTTTATGGTGATAAGAAGTGATAATTGCAGGATATAATATAACTAAACACTTCATTTCTGGTGGAATGTTTTCAGTTAACAAGGCTGTAGTAAAGGCTGTTCAAGGTGTAAATATAAAGATAAGGGAAAAGGAAACGGTAGGGCTTGTAGGGGAAAGCGGCTCTGGGAAGACAACACTAGCTAGACTATTAATAGGACTAGAGGAAGTAACCGAAGGAAGTATATTGTTTAACATCCCTGATGATGAGCTTAATGAATATGAAGAGGCATTAAAGAAAGGGGATAAGGAAACTATAAAGAGAATAGAAGAGAAATATGACATTACTAAAATGTCAAAAGGCAAGCTAAGGAAGCTAAGAAGATATATGGGAATTGTATTTCAAGATCCTTATTCCTCACTTGATCCAAGAATGAGGGTTCTTGATATTATAAAGGAGCCTATGATTGCAACTGGCTATTTGTCTGGAGAGGAAGCGGATAAAAGGGTGTTAGAGCTCCTGGAAAAAGTAGGATTGCCTAAATGGTTTGCATATAGATATCCACATGAATTGTCTGGAGGGCAAAGGCAGAGAGTTGCAATAGCTAGGGCGTTATCAACTAATCCTAAGTTCGTAGCTTTAGATGAGCCTACAAGTGCACTAGATGTATCTACTCAAGCTCAAATTCTAAATTTGCTTAAGTCCTTGCAAAAAGAAGAAGGAGTGTCCTATCTTTTAATAACTCACAACATTGCTGTAGCGTCTTATCTCTCAAATAGAATATATGTAATGTATGCAGGGAAAGTAGTTGAAGTAGGGGACAAGGAACAGATAATAAAGAATCCAAAACATCCATACACGATTGCATTAATGTCTTCAGTGCCAAGGATAGGGAAAGTTATGCAAAGAGTGCCCATTAAAGGAGAGCCTCCAAACCTGGTTAACTTACCTACTGGCTGTCATTTTCACCCCAGATGTCCCTATGCCTTTGAGTACTGCGGATGGAACGCAGTTGAAGTAGCTGAGGATTTGAAATATTTGTTAGAAGGTAAGTATTATGATATTGGGGGAGAAAGAATAAAAATTGATGTATTGTCTGATCTTAAGCTGAGGGTAGAGGGAATTGGATATCAAGATTTAGAAAAGATAATTAAAAGTGAGATAGAAAATGTAAAAAGCTTTAAGAGCATAAATAAAATTGAGAAGGAAGGAGAAAATGCAATCTTAATAGAGCTAAAGGAATATATGACTCCTAAACTCTACCAGTTAGATGATGGGAGATTAGTTAGTTGTCTGTTATACGATGAGAAATTCACGCAGAAAAAAGAATAATTTTTCTTTATCAAGATCTTTGGTTTAATTTCTTTTCAGTTTAGGGTCAAGGTTTAGAACAATAAGAGAAGAAGTGGAAGTCTCGCGTATATTAGAACCTATCAAAGAAAGGGAAATAAGATCCTAATCATTTGTCCCTAGTTTAATTTTTGTTATCATTTTTTTGTTCGTTTGCAAATAATTTAACTCAGTTAAAGGTTTTTCAACTATTTTTAGTAATAAAAAGATATTATTTTCGAATTATATACACGATATTTAGTGAAAGTGAAATGATAACATATACCGCACCACTATGGGTTGGAATAATAATAGGTTTTATAATTGGAGCAGCCGCAGAAGCTTGGGGGATAGGAAATCCAGAGACTTTGATTAGACTAGCGAAATGGGAAGACAGATTGTTCGTAGACTGCATACTTTTAGGGGCTGCTGTTTCAACACCAATAATGTATGCACTTTACGCTGCAGGAATTGGTTTTCACTGGTCTCCAAAGCCTTTATATGTAATTGGTGTAGGCTTAGGTGGATTTTTGTTTGGAATTGGCTTAGCAATATCTGGCTACTTCCCTGGCTCGACATGGATGGCACTTGGTGAAGGAAGGAGAGATGCAATTTATGCAATTTTAGGAGGTTTAGTAGGAGCTGCAGCATGGACAGCTTTATTCCAAACTCCTGCTGGCCAATGGTTAGTTAATACATTAAACTTCGGCAGTGTTATAATTGGAGCTACTCATCCTGCTGGAAAAGAGTATTTAATACCTTGGGATGGCTTAACTCCAGTTGATTTGTTCTTAATCTCATTAGTTTATGCTGCAGCACTCTTCACAATTGCATACTATTTGCCAAGATATAAAGGAGGCACTCACAGCTGTTTAAGAGGGACTTTATCTGGTAAGTTGCCAGAGATAGAAATACAAAAGAGAAGAGACACAGCATTCTACTTAACTTATGGTGGTTTGCCTTATGACGATAAGAGCATTGCAAAGAAGCTGAATGAGTACTGGGCAGTTGAAAGCAATGTAACCAGATATTACATGGTCTCTGTAGGTGCAATTGTCGGCTTAACAGTTGTATTAGAAATGTTCTTACATCAGATATTTGGAGAGTCTACAACTTACTCATGGTTGGCTGGAGTATTATTCTTACCAAACTTCAAATACAGCCAAATAGTGTTCAAAGGAATTGGTTGGGAGCCATTTAGCGATATTGGAACATTACTAGGTGCATTCTTCTCTGCAGTGTTCTTAACAAGGAGGTTTACTGCGTTTAGAAAGATTATACCACCAAGCTGGGAGAAGAGATTTGGCGATAATGAGGCAATTAGGGCATTAGGATCATTTGGTGGTACAGCATTAATGATGTTTGGTGCAAGAATGGCTGGTGGATGTGCATCTGGGCACATATTAAGTGGAACATTACAAATGGCAATAAGTGGCTTATGGTTTGGCATTATGGTAATGATTGGAATGATAATTACTGCAAAATTAGTTTATAGGGAGTGAGGGGAGATGGCAGTAATTAGAAATCAAGAATATTTAAATAAGCTTGACAAGACGTTCAAGATAATATTCGTCATCGGAGTTATAATAATGTTTGCAATTGCCATTGCAGAAACGCAAAATTACAAAGGATTTTCGCCAACGCCTTCACAAGTTGCTGCAGTAGGATATGTTGTAATACTGTTACTAGTTATTGCTGGAGTAATATATAGCCAATTCCCGCCATCAGTGTTAGGCAAACCAATAGAAGAGCAGAAAGAGGCACAAAAAGAGGCAAATAAGTAAAAGTTTTTTCTGTAAGTAAAAGTTATTTTCCTTTTTTCTCTTTTCTTTTTATGCTTTCATTAGAATTATTCTCATTAGGAGAAGTTATTCATGGTAGTAAGAAAGAGAAAGAAGTTTTAAAAATTCTTCAGAAAAAATTTGGAGGATCTCTCTTAGAAGTAAAGACAAAAGAATGGGTTCATGAGCTAGAGGTATATGTTAATGGAGAAAAAATAAATGCAACCCTTCTCCCTTATACCTCTGGGGAAGTTGAAGGAATTGTTGGTAAAGATATTAAGCTGTATCAAATGCCCCCTCATCCTTTTCAAGTGAAGGACTTATATGAGGAATCTGTAAAGAAAGGATATAAAGCAGTTATATTTTATGATTATGGCAAGCTTAGAAGAATTAGTGTTGGGAATAAAATTCCAGCCATTTTTTCAGAGAAGCCAGTGAGAGAAGGGGATAAAGTTGAGATAATTGCTAATTCATCACTAGTTGACACCACAAGTTATAATTTAGAAGTTATCATAAGTGAGGGAGAAGATTATATCATTATTGGAGCTCACGTAGATCATTGGTTAACTGGCTATCATGATAACCTCTTCTCCTTGGACGTGATAGATGGATTAAGAAAAGTTAAGCTTAACAAGCATGGCTTAAAATTCGTTTTCTTCTCTTCAGAAGAGGGTCCTAGGTGTTGCACTGGCTCTTCTCAATACAAAAAGGATGACACATTTGTTATGATATCTCTTGACGCGCTATTTCCAAAAAAGGTTGTGTTTTCTGCTACTCCAGATCTTTATTCTTTCTCCAAATTCTTTAACGTTAAAAGGATTGAGATGCCTACTCCTTTCTCTGACCACTTTCCTTTTGTTACTGAAGGTTATCCTGCAATGGTATTATATAATGACGATCTGATCCCGTTTTATCATTCCAACAAAGACTTACCAATAGAGGAGGACAAAGAGTACTTAAATGAATTGGTTAACAGCTTAACTAGATTTCTCATTGAGCTAGACAAATATAGCAGGGAACAACTAGATGAGATTTTCATAAATTATGCAAAAGCCCAAGGGTTTGAAATAAAGGAAAGAAGGGGGAGTATAGTAGCTAGCGGGCTAACATCAACTTTTAAAAAGTCGCAATAATAGCCATTGCTATTAGTAAAACAGCAGAGGCCCAATAAGCTATTTCCCTTAATCCGTGAGAGTAATATTCCCCCATTATCTTTTTATTTCTAGCAATTATGCCAAGAATAATTATTGGTCCAATCAAAGAATATACAAAGAAAACCAATAAATAAAGTACAAAGTTTATTAAAAGGGAAGAAGGTAAAATTAAAGTAACTATTAATGCGGGGATGCTTTCAATTATATATATTTTCCACGCATTCCTTTTCCCAATTCCTAAAGCCTCAACAACTCCCCAAGCACTTCCTAAAGAAATAACTACTAAGGCCAGAAAGCCAGAACTTATTAGCCCGATCCCAAAGAATATTGGCGAGAACTTCCCCGCAACAGGCTCTAAAACTGTTGCAAGCTGAGAAGCATTCGCAAAGGTTGAATCATCTACTGATATTCCTGCAAAAGTCATTTCTACTATTACCATTAACACCTCAGTTATTATTGCCCCAAGTAACGTCTCTTTTCTCATATGGCTAATTGCGCGCTTTATATCATTACAACCAACTTCATCCATTTTTATTGCTGTAGCAGAAGCTTGAAAAAATAGCATAAAGGGCATTACAACTGCTCCTATATTTGCTGCAACTAAAAAGAAGAACAAGGGAGTTGGCTCAATATAGACTGGAGAATATGGTTTTATACCTCTTAAAAACAGAGTTGTTGCAAATCCTAATATTAACGCAAATGAAATTGCAATAAGAGCTTTCTCAGCTTGAGAATACTTTCTCTTTGTTACAATAAAAATATGAAAAAGGAAAACAAGAGGTATGCTAACAATTAGCGGAATCCCTAGAAGCTCTAAGCCAACTCCAATCCCTAGGTATTCAATTACATAAGTCACAGCATCTGTTAATGCCATAGGAATTGCCATTAAGGCTGCTATTGGTTTGCTGTAATTTTCTCTAATTACCTCTCCTAAGCCTTTTCTAGTCACAACCCCTATTCTCCCAGATACCTCCTGAACTATGTATAAGGGAATTATGAGAAGTAACAAAAGCCAAATAAAGCCGTATTTGAAAACCGCTCCAGTCTCTGCTGCGCCAATAGTACTACTAGCATCCATGTCTGCCATCATAACTAGCCAAGCAGGACCAAAGAGTCTAATGAAATTTCGAATTTTTGTTTCTTTTTCATTTGGCGTAATTCTTTTTCGCCACATCGTAAATAAATTAATACCCGCTTCTAATAAGCGTTACCACTTATGTTTAAGATAGAAATATCTTCATAAAATAAAGAAAAAGAGTAAAAGAGGAAAAGAAAAAGTTAAATTCCAGCCTCTTTCTTTAATTCGTTTAATTTGTCTATATCCGCTAATAGGTCATTAAGTTGTCCAGACAATTGTGGTATTTTCTTTAACTCTTCAACTAGTTGCAACACATCATCCCATACTTCTTTCATAAATATATCTGGGTTGTACCTATGTAATGTCATTATTGAGAGAGTTACTGATATTCTTCTTGCTAAGCCGTTCTGCGTTAAAATATCTTCATTCTGCGTTAAAATGTTATTTAGCTGATCTATTAAGTCGAATATATAAGGTTGCATCTCTTTTAATTCTTTTTCTCCAGGTTTAAGGAGACTTTCTTCTGTCATCATATTTTATTTTATTTTTTAAATTAAAAAGTTTTAAATTATCTTCCATTTCACATTAACCTTAATACTTCTTGTTAGCGTGTCTTTTAAAGGGCATCTTCTTTCTGATTCCTCTAGGACTTTTTCGAGCAATTCCTTATTATCAGCTTTTACTTCAATTTCATAGGAGATCGATAAAAATCCTGGCGGAATATTAGGATCTCCTTGAAAACCTTTTGGGTCTAATTCCCCTTCTATATATCCGCTCATTTTCTCTATCTTAAGGCCTTTCTCATTTGCAACGTAATAAACTGTAAGCATTAAGCAGGAAAGAGCTGAAGCTAAAAGCACCTCCTCTGGAGTTGGAAAATCAGAGCCTAAAAGTCCTATGACAAATTCCTGATCCTTTACATAAACTTTAACTTTGTCCCCTTCTAATACCCCTTCAGCTGTAAACGTTATCATACAATCATCCCAACATCTTTCAGTATAGCTAACTCTATTGAATACTTTATATATAAATCAGTCTTTTCTTCAGGCGACAAAGTTCTATTCAATTTTTCTTCTAACTTCTCTATTTGTCTTGTAACTACTGTACTAACGTTTGTCTCTATTGACGGTTTATTGACTTTGAAAGTGTAATAAAGATCGACAAGAAGATCGTACATCTCCTCATCAAGATAAAGCACATATTCGTCGTTTACTATAGGAATAAGTTTTCCATCAATTTCTAGCATCTTTCCTTTAAAGTAAGGTCTCCAAGTGAGCATTGATTTCTTAACTGTTTCCCATGATGGAGGAAATCCTTTATATTCTTGAGCATTTGGGACTTCAACAATCTTGTAATTCTTTCCGTTTAGTTCAATTTCTCCAACTATCTCTAAATCAAGGTTTCCAACTTTTACTTTCATACGAGTAAAATTTTTTTCTTTTTTAAAATATAATTTTATCTGGGAATTCACATGAT
>ERZ1684502.29-NODE-29-length-47108-cov-1633.338193_pt1 | contig 47108 bp, 60 predicted proteins | sample MGYA00580192_ERZ1684502 | MGnify/ENA primary metagenome ERZ1684502 (study PRJEB41476, sample SAMN13258264) | hydrothermal vent metagenome | biome: caldera [ENVO_00000096]; feature: acid hot spring [ENVO_00002120]; material: acidic water [ENVO_01000358] | place...
ATTGCGCACAAAAAGAGATGATAGACAAGGAGTATGTCGAAAAAGAAGCAAAAAGCAAAGACGTTTACAATTACTACTTAAAACTTAAAGAGTACTGTTAGGAGAATCAGATAAAGACATTAATAGCTTCTATCAAAAATTAATCCAGACTCAGATAATATAAAAAAGTTTCTCTTTTTAGTAACTTATTTAGCCCCACGCATAGCCTGAAGAGGAAGTTGTCGAAGAAGAGGAAGTTGAAGACATCATGCCACTGCTAGAGTTTGTCATGTTATTCATCGTGTTTGACATATTATTCGACATCATTGTATTGGTGGTGGTATGTGATGTTGTAGTTATAGCAAAAACTACTCCTCCTATTACTAGTACTGCAGCAACTACTGCTATTAGTATTATGCCCTTTTTCCCTATCTTCATTTTCCGTCAGGCATTTATGCTTTTTTATTAAATATAATTTTTTCCCCAAATGTACAATTTTCAATTCTTTTTTTTTTTGATATGCAATTAAACGTGATAAAGGGTAGGACTTTTAGGAGCTGGATATAACTCGAAAGAAACGCTTAAAGTAGCTTTGCTTCTAATCAACACTAATAGATAAAAAAGAAAATCTGATAAGATAGTTCTCAAACTACAATATTGCTTTTATTCCTTAATTTTATTTAAGCCCATACAGCAGTTGTTGACGATGTAGAAGTTGAAGTTGTAGAGGAAGAAGTAGTGGTTGAAGAGGTGGTAGACGTTGAAGAAGTAGTGGTTGAAGTTGTGCCACTTGTTGTACTAGCCGTGGTGTGTGGCAATGTAGCCATAGCGAAAAATACTCCTCCTATTATGAGTATAATGGCGGATAAGGCTATCAATATAACGCCTATTTTTCCTATTTTCATACGCTTAACACTCTTTTTATCAAATATAAATTTTTTCCCAATATTGTTTTTCAATGTAATTTTTGATTTGGGAAAAAGTTTATTAACAAATGTAAATTATTTTTATAGGATGAAAAGGGCATCAATATCAGTAATAGGGTTAGGGATTGTATCTGGAATTCTGAGCTTCGCATGGAGCGCTGATCACTTCCCTCTTTATAATTTAAGCTTTCTCCCTCTAGGGATTAGAGTTTTCTTTGTGTTTGACTCAATATTGTCAATTGTGGCTGGCATTCTCTTCATCTTAGCATTTAGACTTTTCACTGTCAAAATAATTTACTTACTTCAAGTTGTTTATTGGTGGATAAACTATCTTTTGCTGACATTAACTAGAGTTCTTCCGGCACCTTTAATAGGAAGACCTCTTCCGGCAACAACTGGGCCAGCTCTTATAGCGTTTGTTTTAGATATACTGCTTATCATAACATCTACTGCGTTATATATAATGATTCAAGATCAAACAAGGTAATCCTTCTTGTTTCTTTATCTCTTTTTAATCTTCTGTTTATCTAATTTATAAACGAGAAGTTTTAGAAGATTCTTTTTTCCTAAGACTATTTCGCATGAAACTGTCAAAATTAACCTTAGAGTAATTGAGAAAAGAGATCAATGTCACATCAACAATTTCAACGAAGTAATAAGAAGAAAAGAATTTCATGAATATAAAATTGCGTGAAAAGAATGGAAATTTAAATGTAGCAACGTTTGTATTCCTACATAATCTTATTAAAACGAGAAAAAACATTACCATGTGAACTTAGTCTTAGAACTTGCCAATTACATTGGAATAATTGCTTTCGCAATTTCAGGCTCAATGAAAGCAATTAAAAAGGAAATGGACTTGCTTGGTGTTTTAGTCTTAGGTTTTTCCACAGCATTAGGCGGCGGAATAATTGCTGATTTGCTTTTAGGAAAGACACCGCCAACAAACCTTGTCTATCTCCCCTACCCTCTAACTGCTTTTATGTCTAGTCTTTTCACTTTTATCTTTTACAAAGTGTTTAGCAACGCGAGTAAACCTTTACTTTATGCTGATGCAATAGGTCTTGGAGCTTTTGCCTCTTCTGGAGCTTCTTTAGCTTATTCCGTTTATCCCTCCCCTTTGCTTGTAGTTATGATTGGCACTATTACTGCAGTTGGAGGAGGAGTAATTAGGGACTTGCTCTCTAACGAAATTCCTTTAGTTCTAACTAGGGAATTTTATGCTAGTGCAGCAATTATTGGCTCTTTCATTTTCTTCTTACTAAAGTATGAAGGGGTGAACGAGGAATTTGCTATCTTCATCTCTTTTCTAATAACTACTCTACTGAGAATTGTAGCTTTAAGGATGAAATGGGAACTACCAAAACCCCTGAATAATTAAGAAATTTTATTTTCAAGAAGAAAGTTTGCTACATACAATAAAGTTTTTCTCTGATAACCTTTCGCTGTAAAGTATCATTACTGAAGCGTTGTTGCTTCGCACCATTTTTCTTATACTATTTGCCAAATTATCTTTGCCATCTCTTGATGATGGTAGAACAACAAATAAACTCTTATTAGACTTAACAAGCGTGCTCATGAATTTTTCAAAGTCACTTACCCAATCAAAACTATAAAGCCAGCATGTATTATAGCCAAGCCTACTGCTAAGTCCGCTAATGTCATCCTCAACAAATTTACCAATAGCTACTGTCATTCCTTTCACCTATATATATATCTCAACATACCCTTTAAAAAAACTTTCCCATATACGATTTATATAACATAAATAAAACCTTGTTAAGTAATACGAAAATGCCATTTAACCTCTCATTACCAAATTAGTTATTCTCTTTCTTCCATTTAAATATTACTCCGCACTTAAAGGAATCTTCACCAATCAGTCTGGGGAGTTCTCGTCACTATAATAAAATATTGATAAACACTTAAATTACTTTTCAAAGAACTTGAAGTATGATAAAGTTAATATATAGAGAAGAGAAATAGAAACGTAAAACTTCTTATATATGGAGGGCAAACCATACTGATATGAAAACTACACTAGATATACTGTATTGAGATTTTTGCGCAAATTATGATAATGCTATAAGACATTTTAGGAATTCGCCTAAAATTTTTATATTCTAAGACATGTAACTGATTTAATTAAGATCTGTTTATTAAAATAAGTAAGATCTGTGTTTAAAATATTAGAAATAAAATAAAAGCCTCTTGAAAAAGTAGTTAAGAATGAGTTTTTATATTGGAAGAGAGAAGATTTTTACTCAAAATCTTTTTAGACGCCTATAGCTCGTGAAATGGTTCTCAGATAAAAAATAATACTATCTATTTTCTAGCCTGAGTAGGAAAAAGAACTAAAAATTACATAACTTTTATATTTTGTTTTATCTTATTCAGTGTGTCTTGTGGGATAGAAGTCAGATTGTGTGACATTTTAGCGTGGATTGCTAACTCATTAAGCAATTCCTCCTCAGATGAAGCCCCTTTTATTTCAAATCCGCAATTCATTCCAACACTGGAACATACGAAGTAATATTTACCAGTCTTCTTTATATTTTGTTTTATCTTAGCTAAAGTCTCTGGTGGAATAGAAGTTAAACCGTGACTGCTCCTTGCATGTATTTTAAGCATTTCAAGTAACTCATCTTCACTCCCAGCATTTTCTATTGAAAATCCGCAGTCCATTCCTACATCTGCACAGCTGAATGAATATTTTGGCATATTGTTAAATTCTTTATCATTTATTTTAAGATGTGTTTAAAATCTTCTAATCAGTCCTTATATAACTGTTAAACATAACAAGGACTATGGTATTTGGATTTGGTAAGAAGAAGAAGTTCGAGTTTAGTTGTTCTAGCATAGGGATGAACTGTGGGTTTGAAGTAAAGAACGCTTCCTCAGAGGAGGAACTATTAGAAATATTGAAGATTCACGCTAAAGAAGCACATAACATGTCTGATATACCAGGTGAAGTCTTAAATAAGATAAAACAAAACATAAAGAGAGTGTAGAATAATGGAAATTATAGATAAGAGAATACTTTTTTATCTTCTAAAGGATGGAAGAATTTCCCAAAGGAAGATTGCAACTCTTTTAGGATTAACTCCTGCAACACTAAATTATAGGTTCAAAAGGTTGGCAGAGAGCGGTATTCTAAAAGGTTTTAAGCTTTACGTAAACCCCAACTTTTACTCCAAATACCAGTTCTTTATTGTATTTAAGAACTATAATGACATTAACGCTGATTGGCTATCTTTCAAGCTGAGATGTTTAGAATGGTATAATGTGTATGGAGTTTCTTACTCTGATAATGAGGATATGAAAGATAAAATGGAATACATGACTAAGCAGTTAGGTGAACCGGTGTTAAAATATTTACCAGCCCAGTCACTCTTTAAACCGTCAAATTTGGATAAGAAAATTGTCGAGATCTTGAAGACCTCTCCAAGGTTACCCTCCTCTGACATAGCAAAGAAGCTGGGAGTAAGTGCTAGGAAAGTAGAAAAGCAGATTACATATTTAAAGCATAGAGGTCTCATTCTAGTTGTTCCACAGATAGATGTTGGAAGAGCTGATATAGTTCTCTTCTCAATATTTTCTAAGAACATAGAAGATGTCTCACCAGTTTTACAGGACTGCAAGATATGGCAGTTCACAGATGGATATGCTGGGATTACTGCTTGTTATGCTGACAATATTGAAACGGCTAAAAAGTATATTAATGGGGCTAGACAGGTTGACAAAAACGCTGATGTTATGATAATATCAGATTATGACTTTAAAGCTTAATGAAGACAACGTGAAGACCATCAAAATAGGGAGTTAAAAGTCTTGTTTCTTTCGTGCAATACTACATAATTTTAAATGTACTAATCAGTGCACTAGTACACTTAATGATAAACTTATTTCCCTCCTATCTTATTTTACCTTCATGGATATAGGGGTATTCTTTGCTTCATTAGGTATTTCCCTTTTAGAGTTATCAGAAGCAGGAGCAGTTGCAGCTATTTACCATAATATTTTAAAGAACTCAAAGCCATTCCTTTATGCGGTACTAGGTATTTTGGTAGTGTTTATTCCCGTTTTTACTTTAGGAAAATTTATTTATCTAGTGCCACTTGACTATTTCCTTCTAGTAGCAGCAGTAATTCTCTTCTATTTTGGTTATAGACTTATAAGGAGTGCTAGGAGGTATTTTAAGAAGCAATTTAAGGTAAAAAAAGAGGAAGAGGAGAAAGAGGGTGCTGGTGTTGTTTTTACTGTATCTGCAGTTGAAGGATTGGAAGCTGCCCTTGTAATTTTGGCTTTAATTCCCCAGAGCTACTCTTCAGCACTTCTAGGAGCAGTTATTGCTGGAATTTTAGTTGTTATACTTACCGCAACCTTGAAAGCCCAGATTGCAAAAATAAGGTTGCCTCATTTAAAGTTCGTGCTTTCCTCCCTGCTATTTAGTTTAGGGACTATGTGGTTTAGTGAGATATTTTTCGATGTAAATGAGTTATTTCTAGGATTGTTCTTTCTGATTTACCTAGGAGTAAACTATGTGGTAATAAAAGTTTGACATAGATAGTGATATAAGAGAAAACTCCATTTGAAGAAAGTGCCGTCTGATTAAAAAGAAAGAAGAGATGAAACTTTGTTGCATAACAATTAATATAGGAGACTAAAATGGATCTTAAAAATTTAAGAAAGAGAAAAGTAACTCCTTTACCAAGCGTATCTTTTTCTCCACTTTTTAGATTGAGTAGCTTTCTGCTGAATTGTGTAGTAGTCTTTAATTCTAGCTATGGCTTCCTTCCAATCACTTACTCCTTTTAGCATTTCTGCCAGAGTGTTATTCCCAATATATTTTAACCAAGAAACAATGTGTCCCTGTTGTAGGTGCCAATTCACACATGCTGGATCTTGCTTCCCTATCCTCTCAATCTCTCTTTCTAACTCTTTTACGTCATGTGCTACTCCTACTACTTTTTCATACGATTTGAAGTAAAATGGCTCCATGCTATTTCGCTTATTTTCTTTCTTTTTTAAGGCAGAGGGTTAATCAATTCTTTAAAAGTCAATCCGATTTAATCTAAAAAGTTTGTAAAAGAGAATAGAGTATTATACTACACTTTTCTTTGCCCAGGTTTTCACGTGTATAAATATTATAAACTCTTGCGACAAAAATATTTTTGTGAGTGCAATAAAAGAAATTGAAGAATATTACACTCAAGGCAATTTAGTTGTTGCTCTTAAAAAGGCAGAAGAACTAGTTAATCAAAATCCATCAAAGGAAGCTTATAACATGTTAGGAAAGATCTTAAGAGAATTAGGTGAAGACGATAAAGCAGTTGACGCATTTATGAAGGCAGAGAACTTTGTTGAAGTTGCAAAGATTTACATATCAAAAGGGATGTACAAAGACGCTTTGAATGTACTTAAGAACAGTGATGAAGAAGAAGCAAGGCTGCTCAGAGCTTTAGTATATCTAAAGTTGGAAGAGTATGAAAAGGGGAAAGAAGAATTAACCGGGATAAATAGCTCTTCTCCATTATACTATAAAGTTAAGGGAATAGTAGACTATTACACCGGAGATCTTTATGACGCTTTAAGGGAATTAAGCAATGCTATATCTCTTTACCCTCTCGATGCTGAACTTTATTATTATAGGGCATTAACTAAAATGAGACTTGGAATTAGCGCAGAAGACGATTTGAATACCGCTATGAATTTGAACCCCTACTATGCTGAAGCCTACTTCAACAAGGGTTTAATAATGGAGAATGCCGGAAAGTATGAAGAGGCTGTAAGTTATTACAGTAAAGCAATATCAATAAATCCAGATTACGTTAAGGCTTATGTGAGAAGGGCGAAAGCCCTCATGAAACTAGGTAGAGAGAGTGAAGCAATAGAAGACATCAAGTTAGTTAGTGAAAAGAAAGGAAAAGAAAACGCTAACTAAGAATAATAGATATGATTTCTCCTATTTCGTGAAATTTAAAAAGGTGAGAAGGGTTTTCTCTATCATCTGTTGAACCAAAACCCTTTACATACTCCAGTTTTGAAAGCTTTTTTGCTATCTCTCTTTCTTCTTTCTCAAGTATTATTGCACCTATTGGTTCACAGAGCTGAGTTAAATAGTCGACGTGCCAGTGTAACTTCTCTTTCTCTTTACTTAAATGTCTACTTACTCTTTTTGAGCAATTAACACCACAAGAGCCAACATAAGCATAATAACCTTCATTAAGTTCAAATTCTCTGCCTGAAGATAGCTTTATTATTCCTTGTTTGCAGTAGAATAAAACGAGATATCCTTTCATAGCTCAATAAAGAAGTTGAAACATAAAAAAGTTGATAAAGTTTTATTACTAGTAATTTAATATTTAATCTAATGAGTGCTGAGAAACTAAAAGACGCTAAAGAGGCAATAAGATGTTGTTACAAGCTTACAGATACAGATATTGATTGTTTGTTCAAGTTATTAGAATTGAATAGACCCGCAACTTCTGAGGAATTAGCAGATATAATGAAAGTCAGCAAGACGACAATAGAAAACAGTTTAAAGAAGCTAATTGATGCTGGATTGATTGTGAGAGAAAAAGTTAATGATAAGAAAATAGGGAGGCCAAAATATTATTATTCAATTGCTAATGAGATAACAAAAAAGATAAAAGAGGACTTAGCAGAATGCGCTAAGAAAATGCAACTTTCATTGTAGTAGCTCTTTTAACTTCTCTTTAGCTTTTTGTATTTTACTTATATCCACCCATATATTAAAGAGGAGAATTAACGAGTTTATAGCAAAACCCATAGAAACACCGTAGAAGATGGGAAAATATAAGGTAGATAATAGAACAATACTTAAAAAGAGAGCCAACAAAGAAGAATAAGCCATAAATGAACCCATCTTATAGTTCCTTTTGATATCAAAGTAAATTGAATTTAAAGAGTCTACAAGCTCTAAGGAATCTAACAGCGCCTTAAGACCGTTTTTAAGCGAGCCTAATTTTTCTCTAACTTGATCTGTTACTAAATCTAGTGATGGGAACATTCTTAAACCAACTAATAACTCTTCTAATACCTCTTGAGCTTCATCAGCAGATACTACATTTAAATAATTTCTAAAAGAAGAAAGAGACATCAAAGACTTTATAGTATTCCACTCTTTATCAATCTTATTAATCCTTGATTTCAGTATGAAGTATTGTAGCATAACGTTAATATTAAAAGCCAATAAACCAGCAAACAACAGCACACAAACTTGATTTACCATTATAATAATTCTTCTGATAACTCATTAATAAGCTCTGCTAATTGAAATTCTAGCTGTCTCATCTTTTTTAGTCTTTCAAGTACCGCTATTCCTTTCTCAGTTATTACATAAGAAGAGTCCTTTTCTTCTATATAGCCTTTTTCTATTAAATAATCTAAATATTTCCTTAAAATAGTAAAGCTTAGATTAGCGTTTTTCATTAGCGAAGATTTAGAATTATTGCCCTCCTTAATGTTCTCCAGAATGTCAGCAACTATTTCAAATTGGTCTCTTTTAACTCTCATATGATAAGGTAAAACGTGGTAGTATAAAAAGGTTTATATAGACTTGTCCTTTTGAGAAGACTGCGTTTTTTCTAATATTTCTTTTAACAACCTAGAATCTCTTTCCCCCCTATATTTTTCTATAATTTTCAGAATTGCTTCTGTTTCTTCTTTTGTATAGGGTTTTTCCACTATTTTATATAATTTCTCCAAAATTTCTGTGAGAGGTTGAATGGACTCTATATACTCAGCTATAGTTAATTCCGGCATAGAGTTTAGCAAGTTTAAAATGCCAGAGGAGATTACTAAAAGTCCGTCTGTTATGATTTTCTTTAACTCCTCTATCTGTTGGTTCTTGTCTTGAATACTCAGAATCTCATCTTTCTTTGCGTTCAATTCCTTTATGTATTCAGCTATTTTTAGTCTGTTTATATCTAGATTTATCATCGCATCTCTTACTTCTTTAGATGCTATATACCTAATCTCCCCTTGACCTAGGTTATTTATCTTTATCAAGTCTTTTAATAGAAGTTCTTCGACACTCTTCATTATACTGTCCCTTGTAAGAAGAGGGGAAAGAGAAGCTATAAGGGTTGTAAGCTCAACTCCTGCAGGGCCAGCTTGAGATATAGTGGTTAAGATTAGTCTGTCTCTTTTGCTCATGAACTCCATAGGAGACAAAAATATAATCGGGGTAAAAAATTCATCATGTGATTAGTGCTCCAGGCAAAGTTTTGTGGATTGGAAATTATTCAGTAGTCTTTGGAGGAATATCACATGTAATAGCTGTTAACAAGAGAGTTAGATGTGAAGTAAAAAACTCAGACTCTTTTACCTTTGAAACAACTTACGGGACTTTTAAAGAAAAAGGAAACTCTTTGATAGAAAGTGTGCTTCAAGTGATGAGGGAAAAATATGGTTCTATCCCTCCAATTCACGTTAAGTTATTCAACGACAAGGAGTTCCAAGTCAACGGAAAAAAGACTGGATTAGGTAGTTCCTCTGCATCAACTGTAGCCTTAACTGGTTGCATATATTATCATTTATTCAAGAGGTTAGACAAAGACGAAATTTATAAAATTGCGCAGAAAGCAAATTACATTAGGCAAAGAGGTATTGGGAGTGGATTTGATATTGCATCAGCAGTTTATGGCTCTATCGTTTACAAAAGGTTTAAAGACATAGAAAAGGTTGATAGCGAGGTTGAACCTCTTAGGATAGGAAATTATGAAATGGTTTTAGGCTTCATTGGTGAGAGTTTTGACACAGTAAATTCAGTTGCAAAATTCGTTGAAAAGAGTAATGAAGAGGAGTTCAAGATCACAATGAAATATATAGACGAGGAAAACGTTATGGCTATCAAGCTATTGAAAATGGGGAAAATTGATGAGGCATGTGAACATGTTAGATTAGTAAGGAGATACTTAAACTCTTTGGCTGAAAGAGTTGTGGGAATTAAAATTGAAAACGAGAAAATTAGAAAACTGATTGAAATAGCTGAAAACAACTCTGCTTTAATTGCTTTATCCCCAGGTGCAGGTGGGGAATCTGTTTTTGCTATTGGAGAAGATTTAAGTAAAGTTAAGGAAGAATGGAGAAAGGAAAACGTTATAGTTATTGATTTAAAAGAGGATGAGGGATTGAGAATTGACTCTTGAAGCTGAAGCGATTGCACCTTCTAACATAGCGATAGTGAAGTATTGGGGAAAAAGAAATGAAGAGCTGAACTTACCTTTAAACTCTTCACTTTCAATTTCCCTTTCTGGGCTTGAAGTTAGAACAAGGGTTACTTTTTCGACTGAGCTTGATAAGGACGAGGTTTACATAAATGGAGAAAGAGCTAAGGAAGAGGAAGTTAAAGAGTATAGCGGAAGAGTGTTAGAGATCTTTAGAAAGCTTTACGGTAGGAAAATTTACGCTAGAGTTGACTCAAAAAGCAATTTCCCTAAGTCTGCTGGGTTAGCATCTTCTGCTGCAGGAATAGCAGCTTTAGTTTTTGCAGTAAATGAGGCTTTAGGCCTTGGATTATCCCAGAAAGAGTTGTCGAAAATAGCTAGGATAGGCTCTGGTAGTGCTTGTAGGAGTACTGCTGGGGGTTTTGTTTTATGGGAAAAAGGGGAAAGGGAAGATGGAGAAGACTCTTTTTGCCATCAGATTTTCCCAGAAAATCATTGGCCTGAGCTGGTAGATATAATAGCGATTGTTAGTGAAAAGAGCAAAAAAGTTTCATCAAGGGAAGGGATGATAATTACTGCAAAAACCTCTCCTTTAATGAAGTGCAGGCTTTCTTTTATTGAAGAAACTTTGCCTAAAGTAATTGATAGTATCAGAAGGAGGGACGAGAAGGAGTTTTATTACTGGTTAATGAGACATAGCAACAGCATGCACGCAGTAATCCTTGATTCTTGGCCTTCTTTCTTTTATTTGAACGACGTTTCCTTCAAGATAATGGAATGGGTACAAGAATTTGGAAATGCCGGTTACACTTTTGACGCCGGGGCAAATCCCCACATATTTACAACTGAAAAACATAAAGACGAAGTAATAGAATTCCTTCAGAGAATCGGAGTTAACAAGTTTATTATTGCTAAAGTTGGTGGAGGGCCTAGAATTTTAACATGACTTGAGGATTTCTTCGTATTTCTTTACTTTATCTTCCATACTTTTGTGATAAACTATTATTCCCTTTTGAAGACCTTTAATAGAAGTTATGATTGAAGAAACCTTAGATAACTGAGATATCTTTTCACCATCATAAATATAAACTGCCTCATTACCTTCGCTGTAGGGGGCATCAAAGAACTCATAATAAATTACCTTACCCTTTGTCTCTTTCATTAGCTCTATTAGCTCGCTCTTGTCAATCTTAGAGAAGCACTCTTGTGTTATATCCTTCTTTATCCTTTTATATCCTTGCCTGAACAGAATTGGATCCCTATACTCTGTTTCCTCAATCAAGGACAAAACTCTGTAGTCCGTTATTTTCTCCACGTCTTGTAAGTCAATTTTTCCTTTAAGAATAAGGTTTGCAATAGCGTGAGAAAGGATTGCGTTATACATTCCAACTACGCTGTGAAAATAAACATTTTCAAACATGTACATTCTTGCTAAAAGAAACTGCTCAACTATTGGTGTTGCTTTTTTCAGAACTGCAATTTTATCATCTACGTAAACTAAAACTCTTTTTAGTCTTTCAATGTCATATGAGCCGTAACCAACGCCAGCATAATAGGAATCCCTAAGTAAATAATCTCCTCTATCAGCGTCTATGAAGTTAGAAATAATTTTTGATGCTAATCTCTCTTCTTCACTCCTAGGCTCGGAACCAATAACATGAAGCAAAAACTTTACCGGGTCACTTATGTTGCTATCCCTTCCTAACTTGTCAAACATATATGAATATTTTTGAATCAACCTAAGCCCATATTTTACGTGAGTTTCTTTTCCATAATATTCTACATCAGAACCGTAAACGTCTTTCGCTACTTGCAGAGCTGATTCAAAAGTGTGAGAAAAAGCTACATGACCAACATCGTGCAACAAAGCTGAAACTGAAACAAGCGTTTTATACTCTTCATTTATAAAATCAACGTCCTTATTAAAGGAAATAAAATTAAGAAATTCTTTGGCTAGATGCATTGCTCCTAGACTGTGTTCAAACCTTGTATGCCTCATCCCAGGATAAACCATATAAGCTAAAGCCGTTTGAGAAATGTATCTCAGCCTTTGAAAAAAGGGAGAAGAAACAATTGGCAGAATTTGATCGCTAATTTCAATGTAACCATGTATAGGGTCTCTGACTATCTTCATTATGATAAATTAACTAAAGCGTCTAAAATAGCTATTGCGCCCTCGTTTACCCTTTTCTCTAAGTCTTCTTTGCTTATCCATCCGCCTTTTACTAAACTATCGCTTATTATAACAACTGCACTACTTCTTATTTTCCTTAGCTTACTTAAGATGAAAAGTGTTGCGCACTCCATCTCAACTGCAACATTCCCCCTTTCTGACCACTTCTTTGCAAAGTCTTCATCTTCTGCATAAAACGCATCACTGCTAAATACGTTACCAACATACGCCCTTAAGCCTTTGTTTTTAAACGAGTTATACAATGATAGGGTTAACTCAAAATCTGGAGTTGCTGAGATGCAAGTCTGCTCCTTAAAGTATTGATATACTATGCTACTAGGGTTATATGAGGCCCCAGAGACTATGACATAGTCACCTAAATTTAGCTCTGGTATTAATGCCCCAGATGTGCCATATCTCACATAAATTCTCCCTCCCAACATTGTTAATTCTTCAAGAACTATTGCTATTGAAGGCCCTCCAATTCCATGGGTTGCTACACTTATCCTTTCCCCCTTGTATTTACCAGTGTAAACCAAAAATCCTCTATTTTCATTAACCAAGACTGGGTCTTCTAAAAACTTTGAAAGACTTCTAACTCTTCCCGGGTCTCCTGCTATTATTACTTTTTCTGCTACATCTCCTTTCTTTGCAAGGATATGGACTGGGTTCATAAGATATGATAAATCAGCATATTAAAATATTCTTCATCGCTCATTACAGCCGGCGTTCATCACGGCCTTTTCCATTTTTTAATTAACTCTTGTGATTTTTATTTTTAATCACTTTCCTCAATAACAATCACTTTCACTTTCTTTCCGTGAAGCTTTGCTAACTTCTCTTGATATTCCGCTGGTGGATAAATCATATACCTTCTCGAAGTCCTAATTATTCTTCCAGTGAAAACATATATAGTAGTCATAATCTAAAATTGAGACAAAAGTTTATAAATTTGCATTATAATTAAAATTCGTGGAAACCTCTATTTCTCTCGATGAACCCGTTTATCCCCTCAAATGAGGGGATGGGTGAGAAGTATAGACTAGCGTTAAGAGCTGAAGCAGAGACTAAAGACAGAGAGGAGTTGTTGTGGGAGTTAATAGAGTATCGCTATAATCTGCAGAAGATGGTAGATGAGTTATGGGGCTTAAAAGAATTACCGGGCAAGAGTCAGTTACATGCAATGTTTTATGATAGATTAACGGAAGAGAAAGGTTTTAGAGCACATGTGACAAGGAACATGTATAACAGGGCTGCCGAAATAGTTGACTCTGCAAGAAATAGCAGAGCTTCACATGTGCCAATACTGAAAAGACTAACTGCTGAGTTTGATAATCAAGACGCTAGAGTTGACTTAGAGAGGGGTGAAGTTAGAGTAATTTTTAAGAGCAAAGGTAAATGGTTTACCCTCAGATTGAAGCACAGAAAGGAATATATAAAGAAATTTCAGAAATACAAATGGAAAGAGGTATATGTCTCATATAGAGACGGAAAGTTCTACGTTAGTATAGCATTTGAAGTAGAATATAAACCTTATACTCCACAAGGTGTCATAGGGCTTGATATTAACCTAGTAAAGCTAGTTTATTATGACGGTAAAAAGGTGAGGAGAGTTGATACGCCTTTTCTTAAAGCTCTATCCTTAAGGGCAAAAGCTGAAGAGATTAGAGAAAGTATCCAAAGAGGTGGAAGTACAATAAAAGAGTACTAAACAGAATAAAAGAACTTTACAGCAAAGCTAAAAATGTCGTTACAGACGGATCTAATAAGTTCACCAAAAAGCTTGTCTTATTTGCGTTAAAAAAGAGGTATGCTATCACGTTAAAGGAACTAACTGGCTTAATAGAGGAGTTAAGAAACGCGAACAAACAGAATAGATGGAAGACGTTGCACTTAGATTATCGCACGCTACAAAACGCGATAATAGCTAAAGCAATAGAGTGTAACGTCCCACTGTATTTCATAGACCCTAAAGGTACATCAAAGTTGTGTTACAGATGTGGAACTGAGTTGGTGTTTCACGGTAGACTTGGTGTTTGTCCTAGATGCGGTTTTGTTGCTGACAGAGACAAAAACGCAGCCATGAATATTTACAAGAGGATGTGGGGGAGTGAGGGTCTCTCCTGAACGCCCCTGCTGTGAAGGATGAAGCCCGACGGAGCGGGGGAACCAAAATGAGGGGATGAGGGGGAGTTGCAGAAGTTGCCAATGTGATTAAAAATCGCGAGAAATGTCTAAAAATCGGCTCCCGACCTGAACTCGGCACTCATCATCAATGAATATATAAATCGGGGGACTAATAATGTTATACATATAAAGGTAGTAGCAAAAAAGATGACCCTCAATATTATTCAAGTTTTAACACGAATATTAAAATGTTAGGAAAATTTGGAATAAGGTTTAAAAGCACCAATTCATTATTTTATCTTATGAAAGAGAGAGTAGTGGAGGTAAAAAGGCTAATAGGAAAGAAAACGGTGAGGGGGAAGACTTACGAATACGAGTACTTCACACTGCCACTTAATTTGTACATACCAAAGTCAATGGTAGAGAAACACGGTACTAAATACTATTTACAAGTTGATGAAGAAACAGGGACTATAACAATAAAGCCTACTGAAGAAAAATAAAACTGCCAGCCCCCAATGATCCAAAGCTAAATTTTTCCATAATCCTTCATGACATCTTCGAAGACTTCTTTTAATAGATTATAGCTGGCATCAACTGAACATTTCTTATAAGTGTCTTTCCCCAAGGAATATTTTTCTGGATCTTTCAAGACAATATTTATTTTTTCTGCTAAATCTTTTGGATCTCCTTGTTTAAACACATACCCATTACCCCCATCTATAACTAGCTCACTTACCCCAGCACCACTACTTACAATAGCCGGTTTTCCATAGACCCAGCCTTCACACACAGCAAGTCCAAAACCTTCAATTTTAGATGGTAAAACCACTATGTCAGATGCCTCATAGATCTTATATAAATCTTCATCTGGTACATAACCGGTGAAGATAACCTTATCCTTTACTCCAATTTCACTAGCTAAAGACTGTAGTTTTCTTGCCCATACATTAGCCTTTCCAGTACCTAATGCTCCACTGGTAAAACTACCATTACCTACCAAGAGTAGCTTCGCGTTGTCTACGTATTTCATGGCTTGTATAGCAATATCTTGGCTTTTCATTGGATCCATTCTAGCTACTACTGTGATAACTTTCTCGTCTTTTATTCCGTACTTTTCCTTTATTTTTTGGACTTCTTGAGTAGATACCCTTTTGTACTCTGAAGGATTTATGAAGGGATAAATCTGCTTTACCTTTCCTTTCATACCAACCCTTAACATTCCCTCTAAGTCTCTTTTAGTACTCAAAATCACAGCATCGAAACCTTCAAATGACCTTATTAAAAACTCTCTTACTTTAGTTGAAAGGTATTCTGGGACAAAGGGTATGTGATACCATAAAACTGCTGGAGCAGAAGGGCCAATTATACCGCCAATTAAGAGTTGCTGAAAGTCGTTAATGAAATATACGTCAGTATCTTTGTAGAACTCTAGGAGTTTTTGGGCAGATAGCCAATTGTATGTGGCATACGATATGTAGTCCTCTGGTTGTATTTCATATTTAGACAGATTATGAGCTTCATTGTAAATCCCTTCTTTGAACTTTGTATACCCTTGAAGGTTTTTAGGGTCTAAGTCGACAAAGTAAACGTCTAAGTCATTAAGTTTAACTTCCGGAGGATAACCTGGGCCGAGAGAAACCCATTTAACCTTACTAAAATTCTTGCTTATTGCAAGCATCATCTTGGCTACTCCACCGACAGAAACATAATAATCTGAAGGGTCAAGTGTAGAGACATCTATAGGTAATGATAAGTAGCCATACTTCTCGACTAAATCTCTGTAAGTGTACCTAAACCTAATAGGAGGTGTTTGAGTATTTATAGCAACAGAAAACATATGAAAAAAAGCGATTGTAAATTTATAAAGTTTTTATCCTACTATTGTCCGTGAATTATGCTTTCCTATCTAACGGGCTTACTTCGGCTTTAGAAAGTCAAGGAAGTATTGACTGGTTTCCAGTACCTAGGTTTGATTCCCAATCTGTCTTTACACGGCTTTTAGATTATGATAAAGGTGGATATTTTTCAATTAGACCTCTTGATTACGAGAAAATTCAAGAGGAGTACATTGGTTACTCATTAATCTTAAAGACGACATTTAAAAAAGGTAATTCATCAGCTACCATAATAGATTTTCTCCCTTTATCACTACCCGGCATAATTAGGCTTTACGATACTGAAGTCCCTCTGGAAGTTAATATAAACCCAGTGTTTAATTACGGCTTGATTAACGCAGGAACAGAGATGCAAAAAGACGGTGTAATATTTAAAAATCCTCTATCTAAAGAAGGAATTGAATTACTAATTTATGGAAACTATGAGATTATTAGTCCTTACAAATTTATCATAAAACCTGGTAAAGGTTACCTTTATTTGCTTTATTCAAAGGATCTAAGGTATGGTTTGTTTAGCCAAAAAGGTTTTGTATACTCAAGACCTTATGATGCTTTTTCAAAGCTAATAAACTACAATGAAAAGGAATTAAGCAAAGCTAAAAGGACATCTCTTATGGAGCTCAAGGATTTATATTACCGTTCTCTTTCAGTCCTTTTAGGACTTTTATACAAACCTTCTGGAGGAATAATTGCTTCTCCAACAACTTCATTGCCAGAAATAATTGGGTTAGAAAGGAACTGGGATTATAGATATGTATGGATTAGAGATGGCTCTTATGCAACTGAAGCACTTATAAAAGCTGGTCTTATAACTGAGGCTAGACGCTCTCTTGATTTCATTATAAGTGTTATTGATCCTTCATCAAAAAGCTTTGATCATCCTTTTTACACAATTGATGGAACTCCTCCGCCAGCTGAAGAGAACCTAGACTGGTTATCTGGGTATAAAAATTCTAAACCAGTTAGGGTTGGGAATGCAGCATACTTACAAATCCAAATGGATGTAGAAGGGGCTTTTATGCAAGCTCTTTATCAATATTATAAAGAGACACAAGACGATGATTACATAGACAGAAATTATTGGGTTATTGAAGCAATTACTGATTGGGTTAAGTCTGCGTGGAAAGATGAAAGCACAGATATATGGGAAGAAAGAGGTGTAACTAGGCATTATACTCACACAAAAGTTATGTTATGGGTCGCACTTGATAGAGCATCAAAATTAGCGGAAGCCTTAGGATATAAGAGGGATGCTGACGAGTGGAGAAGTGAGGCAAACAAAATAAAAGAGGATGTAATGAAAAACGGGGTAGTAAATGGAGTTTTTGTAAGATATTATGGGGGAGATGAAATAGATGCCGCACTGTTAACTTTGCCAATTTATGATTTCATAAACCCCGACAACAAGATATTCCTAAGCACGTTAAACAGAATAGAAAACGAACTAAAAGTTGGTGATGGGCTTTACTTAAGGTATAAAAAAGACTTCTTGGGTACAACAGTTCATCCGTTTAGTTTAGTTACACCCTGGATGGCCAGAGTTTACATAAGGCTAGGTGACTATAATAGGGCTATTTCCTTGCTAAAAAGACTAGACTCTTGTTCTAACTCATTAAAGCTTCTAGGAGAGCACATAGATCAAAAAACTTGCGAGGCTAGGGGGAACTTCCCTCACTCTTTCCCTCATGCAGGTATAGTTTTAAGTATTATCGAGTTAGAGGAGAGAATAAATGAAAAGAATAATGCAACTAGTAAATGAAGCTATAGAAGAAATTGAGCATTACGGGTCTTGTGAAGCTGCTTACCAATTGCTAAAGTATATCTCATCGGCTGGTGAAAAGCTAATAAAAGAAGAGGAAGTGAAATACGACTTTACTTTAGATCACCTAGTGCTATTGTCAATTACTAAAAAGACTAAAAAGTACAAGTTGTTTGTCTCATCATTCTTTGTTTATGATTACTTAAGTAAAAAGTACAAAGTTCAAGATCCTCTCTTTATTTTTAGGTGGGGAAAGATCTACTTCATTTATAGCCCTAGGATTGTTGGAAGAATTTCATTACTTGTGGAAAAAGGGTTCTTACAAATTGAAAGAAGAGGAGAAATAAAATTGACAAGCTTGGGAGAAGAGGAGAGTGAGAATTTATTTTCTATGCTAAACCAAAGGGATAGAGATGAAATTGAAAAGATAAAAGAGAAAATTCAACAATTAACCCTTACTGAGCTAAAGGTATATACAAAAAGGTACTTGTTTAGTTGTTGACTTAGGATGCAGAACATCTCACTGACTTTATATGAAGAAGAGAATAAGTTTAAGAAAGCGTACGAAAAGTTGTAGTAAGATAGACATGATTCTTAACAAGACCAGAAAATAAAAAGCACAAAAGTCACATTAATCTCCCTTCTTGTATGCTAGCGTAGTATATCTTTCTAATTAGAATGAAATTAATGAGATTTAACGCTACTATCCATGCTATTGCTGATAATACCAATAAATCAGAGGACAAATTCAAGGTAATTAAATGACCAGTAGTGTTTGCGAACTCAAAACCGCCAAAATATCCGTAGTAAACTAAAATTTCTATAGTTATGTAAGGATTAAAGTAATAGATTGTAGAGGAATTTATGGTAGTGAAAGTAAATATTGCAAAAGCTAAATAACCTAGTATTAGTGGTATGAAATTGAATAGGTTTTGTAGTCTAAATGCATGAAGTTTTATTATTAGTAGAACAAGGAATGTTGAAAATGACGCAAAGAATAATGAGGCTAGTATTATAGTCAGAATTAGAATTCCAATTTTTGAAGGAGTAACAGTAATTCCTACGCCATTGTGTGAGAACATTAAAGCTGATACAGTAGTAAGCAAAAGTTCCAATACAAATGATGCTATCAGATTTCCAGAATACATCGAGGTAAAATAACTGCTAGTCTTTAGCTTACTATATCTTACGGTAAAGTACTTGTCTGGTAATATAACGTGCATGCTATCCCAGTAGCTATAGAACTTAAAGACAAAATTACTAAGTCGGCATACCAATCTGAAGTATATTGTAAATACGCTTAGCGCATCTATGTTGATGGAACATGCAAGGATGACAATTCACTAATAAAGCTTGATGCCTCAAGATAAGCACCTATTACGCCCCAGAATAACGTAAAAAGAATTCCGTAACCTATGATTTGTGGGCTTGTTAGGATTGATTTTACTATGTAAAGCAAAAGCCTTTTCATGATCAAATTTTAGTTTAAGGGGTATAAAAAATGTAGATAAAGCTGTTTTTAAATCCTTTTAGACAGCTTTCTTAATACAAGACATGATGATATATGTGATCTTTAAGTGGCAATCTAAACTAGTTTTGCAGAAGTTTGAAGCTACAATAACCTGGACATTCAGCAAAGCACACCCTAATCTGGGGAGGATATCATAAAGAGAATTGCATAGAGGTTTGTATTGAGATTCATATAATAATTGTGTGTTTTAAACATTATAGTAGTTTTCTAGAAATTTATATACTATAATGCTAGGGGTATTAATGTATTTAACCTATACCATGTCATATTAATGTATACTATGTATATATTATTTCTTTAATAAAGTGAATTCTACTCTATGGATTTATCGATATAGAGATTTATGGTAGTCTAGCGTGGTATCAGAAATTCATAGCTACATCGTAAATATTTACTTCACGTACGCGTTTCAGTAACAGTGCAGAGATCAGTAATAGTATTGCTGATGATACTAGTATTGTTATAACAGGGATCATAACGTTTACATGTGAAGACATTGGAACCATATATGGATAAGGCATTACTCCTTTTTCCCAAGAGATCGCTAATAGTATCTCCATTGCAGTGATGGGGTTGTACATGCTTGCACTAGGTGGAGTTGCAAATATAGATACGAAGAATAAAATTGTTGGTATATAAAATATGAAGATGGGAATCTTACTAATAATCAATCTACCAATCATTATTAAACCGAGGATGATGCCTAACGCTGATGTGAACACCGATGATAGTACTATAGCTGATGATAGTATCGCGACATTTATTGATAATATAAGGTTGCCTGCAGTGTAGTACATGATGAAGAGTAAGATTAGTATTAATGGCGCAAATACAATTGACATGATAACATATGTCACAAATAAAGCTAGGATTAACTTAATAGGGTTTATTCCAGCATACTTTATTAAGTAATTGTAAGCCCCAGAACCAACAATTACTTGTCTCTCTAAACCACCTATTGCTGTAAATAGAAACACCACGTATGTGAAAGAAAACCACATGGGTAAAGGACCTTTAGCAGCATATGCGCCTATGGTGCTAAAGAGTAGTCCAAAGCCTAATGCTGCAAAGATCATAGCTCGTGATAAAATGGTTGATCTTAAGATTGAGTTAAAGTATATAGATAGTGTGTTTGCCATTTCTTTCACCCCAATTTGCTCCTAGCATATAGTTGTGCTATATCACTAATTTCACGTATTGGTATACCCTTCCCTCCATTCTTTACTAATGAGTATTCTTCACCATGGAACTTGAAAGTGAGGATGGATGCTGGATCGCTACCAGCCACAATCTCCATGTTAAACACCTCTTGTGATTTTATTGAACCATAGACTACACCATCAAAAATGAAGAACAAATCCCAGTCATTGAATTCTTTAAGTAAATAAACGCTATGTAATGTTAACACAATCTGCTTCAGTCTAGAGAACTTATGAATTTCTTCAACTAGCTTTCTAACAAGCCCAGGGTCAAGATCTTCGAATGGTTCGTCTAATAGTGTAACCTTTGTATCAGCATATAGTGCTAGAATCGTAGTGAACCATTTCTTCTCGCCGGTAGATAATTTCCAGAGCTCTTTAGCTTTGGGCTTTATATATGAGAGTAGTTGTTGCGCCTCTTTAATATTGCAATTAAACGCACTGCAATATATCTTGACAAGGTCTTCTAAACGTGTTCCGGGCAATATGTACGCTGTTTCAATATTTGTAGATAAAAGCCTGAGAGTAGGAGCCCTATTAATATCTACGCCGTCAACTTCAATAGTCCCTTGAGATTGTTTGTAAAAGCCGACAATAGTTTTTAACAACGTTGTTTTACCCGAACCATTAGGGCCTAGAATTATAGAGTTATTGTTAAAAATGGCGTTAGGTACCGATAAAACGACTCTATCATTAAAAACGACTTTTAAATCCTTAATACTAATCATATTCTATCACTCTCTTGATACTCTTAACATACTTAACACTACTACTTCTGATTCAATCATCTTCTTTTTTGTAAGGATATATATAAATTTTTCTAGTGTAAAAATCTTCAAAAAAGATCTTGGTAGAATTTTATTCACAGTTCGAAATTCATGAAGTATGATTATATCCATTTTATTACTAGAAAATTATCATCATATTTTTCCTTCTTTAATATATCCAGCTATGCAAGCATGTCTTAGATTGCTGATCCTTCAACAGCTCTGAAAATTTTATAGCCAGAAGTTTCAGACGCCGCAAAATATAATACGAAGCAAATAATAATCTCGTTGACAGCAGATAGTTTAAAAAATAAGGAGCACGGATAAAACGAAATAAAACTTAACAAGCTTGCTAGAAGAAGAAAGTAAGAATTTATTTTTGCATATAAAATCAAAAAGATAAAAAATAAAACAATTAACTAAGCTACAGCGCCATATTTAAGTAACTAACGTTACTCTACGTATTTGTAGTTAAACAGTCTGTTTAAATATGCTTGCTCCCAATTATCTTTTTGTATAGTATATTCTCTCTTCATTACCGGGTCTTTAGCTGCAGCTGGTGGCTGTTTTGTCAAATCTAACTGGAATTGCAAGCTATATGACTCTAATTTACCTTCAAGGTTACCAACATATGCCCAACCTACAAATGCGTATTGTACTGGAACTCTCTCGCTAATTCCCTCCATCTCTAAGATTTTGTTTGCCGCAAACTGAGAGCTTTCAAATGCTATTTCTTGGTTCTTAGGGAATGGTAACTTTGCTGCATCTCCAACAACTAATATATCGTCATACTTAGGAGTCCTTAAATCTTGAGGGCTTCTAACATCTGCAAATGGAGCTCCTAAGCCAGCTTCTTCAATGAACTTAGGTGCTCTGTTAGGCTCTAACATTGCCAAAATTGTATATTCGTATTTCTCGCCAGAGTTTGTTACCACGTATTTATCAGAAATTTCAACTATTTCTTGATTAGTTACCAACTCTATTCCAGCTTTTTCATAAATTTGCTTAATTACATCAGCTATTACTGGTGGCTGTGTCTTGTCATTTGCGTCAATGTGTATAATTTTGAATTTGTTTCTAACCCCTCTGTAAGACAAGATAGTGTGAGCTAATAATGCTGTTTCTGTTGGCGCTGGTGCACATCTATAAGGAGCTTTTGGAGCATAAACTACTACAGTTCCGCTTTCAGCAGTCCAAAGTCTTTGTTTTAATACACTAACTCTTCCAGGGTCATAAACTGTTGCATTCCTACCCCAGTATTTATCATATCCATTAATCTTACTTCCATCAAAAACTATTCCAGGAGCAAGAACTAGGTAGTCATAACTTAACTCTTTTGGCGCGTTAAATGTTGTATCTGTAATATAGACTTTTCTGTTACCAGGATCTATTTTATATACGTTACCTATGATTACGTTTATTCCTAATTTTGTTACTTCCTCATACCCTCTTATTATTCTGTTATATTTTTGCTCATTTGTTAGTAGTAAGGGTCTAGTTGGACCTGCAAAATAGAAGTCTTCTTTATTGACTACAGTTATTTTTACGTCTTTTAATTTCTGTACTAGTGTTGTTGCTACACCCATCCCTCCTATTCCGCCACCTACAATTACAATGCTCTTCATAGGTAAATTTTATTTAACAAAGCTTAATGAAATTTTCATATTTTAGTATATACGAAAGATTTAAATAGGAAGAATGAGTCCAATAATGTTATTAGTACTCATTAATACTAGTATTAATATGAAATATTTCAAGATTAAGTTAAATATTAATTTAATCTAAATAAATAAAAAACAAACACTCGTCGTCTTTATTTATGCTTAAAAGTGGACTTCTGTATCATTACTCAGTCCTTTTGTTTTATTTATATTGAAATATTACAATATTAATTCTAGATTAAATCCAATATTCGTTAGTAAGACTAAGGATCTGACAAAATATTAACTGAATTAAAATTCTATTATATCAAATAATAGTTCGCTACTAAATTAAATAAAAAATTAAAAAACTTAGCATAAATCTTGCTAGTTTCTATGATTCTAAATAGCTAAATAGATAGATAGATTTAGCTTTTTTGTTGTTGCTGTTGCACTACTGGCTTAAGATAGATCTTATTTCCTATTATTGCATTATTGGGTATTAACACTTTGGTGCCATCTGATTTTATTACTGTTGTAAACAAGCTTGAAACATCCTCAACTATTCCGTCTTCTCCAGCAATATTGACATTGTCATTTATTTTAAAGGGTCTAGCAATTAGCAGGAAAAGCCCTGCAACTGCTTGTCCAAGTACCTGCTGTGATGCAAATCCTATAACTATTCCTAAGAAACCTCCTAATGCGACACCAGCTGCACCACCAGCTACAGCACCAGCTATTGATGCAGCTAAAGCACCAATTCCCACTATTCTTACTATGTTCCTTACTGCTGCAGCAGTAGGATGCCCATATTTAGGTAGTAATGAATAATAGAAAATTTGAGCTATACCAGATACAATTAGGTAGCCGAAAGCAAATGCTAGCAATATCTGAACATATGATTCATATTTCACTACGTTAATATGAAACATTGGCAAAATACTTTCGAATATGTATTTGACTATTGCACTTACTATAACGTATACTATAATGTAAGCTACTGTCTTAGCAGTTGCGCTTCCAACACCCTTAATAGTAGCTCCGGCCCCAGATTTTTCACTAAATCGAGAACTCATTCTCTTTCAAAACATATATTAAAGTGTTGAATATAAAATTTTTTCTGGATACAAACAATTATGAGAAACAAGCTATTTTAAAACATAACCTAAATTATAAGTAAACTATAAGCTATTAGGAAAAATTATATATGAAAAAGGGAAAAGCCGCGGCCGGGATTTGAACCCGGGACCTTTGCCTTACCAGGGCAACGCTCTAGCCAGGCTGAGCTACCGCGGCACTAAAATGTTTATAGCAACAGCATTTAAGTTTTTTTCGTTATACCTTTATGTTGTATGACGTCTGTTATGACGTTTCCCACTCTCTCTATCATAATTAAAATACTTTCGCTCTCCTCTCTTATTTTTAAATTATCTTTCTTTTCATGACACAAAAAGAATTAGAACTTCTAAGTCTTATCTGGGAATTAGTAGAGGAAAACGTTCCAGTAGACTGTCAAGAAACTATTCACGAATTAAGAAAGAAATTCTATAAAGATCTAAGAGATTTAGGGGTTAAAGAAACGCTTAAAAAATGGATAAAGGAAGATGAGGATCAAGTAGATGTTATAATTTCTTAAAAACTTCTGGTATCTCAACAGATGCTTCTTCATAATCTTTTATTGTGTCAATCGACCTCCAATATACGTTCTCAAAAGTTATGCCCTTTAATAACCCTTTTTCCGCTAAAAGAGGAAAAGTAGTTTTTTCTATATCTCCCTTCTCCGGTAAGTATTCGAAAATCTCTGGTTTCATCTTATAAACACCAGCATTAATCCAGTATTCTTTGAGAATAGGTTTTTCAACAAAATGAATGATCTTTCCATCATCATCTATTTGAACAACACCATATGGGCTTCTTAGAGGAACAAGCGCTATACCAGTAAGACATTCATTAAGTTTCATCTTTGTTATATCCAAGTTAGTAATTATATCACCATTAGTTACAACAAACTCTTCGTCATGGATAAAACCATTAAGTCTCTTTATTGCGCCTCCAGTTCCTAATGGTTCTTCTTCTGTAAGTAGCGCAATATTTACACCTAACCTTCCTTCATTCTTTGATACCCAATCGACAAGCACATCCTTTCTGTATCCAGCTAGAATGAAAAAGGAACTAATACCAAAGCTTTTTAGCCATAATATTTGCCACTCTAATATAGGTCTTCCAGCCACTTCAACGAGGGGTTTTGGCTTATCATCAGTTAGAGGTCTTAATCTTTTTCCATATCCACCAGCTAAAATAACAGCCTTCATTAAATAAATCCAATAACTATAGAATAAAAACTTTTTCAAAGCTAAGAACTAAAGATTTTTTCTAAATTTATACCTTCTAATTGAAGCAACTTTTTCTTTAATTCTATTCCTCTGGAATATCCACCAAGATTTTTTTCTCCGATAACTCTATGACATGGTATAATTAGGAGTATATTGTTCTTAGATAACGCTACACCGACTGCCCTTGGGGAAGATTTAACAGCTTCTGCTACTTCCTTGTATGTCTTTACTTGCCCCCACTTAATTTTCATTACCTCCTTGAAAACTCTAACCCTAAACTCGTTAGTAAGACCAAAGTCTACTGGCTCTGTTAGATCTACTGGCTTGCCTTCGAAATAAAGATCTAGCTTGTGAAAGAAATCAGTAAAATACTCATTATCGAGGGAAGTCCTTTCTGCACAGTCACAAAAATCCAGCATTACAAATCCTTTCTCACTTTTAGCCACAGTTATAGGGCCAAAAGGGCTTTGATAAAGACCATAAACTATCATTTCAATTTACTTATTGCACTCTGATTCAAATCTCTATTCCTAATCTCATCCAGCAAGTTCTTTATGAAATCATCAAACTTTACTCCTCTAACTTCAACGTTATTCCTCCCTCTGACAGTTATTTTGCCTTCCTCTTTTTCTCTTTTACCTACTATTATCATGTAGGGGATTCCTTCATCATAGCCTCTCTTTATTCTCTTTGATAAGGTCTCATCAGAAATGTCGATGTCCACTCTAACTTTATAGCTCCTTAGTTTACTTACCAAGTCTTGTGCATAATCTTCGACATCTTTGCTTATCGGCAATACTCTAACCTGAATTGGAGACAACCATGTAGGTAATTTACCCTTAAAATGCTCTAAGAGGATGGCCATAAACCTCTCTATGGAACCGTATATAGCCCTATGAATCATTACTGGCCTTCTTCTATTTCCGTCTTTATCAATATACTCCAATTTGAACCTCTCTGGCAAATTGAAGTCCACTTGAATTGTAGATAACTGCCACCATCTGTTTAAACTATCCCTAATGTCAAAGTCTATCTTAGGACCGTAAAATGCTCCCTCTTTAGGCTTTACCTCATACTTTATTCCTAAAGAATCTAAAGCTTCAGTTAACGCGTTAGTAGCCTTATTCCATTGCTCATCTGTTCCTATACTTTCATCCGGTCTAGTGCTGAGATTTATTCTTACGTCATCTCCCTTAAAACCAAAAGTAGCTAACACATCCAGAGTTTTCTTAACTAGTGTTTTTACTTCATCCTTTATTTGATCTTCAGTTAGGAAAATGTGCCCATCATCTTGAACAAACCCTCTAACTCTAAGTAAACCGTAAAGTTCACCTCTTTTCTCCCATCTAAATACTAAGCCAAACTCTGAAAACCTTATTGGCAAATCTTTATAACTCCTGCTTTTACTCTTGAATATCAAAATATGTGCTGGACAGTTCATAGGTTTTAATCCTAATTCTTCTCCCTCCATATTAAAGAGAACCATCTTATCCTTGTAATAGTCGTAATGACCACTAGTCTTCCACAGCAAAGATCTATAGATCTCTGCTGTATAAACCTCTTGATATCCCATGCTTTCGTTTATTTCCTGCATATAATTAATGAGCTCTTTCCTTATTATCTGACCTTTTGCATGGAATAGAACGAGACCGGGAGCAGTTTCATCTGGGAAGCTAAAAAGATCAAGCCTTTCACCTAAAATTCTATGGTCATATTCAGAAACCTCTTCTAGCCATTTGAGATAATTATCTAACTGCTCTTTAGTCTCAAAGCCTACTCCCCTAATTCTTACGTACTGGACGTTAGGCATTGGATGATGGACAGAAACATTAAGTATTTCAAAATACTTTGGTTCAACGTTTGACGGCTCTCCTAAAACCCTTATTTTATTCCCTTGAAATTCAAGGTAGCCATCTTGAAGTTTATACTCATAATGATTATAGGTTGCAAATTTCTTTGCTTCCTCTAACGTTAACGCTGTGTCACTTTGAATATCAACATAAAAATCCCTTTCTCCGGTTCCAACTTCTACTGGCTTTAAACCGTTTGAAGCTAAATTGAGTGCGTAAATTATCCCAGCCTTCAGCCAGACGTTTTTGTACTCTTCCATGATAGGCATTTTTATTTTAGGGGAATAAAATAGTTTAGTGTCTGACTTACTTATAATTGCAAGTGGTGGAGGACATACTGGTTTTGGGAGAGCTATTGCCCAATACTTACCATTTAAACCAGACTTCGTTATCCCAGAAGGAGATAAAAATAGTGAAGAGATGATAAAAGATCTAGCAAGAAAGATATACTATGTAAAGAAAGGGAAAGAGCCAAATGAGAGTAACCTTGAAATAATAAAGAATCTTTTCAAAATTCTCATAGAATCTGGAAAAATAAGCAAATACAAAGTTGTTATAGCAACTGGTTCAAATCATTCTCTTTTTCCTTCTTTTATACAATTCTTAAAAGGTGCTAAGGTATTTGGAATAGAAAGCCAAGATAGGCTGATAACAAGAGGAAAGGCTATCCAAATAATCTCCTATTTTAGTAAAGGGATTTTCTTGCATTGGGGTGAACAGAAGAAGCTCTACCCGAAAAAGGGAATAGTAACGGGGCCTATAGTTGAAAAACCTAAATATCAAAGAGAGGATGGAGATTATGTTCTAGTTACAACTGGGACACAAGGTTTTAAAAGACTCTTTGATATTCTAGTCAATACTAATTTCGATAAGGTAGTTATACAAACAGGGAAAATAGATTATAATCAATATCAAAAGAAAAAACCTAATTGGAAATTCTTCTCTTTTGACCCAGATTTGGAAAGATGGATATCAAAAGCTAGAATCGTTATTACTCATCAAGGTAAAACTGCAATGGAGTCAGTAGTAATGTATAGGAAACCTACAATCATTGTTTATAACAAAGACTGGATTTATGCAGCTACAAAAGAGGATAGCAAACTTTACGCAAAAGTTCTGGGAGCAACGTTTTTAGATGATCCTTCTACATGGGAAAGTGATGAAACAATATTAGAAGCTATAGAAAAAGTCAGTGAACCTAAGTCGTTTGAGATAGGAACTAAAAAGCTTGCAGATATAATTTTAAATGAACTGTGATGAAACGTGCGCACTCAGATGTGGTGAAGACGTCACTGCGTGCTGATCTGTTTGAAGAGATGTTAAAGAGATTTGAGAAAAATAAGGAAATCTTAGAGAAAGCTGGATGGATAGTTACCGATATAAATTCATTTGAATGGTGGGACAATTTAAAGACTGCTGATGAGATTTTAATTTCCTCAATTTTAGTTCAAATGACAAAATGGGAGATTGTGAAAAAAGTCATAGTAAAACTAAGAGAAAAAGGGCTAAATGATCTTCAAAAATTAGCCAATCTTTCTGAAAAAGAAATAGAAGATCTTATAAAAGGAGTTAATTTTTATAAGACTAAAGCTAAAAGATTAAAAAAATTAGCTGAAAAAGTAAAAGAAATAGGTCTCTTAAACTTAGTTAAAAATGAAAAAATGCTGAAGGAAGTAGAGGGAATAGGAGATGAGACAGCCGAGGCTTTACAGCTCTTTGTTGCTAATTTACCAGTATTTCCTAGTTCAACTTATTCTTCTAGGATTTTAAGCAGGATTTTAGGTTCAAATATATCTAAAAAAGAAGCGAAAGAGTTAGTAGAGGAGTATATAGGGAAAGACATTTATAAACTAAAACTTTTCCATGCAGGAATAGTTACTATTGGTAAAACTTATTGCTTTAGTAAACCTAAATGTGATAGTTGCATATTTAAAGATTTGTGTGCATATTATAAACATGTGATGAAAAGTTGAAACTCTACGAGTATGAAGGAAAGGAACTTTTTAAACAAGTTGGAATTCCAGTTCCCAAAGGAGTGGTAACAGATAAACCGATAAAATGGGAAGGAAAGGCTGTAGTAAAATCGCAACTGCTCGAAGGTGGAAGAGGGAAAAGAGGTCTTGTAAAGGTAACGGAAGATGTTGAAGGAGCAATATTGGAGCTTTCAAAACTTGGTGTAAGTAAGTTTCTTGTTGAAGAGTTTATACCCCATGAAAAGGAAGTTTATCTATCAGCATTAATGGATAGAGATACAGCAGAACCTATTATAGTTGCATCACCAGAAGGCGGAATAGATATTGAGAGTAGTAAAAATGTAAAAATATTTCATATCCCACTAGAAAGAGGTGTAAGGAGCTACGACGTTATTAAGATAGAAAAATATCTAAATGCAAAAGGATTAGAACCGATTATCAAGGGATTATATAAATTAGTTACAGATTATGATGCTGAATTGGCTGAAATTAATCCTTTAGCCATAACAGTTGATGGAAGAATTTTTGCCCTTGACTCTAAGGTTATTTTAGAGGATAACGCACTTTTTAGACATCAGGATTTAATAGAGAAACTAGGAAGAACAGAATCTAAAGAAGCCTATGTTGAACTGGATGGAGATATAGGAATAATTGGAAACGGTGCAGGTCTTACAATGGCTACAATGGATATGGTAAAATTAATGAACGGAAACCCTGCAGATTTTTATGATGTTGGTGGAGGGGCTGATAGAGAAAAAGTAAAGCAGGCTATACTTAAAATTGGGAATAACCCAAAGGTAAAGAAAATCGTGATGAACATATACGGGGGAATTACTAGGTGTGATGAAGTGGCTTTAGGAATAGTTGAGGCTTACAAAGTTGTAAACAAACCTATTTTCGTAAGACTTGTTGGTACAAATGAAGAAGAAGGAAGGAAAATACTTGAAGAAAATAAGATACCTTATTACACAGACGCATTAACTTGCATAGGTGATGCATTACGTTCGTGAATAAAAATACTAGGGTTTTAGTACAAGGGATAACTGGAAAGGAAGGATCATTTCACACAAGAGCCATGCTAAACTATGGTACTAAAATCGTTGCAGGTGTTTCTCCCGGGAAAGGAGGAACCACTGTTCACGGTGTTCCAGTTTACGATACAGTAGAAGATGCAGTAAAGGAACATGAGATTGATGCGAGCATAATATTTGTGCCAGCTAAATTCGCTCCAGATGCTATATATGAAGCGATTGATGGAGGAATTAAGTTAATAGTTGTAATAACTGAGCACATTCCAGTATTGGATATGGCTAAAGTTGTAAAATATGCAAAAGCAAAAGGAAGTAGAATTATTGGCCCTAATTGCCCTGGAGTAATTGTACCAGAGGAGTCTTTAGTTGGAATCTTTCCTCCAAGACCTTTTAGAAAGGGTAAAGTTGGAATAGTATCTAGATCAGGGACTTTAACTTATGAAGTAGCTGAAATGGTAAAGGAGAAGTTTGGCCAATCAACGGTTATAGGTATAGGTGGAGATCCAATAGTGGGTACAGATATGGTAGAGGTTGTAAAGATGTTTGACGAAGATCCAGAGACTGAAAGCATAGTGATTATTGGTGAAATAGGAGGAACTATGGAAGAGAGAATTGCAAAACTAAAAGCAGAGGGAAAGATAAAGAAAAAGATTGTAGCATATATTGCAGGAATGACTGCACCAAAAGAGAAAAGAATGGGACATGCAGGAGCAGTTGTATACATGGGTATGGGAACGTTTGAAAGCAAAATAAAGGCACTTAAAGAAGCCGGAATTCCAGCGGCAACTACACCTTATGAAATACCTAATTTACTTTAATTTTTTCAATACGAAGATTACAACTGCTAGAATTGCTATTACACCCAATATTTCGTATATCGCATAATGTTCTATTAGATCAATTAAATTATTAGAAGAATATACACTAATATTAGTTATTTTTCCTTGAGAAAAGACTATCGATATATTTCCTCCTTCAGGGAAGAACAAAACGTAATAATGCCCGATCATTGCACCCATAAAAGGAACGTCTGTTGAGGCGTATGCTGTAGAATAATAGAATTCATTATAAACTGATGACAACTGAACTACTATATAATAAGGTTTACCATTAACATAAATAGTTCCTTCCGGTTCTGTGAATGGGAAGTTAGAGATTGGCAAAATCACAGTAGCATATCCTTTAGCAGTAATGTTCAAGGTACCGAGGGTTTGATTACCAGAAACTATATTAGATGAAGATATATCAGCAGAAGGAGATATTACATACAAATAGTTTACAGATTTACTTTTTCCAACTACATCAGTCATAACTACTTTATATAAGTTGTAAGACTTTATGAAAGTTGGCAAAGGCTTTACAAAATTAAGTTTTACGCTAAAATTGAATTTCATTCCTTTTTCTGTAGTTGCATTATATACACTTATTGGAAATCCATATTGGGCTGAAACAATCATATAGCTTCCTCCAGAGTTAAAGAACTTTATAGCTGGGATAGTTGTACTTCCGTCATTTATTACATAATTTATTATAGAGAAGTTAGTGAATAAGGATATGATAGGAAGATAATATTGGTTGTAATATATATCGTAAAAAGTTAACGTAGTGGTATTAAACCTTGTGACATTATAATAAGGCTTAAGAGGAGGAGTTACAGAAGTTACATTACTTATCACATTCATATTAAAATGAGAGTAGTCCCATGTCATGTTAAAATAATAAGTATATGTCAAATATTGCCCTTGATTAATATTATAGCTTGACGATGATAAAGTATAAGAGAAGATCATCCCTGGTAAGAGGAAAGCAAAAAGTATTATCGAGGCAGTCATTGATTAGTAGTAGGACAAGAAGTTATATAAAACCTCTCATAATAATGGGACCGACTGGACTTCATTAAAGTTTTAAGCGAAAACAAACTTAAGGCAAAGGAATAATTAGTTCTACATCTAATCACGTTTCACGCTTTGCCTCGACGTACTTCTCTGTATGCATTATAGATAAAATACACACCACCAATTATTGATAATACTGAGATTAAGTCTCCAAAAGAATATACCCTACCAGATATTAATGACGTTGAGATACCTGCTATCCCAGAAACAAGGAATACGATTCCAAATGCCCACAAGACATGCTTTCTAGCTTCTGGGTTTTTGTATTGAGATTTGTATGGAATTTTCCCTTCTAAGTCTTCGTATTGGTTTTTATCTTGATATTTTCTATATGCACTTAATCCACCTTGAATTATTAGTCTTACGAAAGCCCCAAGTAGGGAAATCACACCTAGTACTAATGAAGAAGCCCACACAATTGGTTTCGCAAATGAATAAGAAATAATTCCAAAAGCAAATAGAGTTATGCCACCAAGAAGGCTCATCATACCAGTTCTAAAAAAATAAGGGTAATTTTCATCTAAAATGAATAAAACTGAGGCTGCGATTGGGACAAGTGAGAGCACTGTGGGTAGAACAATAGGAAGTTGTGATATGAAGTGGCTATTATAAGATATATGGTCAGAAAGGAATACTGAGAGCAGTAGTAAAAGAATACCTATAACATAGAGTAGCAAAGATTTCAAAATACGTTCATATTTCATACTTAACACTTCTTAAATAGAAATTATTTGTAGTGTAATATATAGCATTTTCTACTTAATTACACATTCTCTAATCTTAATTACACAATAGGCATAAACAAAGATATTTAAGTTAAATCTGGTAGAGGAAAACAAGCTTTAGATAAACTGGAAGAAACTAATTTCACGCAAAAGTCTTCTGTCTTTTAGCTTTAAATAATTCTCAGGGAATCAGAAAATTGACCGAAAAGTTAATAGTGGGCCCGGTGGGACTTGAACCCACGACCTCCCGGTCTCTGACCGGGATATCAGCCGGGCGCTCTACCAAGCTAAGCTACGGGCCCATTATTATCATTATAACTAACCTTTTTAAGACTTTTTGTTTAATTAGAAGTAAATGATGAGCGATGGGCGGATTGAAGTGATGATGCTGTTCTATAATATCTGATTGACTTCTTGTTTTATTAGCTCTCCATCATAAACAAAAACTTTAAATCAAAATCTTTAATTCTAATAAATAAGGGCCGGTAGCTCAGCCTGGAAGAGTGCTCGGCTTGCAACCGAGAGGTCCCGGGTTCAAATCCCGGCCGGTCCACCTTTTTGCTAAATGCTTCAACAATGCCCATTCGTTTCTGGATTAAGCTTATATAACTTGTTATTAGTAAGGTATTTCGATGGAGTCTAGTTCAAAAGTTCTTCCTAAGTTTGACAAGTTCAAGCTCCTTGATACTGCTGTAGTTAGTGCACTGGTAGTAATCTCAATCCTTATAAGGATAGTTAACGTAATGGCGTTCCCACAGAGCGTAAATGAGTTTGACCCTTGGTACCTTTTTTACAACGCCGTACTAATTGCTCAATCTGGTGGTAATTGGTATGCAGTTCCCCCAGACGTACATGGCTGGTTCCCCTGGGGATATTTCATAGAACTCCAAAATACAATAGGATTACCTTGGTTAGTAGCACTATTTTCAATGCCATTCTATTCACAGTTTGGAAATAACGCAGTATATACTGTTGCAGTGCTTTCTGATATAATGTTAGATGGCTTAGGCGTAGTTGCAGCTTTCCTAGCTATAGACACGATAACTGAAAGCAGAATTGGAGGTTACATAGCTGCTGCAGTAGTAGCGGTTTCTCCCTCACTTACATATAAGAATCTTTTAGGAGGTTTACCAAAGACCTCCTGGGGAGGTACACTAGTATTATTCTCTATATATTTTATAGCTTTAGCAATTAAGAAGAAAAACCCGTTATACGGAATACCTGCTGGCGTTATGGTGTTTTTAGCAAATATAATTTGGGGAGGCTATACCTACATCGACCTAAGCTTAGCAATAGCTGCCTTTTTGTTAGTCCTATTAAACAAAAACGATGAAATAACTGCTAAAACACTTACATTATTAGCAGTAACTGCTTCCTTCCTTACTTCATTATCACCTAACGGTATTGGATTTATGTCTGGATTAGCACATGGACTTTCATTGCTTGTAATTCCCTTATTCCTTTACGCTGAATTATATATAAGAAAAATAATTCCAAAGGAAATTACAGACTCTAGAAATATTCTTATAGGAGGAGCTATTGTTTTTATAATCTCCATAGCAATATTAGGGTTAGCAGCCCTAGGTAAATCCCCTATTCCCTCTAGATACTATGCCATAGTTAATCCTTTCTACCAGTTTTCAGTGCCTATAGATAGAACAGTAGCAGAATATATTCCACAACCAGTTACCGCAATGATACAAGATTTTGGAATTTCATTATTTTTGTCAATAATAGGAATGTATTTTGTAATTACAAGGAGATCAGAACTACCCGGACTTTGGCTATTGGTACTTGGTGTTGCAAGCATTTATGGAACATCTGAACAGCCATACTTGTTTAACTACACAGCCTACATAGTTGCAGGATTAGCAGGGCTCGGAATAGCAGAAATAATAAATAGGCTTAAAGAAAGCAAAACGTTTACTACAAGGAGTGTAAGAATAGCATCAATAATTATGCTTGCAATTGTTGGTGTTTCACTATTGGCGGATGCGGGAATTGCAATGGAAATAAGCTATGAACCCACCTCGATATACAATGCAGCTACATCTTTCCTAACTACGAATTATGCTTGGATTTCTGCTTTAAGCTGGATAAATCACAACACGCCTAAGAACGCATTTATCTTGTCATGGTGGGACTATGGGTATTGGATTGAAGTAGCGGGAAATAGAACGGTTATAGATGAGAATAACACACTTAACGGAACACAAATAAAACTAATGGCAGAGATGTTCCTTAATAATGATACTTTCGCCGCTAATGTACTTGAAAACGATTTCCACATTTATCCATATGGTAGCCCTAACTACAACATACCAACGTATATAGTGGCATATGACGCAGTAACTCAATACGTGACCTCTACTGGAGAAAGTGTATGGTTCATAGGTTATCCTACAAACTTCCCTGGTACGTTTATTGGCTATACTACTAGCCTTGGCGATATAGCAAAAGCAATGGGAGCAATGACAACAATCGCTGGCTATAACATGTATAGTTATGTAAACTTCACTTATATTAATGAAACTGCTACTACATTAGCTGAATCTGGACAAACACAGTTAGCTTCCATTATAGGTAACTCATTGCCTATGGCATGGACTCCTAAAGCCTATAATTCATTAATAGTAAATATGTTTATTGAAGGGTTGCAATCATTAAATCAAGGACCTGTACAAGCACCATTTTCAATTCCAGTAAATCAGCTGTTGTCTGGTCAAATAAATACACTAATAAACCAAGATGGATTTTTACCTAGAGTAACAATGCCTTATTTCAGACCAGTATATATCTCACTATATCCAGTTACAGCAACTCCAGCAATAGGTGGAGAAGCCATTGTGTACATAATGGTCGTAATATATCAGTTTACAGCACCTAACGTTATTTTGCCCTTGACAATTCAAGTAAATGGGACAACAACTACAGTTAACAGTTAAGTTTAATTCCTTTTTTAAGCTCTATTCTATACTTAACATACTTGTCTACGGGAGAAAATCTGGCTGGATGAGGAATTATAGTAGGAGATCCACAAATAGGACATTTGTCTTTTAAAGTATAAGTAAAATCTTTAGGACACTTTCTTATTTTCCATCTCATTTTTTAGCAACTCCAAACTCAACATTCTCTTCTTTGCTTAATTCTCTTATGTTATCGAGAATCTCAGTGAGAACTTTTGAGAGAAGTTTAGGATCTGTTCCTATTACATCAATTCTATATCTAGGTGAACCTATAGTGTAAATCTTTATATCAACATCAGAATTTTCAGCAATTTCTATAGCTGAACCTAATACTTTCTTAATTCTTTCTATTCCATCCGCAGTTGGAGACCTCAATGTAATAGTTTCGCTGACCTTTATTCTCTTTTCCTCTATATGCTTACCTATCTCATCCATCAATGGTTTTATCCAGATATCTGGAATCCCAGCGTCTTTAAGAATATAATCCCCTTCTTTTATAGCCTTAATTAGTGCATCATATACATCTCCGTATTTGTCCTCTAATTTCCAAGCTACTTGCTCCCAAGCTTCTTTTTCTGATTTTCCTAGTTTTTGCGAAACTATCTCAAGGATCTTGTCAACTTTTTGCAACTTCTTCCATTGCGCGTTTTTCTTTCTTTTTTCATCTTCTGTGACTTTTTTGAGAGAAACGTCTATTGTGCCTTTTTTCTTGTCAACCCTAATAACCTTAACAACAACTTTTCTTCCTTCTTTAATAACATCTCTTATATTCTTTACCCATCTACTACTTATCTCACTCCAAGGAAGAAAAGCCTGTAAATTTCCATACTCGTCTAGAGTAACATAGCTACCATAATCAAAAACTTGTTTTACAGTAGCTATTAAAACGTCCCCTTCAGATGGAGTTGGATTCTTATTATATATCATTTTTAACCAAGTATTCTTACTATGTCACCAGCTATATTAGCCTTACCGCCTCTTGGATACACTAATTGAGTCCCGCAAGAAAGACATCTTACTGGAAAAGTGGCATTACTAAATACTACTTGCTCATTTCCACAGTTCTTGCATTTTACTCTTATGAACTTACTTTTTGGTTCTGGAATTAATACCTTAAACTTTGCCTTCATTTAACCACCTCAACTAATTCTATCTTCTTTACTCTTAATCCAGGTCTTACTATTGTGTATCCACATTTCTGGCATTTTAGAACTAATGACTGTTTCTTTGTAGTTTTAGCGAATCTTTTTTGTTCTGGTTTTCTTTTGCTACCATAACCGAGATTCTTCCTATCGTATCTTCTCTGCCCTTCAGCTAAAGTTCTTCTTTTGCCACTTTTATATAAGGATACTGAGTGCTGAGTATGAGTTTTACACTTAGGGCAATATGTGTTTATCACTTTAGGAACTTTCATTCTACTTCTAATGGGATAATATAATCTAAGGTTATTAAAGCTAAAACTTGACTTAATGATAATAAAATTAAGTCTCCAGGGTTAAGAGTTTTATTATTTATAGAAAATGAAGACTTGACATAACATAAGATTTTATCTTCTTGAGTAAAATATTTACCCGAAATAAAATTCACATAAATCTTCTTCATCAAATTTATTATATCAAGAAACTTTGAATCGAAACCTTTGATTTCTAGGCCTTCTAACAATTTACTACTTCTAAGCTCAAATAGCGATTCTGCTAATTCTTCATACACAGTTATTTCTTTCTTGTGTAATTCGTCTTCATACTTTCTCCTTAGTTTTCTTAGTTGAGTAATTAAAGTAGATAGATCTTTTAGGTTTATTTCTAATGCCTCTTCTTTTAGTGTCTCGTTAACCACAATTTCATCTAACATAACTCTTCACTTTTCCTAAACCTTTTAATGCTAAATAAACACCGACAGCTATAGGTAACTTAATTGCACTATCTTTTTTAAGCGTATATTTCTCACCAAATAAATCAAACTCGCCACTAACATAAGGAAGAAATGCACAGTACCCAGAAAAAGGAGATAAGGAAGATAAAGAGTAGTCAAATTCCCCCTTTACTTCAAATACCTTTAACCCCGCTTTTCCATTCAAAGACCCTGGTATTCTAACAAGCCTTTTAGGATCATTAGTAACTTGCGTATCAATGTTTATCCCATCAATTCCTTTAGCTTTCCTCCCAGACCAACCTGGATTCCCTTCATAAACATACCTAGGCTTTGGGGAAACAAAGTATTCAGCAATCTCTTTTCTATCATCAGAATCTAACATAGCACATTCGTCATGACACTCTACTCTTATGTGAAACCCTCTATTTCCGGAAAAGAAAATCCTAGCATTTAGCCCAAAATCCTCTTTTAAGATGTCCTTTATAAGTAAGGCCTTTTGATATACACTCATTATACATTCTTTCGTAATTTCTACGTATTCTATCGGGGATTCTTCTCCGCAACTGCTTGCTAGTGTCTCATATCCATCTTGACAAAATCTTCTTATTCTTAAATCACAAATTTCATCTGCATCTAAATCAAAAAGCAAATCTGAGCCCAGCCATCCTTTCTCATCCATGTCCTTAGCTGACGGTAGCTGGTACCTAGCTGAAGAGTAATAAAGGTGTAAAGGAACGTTTTCTAGTACAAACTGTTTAACTTCTTGAGGAGATGAAAAGGACAAGTGCCTAACATATGTTTCAGAATTGAAAGGTTGATAGGCAAACTCTCTTAATTCAATATCGTCTGGCAACTCTAGTTGAGCGTTTTCATAGTAATCTCTAAAAAGAAATTTAATCAGATTACTCTGCTCTTGGTGCGATGTAGAAATCTGCATACCCCCCTTGCGGTAAATTATATCTTAACTTTAATGGAATTTGAGAACCGAAGGCAATTTCCACGGTGTCTGAAGGCTTTCTCATTTTGGAAGTATTTACAATATATTCTAATCCGTAAATGCTCTCTGCATCTCCTCCCTCACTCTCTAGAAGACCTCCATTTTCAGTTGATAACTCAACTGTTTCGCTTCCAAGATCAGAATTAGCTGTTATGTAAAGCTTGCCTTCTTGTGCCTTAAAAGTTACTGCATCTCCTCCAATATCCTCTATTTCATCAATGATCTCTGTAAAAGTCACTGTTAATGCTTTTGCTTTAAAAGGAAATTCTAAGTTAAGGTTAGGAGCTTCTAGCTCAGAAGCCGTAATTGAGGGAAAGGTAAAAGTTCTTTCGTAATCCCCATCAAGTGTGACTTTTACATTTTGATTCTCATCAGTCTCTAGATATAATGCGTCATTTTTCTTCACAGTCTTTAGAACTTCGTTTAAATCTTCTAGTTTAACCCCAACTTTTTCTTCTTTATCAACATTATATTCTTCAAAATAACCAGAAGGAATTAGTATATCAATGAATGCGACTTTAGATGGATCTATCCCCCTTATCTTTAATCCATCTTGAGAAAAGTCCAAAGTGATCTCGTCTATAAATTCCTCTAAAGTTCTGAATATGTATGAAAAGGAATCCGCATCAACTACTTTAACTTTCATGTATAAACTCTTTTGCAATAGAAGTTTTAAAGCTTAGGATTAGGTTCTTCTGTAAGATAATCCTCTCCTCCAGCAAATATTCTCTGAAGTTCAGCGTATAGCTCATCAAAGCCCTCCCCAGTTGTTGAAGAAACAGGGATTGGCAAATTGTCCAAATTTTCAATTATTGTATTTACAAGTTCATAAGAGTACTCATCAATGGTTCCTAGTTCGTCAATTATTGTACCCTCTTCTACCCAGCTTCTGATCCTCTCTAATTCTTGTTGAGTCAACAAGTCGCTTTTAGATAAAACTAAGACTTGAGGCATATTAAGCCTAAACTTTATTGAACTTGAAAGTAAGAAGAGTGAGATGTAACTCCTAGGATCTTTAGATAGAAAAGAATCCATTAGAAAAACGGAAGCAGACTTATTCCCCTCACTTATTAAAGAGGATAGTATTCTTCCAGTTTCTCTATAAGCAAACAATTCTATTTGACCTGGCGTATCAACTATAACATAATTTCCTTCAATTCTACTAATTTCTTCTTTTATATCTTTTGCTTTTGTCAAAATCAAGTCTATGGAGGCTATTAATGAGGAATTTGGGCCTAGGCCATATCTTTCCATAACTTCAAATGCGTCAACATAATCTCTTACATCAAAGTCTGGTTTGTAAGGAACTTGTTCCACTGCTGGGTCTAGGTTAATAACAGCAGTATCCATTTCATTATCTAGCAAATAATCTTGGAAACTCTTGACTAATGTAGTTTTGCCCGAACCAGCTGTTCCTAAAACAAATATGAAGTACATGTTCTTACCGAGTTTAATCTTAAAAACTACTCCCTAAATTAAATAGTTAATGATTATTATAGGAGGAACAGCTACAAACGGAATAGATGAAAACTTATCGAAGATTGTTAAAGCCCCATTAATAAAAGTAGAACACAAGATATTCCCTGATGGGGAATCATATATAAGAATTCCACAAAGAATATCGGATCAGGAAGTTTATGTAGTTCAATCTCTTTATCCACCTCAAGATAAACACATTATCGAGCTCTTACTAATCCTTGAAACACTCTCTGATATGAAAAACGATAAGATAACAGCAATAATTCCTTATTTAGCCTATGCAAGGCAAGATAGAAGATTCAAGGAAGGAGAAGCAGTTAGCATAAAGACGGTATTAAATGCAATACAAAGAGCTGGAGCTAATTCGCTTATCGTGATCGAACCGCATAAATTAGAAGAACTGTCCTATTTTAACGGAGAAGTAAAGATAGCTGATCCTATACTTGAAATTGCAAGAGAAATAAAGAAAAAGGTCGAAAAGCCATTTGTATTGGCACCAGACAGAGGAGCATTGGAAAGGGCAAAAAGACTAGCTAACGAACTACAGTGTGAATACGGGTTTATCGAAAAAGAGAGGGATAGAGACACAGGACAAGTCAGAATAAAAAATTTGCCAGATATAAAGGTAAAAGATATGGATGTAATATTGATTGATGATATAATAAGTACTGGTGGCACAATGATACAGGCTGCACAAGCTTCTTATAATTTAGGTGCAAAGAAAGTTATTGCAGCTGCGTTTCATGCCTTATTTATAGAAAATGCGTACGAAAAGATAATAAACAGTGGTATAAAAGAAATAATAACCACTAATACATTACCGCAAGATCCTAGCAAAGTTACAATAGTTGATGTATCACCTTCTATAGCGAGAAAGTTATGAGATCATATGCGATTCTAAACCAAAGCAACCTGTTTTTATCGTTAGAGGAGCTTAAAGCCATTGTAAAAGCTGATGTGGAGTATTATTATGGAGTAGGAATTTTTGATAAAGAACCATTTAACGTTGCTAAAAGATCTAGCTTAATAAAAGCTTCCGGTGAGGTTTTAGTAATCTCTACAGATGTTAAAGATATAATAGACATGGTAAGAGGAAACTGCTATTCAATTGGACTTACATTACCTATGAGGGAATATAAAAATGAGGCTTTAACAATATATAATGAAATTGCAAAAAGTGTGAAATTATCGAAAAAGTGTGAGAAACTGGACATTATATATACTGAAGGAGTAATAATTGCTGGAATAAGAAAAGAGGAAAAAGACACAAAAAGTTTGATTGAGCACTCGAAAAAACCTTACTCTCAGTCCGGTACTTTGGCACCAGAAATTGCAAGGCTTTTAGTCAACTTGTCTCAAGCTGAAAAAGTGGTGCTTGATCCGTTTATGGGAACTGGCAGTATACTTATTGAGTCTAAATGGCTAGGTTTAAATTGTATTGGAATTGATATTGATGATAAAATGGTCGAAAAAACTAGGACTAACTTGTCTCATTTTCATTATGAATGCGAATTAATGAAAGGAGATGCAGAAAAAATTCCCTTAAGAGAAATTGAAGCTATAGCTACTGACCCTCCTTATGGAAGATCGTTTAGTATAAAAGAAGGGTTAAACAGTTTATATGAAAACTTTTTCCAATCTGCCTCAGAAGTAACAAAAACCCTTGTTTTCACGACAGACTCCAAATTCGACTGGAGGGATAAACTAAAGGAAACGGGCTTCAAAGAGATTTCTATCCATTTTGTTTATACTCATAAAAGCTTAAGTAGAGCAATATATGTGGTAAAGAAATGATATTAACATATTTCATTGGAAGTGGAGGAGGAGTACCTAACAAGAGAGGACTTCCTGCTATTTTAGTTAGAAGAGAGGGTTTTGATGCCTTATTTGACTGTGGAGAAGGAACTCAATGGAGAATGATGGAACATGGACTTAGTTTCATGAGGTTAAAACTCATTGCCATTACTCACATGCATGCAGACCATGTTTTAGGTTTACCCGGGATGATCGCAAGCATGTCAATGTATGGTAGAAAAGAACCTCTTCTAGTCATGGGACCCAGTGAAATTAAGGATTTCATTGAAGACACCATTAAAAGGACACATTTTCGCTCTACTTTTGAGATAAGGTTTATAGAAAAGTATGAGGATGAAAATATAAGAATTGTTCCATTTCCTACTTGCCACACCATTGAATCTCAAGGATATATCTTTGAGGAAAAAGATAAGATAAATATAGATGCAGAAAAACTAAAAAAAGAAGGGATAACTGATTGGAAAGTAATAAGGAAGTTGAAAAGAGGGGAGAGAGTTGAAGTAAACGGAAAAGTATTATTACCAGAAGATTATCTTATAGTTAAACAAGGCATTAAAATAGCCTATACCGGAGATACTGCACCTTGTGAAAAAGTTATAAGCTCAGTTAGAAACGTTGACTTACTTATTCATGATTCTACATTTCTTGATGAAAAAGAAGCACATGAGTATGGACACTCAAACAGCATTGACGCAGCTACAGTGGCTTTAAAAGCAAATGTAAAAAGACTAGCACTTTTCCACATAAGCTCTAGATATGAAAATACTGATGAGTTATTAGCAAATGCCAAAAAGATTTTTAAGAAGACTTTCGTTGCTGAACCGCTTTCTTACTATATAGTTAATTATCCGAAGGAATAGGATTTTCCCACAATGGAACTCCCTTACTAGTCTTTGGGGCTAACCAATCTATTACTGCTTCTGGATCATTATGTTCGATCTCTACCTTTATCGGGCCTAACGGAGATTCATTCTCACTATCCACAAATGAGATTTTACCTACAGCTGCAGCTTGCTTATTTAACATAAATGATATAACATTTCCTACTAATCCCTTAAATAAATACTTCCTTGCAGCGTCTAGTATTCTTTCCTCTCTTAATTTAAAATGAAATTTTTCTAGGCTTGAAAGAGTACTTGATTCCATGATAAGAATTTTTGTGTAACCGTTCCTTTCCTCTCTTAAGCTTTCGAAATCAAAGAAATTCTTAACAGCTTGAAGGACTTTATTTTCGTCTTCTGAAGGTCTCACTTCAACTTGTATTATAACTTTTGTCATAATAACCGTTTTACTAATTCTTTAGCCTTATTCTTAAATTCCTCTATTGTAGAGTCATTTACCAAGACATAATCAGCTAACGCAATAACATTTCCTATACCCATTTCGAGTTCTTCCCAATCTCTTTTCATTAAGCCTTCAACAGTTAGTGTGTCGTCTTTTCTAGCGCGTTTAAGTAGTCGTTCATATCTTACTTTTGGTGGGGAATGAACAGCAACTATTATTACTTCTCCTAACTTCTTGAATTCCTCTATCTCTTCCCAGTTTCTTACACCGTCAAAAACAACTATTTTTTCATTATGAATTTTTTCAATAGACATTTTTGCAACAACGCCTTTACCATAAAGTTTTCTCATCCTAATTGCAAAATCCATTAATCTCTCTCCTTCCTTAGCCTCTTTATAGTACCTCTCTCTCAAAACGTCACTCATTGTTATTACCTTTACGTTCATCTCTTGGAAAAGTTTAGCCAGTTCCCCTTTTCCAGAACCGGGCATACCGGTAATTGCAATTATTTTAATTAGTGACCACTAATCAACTCAATATTGGGGATTTTAAAAATTGATTAGATTATTTACTGCAGTAGAAACTCCTCAATTCCCTAAAGTTATAGAACTAATGGACGCTGTAAAAAGAAGTGGAGCTGATGTAAAACTAGTAGAAAGTCATAATGTTCACATAACACTTGTCTTTATAGGAGAAATACAAGAAAACAAATTGGATTTAGTTAAAGAAGCTATGGCCAAACTCTCCTTCAATTCGTTTAAAGTAAAACTCAAAGGAACTGGTGCATTTCCAAATCTCTCAAGACCTAGAGTAGTATGGGTAGGAATAGAAGAAGGATTGCAAGAGTTAAGAGCGATTAGAGGGACACTTTTAAAAGAATTGTTAGGAAGAGGAATAAGACCAGATGATGAAAAAGAGTTCTCTCCCCATCTTACTATAGGGAGAGTGAAGGGTCCATCAAACTTACTCAACTTGATTAACGTAATCAATGAATATCAAAACGTAGACTTCGGAGAGTTCGTTGTTAATAAAGTTATATTATTTAAGAGTACGTTAACTCCAAAAGGTCCTATATATGATCCATTATTAGAAGTGAAGGCAAATGACTTTAGAGGAGGAGGTACTAAACAAAATTAAACCAACCAAGGAAGATGAAGAGAAGTTAATGAAAAAAGCACAAACAGTCTTAGAAAGATTTAAGGACTTAAATGCTGAAATAGAGGGATCTTTCCGAAAGGGCACTTGGTTGAAAGGAGACACTGACATTGATATATTTTTATTTTACCCAAAAAGTGTAGGAAAGGAGTATCTAAAAGAAAAAGCTTTGAAGGACATGATAGAGAGAGTAAAAGACCTTAATTATGAAATAGCTTATGCTGAACACCCATACTTGATGGTTTTTATTGATGGTACAGAAATAGATGTGGTTCCAGCTCTAAGGATAGAGAGTGGGGAAGAGGCAATTACAGCAGCAGACAGAACACCGTTTCACTCACGCTATGTTTTGTCTAATTTAGACGAAAAAGGAAAGGACGAGGTAAGGTTGCTGAAGAGGTTCATGAAAGGAATTGGTGTCTACGGTGCCGAAATAAAAGTCAAGGGCTTTTCCGGTTACGTTGCCGAGCTTCTAGTAATTAAGTTTGGATCATTTAGGGGAGTGCTTGAAAACGCTTCTAAGTGGAGACCGCCAGTTAGAGTAGAGCTGGTAAAACCAAAGAAGGAATTTCCAGAACCTTTAATTATACCAGACCCAGTAGATCCTAAAAGAAACACTGCTTCCGCTGTTTCACTAAAGAGTTTAGCTACCTTCTCATTGGCGTCAAAAATCTATTTAGAGAGGCCTTCTATGGAGTTTTTCTTCCCATCTACACCGGGGAAGCAGAAAATCAAAGGGGATGTGCTTCTAGTAAACGTCAGAATTGAGGAAAGGGTGCCAGAGGATATAACGTGGGGACAGGTTTGGAAAAACGTGGAGAAAATAAAGACATTGTTAACTGGGGCAGGATATAAGCTGATTGACATCTCTGCTTGGGGCAACAGCCAAGAAGTAACAATTGGGATACAGCTTGAAAGCAAAAACATTGGAGAGTATTACTTATCACAAGGGCCTTATTTCTATTTTGATAGCGTTAAAGATTTCATCAACAAGAACGAAAATATATGGATAGGTGAGGATGGCAGATTATATGCAATAAAAACCAGAAGGGACTTCATAGAAGACATAATAAAAAGAAATTTAATATTTAAACAGAAATTTAAATATGAATTATTCTGGCTAAAGGAGGAAGTAAATGACCCATGGATAAACTCCTTTTTAAGGAAAACCCCCAGTTGGTTAAAGTAAGAGAGTTCATATATCCCTACTATGACGAGAAAATAGAAAGAGAATTAATTGAACATGGCATAACTGAATTGTACTCATTCGGAAAAATAAACTTAGGAAAAGTTAGAGTGATAGGAAAAGGAAAGACTGGTATAATAGCCCTTTTAGATGAAAAGAGGGTTATAAAGATAAGAAGGAGTGATTCCCCAAAAGAAAGTTTAGAAATTGAAGCTAAGATTCAAAGCTTAGCCTTTCCAGTAGCACCAAAAGTATACGATTACGGAAGAAACTTTATAGTAATGGATTACATAAAAGGCAATAATCTTTGTAATGCAAGAAAAAATAAGAATATTGTTATAGATTTGATACTTAAGGCAAGAGAATTAGAGGATAAAAAAATTGAACACAAAGAGCTAGCTAGACCGTACAAAAACGTAATTGTAACAGAAGATGACAAAGTGTATATAATAGACTATGATTCAGCTAGCATAAAAGAGAATCCTTATAATGTTACTTCTATATTAAGCTGGTTGAAACTGACTAATCTTGCAATTTTGTACAAAAGACACAAAAACATAGAAGAAATCCTAAATTTTATCAAGTCACTGGATTTGGTTTAAAAAGTATTATCTTAATAATATCAATACTTTCGGCCAACTCTCCCAAAGTAACTTATAACGAAACTCCATAAAACTTCTAATAATAAGGGGAAAGTAGTATAGGGTATATCGAATATATTAATAAACGCAATAGAGGAATATTGGTGGTTTAAGATTACAATAAAGTACGTTTGTAAAAACTGTGGTTATATCTTGTATAAGTTTGAAAAGGTAGGACAAGACTTTTATGGTGTAAGAACACCATCAGAAATAAAACTTATCTTCGGAGGAAAGTGTCCTAAATGTGGACACGAGTTATCGACACCTTCAATAGAAGACATAAAAATAAAAATAAAGAATAAAATAACACCAGTAGTAGATTAGTTCTTTTTATATTGTTTTCCTCCGTTTATTTTTGTATAAATAAAGAAATTTTGTTCTTTCTAACTATCTATGTTATATGATTTTATTTACACTAGTTCCTTCTTTATTATTTGTTTCTTATTTTAACACTTTATATATGAACGACAAAAGTAGCTCATAGCATTTATCTGTTTTGACTTCTCCCATTCATTAAAGGCAAGGCCTTTAGTTGCAATGACATGACTATCTACCTATAATTGCTATCAAAAAATTCAAATATGACTTGTGATACTCAATAATCAACGGGGCCGTCGTCTAGCCTGGACTAGGATGCAGGCCTGGGGATAGGATCCCTAACCACCAGTACGCCTGTGGTCCCGGGTTCAAATCCCGGCGGCCCCATTTTATGA
>ERZ1684502.30-NODE-30-length-45277-cov-70.861373_pt1 | contig 45277 bp, 51 predicted proteins | sample MGYA00580192_ERZ1684502 | MGnify/ENA primary metagenome ERZ1684502 (study PRJEB41476, sample SAMN13258264) | hydrothermal vent metagenome | biome: caldera [ENVO_00000096]; feature: acid hot spring [ENVO_00002120]; material: acidic water [ENVO_01000358] | place: New...
TGTATCCATCTTGATAGTCATATTTACCATTGCCTATAAAAGCATAATACTTTAGAATAGCATCTTTGCCAACACTTCCCCAATATACAACTCCCATATCTCTAAGGGCACTTAAAAATTGAGAATCCCCTCCTATATTGAAGCTTGCCAAAGGTGTAATAAATATTTTTTTGTTCTGGCTTATTGCTGGGGTAAGCTTGCTAGTTATATCGTTGTTTATTGTTCCTATCTCTGGTATGAAGTTTTCTGTAGGTATATAGAAGCTCCATGTATATTCAAGCTCGTACCTTGACCAAGGATTTAGGAATAAGCCTGTCATAATATTAGCACTTTTATTAAAATGAAAGTTTATAAAAGCATCTCTAACCATTGTATACGGCACACCTTGGTGAGTCCTGGCTGTACCATCTACTCCTAAAACGTTGTTGTCTGCAAAATCTAAATCTGCACCAAACTGTACTATTGGGTTTATCTGACCTGCAAAGTAAAGACGGGTCTGAGCTACTGAGAAGTTTGTTGAACTATGATCGTTTGTGTAGGTAGCACCATCTTGCTGAGCCCATATTTCCATTTTCAAACCCACTTGTGCAAACTCCTGGTTTGAAGCTTTTAGTAAGATAGCATCGGCGTTATGGCTTAGAATACATAACCCACTAAAAAGCAAAATACTGCCTACTTTGTACTTCATCGTTTTTCCTCCTAAATATACTTTAAAGTATTTTAATCTTCCGTTATATATAACTTAACATAACGCTTAAACAAATACAATGATACATGTCATAAATTTGATGATATTATTTGAGTTATTGTTTTGCCGTATATATTTTTATAAATAATGTTTTGGATTTCTAGAAAAACATTCTCTGTTATAGATTCTATCATATTTAGCTCCTCTTGATTAAGAAAAGCTGGAGGTTCTTTAAAAACACAACTATACAGTTCAAAACCTACACGTCTTTTCACAGCCCTAAGATCTTTGTAATCGCTATTTTTGTATATAGCTACTAATTCTTTATAAAAATGATACATTAACGGGTCGCCATTTTCTTTTAAAAAACTAGATAGTTTGTAAAAGCTTTTCTCTTCATCTAAGTATATAAAAATTAATTCTTTATATAAAAACCAACAACCGTATACGAACAATATTTCAGAAATTGATAAAAGATTAGCATCTCTAAGTATAGGTCTCTTGTGTGGGAAAGTAGCCACAAACTCATCAAAGATATACCGCTGCTGGTCACCAACATAACGCTTCACATCGTCGGTAACCCTAAGTATATTCATGTTTATTCCACCTTTCTAACTTCCAGCGTTATAGGTAACTTTGGCTCATTATCAAAATAAGGGACTTGTATCTTCCATCCGTTTGCTAGCTCAAAAACCCCTCCCCACTTACCATCCTCTCCTTCAGTTCTTATAACTACAGCTTCTAAGTCTTTCTTTGGTATATATATTTCCAAAGAGTTATCAGATCTTTTTCTTATAGTAGCTTTCATATATTACTCCTCTATGCTGATAGAATTGCTTGGACATTCTTCCATAGACTCTTCTATTAGCTTCCTATAAGACTCATCTGGATTTTTGTTTATGACTATAGCTATGCCGTTTTTTAGCTTAAAAACTTCTGGCACTTTGTCCGTACAAACTTCACATCCCGTGCATGTATCGGCATCTACTATAACTTTCATAAACTTACCTCCTCATGAGTAAAACATTTTTTGGGGCATACCCTTGAACATGCTTCACAGCCTATGCAATTTTCCACATTAGCTATACTCATATAGGACTTTGCATCGTCATCTGCATCTTCATCATCTTCGTCTGGAGTTATAAGCATCAAAACATCTCTTCCACAGGCCTTAAAGCATCTACCACAACCTATGCAGTCTTCTTGATTTATAGAAACTACATAGCGTGGTACCCAATCTTTTCCACCTTTAGTTTTATAAGCAAGGACAGTCATGATTTTAACCTCTTTGTGATTCTAAGACCTTTTTGGCTAAGAAATATTCTTTATGAATTTTGTAAGCCTTTTCCGCTACTTTTGGAATATCTTCCCATCTGTTTGGTAAACCTTCTTCAGCTAAATCGTGTAGTTCTGTAGCACAGGCCATAGCTTGCATTCTTAGTTTTTTCACCTCTTCTTTTAGCTCATCCTTAGACATAGATTCATACTTTTTTTCCGGATGACATATTTCCCTTTGCAAATCTTTATCTGTGCCTTCTTGTGTGCAGGCACCTACACAGCTAGATTTTTGTTCAAAAATAACGTTTGTACACATGTTAAACCTCCTATCATAAAGTTTTCTCACCAGTTCTAATTGTAATAGATTCTTCTACGGGCATAATAAAGATTTTTCCATCTCCAGCACTTCCAGTTCTATTTACGCTTATTATAGTATCTACTATTTTATCTACAGCCTCATCTGGGACCACCATAACAATCATTCTTTTAGGGATATAAACTAAAGGTTTTGTAATTGTTGCACCTTCGGTTGCATATTTTGAAGATGTAGGAACCAAATTTGGAGCCGCGGTGGCATAGCTTGGCATTTCTGCTTCAGTTTCTGACATAGCAAATCCACCTTGTTTTCCTCTTCCCCAAACAGAGTGTATGCTCATAGCTCCATATCCTATATCATCTAGCGCCTTTTTAGTTTGGGCAAATTTGTTTCTTCTTATAACAGCCCAAATTTCTTTCATTGTTCTACCTCCCCAGTTCTAACAGTTATAGCTTTTTCTACTGGACTTATAAATATCTTACCATCCCCAAAATTACCAGTATAAGCTCTTGTTTTTATAACATCAACCACTTTGTCTACATCTTCATCTTTTACCACCATTAGCAATAGTACTTTTGGTAGCTCGTCGTAGACCACATCTCCTATTTTTACACCTTTTTGTTTGCCTCTACCAAATACTGACATCTTGGTCACTGCAGGAAAACCAGCTCCTTCTAGAGCAAACACCACTTCTTGTTCCTTTTCCGGCCTTATAAACGCCCTTACTAGTTTCATCTTTGACTCCTTTTAAAAGTTATTTTCGTAAATTCTTATTGCAAAAAATATACCAATAAAAACAAAGGATATTTATTATCAACATTACAAAAAACTTACAAATTGTAATGAATATTACAAAAATTTGTAATATAATTTACATAGGTTCTGTTTCTTCTACGTCTTCTATGTTTTCTTCTTTTAACATGGCTTTTTTTAACCACGGTGGGGGGTTTGTGTTTAAAACCTCTACGAGCTTGTCTAATATATCTTTTATAGGGGTAGGCTCTGCCACTTTAACGGGGTGTATTTTTGCTTTTACAACTTTAGCGGCTGCTGTACCGCCTATGGCTAAAACGTATACTATCGCACAATCTTTTATCATATCTATTTTTGCATTTATTTTGTCATATTCTTCTTCTGGTATATCTTCGGCAGTTCTAAATTCTAAAAATTGATAACCATCTTTGTTTACTTCGTAAACCGCTATACTTTTGGCAAAACCAAAGTGATCGTCCACATTTTCTAAGCTTTTAGTGGCAAAAGCGATTTTCATAATATCTCCTCCTTCATTTGTTTTGCAAATTCTGGTACTTCATAAGACTTCTCTTCATCATGCTCTAAGAATAGGTTTGTAAGTTCGCATAAAAACTCTAAAGTACCCTTATAACCTACGTAGGTTCTAAAAAAATGTCCAACCCTATCGAAAATAGGTATACCTATACGAAGGAGTGGTACTTTAAAATGTTTGGCTATATGTTGGCCATTCGTATTGGAAATTATCATATCTACATGTTTAGCATTTAGTTTTATATCTTCTAAATCTCCTATATAAACAGTATCAATGGGGAGTAAATCTAAATTTGGAGTATGAACTGGGCTCACAGCACATTCAATGTTTAAACCTAATTCTTCTTTTAAAAATAATACTAAAGAAGTCAGCAAATCTGGTCCTAAACCAAGTGCTACGCTTTTTCCAGAAAAGTAAAATTGTCCATCTGCCATTGTATCTAAAAGTCTAGAACGATATCTTTTATACTTATCAGAGGGCTCTCTACCAGTTAACTTTATTAAAAGCTCATAAAACTCATCTGTAGATTTTAAGCCAAGCAAAGATTCAAAATAAAACATAGGTACATTGTATTCTTTTTCCAAATACTCTGCCGCTGCCTTAGAGCTATAACCTATGGCTATACTAAAAGATGAACTTGCTAAACCCTGTATTTCTTCTAGTGTAGTACCACCTATAGTTATAGGGCTAAAATCTGACATTAAGCCTATGGATCTAGAAAAATCAGGTACCACTACTGCGTCCAGTTCAAAATCTTTAAGCATATCCTTTATTTCTTCTATATCTCCGGCAGTTAAAGCGTAACTTACAAAAATATTAACTTTGTCTCTATACTTTCTACGAGGTGGCTCCACCAGCGCTTTTACAACCTCTAAAAGAGCTTTTTCATAACCGGTTTCAAAAGATCCTAAATAATCTGGTGTAGATACGTAAACTACTTTTTTATCAGCGTAATCTGGGAAGTTTGATTTGAATCGTTTTAATGAACCTATTACATCGTCTCCTCTAGTTTCACTAACGCCGGTTGAAACAAGACCTACTACGTTAGGATTGTTTTTGTCTATAACATTCTTAATAGCTTCATGTATGTTGGAATCCCCACCTATTACAGTGGCTATTTCCGATAAGGCTGTGGTTTGCATAGGAATAAGTTCTCTAAAATGTCTTGTTAAAAAGGTTTTAGCAAAAGCTGCGCATCCTTGTGAACCATGCATTATAGGCATGCTTTTATCTATACCTAAGAAGCAGTACGCAGCACCCATGGGCTGACTTAACTTCAACGGATATACAGCACAAGATTTTTTCGTATCTATAACTTTTGCCATGGGGCAACCTCCTTTACAAGCTTCCAAACTGGAGTATTTACCGCGCTTACCAGATTTTTTGCAAGATTTATCATACCCTCATAACCGGCGTAAGCATGTATGCGCTCTTGGTTTGTATCTAAAAATGCCACTTTAGTTTTCATAGCCACATACATACTTCTACCCCCCGCCATAAGTACATCTACATTATGCTCCTTTATTAACCTTATAAGTTCTTTTGGATTAGGGTCATCTATCAACTTTGATTCATCACCCTCAAATATCTCAAGCATCCTCTCTTTATCTTCCTTTGTGCTCTTTTTAGCAGACGTACCCACCACTTCCATGCCGAGTTCTTTTACCTGAGATACCATGGACCAGCTTTTTACTCCACCTGTATTTATGAGCACTCTCTTGCCTTTTAAAATCTCTATATAAGGCTTCAAGGCTTCTCTGGTTTCTTTTTCTTTTTCCTCTATAAGTTTTTTAGCTTTTAGTATAAGCTCTTCGTCACCTATCATAGTTACTATGTTCATAATAGCTTCGGAAGTGTCTCTTATGCCGTAGAAAGATCCTTCAAAATAAGGTATATTGTACTTTTGCTCCATAGCTCTAGCCAAAGATACTAAAGCTTTAGAGCATACTACCATGTTAAGACGTGCCCTGTGAGCTGCTGCAACTTCGTTGTAAGTAGTATCTCCACTTATACAAGCTCTTATTTTTATTCCAAGCTCGTTAAAAATTGGTATAATTTGCCACAACTCACCGGCTATGTTGTATTCTCCTAATAAATTTATATAATAGCCTTCCGTATTTTTAGGTTCTCTTGTGCCTATTACATATTTAAACAACGATTCACCGGCTATTTTATTACCTAAATTTTTACTTCCTACAAACCCAGGGGAGTTTACAGGTATTACTGGCACTCCAACCTTTGCTTGAGCTCTTTTGCATATAGATTCTAAATCATCTCCTATCATGGAGGTAACGCATGTGGCGTAAACAAACACTGCTGGTGGACTGTACTTTTTTACAGATTCTTCTATGGCTTTCATAAGACGTTTTTCTCCACCAAATATGACATCATTTTCAGATATATCGGTAGTAAAACCCATCCTATAGTAATCTGAAACGGACGAGCGGGTGCCTCTGTTGTCCCAACTGTTGCCAGCGCAGGCTATGGGGCCATGTACTAGGTGAACAGCATCTGCTATTGGTAAAAGAGCTATTTGAGCTCCATCAAAAGCACAACCCCCAGCTGCAGCTCCAGGTTTTGGTTTAGGACAACCCTTTTTCTTTTCTTCTGGAGATTTTGCTTTATTGTGAGAGCATGTTGGCTCTTCAAATAAATGTTCTAGATTCATCATGACATATCCTCCTAAAAGCTAAAAGATACCTCGCCTTCCTCTTCTTCGGATTCTTCAAAGCAAGTAGGTATGGTGTTGGCTTCTTCTAGTCTTTCCTGTTTTGTAAGATAATCTCTTATGGCTACATGAAGCGTTTCAAGGCCTAAGTTTGTGCAGTGTATCTTTTGGGGTGGTAACCCGCCAAGCTGGTCAAATATATCTTTATAGGTGAGGTTTAAAGCGTAGTTTATATCTTTGCCTTTTATCATTTCTGTGAGCATAGAAGAAACTGCTATGGCAGAACCGCATCCAAAAGTTTTAAACCTAACGTCTTCTATGACGTCATTTTGAGGATTTACCTTTATAGTAAAAAGCATGGCATCTCCGCAAGCCGGGTTTCCGCACTGGCCTACACCGTTGGCATCTTCCAAAACCCCGACGTTCCTTGGGTTAAGGAAGTGATCTAAAACTATATCGCTATATTCAAACATAAATGCAACCTCCTATCCTTAATGATCTCTACTTCCTGCACCTACTTGTACCACGTGCTCTTTTACTCTATCCACTATAAACTGTAAATCTTCATCGTCTAAACCTTCATGAAATGGCAACAGTATAGCCCTTTGAGATACGTCGTGAGCTATATGCAGATGTGGCAATGGCCTACCTAACGTTATATCGATGGATGTAGGATATGGCTTAACTTCTATTCCATCGTCTATAAGAAGGTTTACTATAATATCTCTAGCTTCTTGAGGATATCGTTTTCCAAGGTGTATAGCAAAGTAGTTCCAGTATTTTTCTTTTATATATTCTGGAAAATATTGGCATTTTATCCCTTCTATAGGTGATAGGTTTTTCTCATAAAAGCTTGCAATGTTCTCAAGTTTTTGGTTTTTAATATTAAAATCTTTAAAATAGGATAGTGTAAGAGAAGCGTTTAAACTGTCGTTGCTACCTATTAATTGTCTAAATTTAGTTAAATATTCATATATAGATTTATCATCTGTCAAAACTACGCTACATTTTCCGCTTACAAAAGAAGTTTCAGAAAATTCAATTATAGATACATCACCAAAAGCACCAGCCCTTCTATTTTTATAGACACTACCAAAAGTCTCTCTAGAATCTTCTACAATAGGTATACCATGCTTTTGAGTAACTTCTAGAATAGAGTCAAAATCTGCTACCACACCAAGAGAATTAGGAACTATCAACGCTTTGGTTTTTTCGCTAATCACGTTGCCAAGCCTTTTTGGGTCTATAGTAAAAAACCATCTTTCTACGTCGGCATACGCTGGCACTAAACCCATATATTCAAGCACATAACTAACGTTAAGGTGTAAGCTCATAGGTGATATAACTACTTCGTCGTTTTTTTCTAATTTTAAGGCTTTTAATATTCCAATAAAAGCTAAAAAGCTATTGTCAAATACTACAGCATATTTTCTTCCAACAAAGTTTGCAACCCTTTCTCCTAGCTCTTTTGATTTTAGATCAGAGCAATAAAAAGGTGGATTTAAAGCCTCCACCATGGCTACTATATTTTCTTTGTCTAGCGATATGTTGCAAAAAGGTATCATATATTGGCTACCTCTTTATATTTTTCGTATATTTTTAAAGCCGAATCTATAAGCTTTTGACCTTCTTTTTCTATAGCTTCAACGCTTTTAAATCCAAAAGCGCCAGCATCTCTTATGCCTTTAAGAATTAAAATCAACCTTCCAGCATATATAAGCAACAATCCGCTACCTTCATGGTCTAAGTTTAAAACGGTAGAACACATAACACCTATGTTTTTTTCTATCGTAAAAGCTACAGCTTTGTAGAAAGATTGTATCTTTAACAGAGCTTTTGGGTCTATTTCGCAATGTCCACCTCCCATAATGTCCATCTTTGGTTTTTTAGCATCTTTTACAAAATCTTTTATTATGTCTTCATCTTTCCTCTTATCCCATGTTCCATAAGTATCGTAAGCTCTTATCTGAGACACTATTTCTTTAAGAAACGGTGTCATAATTACTTGCTCTTCAGTATTCACACTCATCTTCTTCCTCCTCCTGTGGTTTAGAAATTATGTCCAGCATAATTGGTACGCCAAACTCACCATTTACATCTATATATCTTAAAAATTCCAAAATCTCGGTGGCTTTTTCTATGTTACCAAGCTTTAACAATATAAAAGCGTAGGCGGCGTAAGCGTTTATAAACATTCTAACGTCGTAATCTTCTATGTTCTCTCTTAAAGCTTTAAAAAGCTCACCAATTTTGTAAGATTCTGGTAAGCCCTTAGCGCTCCTAACTTTTTCCATAACTTTTAAAGCTAGTTGAAGAGCCATACTATAGTCTTGCTTGTAGAAGAAAAATCTATAAGCTGCTGTAAGTACGTTTATATCATCATTTGACTTATCTAATGCCATCATTATGTATTCTCTAGAAAGCGGCGTGTCCTCCCAATGGAGAACAGCCTGATAAAGTAAATCCTTGACGTATGCTGGAGCCTCAAACCATGAAAATATGTTCTCAGCTTCATAATTCATAACACTTTTACCTTATAAGATCAAAACTGTAATCTGTAGTAGCAATACCTATAGTATTTCTATCTGTTTCATCCAATATAGCATTTACTATCCATACAAGCATGTTGAGAGCACCTTTGTAAAACAATATGCCGTATCTGTGTAAGTGATGTCTATCAAATATTGGATAACCTATACGTATAAGAGGTGTGTTTGTATCTCTCCATAGAAATTTTCCATAGGATGTGCCTATCATGTAATCTACTGGTTCTGTAAACAACAAGCTTCTCATATGCCATAGGTCTTTTCCAGGAAATACTTGTGCATATTGGCCATTAGAATATTGAGAGCAAAGATTTTTTATTTCTTCTGCCCATTCATCGTTGGCATTTGTACAAAGTATATGGATTGGCTCAGCGCCCAATTCTAAAAGGTAAGATGTCATACCGTATACAAAATCAGGGTCTCCCCATAGTGCAAAGCGTTTTCCATTTATCCAATAATAAGAATCAGCAATTGCGTCTAAAAGCTTTTGACGTTCTACTTCAAGCTCCTTAGGTATTGGCATACCGCTAATTTGGGATAGAGTCATTAGGAATTCATCTGTACCCTTAATACCGTATGGTCTTACTACTTTTGTAGGTTGATTCCAACCTTTTTCTATATATTCTCTGGTTTTTTCGGTGGAGTATTTTTGAAAGCATATTGTAGTTTCGCTATTTTTAGCTCTATATATGTCTTTTAGCGGTGTGCCACCGTTGTAGAGTTTATATTCACCTTTCATACCAGAGTCTAGATTTTCAGACGGGTCTGATAGTATAATAGGATCTATACCGAAAGAGCTAGCTATTCTTCTAGTTTCAGGATAATCTTCCAAGTAAGTGTGAAAGCCCAATATAAAGTTAACAGCTTTCATATTATTCACCTCCAGCTTGAGCGTTTGCTTTATTTTGTTCTAACCAAGCTAACAAGCCACCGTTGGCGTAAAACTCTCCATTTTCATCATACTTGTCTATATTGTCTACACCGTATTTTTCAAAATAGTCTGTCATCTGTTGGAGTATACTTTTCATCTGTAAATCGTATCCAAGTATATGAGAACCTACAAATGAAGGCGTATGAGCGAAAACTATTGGAAAGTCTTGAGGTATTAAACCTTTTTCTCTAGCGTTGTTTATAAAGCTATTTAAGTCATCGCCTATAACTTCTGCCATACAAGTAGTATTCATAGCTATCATTTTTGGTCTATAAAGAGCTATAGCGTTTTGAAGCCCTTCATGTAGGTTGTTTTGACCGCCAAACACAGCTGCATCTTCTGTCATAGATGTAGAAACCATTGGCACAGGCTCTTTAAAATGTCTTGCCATATGCGTTCTAAAATAAGCTACACATCCTTGAGAGCCGTGTGAAAACGGCAAAGCTCCCTCAAAACCAAGCCCACAGAACAAAGCTCCCAACGGTTGGCAAGCTTTGGCTGGGTTAATAGATATTGCTTCTCTTTTAAAGTTTAACTCTCTGTATTCCCAGCTTTTAGTCCATTCGGCTACTTTGTTTACCGCCTCTTGCCCAACCCAATTTTCAAAATTGGCTCTTTTGTTTTTTATCATCTCCACAAATTCATCATCTCTAAAACAACCAAGATGGTCTTTGATATTAAGTTCATGATGTATACCCATGTTAAACCTCCTTAAGCTGCCTGCCAGGGAGCTTTCATCATTTTCCAAACGTTACCGTTAACGGCCATATCAACATCTCTAGCAAATATTTCAAAACCTTCTATGCCATGGTAAGGTCCGCTGTAGTCCCAGCTGTGCATTTGTCTGAATGGTACACCCATCTTTTGAGCTTGATATTTTTCTTTTATACCAGAAGCCATAAGGTCAGGTTTCAATTCTCTTAAAAGTTCTTCCAATTCATGAGCTGTGGCGTCGTCCACTATTATAGTGGCGTTTTTGTCTATGTAATGAAGTGTTCTATCGTAATCGTCTTGGTGAGCAAACTCATATCCTGTAGCAACTACGTGCATACCTAAATCTTCAAAAGCGGTGATTATATGTCTTGGTCTTAATCCTCCTACGTACAATACAACGGTTTTACCTTCTAGTCTTGGTCTATATTTTTCTATCACTCTATCTAATCTTGGCTTGTATTCTTTTTCTATTAGCTCTTCTGTTCTTTCTTTTATCTTATCATCAAACATGCTGGCTATTTTTCTCATGGATTCGAATATCTGAGTAGGACCAAAGAAGTTGTATTCCATCCATGGTATTCCAAACTTTTCTTCAAAATATCTAGCTAAGTAGTTTGAAGATCTATAACAGTGAACCAACAACATCTTTACTTTTGTGGCATTTGCTATTTCAGATAATGTACCGTCTCCAGACCATTGTGTTATAACTCTAAGACCCATCTTTTCTATTATCTTTCTTGTTGCCCAAGCATCACCGCCTATATTATAGTCGCCCCATATAGCTACGTCGTATGGCGAAGATTCTATCTCTTGACCTTTTACACCCTTTTCATATACCCAGTCTCTCATGCTATCGTTTGCTATGTGGTGACCTAAAGATTGTGAAACGCCTCTAAATCCTTCACATCTTACTGGCACTACTGGTTTTCCTATTTCTTTAGATGTATTTCTTGCTACAGCTTCTATGTCGTCACCTATCAACCCTATAGGACACTCTGATTGTATAGTAATGCCTCTATTTAGGGGGAATAGAGCTTCAAGTTCTTTTATAGCTTGGGTAAGCTTTTTATCACCACCAAACACTATATCTCTTTCTTGGAAATCTGTGGTAAAGTGTGGTGTAACAAAAGTATCTACTCCAGTGGTACCTATGTAGTAGTTTCTTCTACCGGCTCTTGAGTAATAACCACATCCTACAGGTCCGTGGGATATATGTATCATATCTTTTACTGGTCCCCATACCACACCTTTAGAACCAGCGTAAGCACAACCTCTTACTGTCATAACCCCTGGCCTAGTCTTTATGTTAGACTTTGGAGCACATTTTGTATCTCCAGGTGCGACGGCTGTCATGTGCTTGGCACGGTCTTTTTTGGCTTTAGTAGGATAAGCTGATAAAATATCTTCTATGATTTTAACAGCAGTTTCTTTATCAACAACTATACCCATAGCTTTTCTCCTTTTTAAATTTCGAAAGCACAAATAAGACAGGCCCTAAAGGCCTGCAAATGTATCGTCATGGAGCCACTTCTTCAGGTTTCAAGAGTCCATATTTGACCAACAAGTCTTCAAGTTGGTCCATAGTTAAAGGTGTTGGCACTACCAACTTTTTGTTTTCAGCTATCTTGTTTGCTAAAGTTCTATATTCATCGGCTTGTGGGTGGTCTGGGGCGTATTCAATAACTGTCATCCTCTTGAGCTCAGCTTCTTGAACTATTTTGTTTCTTGGTAAGAAGTGTATCATTTGGGTGCCAAGGGCATCTGCGAGAGCTTCTACTAACTCTCTTTCGTTTTCTACGTTACGAGCATTACATATAATACCGCCAAATCTTACACCACCGCTGTGGGCATACTTTAAGATACCTTTTGCTATGTTGTTAGCAGCATACATTGCCATCATTTCACCGGATGTAACGGCGTATATTTCTTGGGCTTTACCTTCTCTTATCGGCATTGCGAAACCACCGCATACAACGTCACCTAAAACGTCATAAAATACATAGTCTAAGTCATCATCAAAAGCGCCGTTTTCTTCCAAGAAGTTTATAGCGGTTATAACACCTCTACCGGCACATCCTACGCCTGGTTCAGGACCACCAGATTCTGTACATTTAATACCTTTAAAGCCCACCATCATAACATCTTCTAAGTCTAAGTCTTCTACTGAACCTTTTTCAGCGGCTAAGTGCATGACGGTGTTTTGGGCTTTTATGTGAAGAATAAGCCTGGTGGAATCTGCTTTTGGGTCACAACCCACTATAAAACATTTGTTGCCAGCCTCTGCTAAAGCAGCGACTGTATTCTGAGTTGTGGTGGATTTTCCTATTCCACCTTTTCCGTAAATTGCTATCTGTCTCATGTCAAACCTCCTTAAAATTAGATTCAAAAATCATGTAGCAAATTACGTGCCATTATATTTATTTCATTATTTTTACCGTTAAGCATGCATTGAGAATATAAAAATTATTAGTTTAAATTGATTTTAGATATTGATATTGTAATGATAATGACAAAAATATTACAAATTGTAATGAAACATACTTTGTAAGAAGTTATAAAATTTTATGTTTGTTCGTTTTTGGCTTTTGAGAAATATCCAAAACAAAATTGCTCAGATAGCCCTATGGTTGCAGGATCGAAAGGAAGGTATATATCTTTTGATTTTTGTTGAGCTTTTATGTGTATGCTTGATTTGTTTATGAAAGCATTTGCTCCATAGATAGGTTTGTTTGGGTGTATATCTATATTAAGCATGTTTGTAAGCTTTTTAACTAAAATTGTAATATTTGATACATTTATGTTAGTTTTATAACCTAACACAAATTCAGTGTATAGGCTTATCTCTTCCAAAGGTGTAATGCCTACTCTTTCTCCAAGCCCAAGTAATGTCGTATTTATATACGTAGCTCCAGCCATGATGGCACTTACCGCATTAGCAGTAGCCATACCAAAATCGTTGTGAAGATGAACCTCTACTGGTAGTATTTTTGACAATATACTAATATCTTCGTATACTTTTATAGGATTTCCAATGCCAAGGGTATCAGAATATCTAATTCTATCTGCTCCTAAAGCTTTTAGAAGGTGAACAAACTCTTCTATAAACGAAAAATCTGCTCTTGTGGCATCTTCTAAACCACAGGATATGTAAACGCTCTTTTCTTTACAAAAAGATATTGTATTTTTTGCTATATCAAAAATATATTTTCTGTCTTTACCTAATTTTTTATAAACCATAATATCGGATATAGGAAAACTAATCTCAAGCAGCTTGGCTCCGCATTCTAAAGAGTACTCTATATCTTTTATATTTGCTCTATTCCAAGTTATAATTTTATCCTGATAGCCTTCATCTATGAGAGATTTTATAAATTGTCTCTCTTCTTTGCTGTGAGCCGGAACTCCAAGCTCTATCTCTTTTACGTTTAGATTTAATATATCGTAAAACAAATCTTTTCTTTGCTCTATAGTCATTTCTCCTATAGCAGATTGTAAACCTTCTCTTAGCGTTGTGTCTGTAATAAAAACCTCTTTCATAGTTGCTCTGATACACTATTTATAGCTTCTACAAAGCTTTTATAATCAAAGCTAAACAAAGGCGGTATTCTAAACAAAATATTGTCTCCAGCCATACCAAGAATATTTCTAAGGATTTCTTCCTTTTGAGTGTTTGTACCCATACAAGGACTTGAACTATTTAGATAAAATCCTTTTTTTTCCATTATAACCACAAGCTTTTCTAAACTTCCTTTTGGTATCTCGTAAGAAAATATGCCTAACGCGTTATTTTTAAAAAGTGGCCTTAAGCGTAAGTTTTCTTTTATATATGTTGATGCAAGTCTTATAAACTCTTCTATTTGCGGTTTATTTTCGTTTAAATACTCTAGCACATTTTTAAACGTTTTTATACCTACTGTACTTTGCTCACCAGCTCTTAAGCCTCTTTCTTGCATGCCACCTTCTATGAGGGGTTTTATTTTTTTACCTCTTTTTATATAAAAAGCTGAAACACCGGGTATGGCACCTAAAAAGGCAGCATCTATGCTTATGGCATCTACTAGACTTATGTCAAAATCTATATAAAGAAGTCCCCAGGCATCTATATGTATAAAAATTTCTTCATTTTTTTCTCTTAAAAGCTTACAAAACCTTTCTATGTACCTTTTTTGAGAGGTTTCTCTGCAAACAGCACCGACACTTACAAATCCCAAGTTATCTGGTATATAATCGTATTCAAAATCCCCATAGCTGTCTACGGGCATATATATCACTTCAAAACCTTCTTTAGCAAGCGTGTTTATAGGGTGTAGTATTGAGATATGCTCTAGTTGTGTGGTTAATATGGTTTTATTTTTGTTGTAAATATTTGCACCTTTTATAATTGTGTTGTTTGCTTCGGTGGAACTGCTTACAAATACAATCTCTGGATCTTTACAACCTACAAAGCTTGAAACTGCTCTTCTTGCTTTTATAATAGTTTCTTTGGCTTTTAGCGATAAAGAATTTATACCCATAGGGTTGTAAAAAACGTCTTGTAAATCTATGTCTTTATATAAATACCCATAATAAGAAGAGGTTGGGTCTAAAATCATAAAAACTCCTCTAAGCTAAGTCTTACAAGTGTATCTTTTGTTGGTTTGCCGTCTTTGTCCCAACCAAACGCCTCGTAAAATTCTTCTATCATAAGTTGTAGCTCTTCTTCTTTGGTAACTCTTCCTGCTTCGGAAGGCTCTTCCATTATTCTTTTTGGTAGCGTATCATCTTTTGAAGAAAAACCATCTCTTACGTTAAAGAGCCTCTCTAAGGTATATATACGCTCACCAATTTTATATACAGCATCAAAATCCAAATCACTATCCATAACTGCATTTAACATATTAATTATTTCTTGGTTTAGCTTAAGCCCTACTACCCTTTCCGCGCTTAAACAATATATAATGCTGTTTACTATAGAACTCCATACCACTAGGTCTTTTGACTCTTTGCCTTTGTTGTCTGGCACTCCAAGTGGTATTACGTTGTTTTCTTCTATACCAGGTCTTACATCGCAATGAACTGGCCCTCTATTTGATATAGCATACCCTATGGCTTGAGTTTTTACCGCTCTTGGTGAATGCCCAGCTATTTCCATATTTTTTACACACATTGTATATTCTTTGCCGCCAAGTATATCTGAGGCTTTTGATGAACCTTCCGCCAATATATCACCTATCCCCTCTCTAAAGGCTATCTTTTTTAATAAAAGCTTTGCTGATTTTGTATTGCCAAATCGTAAATCTAAGCCATCAAGTGTTTTAATATCAAAAATCCCTTTTTCGTAGCACTCCATAGCCCACGCTAAGACACCGCCAGTTTGTATCTGGCCAAGACCAAGTTCATCTGTTAACCTATCTAAACTGATAAGCTCATCTAAATTGCCGTTCCCTATGATGGTTCCTAAAGAAAAAATACCTTCATACTCAGGGCCTATAGTAAACGTATCTTTTGATACGCTGTACTTTCCACAAGGTACTATACATCCAAAACAAGATACATCCTTTATAGCCTTTTCTCTTAAGGCTTCGCCGCTTATATTGGAAGCATGTTCAAAAGTTTCTTTTTGCCAATTGTAAGAAGGTAAAGCTGCTAACTTTTGCAAATGCATAAGACCGGCAGCAGTTCCAAACATTTTAAGATTTTTTACACCAGGATGAGCATATACCTTTTTATAAAAATCCAGTACAAAATCTTTCAAGCGTTTCTCATTTTTAGGTTTTAATATACAACTACCTTTTATAGCTATACCTTTTAGCTTCTTTGAACCGAAAACAGCTCCTATACCACCTGTCCCTACAGCCCGCAATTCAGATATCAAACAAGCGTATTTGACAAGATTTTCACCTGCTGGGCCTATTACTATTGTCTTTGCGTCCTTGTGTTTTTCTTGAAGCCATTCTTGAGTTTTTGTAGTGTAAAAGCCTAAAATTTCAGAAGCGTCCTCGAAAAAAACTTTATTATCTTCTATATAAAGATATATCCAACTATCGCTAGCACCTTTTATAACAATACCATCATAACCTGTGTATTTTATCTCTTCCCCAAACTCGCCACCACAAAAACCTTTTGTAAAACCAAGTGTTTGAGGTGATTTTGATACTACGCAAAATTTAGAAGCCATTGGTGCTATCGTACCGTTTGCAGGCCCAGTATTAATAACTATTATGTTTTCATCAGACAAGGGGTCGACGTTAGGTTTCAAATATTTATAAAGCAAATAAGCACCTATACCGTTACCACCGATGTATTTTTCATATACTTCGCTATTTATATCAATAGTTCTATATGTCCTATAGGTTAAATTTATCTCAAGATACTTTCCCCAAACGCTCATAATAGCACCTTTATAGATTTCGTTATACAAAACTGCTCACAAATACCATCGCAGATTTGACAATCATCAGTAAGCTCATAAGACAAGGCTTTTCTTCCAATATCTAAATTTATTTTAACGTTGGAATACATTGGATTGAATCCCCCTACTTTTTTCAAAGAGCATATTAGCATGCACATTTTACATCCTATGCATGTGCTTAAATCAACATCTATTTTCATACAGCTATCCGCCTGCCGTAGGAAGTGATATAGTTATCTCATCATCTTTTAATATATTAAAATCCTGCTCTTGAGATGCTGACATGTTAACATTTTTGTTAACATTTGCTATATTTGTATTGATAGCTTTACTATATTTTGCTACATTTATAACTTCGTTATTTTTCATAAAAATAATGCCTTCATACAGGTTTCCATGTTCATCAAACAAACTATCTTTAAGTTTTGAGCTTTTAAGAAAAGATATAAGGTCATCGATGCTATTAACATCAACTACGATTTCTTCTTGACCAAGCAAATAGCTAAGGTAACCTATAAAATGTAAACGAGCCATACTTTTAATATGGCAAAAATTGTGCCATTGTATAATGTAAAATATGACACACGATATAATCTTAAAGATTTTATGGCATTATATTTGCCATATGGTGTGTGTATGGAGAAGTACTTTAGGTTAAAAGAGCGGATATTGCTGGACATATCCAAGGCCTTTAGTAAAGTAAGCACTCTGCCTTCTGATGTTTTGAAAGACACCGTTAATTCACTATCTACCTTAGACCATATAAAGCGTATAGGTATATACATGCTTGGAACAAAAGATGAAATAAACCTTGAATACGGATACAATATGAACAGCAAGTTTAGCAAGCCCATAAAAAAAGGCCAAGGCGTCATAGGTAGTATATTTAAGGATGGATATCCGGTAGTAATAAAAGATTTAACGAATGAATCTTATTTTCTAAACTTATTAGGTAGGGACGCAAAGGATTTGCAAGATTCTATATTTATAGGAGTACCAATAAAACATGACAACAAAGTGCTTGGAGTTATATCTGTGGATTTGTCAAAACAGCAGATGAAACAAGATAAAATAGCAATAGATGATTTCTTACAGTTTCTCATCATACTTTCAAATCTTATCGGAAGTTATGCGGAAGCTTATTACAACATAAAGAAAAAAGAAGAGTCTATGTCAGAAGAGATAGCTTTTCTTAAGAAAGAACTTTCAAAGTCTGTTATCAAAGAAGGTTTTATTGGGGTAAGTAGGATCTATGAAAAAATTATAGAGCAGGCTTTAAAAATAGCAAACTTAGACGTTACCGTTATGATAAGAGGTGAATCTGGTACTGGAAAAACATCGTTGGCTAAGTTTATTCACTTTAATTCCGTTAGAAAAGACAACCCTTTTGTAGAGGTAAACTGTGCGGCAATACCAGAAACCCTTTTAGAAGCAGAACTTTTTGGCTATGAGAAGGGTGCTTTTTCAGGGGCTTATACTACAAAAAAAGGTAAGATAGAACAAGCAGAAGGAGGTACGCTTTTTTTAGATGAAATAGGCGATATGCCCTTATCGATGCAGGCAAAGCTTCTTAGGTTTTTACAGTCAAAAGAATTTGAAAAAATAGGTAGTACAAAAACACAAAAAGCAAACGTCCGCATAATAGTAGCTACAAACAAAGATTTGGAAAAGATGGTAAAAGATGGAGTATTTAGAGAAGATTTATATTATAGGATAAGCGTATATAGCATATATATACCACCTCTAAGAGAAAGAAAAGAAGATATACCAATTTTAATAGAGTATTTTATTAAAAACCTTAAAGCAAAATTAAATAAAGATATAAAGATAGATAAAGCTACAGTAGATATAATGCTAGCTTGTGATTGGCAAGGCAACATAAGGGAGCTAGAAAGTTGTCTTACAAGAGCTGCCATTATGTCCGACTCAAATACAATAAGGCCAGAGGATTTATCTTGCGTAGGCGGATTGTTTTGTCCTACAAAAGTTATAAATAAAGCTAGCGTTAAAGCTATAGAGCACAATTTGGAATATAAACAAGAAAACGTTAAAGCCGAATTTTCAGAAAAGCATAAAACCATAGAAGATGAGGAAAAAGAGAAGATAATACAGGCATTAGAAAAAACTGGTTACGTACAGGCAAAAGCTGCAAGGTTGTTAGGCATGACGGTAAGACAGCTAAACTACAGAATTAGCAAATATAACATTGAAATCAAAAAACTCTAAACATTTCTAGAGAGTAAAATCTATACACAATATAAGAGGATAATCTCCTGATATTTTATAAGATATAGTGATACATTGCTTTCCATCAGCTTGTGAAATGTATGGGTCAGAAACATAAAAGTCTTTTCCGTAATATCTTATATGTATAAAATACTCTTTAAAAGAAAGGTTATCTCCTTTTTTGGCAGGTTTAAACAAAGGTTTTATATGGTTTCTTTTTAAAACGGTATCAAATACTACGTTACCCTCCCAATCCAACAAATATATAGCTCTTATGAAGTCGTAAATATCGACATAGTGTTTAAAGTTTTCTACAGTAAGCGATTTAGCTATATTCTCTACAATATGTTTAAACGTAGATATTTGATGTATATATTTTTCTATATTAGTTAGTCTATAATTTTCGTATTTTGATATGTAGCCTTTAAAACCATTTGATAAAGCATGTAAATCTATTGATTTATAACATTGTGGTCTTGACAATAAAAAGCCTTGAAACATATCTATGCCGCTATCCATACAGACAAGAAACTCTTGTTCTTGCTCTATGCCCTCTGCTAAGGCAAGGCCTCCTAAGTTGTGTATTAGATTCGTCAGCGATTTTACTATATATTGTTTTTCGGCAGAAAGATGTATATCTCTTATTAAACTCATGTCCAATTTTAATATGTCTGGCTTGATGATGGATAGTCTGTTGTAATTGGAATGTCCAGTGCCAAAATCATCCAACGCCACAAGAAATCCATAGTATTTAAATAAAGAAACTGCATATATTAAAAATCTAAAATCTACTTTTGATTCTATAAGCTCAATACAAACGTAATTAAAGTTCACACCTTTTAAATTAAAAATAAACTCCTCTAAACTATTTTTATCTTTTATAGCGCTCATGTCAAAGTTTATGAATATTATTTTGTTTTCTTGTTTTAGGTTTTTATAATAATCTATGGCACTGTATCTACAAATTTCTTCTAATTCACCAAGTTTACCTAAGCTGTTGGCAAATTTAAAAAGCTCAGCCGGATAAACCATGTTGTCATTTTTAAAGCCTCTACAAAGAGCTTCGAAACCAACAAGATCTTGGGTTTTTACAGAAAAAATAGGCTGAAGGTAAGAGCGTATATCTATACCTTCGAATACGCCCATTTTTATATCCCTTCCCTCATGCCCCCTCCACTATTTTAAAATACGAAACCAGCTTCTAGACCAAGCCTTATTTGAGTATTTTTTGTAGGTGTAGTGGCGGTTGGTGAGGTATAATAGTAAGCCGAAGCTACGTTCGTAATATGGACATAAGATACTTCAGGCCTTATGAAAAATTGCTTATATTTGTATTCTGGTGTTATAGTGATAGAATAAGCGTGAGCTCCAAGACCAAAGCCCATTATATCAGTGCCAGAAGTCCCCTCCTCATCATACTCGGCCCTTGCATTTAAAGACCATGCATCGTTTATATTGTAAGTGGCATAACCAGCTATACCAAAAGCATGATTTGATTGCGTATTAACCGATGGATCTGTCTCGGTAGGTACATGTACGTACATAGAATCAAAGGCAAATGTAAACTTAGATATCGTGTAAGAGCCAGTAAGCTCATACTCTTGCTTGTTGGCTGGGTTGGAAGTTGGGTTTGGTTTAGTTTTCTTATCGGGGTATATAAAGTTAAAGCTTATAGAGGCGTTTTGATTTGGAGCCAAACTAAAAGAGCCTTCTATAGCAGGTTTCTTTTCAGAGTAAAAACCATCGTTTAGTTCTAAATTACCTGTAAAGATACCTTTTGTGTAGGTAAACCTAATACCTCTACTTACCACAGGTTGCATACCCCAAAGTATGCTTCTTTGGATATCTATGTTTTGATAGGTAAAAGCTGACTCATATCCTATCATTGTAGGAAGCTTACCAACTTTTATAGATACGCTTGAATTTGGATCAAACTCTAAGTAAGCTATGGGTAAAGCGGAAAATAGGTCAGTGTTATATCCGCTTTGGGTGGTTTTGGCTGTAGTCTCACCTACTGTTGGAAAAGCGTAAGCACCGGCTACTATAGTAAACCTTACTACACCGTCTGGTTTTGATATATTTACCAAAGCGTTTGATATATCGTAACGATTCTTTTTATCTCCAAGGGTAGAAGACCAAGTGGAAGCTGGAGGTACATTGTTTGAATAGAGGTAGTAGCCACTTACAGCACCATCTATATTCAACTTACCAAAAGCCCCTTCATCTAGTTGGAAGGCATAGGCCCCCCCAAAGGAGAGGGGGAGAGATAGGATGGTCAAGGCCATGAAAAAGCGTTTGTAAGTTTTAAAGTTTTTCATACAATAAACCTCCTTAAAATGTTAGTTGTAAGCTGTTTCACCATGAGCTACTGAGTCAAGACCTTCTACTTCGTCTTCTTCTTTTACCCTTATACCCATTACGATATCAACTACTTTAAAGATTATGAGGCTCATTACAAATGAATATGTCATTGTAGACATAGCTGCTATTAGCTGTATTACTACTTGGTGAGGGTTTCCATACAAAAGACCTTTACCAGCAGGGTTTATAGATGGATCTGCAAACACACCCGTTAAGATAGCTCCCAAGAAACCAGCAACGCCATGAACGCCGAAAGCATCCAAGGAATCGTCGTAGCCAAGTTTTGGTTTTAACCAAGATACTGCAAACACCGGTACCACGCCAGCTACTATACCTATTACTATAGAACCTATGACGTTTACATAACCTGAAGCGGGAGTGATAGCTACCAAACCTGCTATAGCGCCAGAAGCCATACCCAATGTGGTTGGTTTGCCGTGCAACATCCACTCCGTTACCATCCAAGCTATAGCTGCCATAGCTGTAGCGGTGTTTGTTACAAGCCATGCGCTGGAGGCTATGCCATCAGCTGCCACTTCTGAACCTGCGTTGAAGCCAAACCATCCAAACCAAAGAAGACCAGCTCCAAGTATCGTATAGGCGACATTGTTTGGAATAAGCTGAGTATTTTTACGTTTACCAAGCACCAAAGCACCTGCAAGACCAGCTACACCGGCGTTTATATGAACAACAGTACCACCTGCAAAATCAAGGGCTCCAAGTTGAGACAACCATCCATTTCCCCATACCCAGTGAGCTATAGGAGCGTATATGAGGGTTATCCAAAGAGGCACTATTACAAGCCATGCGCTAAATTTGAGCCTTTCTATAATAGAGCCGCTAGCCAAAGCTACTGTGATGGCTGCAAACGTCAATTGGAATCCGCAATATATAAACTCAGGCACAGTGGTAGAAGGGTGAAGTGAGTTTGATGTTACTCCGTTCATAAAAAGATATTGCAAGTTACCGATGATGCCATGCACGTCTGTGCCAAAAGCAAGAGAGTAAGCGTAAAGTACCCATATTACGCTTGTTATAGCATAAGCCATAAAACTAAGGGCTATAGTATTTAGAAGGTCTTTTTTCTTCGCCATACCACCGTAGAAAAACGCTAAACCAGGCAACGTCATAAGCATAACAAAAGAGCTTGCTGCCAACATCCACGCTGTATCACCGTGGTTTAGTTTTGGTGCCGTATCGGCAAAAGCGCTTCCTGTAAGAAGCAGAAAACCTAATCCGACTTTTTTCAACATATCTATACCTCCTTTGAAAGTTTTCATATGGCGCTCTCTCCTCTTTCACCGGTCCTTATTCTTACCGTTTCTTCTACGTTGTAGATAAAAATCTTTCCATCGCCCACTTTGCCAGTTTGGGCAGACTTTAGTATGGTTTCTACCACCTTTTCCACTTCAGAATCTTTGACCACCGTTTCAATCTTAATTTTTGGTAGGAAATCGATAACGTACTCGGTGGCTCTGTAGATTTCCGTTTTGCCTTTTTGCTGGCCAAAGCCTTTAACCTCGGTGATAGTCATACCACCGATGCCTATCTCCACCAGTGCATCCTTGACTTCATCAAGCTTAAAAGGCTTGATGATAGCCTCGATTTTCTTCATAAGCTACCTCCTTAAAAGTTTTCTGGAAATATCTTGAGCAAATTTTATACCATCTACAATATTATTGATAGATGTAGGCTTGTAAAAAATGTTGTTTTTCATTGATTGTAAATATGTTTACAAAAATGTTAACAATTGCCAAGTTATAAATATTACAAACAGATATGTTGAGAAAGTTTACATATTCAAGCTTTTATTTTATTTATTAAGTTCTTTAAAAATAAGCTTAGTTGTTCTTTGTTGTTGTTTTCTACTGTTATTAACCTATCGCTGGGAATTTCGTCAGGGGGGTCAAAAGAGGATTTTTGCATGAGGTAAACGTTAAAATCTGCATCAGATATATCTTTCCTTGTTTGAAGCCTTTGCTTTATTATGTTTTCATCAGCTTTTACAAAGATAAAAAAGTATTCATCGGGAAAGTTATCTATTACTAGCTTTCTTTGCCATCTTTTAAGGAATGTTGCATCCAGTACTACGTCTTTGTGTTCTTTTGCCATTTTTATAAGTTCTTCGTAAACTTTTTTAGTGGTTTCTTCATCGTAAAAGCTTCCAAACAAAGATTTTCTAACAACATCTGAGCGTAACCAATAAAAGCCCATGCCTTCTAAAATTGAAGCAACGTAGGATTTGCCGCTTCCAGAGAAGCCTATCGTGGCTATCTTCATTCAAAGATAACACCGAGGTATGCAACTACCTTGTTAAAATCTTTCGTGACCATACCAGAATTTGTATACTCCACTGGATATACTTTTTTAACTTTATCCTTTATAGCTTCTATTAACACTGCCGATGGTATAAATCCGCACATCGTTATGTTGTATTGGATAGCTCTTCTGTAAAGCTCTTTAGAGTCAAGTTTTGATATGGCATCGTAAAGAAAGCTATCCTTCTTTTGAGCTTCTTCTTGGGATACGTAATGAGACATGTCAGAACTAACAAGTATAAGCGTATCTTCATCTACGAAAGATGACAAAAACTTACCAAATTTTACTATCGTTTCATAATCTAAAAAGCCCAGTATTATAGGCACTATGGTAAAGTCTTTAAAATATACCTGTAAAAAAGGAAGCTGCACTTCCAAAGAATGTTCTTTAACGTGAGCGTTGTGCTCTATTTCTATACCAAAAGAAGCTATTTTCTCTCTTAACTCTTTATTTATTTTCACCTCGCCAAGGGGTGTTTTCCAGGTATCTGCGCTATCTATAGATATAATAGGCCCTTGTCCTGTATGGTTTGGTCCCATCATAATTACGTTTTTCTTTGGTTTTAACCTTTTGTAAACGCTGCAGGCGGTGTGCCCGGAATATATATATCCGGCGTGTGGTACTATGATGCCTTTTGCATCCACATCTTGGGTAACCTCGTTTTCACACACCAAGTCTATAGCTTTTAAAAGCGTTTCCCTGTCCCCAGGATAAAAAAGTCCAGCTACAGCTTCCTCTCTAATCATAAAAATATTATATAATAAAATATCTAATTCACTTGGAGGCAAAATATGGATGTTTTAGAAATAATGAAGATAATACCGCACAGGTATCCACTTTTGTTGGTGGATAAAATACTGGAAATGGAACTTGGAAAACGTATAGTTGGTCTAAAGAATGTAAGCATGAACGAGCCTTTTTTCCAAGGACATTTTCCCGGATATCCTTTGATGCCAGGTGTTTATATGCTTGAAGCTATGGCTCAAGTAGGTGGAATATTGATGATAAAGAGTCTTGGGCTTGAAATAGGAAAATATGCGGTGGTGTTTGCTGGCATAGATGAGGCTAGGTTTAAAAGGCCAGTGTACCCAGGAGACCAACTTATAATGGAACTTGAAACCATATCTCTTAAAAAAACCATATCAAAAATGAAAGGAGTAGCTACGGTAAACAACCAAGTGGTGGCAGAGGCAATTTTAATGGCTGCTGCTAGAGAGCTTGAATCTATTAAAAAATGAGAGTTTTGTACACTTTTAATAAACCTTGGTATTACCATATGGCGCTTGATTCTGTTTTATTGTCTTTAAAAGCTCAAAACAAAATACCAAATACGTTGAGATTTTTGAGTTTTGAGCCAGAATGTGTGCTAATAGGTTATCATCAAAATCCTTACGATGAAGTAAACTTAGAGCTTTGTGAGTCTTTAAATATAGACGTAGGAAGAAGAAGAACGGGAGGAGGAGCTATATATTTTAACAAAGCTCAAATAGGATGGGAGGTGGTGGCCTCTTTAAAGGATTTTGATATAAAAAACTACGAAGAGCTTTCTCAATACATGTGCGAGAAAGTAGCAAAGGCTTTGTCAACCCTTGGTGTAAATGCTAAATATAGACCAAGAAACGATATCGAGGTAAACTCTAAAAAAATATCTGGTACTGGCGGTGTTTTACAAGAGGGAGCCTTTTTATATCAAGGTACCATACTTATAGATTTTGACCCAGACAAAATGGCCTCTTTGCTAAAAATACCTTACGAAAAACTACAAGACAAAAATATATCTTCTGCAAAAGAAAGAGTAACTTCTTTAAAGCAAGAACTTGGTTATAGTCCCTCTTTTGAAGATATTGCAAAAGCAATAGAAAAAGAGTTTGAAGATTTTGGTTTAGAACAAGGGGTATTGACAGAGGAAGAGTCAAATTTACTTTTAGAGCTGTCAAAAAAGCTAAACTCTAAAGATTGGATATTTGAAAATGAAATTGTAGATAAGCTTATAAGCACAAAAACAATACGCACCAAAGCGGGGACTTTTAAAATAAATTTCAAGATAGATAAATCCAAAAGGCTTTTAGAATACATAGTTATAAATGGAGATTTCTTTGCTACTCCACCAAACGCTGTAAAAGATTTGGAAAGCTATCTTAAATTTTCTTACTTTGATGAGATAAAGCAAAAGGTAAAAACATTTTTTGATAAATCAAATCTAAAAATTTCTTTTATGACAGATGAAGAGTTGTCTGATATTATTTTAAAAGCTATAAATGAATAAAACCTTATACGAAAAATATGCTGTTGTACAAAAACAAGCGGCAAATGACCTTTTAGAAATTATAAAACATTTAAACTACGAAACTGCTCTTGATATAGGTGCTGGTACTGGATTTTTGACTAAATACCTCAATAAATGCGTAGCTCTTGATATTGATAAAAGCTTAAAAATTTATCATAAAAACTTTTTGGTAGGAAGTGCTGAAGAACTCCCTTTTAAGGATAAGAGTTTTGATATTGTTGTTAGCAACTTTGCTCTACATCTTTGTGAGCTTGATTTATCCACAAAAGAAATGATTAGAGTATCGAAAAGATACGTAGCTTGCTCTTTTCCGATAAGGGGGAGTTTGGAAAATTGGATATACGAATTTCCAGATGAAAACAAAGTTTTCGAGCTTTTAAAATCAAAAACCATAAAAGTATTTGAAAAAAAGGTATACCATCTGAACTTTACAAAGCTTGAGCTACTTAAATTTATTAACAAAACCGGTAAGCCAAAGAAAAAATATAGCAATTATTTCATTAGTAAATCACAGATAAAAGATATACTATTAAAAGTAGAAAATCCTTCTTTTATTGTGTTATCATTTTTATTAGAGGTGTGAAGACATGAAAAAAATTTTTGCAATATTATCTGTGTTTGTCCTTTTGTTTTTCACAAACTCCTGCGTAAAGAAAAGTAAAGTAGAGCAAGCTCCTTCAAATCAACAACCATCTAGCCAATATCAACTCAATTTAAATGTACCAGTTTTGGCTCAAATGCAGAACGAACTTGTGCAAATTGTCAAAAAAGTATCTCCCTCTGTGGTAACGATATTTTCTACTCAAGAAGTAAATGTACCGCTTTTCCCGCAAATACCTGGATTTGACCTTCCAACGCCTTCGATACCACAAGAAACAAAGGCTCTTGGGTCTGGTGTTATATTTGAATACAATCCAAAAGACGATACGTTTTTTATACTTACAAACAACCATGTTATAGCCCATAGCAAAAGCGTAGTAGTAAGTTTTGGTAACAACGAGCAACATAGAGCTACGATAGTGGGAGCCGATCCAAAAACAGATTTAGCTGTATTGAAAGTAAGCGCAAAAGGAGTCAGTGATCCAAGCTCTAGAGTAGCAACGCTGGGTAATTCAGATACACTCCAAGTAGGCCAAATCGTGCTAGCTATAGGTAACCCTTACGGCCTAGATAGGACTGTGACGATGGGGGTTATATCTGCTTTGCATAGGAGTATAGGTTTAACTCAATATGAAAATTACATACAAACGGACGCTGCTATAAACCCAGGCAACAGCGGTGGCCCTCTTGTAAATATACAAGGCCAGGTAATAGGTATAAATTCTGCTATGGTAGAAGGTGGTCAAGGTCTTGGCTTTGCCATACCTATAAATTTAGCAAAATGGGTATCTTCTCAAATTATAAAACATGGTTCTGTTACAAGGGGATGGATAGGTGTAATGATACAACAAGTAACACCTAGCTTAGCAAAAGCTCTAAAAGTTCAAAACGGAGCTGTGGTAGTTCAGGTTATGCCAAACGGTCCTGCAGATAAAGCCGGTATAAAAGTAGGGGATGTTATAGTGGGTATAGACAACGAAAATATAAACACTGTGCAACAGCTTCAATTTAAAGTGATGGAGACAAAACCTGGTACTACTCTCACATTTCACATAGTAAGAAATGGAAAGCCCATGGACTTAAAAGTAACTATAGGAAAAATGCCTACAAACCCAATGTCTGTTAGTGAAACTCAAACTACAACAGACTTTGGCATATCTGTAGCAAACCTAACTCCACAACAGATGCAAACTTACGGCGGCGGTGTTTATGTGGTAAGTGTAGACCCAAATAGCCCAGCAGCTAGTTCTCTTCAGCCCGGAGATGTGATATTAATGGTAAACAACCATCCTGTTAACTCTGTAAATGATTTTAAATCGCTTGTATCTCAATATGTAAAATCTGGATATGTGTTGTTTTTGGTGGCAAGGGATGGGCAAAGGTTTTATGTAAGTATACAAACAAGGTGATTTAATATGTATTCTGATAGTGAGCAGGATATTATCAATCAATACTTAAAGCGAGTTTCTAGTGTAAAGCTTTTAACGCCTCAAGAAGAAAGGGAGCTTGCCAAAAGAGCAAAAGCTGGTGATAAGGAAGCCTTAAAAGCTTTAGTAGAAGCAAACCTAAGATTTGTAGTAAGCGTAGCAAAGCAGTATATGGGGTATGGCATACCTTTGTCTGAGTTAATAGCAGCTGGTAATCTCGGTCTTTTGGAAGCGGCTACGAGGTTTGATCCAGATAAAAACGTAAAATTTATATCCTATGCTGTGTGGTGGATAAGACAAGCTATAATGCAAGCTTTATCTCAACAAACCGGAGCTGTGAGGATACCTGTAAAGCACTCTCATCTTATAAGTGCAGTGGGTCTTGCTTACAATGAACTTTTAAAAGAGCTTGAAAGAGAACCTACTTACAAAGAAATAGCAGATTATATAAACAAAAAAAATATTATTAGAGAGTTTAAAAAAGAAACCGGTTTTGCGCCTACGGAGGAGGAGTTAGAGCAGTCGATGAACCAAGAGCATAAATATACCGTCACTGAAGAGGATGTGAAAAAATGTCTTCAGATATGTAAAACGCCTCTTTCTTTGGATACGCCTGTGGGGGACAATCCAGATACTCTTTTTGTTGATCTTCTTAGTATATCCGATACAGATGAGATAGAAGAGGGTGTTATAAAGGATGTATTGGAGAAGGAGTTACACGATATAATTAGTAAGCTTCCGGAGAAGGAGAGGAAAGTCCTTGAGCTGAGATATGGTCTTAATGGCAACGAACCTCTAACGCTGAGAGAGATAGGAGATGCTTTAGGTATTTCAAGGGAAAGGGTAAGGCAGCTAGAAACAAGAGCTATTAAAAAACTAAGAAGTTTTGCTTTAAAAAGACATTTAAAAGATTTCTTAAGTTAGATGGATGGTTTTTATATAGGCTATAAGCCGGTTGGTATATCATCTTCAAAGTTTGTACTTGATATAGCCAAAAGCCTAAACACAAAAGCAGGACATACTGGTACTCTTGATTTAGAGGCGGAAGGTATAATGATAGTAGCTCTTGGGCAAGCCACCAAATATACACAATACTTCAATGTGTTGGAAAAAACTTACGAGGCCAAAGCGTTACTTGGTGTGAAAACTGATACTCAGGATATCTCTGGAAATGTTATACAAAAAATAGAAGATATAAGCATAACCTGCAAGGACATAGAGTATTCGTTAAATAAATTTTTGGGCAAAATAACCCAAATACCACCTATTTATTCTGCAAAAAAAATAAACGGCAAAAAAGCTTACAAATTAGCTAGGAAAAATAAAGCTATGGAGGTAGGGTTAAAACCTATAATGGTAAATGTTTACAGTATTGAGCTTTTAGAATGCAACATACCTGAGTTTTATATAAAAGCTGTTGTTTCAACTGGGACTTACATAAGGACGTTGATAAACGATGTAGGAGATACTCTAAAAGTGGGTGCTACTACGCTTATTATAAAGCGTACCGCCATAGGTAAATTTGACAATGAAAGCGTGGGTAAGATTTATTCTATTGAAGATGGACTTTATTTTATGCCTTCTTTATCTTTGAAAGACAATATTGTTAAGCGTCTAAAGCATGGTAAAGTAGTAAAGTATGAAGCAAAAGACGGCGTATATAAACTTTTATCGGAAGACGGAATATTTCACGGCGTTGTAGAGGTAAAAGATAATTTACTAAAAGCTTTAAGAATGCAAAGCCAAGAAGATAAAAATCATATTGACAAAATATAAAAATATGTTATTATTAAAAGCAAGAGATCAAGGTATATTTGAATACAACAATTCAAGTATTCCAGCGTCTCAAATTTTAGGAGGTTTTAGTTCCATGGGCATCACAGGCACAGTTAAGTGGTTCAGCAAAGAAAAAGGTTATGGATTCCTTACAAGGGATGATAACCAAGGCGATGTTTTTGTTCACTTTTCAGCAATCGACCCAAACAGACAAGGTTTCAAAACTTTGGTTCAGGGGCAAAGAGTTGAATTTGAGGTAGACCAAGATTCAAAAGGTCCAAGAGCAAAGAACGTTCGCGTTTTATCTTAAGTGATATAAAATCCTATGCCCTTGCTTTTTAGCGGGGCATACGGCTCTTTCAGGTTTATATAAAAATAAACATTTAAGAAAAATCAATATAAAATTAAAATATTATCAATCTAGATCAAATTAAATCAAAACTTTATCAAAATCAAAATATAACCTTTGATATAATATTAGTCTAATCTTAGCTGGAGGTTTTCTATGAAATTGCACGAGCATCAATCTAAGGAATTGCTCAAGAGATATGGATTGCCTGTTCCTGAAGGGTATGCTGCTTTTAATTTAAACGAAGCAAAAGAAGCAGCTCAGGCTTTAGGTGGCTACCCATTGGTGGTAAAAGCGCAGATTCATTGTGGCGCGAGAGGGAAAGCTGGCGGTGTAAAAATAGTAAAATCAGACGAAGAGTTAGAATCATTTTCTGAATCTATGCTTGGAAAGGTGTTAAAAACTGTCCAATGTCCGAATGGGAAAGTGGTTTCAAGGCTTTTAATAGAAAAAGCAACTCCTATAGAAAAAGAGTTTTATCTTAGTATCACACTAGATAGATCAAATTCAAAAATACTTATAATGGCTTCTAAAGAAGGCGGTATGGAGATAGAGGAATTATCGAAGGAAAAACCAGATGCCATAATAAAAGAGTATGTAGACCCAGCTCTTGGTATAATGCCTTACCAGGCTAGAAAGTTATCTTTTGAGCTTGGTTTAAATCCATCTTTGTTTGGTAAAATAGTTTCAAAGCTATATCAAGCTTATATGGAATTGGATGCTTCTTTGTTAGAGATAAATCCTCTTGTGCTTACTAAAAATAACGATATAGTTTTATTGGATGCAAAAGTTGAGATAGATGATAATGCAGCTTTTAGACACAAAGATATAGAAGAGCTTGAAGATATCACTCAAATAGACCCGATCGAAGTTGAAGCCAAAAAGTACGGCTTAAATTACATAAAGCTAGAAGGTAATATAGGATGTATGGTAAATGGGGCTGGGCTTGCAATGACTACCATGGATATCATTAAACTGGCCGGTGGCTCACCTGCAAACTTCTTAGACGTAGGCGGAGGAGCTTCTGTAGAGCAAATAGCGAATGCCTTTAGAATACTTACATCCGATGAAAATGTAAAAGCGGTTTTTATAAATATATTTGGTGGAATATTGAGGTGTGATAGGCTTGCTCAAGGCTTGATAGAAGCCGCTAAAATGGTAAATATAAAGATTCCAGTGGTAGTAAGGCTAGAGGGTACAAACGTAGAGGAAGGAAGAAAGATATTAAAAGAATCCGGCTTAAACTTTGAGAGCGCTATAGATATGTGGGACGGTGCTCAGAAAGCTATAAAACTTGCACAATAAAGGAGGTTTTGTATGTCTATATTGGTAAATAAAAATACGAAAGTGGTAGTACAAGGTATAACTGGTAAAGAAGGCTCTTTTCATGCCATACAATGCAAAAACTACGGTACTCAAGTGGTGGCTGGAGTGACTCCAGGTAAAGAGGGTATAGAGGTAGAAGGTATACCTGTTTTTAACACTGTAGAAAATGCAGTGAAAAACACCGGGGCTAACTGTTCTTTAATATTTGTACCACCTCCTTTTGCAGCAGATGCTATAGTAGAATCTGCAGACGCTGGTATTGAGCTTATAATATGTATAACAGAAGGTATTCCTGTAAAGGATATGATACCTGTAAAATATTATCTTAAGAAAAATTATCCCAATACAAAACTAATAGGTCCAAACTGTCCTGGAGCTATTACGCCTGAAGAGGCAAAGGTGGGAATAATGCCAGGGCATATATTTAAAAAAGGTAACGTAGGCATAGTCTCAAGAAGTGGGACTTTAACTTATGAGGCTGCTTTTCAACTTTCTAACCTTGGAATAGGGCAATCTAGTGCTATAGGTATAGGCGGTGATCCAGTGCATGGTCTTTCTCATAAGGACGTGATAGCGCTTTTCAACGAAGACGATGAGACAAAAGCTATCCTTATGATAGGTGAGATAGGCGGCACATCAGAAGAAGAAGCTGCAGAGTATATAGCTGCCAACGTTAAAAAACCGGTATTTGCTTATATAGCTGGTATTACAGCTCCACCAGGTAAGCGCATGGGGCATGCCGGAGCTATTATAAGCGGTGGTAAGGGAACAGCCGAATCTAAGATGAAGGCTTTGAAAGAGGCCAATGTGACTGTCATAGAAAATCCGGCTTTTATAGGTAAAGTTATAGCTGATGCATTATCATGATTAAAAAGGTGGCAAAAATTAATAGATTGTTATATTATAATAAGACTATTTTCAAGGAGGTATTTCGTTATGGCAAAAATTGTCAAAACCATAGTTGACCCTGATCTATGCACAGCCTGTGAGGTGTGCTATGATAGGGTTCCAGAGATATATAAAAACCGCGGAGACGGTATAGCTGAAGTTGTTAAATCAGATGTACCGCCAGAGCTTCAAGATGCGGTTTTAGAAGTAACAGATGAGTGCCCAAGCGGCGCTATAGCCACAGAAGTAATAGAAGAATGATATCTCGGAAAGGAGATTTTCTATAGAAATATATTTTGTAGGCACGGCCGGCGGCCGTGTTTCTACTTTTAAATATATAAGAAAATCAGGTGGCTTTATTATAAAAGCCAAGAATACAACGGCCCATATAGATCCTGGCCCTGGAGCCTTTTTAAACATTTTATCTCTTGGTTTTAGACCTTGGGATATGGATATATTTATTCTTTCTCATATACATTTAGATCATTCGGCAGATATAAACACGATGGTTGAGTCTGCCAAAGTTGGTACCAAGGAATCTACTAAACAATTAGCTATAGGTGCTCCAGAAGATGCTTTTTATGGAAACACGAAGGTTATATTAGATTTTATACTCAAAAAAACCGATAAACATTTTATCTTTAAAGAGGATACGAGCTATGTCTGGAAAGATTTAAAGATTGATATATTGAAAAAACATACTCATCATGGTGCTATAACGTATGGTATCGTTTTTAACGAAAAAATAGCGTATCATCCATGTGCAAAGTTTGAACCGCATATAGTAGAGCATTATCCAAAAAGTGTAGAAGCGCTTATTTTAAATACAACCTTTTATAGAAAAAGACAAAATATAGACCATCTTTGTAAAGACGATATTATAGATATACTAAATATAGTAAAACCAAAAATGGCTATTATTACGCATTTTGCTTCTGATATGCTTGAAGCCGGTCCAGAGAACGTAGCAAAAGAAATAGAAGATAAAACAAATGTAAAAACCATAGCCGCCTTTGACGGTGCTAAAATAATATTATGAATTTTTTAAAAAAACTTTCAAATCCAAGAGTAGTTACCATAATAGCTATAGTTTACGGGCTTTTAATAGTGATATTAAAACCATATATAACCAGTTCTCAGTTTATTTTTGGTGTTATAACAGAGACAATACTTATAGGCTTACTAATATTTATGGATTTGTTTAAGAAATAAAGGGGGCGAGTATGAGGATAATAGCGGTATTGTTGGCAGTTTTACTTGTCAGCTTGGTTTTGTTTTTCCTTACAAGAAAAAGAGAATACCTTTATTATACCAAAAAAGGTAAATTATGGTTAGGTTTCGCCGGAGTTGCAGTTATTACCATGATGGATGAGCTCACCAGCATATTTTACGCACCTGGAGAAGCTTTTAGGTTCATAGGTTATAAGTCCATTACGTATCTTTCGCTCACATCGCTTTTAATATTTTTGTACTCTCTTACTATGACTGAAATAGCCGAGATACTTGAAAACAACAAGATAAAAGGCGGCGGAGTTTATAGCTTTTCCTATTTTGTGTTTGGTGCTACAGCGTCTTTTATAGCGGCTGGTTCTATTATAGTAGATTATGTGAATACAGCTGTCATGTCTTCGATAAGCGCTGTAGAGAATTTAAACTTTTTTTTCCATTGGCCACTTGTATTTAAACTTGGTTTAGAGCTTTTAATAATATGGTTGATAGCTGGTTTAAATCTCATAGGAGCAAGAGAAAATGCAAAAGTAACGTACGCTTTGTTTGCGATAACAGCTTATGTACTTACCATTCTGGCTTTTTTAGGTATATCTGAATTAGATCATACTCAAATTCATAGAGTTGTAGCCTCTTATAAAACAACTCTTTCACAAGATTTTTTAACTTTAGATCCTTTAAAAACTATAGAGCTTATATCTATTGGGTTTGGATCAACAATTTTGGCTTACTCAGGTATAGAATCCGTGCTTCAAACCCACAAGTTGGTGGAAAATTGGAAAACTATATATAAAGCTTATATAATGCTTGGGTTAACAGTAGGGATATTTACACCTTTAATAGGTACATTGGCTTTGGCAAGGGTAGAAAACCCATTGGATCACGTAGATGATCTTATAACTTACTATTCTAAACTAGTGGGAACAAATATAATGGCTATATCGGTTGTGATACTTGCTTCCTTGACGCTTGCTTTTGCTGTCAACACTGCTTTGGTGGGTGCTACAGAATTAATATCTACAATGGCTGACAACCATAAAGCCTATTGGATATCTGCCACCAACAAGTTTCACGCTCACTACCGCATAATAATCTTTATGAGTGTATTTTTCTCGTTTATAGTGCTTATAACCCAAGGAAACCAAGACATAGTTGCTGATATGTACGCTATAGGACTTATAGCAACTTTTGTCATAAATACAGGTACTATAATACTTTATAAAATTGTAAGAGGAAGTGCACAAACTAAAGAGTATAGAACAGGTATATTTAGAAATCTAATACTATTTATAGTGTTTCTATCAACGTTTATATACATAGTTATTCATAAGCCTTACGGTACTGCAATGTGGACATTTGTAGTATTATTTTTCATTATAGCTGGAAATATCGTGACTCGTATTAAAACCACTGAAGAAGAAGAAAAGATAGCTCAGATAGATAAATACGCTGATGTAGTAGATTATATAGGCTCTTTACCCAAAGATAAACCAATTCATATCTATTTTAGAAGGCCTTCTGAAAATGTTCATGAAATAGGTGAAAATATGATATATATAACATTTTTCTTTCTAAGACAAAAAAGGCCACCTAAGAAGCTTTTTAAAAGCCATTTTATATTGCCGGTAAATGCTTTTTGGGGTATAGGCTACAGTTCTAAGAAACTTTTAGAGGATATAAACAATCAGTATCCAGATAAAATTTTCAACATACATTTTGGATGGCCTTTGTCTTCTTGGTTTGAGCGTATATTTACAGGTGTTATGGTATACAACATACTACAATTGCCAAAGCAATTTCCAAACTGGAACTTTTTTATAGAATATAGAGCTGGTACTTATAAACCAAAAACATGATACATTACGTTTTAGCATTTTTCTCGTCTTTATTTGCCGGTGGCATCAACGCTGTAGCAGGCGGCGGTACTTTGATAAGCTTTCCTACGCTTATAGAACTTGGCTTATCTTCAAAGATATCAAACACAACAAACACCGTTGCTCTATGGACTGGTTCATTGCTTGGAGCGATAGGTTATAAAAGCTATTTTAAAGATGCCTTACCCACTATCAAAAAGCTTTTTGTACCGTCTTTGATAGGTGGTGTATTGGGTGGATTTTTGCTTTTGTATACACCGCAAAAAACTTTTAACTTCATAGTTCCTTTTCTTATATTGTTTGCTGCAATATTGTTTAGTTTTGGGTCAAGAATATCAAGATTTACTTCTCGTATAAAAGCTAGATACGTATTTTTGATGCAGCTTATAACTGCTGTTTACGGCGGATACTTTGGTGCTGGTATGGGTATAGTTATGCTTGGAAGTATTACAGCTATTGGCATTGATGATATACATATAGCAAATACTGTAAAAAATACTTTGGCTTTTTTGATAAACTTGAGTGCAGCTTTTCTTTTTGTGTTTTACAAAGATGTAGAGTGGCATTACGCAATAGTCATGATGTTTGGTTTTGCCGTTGGAGGCATACTATCTTCTTTAATATCTCAAGAGATAGATAGAGTTTATATAAGGATGTTTATAAATATTGTAGGATATACGTTAGCTATATACTACTTTGTAAAAGTTTATATTTTATGAGCATAAAAGCCTTAATGTATCACAGCGTAGGAATACCACCAAAGGAAGCTTTGTTGAAAAGCTTGTATACAAATCCAAGACTTTTTGAAAAACAAATTAAACTCTTGAAAGTTTTAGGCTTTAAAAGTTTGACTTCCGGTGAAATTGTAGATTTTGTAAAAGGTAAAGATATGAAAAAAAGCTTGTGTATAACTTTTGACGATGCTTATAAGGATGTGTTTGATAACGCTATACCAATACTTAAAAAGTATGGTTTTAAAGCGATTATATTTGTGCCAGTACATCTTGTAGGAGAATACAACAAATGGGATTTTGAAAGGTTAAACGTGAAAAAACCAATAGCCTCTTGGGAACATATAAAAGAGGCGCTGAAAGAAGGATTTGAGATAGGCTCTCATACACTAACTCATCCTTCCTTGATTCATCTTGATGATAAAAGCTTAAGACAAGAAATAGAGCTATCTAAAAAAATACTAGAAGATAAACTTGGCGTAGAGATTAAATCTTTTTGTTATCCATATGGAGATTATAACGAAAGAGTGATGAATTTTGTAAAAGAGGCAGGATATAAGTTGGCTTTTAGCGTAGATTCTGGGCATATAAAAAAAGGAGATAACCTTTACAATCTCAAAAGAGTTCATATGAGGCATAACACAAACATTTTTAGGCTTTTATTAAAGTTATCAATTTTGTATAGATAAACCCTCCTCTCTCACCTCCGCATCTTTAAACTTTAGGCTAGGCTTCTTATCTTTTCTATCTTTACTGGTATAGTGTTCCTTGCGGTGGCTCCGGTGACAAAATCAGTGAGCACATGTCCTTTTGGACGTACTGGGTCCTGAATACCAAGCATATTTATGTTGACTCCAGTTTGACGTAGAGGCATAGCCGGTAGTTTTTTATTGTTTATATATATAGTATCTGCGCCTTCTGCCAACCTTCCAAGCCCATGTTCTACACCTATTGTACCTGGTGTTATGCCCTCTTTTACTCTAACTATACCTATTATATATTGGCCAAACGGATTTGAAACTTTTACCAAGTCACCGTACTTTATACCAAACTCTTTGGCGGTTTTAGAGTTTATATCTATGTAAGTGCAAATCTTTATATCCCTTAGCTTATCCGAAGAAGCGTTTGGCGACGATAACACGTTTGATTTATAACCAAAGGCTATAAGAGGGTATTGGTTTCTATCAACTTTTGTCCATAAACTTGAACCATCTGCACATATTGGACCTTCTATATACTTTGGCACTCCATGATAATATTTACCGGTAATGGCATCTTTGGTGCTTCCCAGTTCTTCGTTGTAGATGTTTAGTATTTTTTTGTATTTATGGTTTACGTATATGCCATCATACGCTGTCTCGTAAGGAGCATATCTGCCACCTCTACTCATGATTGTAGCTACTTTTCTCCAATTGTTGCCATTTATGGATTTTAAAAGAGGTACCCAGTTTGTAAGACCTGCTAATTCTATATCCTCATCTGTGGCATCTGGAACTGGTGTTTCTTGCATAGCTAGATTTTCAAAAGCTCTTAAATAGAAATCGTGAGGTCTATGCAAAGGATATGTTTTACCGTCTTTCCCTTTTATGGCGTTGTCTCCAAAACCAGGTAGATTTAGAGCTTTGCCAAGTTCTATAAAAAAGCTTTCGGCGTAAACAGCTTCACCGTTTTTAAACTTTGCGTTGGGACTTTCTATGGCGGGATACCTTATGGTGGTTATTTTTGTAAGATAAGCACCCCAAGGGGCCATGGCACCCCATTCTTCGTACAACACATTATCTGGTACAATGTAGTCTGCGTATGTGCTTGTTTCATTTATAAATGGGTCTATGGCAATGAAAAGAGGTATCTTTTTCGGATCTTTCAAATATTCTATAACATTTGAAAAGCCAGACTGAGCGTAAGCTGGATTTGAATTTACCGTTATGAGAGCTTTTAAAGAATATGGATATCCATGAGCAGAAGACGCTATCCAGTCGGATTCAATGGCATTTGAGAATGGATACCATTTGTCTTTTGCGGGATAAGGATTTAACCCTTGAGCTTTTTTATTTTTATATTCTGTGGTATCTTGATACTTAAAGCCAGCTCTATCTATTCTGACTCCGTGGGTTTTTACCTTTCCATCGTAATCAAGAAGGTCATAAATAGGCCCTTTATATGCATCGTAAGCCCCACCTTTTATAGCCATACCACCTTTATAGTTCATGTTGCCTACCATAGCGCCGAGCATTGCTACAGCGTAAGCGGTATACATTCCTACGGTGTTCATAGCCCCTCCGTGTATATCTGTGGTAGCTTTTCTGCCATAAGAGGTAAACTCTTTAGCTATTCTTACGATGGTTTCTTTTGGCACACCACACATTTGGGCATACTCATCTAACGAATATTCAAAAGCTGCTTCTTTTAAAAGCTGAAAAGCACTTTTTACATGATAGGTTTTTCCATTTAAACTAACTTGTTGATCTGCAAACAAAACTCCAGTTCTTACATTTTTGGCGTTTTGCAACGAGTTTGTAGCAGCGTCTATGACGTAAGGGTCACCGTTGGCATCTCTTAGGATTTTACCGTAATCTTCTCCCTGGTCTTGTATTACAAGATGTGTGGCATTGGTATAGCTTACTTCGTTGGCAGCTTTCATGGCCTCTTCGCTTGGTATAGATAAATACGGAGCGTTATATAGGTTGTTTTCTATGATGTATCTAAAAAGACCCATTACAAAAGCTAAGTCTTGACCTGGATAAATAGGTATCCATTCGTATTTTGCGCCTATTGACATATTATCGGTATTTACCGCGGTTGGGGTTACCACCACTATCTTTTTTAAAGGTCCTTCGGTTCTAGCCCTTGCTAAAAGTTTGCCTTGACGTTTAAATGGATTTCCAGCCTGAGCCGGCGCTGTACCTATGGATAGTATATATTCGGTATTGTCAAAATCTGGTTTGGCGTGAGGGAGTTTTTTGAAGTCACCAAAATAAGCTGCTTGACCTATTCTCATTGCAAGACCGCACATAGAAGTATGTCCGGAGAAGTTTACTGTACCAAAAGCTTTGACAAATCTATGTACTATAAATGTTTTTCTTCCATCGTCGTTGGTGCCAAGTATACCGAGTTGATTTGATTTTGGACCATACTCTGGGTTGTTGGGGTCTATAGGTGTATTTATGTCTCTTATGCTTTTAAGACCTTCTACAAAACCTTCACCGAACAAATTACCACCGTTTACAATCTCTTGAATAAGTTGCTCTGGCTCTATCTCTACCCATTTGTGAGAGCCTCTGGGACCCACCCTTTTTAAAGGTTTTGTTACTCTGTATCTAGTGTAAAGTTTGTCAAATACTACATTTCCTCTAGCACAGACCGTAGAACGGTTTTTAAGACCAGATTCGTTTATGCCAGATACCCAAAAGATACTTTCTTTTATAGGCTTATCGTAAGGAAGCCATGGATCTGAAGAAAGCAAATTGTAAGGATTTCCAAATACCCTTACAACTTTCCCGGTTTTTTTATCAACCTTAATACGTACTCCACATTGGGTAGTGCAGCCTATACACACCGTGTTTGCATAGTAATAATCTTTGTTCACAACGTAGTTGCCATTTTCGTTTGTTGGGGTTTTGGTTTTTAATAATTCTGGTAAATGTACGTTACCGTATATAGGAAATCTTGGTTTTGGACCTCTTCTTCCAAATGTAAAAAGGTATTTAAATGTTTTCAAATATCCTAAAGCCATCGTACCAAGGCCGGCGGCCGATACGCCTAAAAGAAACTTTCTACGAGTAGTGTTCATCCTTTAACCTCCTTACCAAAGCCTTTGTACAAGTCATCTGTGTGTGGCAATAAAGCTATGGTAGCTGCTAAAAGCCCTATAATACCACTCCAGTTTGCTATTAGAGATTGTAAACTGTTGTGTCCAAATATTGGCATTGTATAAGTGAGAAAACCTCCTATCATCTTTGGGAAGCTTTGCCCACCTATTACAAGGCTGTATTTGAAATACCAGGCTCCAAAAGCCGCTAAAGCACCAGCTATAAACATAAAGAAAGCAGATTTTTTAAATCTGCTAAAAGCGAGTATCATAGGTACAAATAAGAATAGCCCTAAATCAAATACCAATATACCGACAAGGTCTTCTTTGAAGTAAGCTCTCATATAATATTTTGTAATGCCACTAAAAGCAAGGCTAAAAGAGTACCAGAATAAGTCTAGGATTAATTCACCTACAATGGCCCAGGCCATTATATTAGCTACGGCAGCTATATCGTCTCTATCTATTTCTTTACCCATAAGTTTTTGATATATGGGATAAAAAAACAATACAAACCCAGAACCAGACACTAAAGCGGATGTGAGCATAACAAGCGGTAACGCTGGAAAATGTACGAGCGGGAAAGCCACCAATATTCCTACAATATAACCTGTATAAAATTCAACACCTATACCAAATAAAAGACCTATTGCACCAAGATAAAACAATATTTTTCTATCTTTTTTGATAGCTTCTTCTGTTAATTCTAATCTATTTAGTGTTAGAAGCTTAAAAACCAACTTCAACCTATTGTCTTCAACGCTATAGTATAAGTTTGCAAAGAATGGTCTATAGTAAGCTATTAAGCTAAGCAAAGAAAGTATCGTATAAGTGGTTAACAGTATAACACCCCACTTCATGGGAGATGTTGGGAAGTGAGACCATCCGTATAAAAATACGTGGATCATTCTGCCAGGTTGTTTTAAATCGTCTACTAAGTTTAAAGGGGCTATTGCTATGAAAGAAAATGCTATTAAAAGGCACATGCTTGCTAACCTTTTAAATTTTTCCATACCAAACACAGCGTAAAGACTGTATATAAAGAAAGCTCCTACGCTTATGCCACCTGTCCAAAAATAATTTGGTATGTTTACACCCCATGGTCTAGAAGGGGTAATGGAAGAGGCAAACACCAAAATTTTGTGATAAGTATCAAGCATCATGTTTGTAATCCTCCACATTTACTATATCTTGAAGTGGCTTTAAAATCATCCACTCAGACTCTTCAGATTTTATTTTGTAATATTCTCTTGCAAGGTCATCTAAGCTTTCAAAGTTAGTAGGTGGTGTATCTTGAAGTTCTCCATAAAGGTTTATATAAAACACGTTTGGTATTGTGCCTTGTTCTGGTCTTAGCACATTTACTGGGTAAGTTCTTATAAGCCTTGAAACTTCGCTGTTTGGATCGTTTAAATCTCCAAATATCCTAGCTCCGCCTACGCACGATTCTACGCAAGCTGGCAACATGCCGTTGTCTACCCTGTGAGCGCAAAAAGTACACTTGTCTGCCACATGGTATCTGTCGTTCATAAATCTTTTATCGTAAGGGCAAGCATTTACACAGTATCCACAGCCCCAGCATATGGTGTTGTCAACTACCACTATGCCATCTTGCCTTTTGTAAGTGGCACCGGTTGGGCAAACGGGAACGCAAGGGGGATTTTCGCAGTGGTTACAAAGCTGAGGTAAGAAAACTTTTCTTACATTTGGGAAAGTGCCAACTTCATATTCAGGTACGTATGTTCTGTATTGATCTGTGGGTACATCGTTTTCTATAACACAAGCAGACGTGCAAGCTTGGCATCCTATGCATTTCCTTAAATCCATAACCATAGCAAATTTTTTGCCTTTTTGACCTACCCATTGGGGGTTATCTTCTTCTCTTCCTGGTATTGTAAGCATAGGAGGTATTTCCATAGCTTCTGCAGCTTTTTCAGATGCTACAACGCCAATAGCGGCGCCTATGGCTTTAAGGAAACCTCTTCTATCCATGTGCTAAACCTCCAAAACAATTAATGCCATTATTAAAAATAATAACATATAGACATGATATTCTTATAACAATTAGTTAAGATTACATAAAATAAGTTTATATATGAAAGATTTATTTATATTTTGAAGCTTAGACCTTGGCTATTGAAAAAATTCAAAAATCCTAAATTTTATATTTAAAATTTTATAGCTTTTGCAAAGTTAAGAAAATATTACTCGCCTGTCTTAAAACCAAGCACAGTATAAAGAGGGCAAAAGCCTATAGCGGCTGTCACTAAAAATACAAGTCCTATCACACCTAATAGATCAAATAACAGCCCACCGTGTTTTATGGCTAACAATATGAGCACAATACCCAATACAACTCTTCCTATTCTGTCCCATGTTGCCATATTCTTTTGCATATTTCACCTCCAGACAAATATAAGCTAAATATAAAAATATATTAACAATTGTCAATGATTTTATATTTCTACTATAACTTTCAATATTCTTCGTCTATCACTATCTATAATTTTAAATTTGAATTTGCCTATGTTTACTACTTCGTTTCTTTGTGGTATTTTACCAAGATGGTAAGTTATATAACCAGACACTGTAGTATAAGGCCCAACCGTTAGGTCTATACCAAGCATTCTGGAGAACTCGCTTATTTCAAGCCTCCCATCTACAAGCCATTTATCCTTTGCTATTTCTCTTAAAAGCTGGTCTTCTTTTCTAACGTCGTCGGATATCTGCCCTACAATTTCTTTTAAAACATCTTCCAATGTGATAATGCCAAGTATAACTCCTCTTTCATCTACTACAGCCCCTATATGTTCTTTTTTTCTTTTAAACTCATGTAATACATCTTTTAAAAATGAAAACTCTGAAAAAAGTTGTATAGGCCTTATGGATATGCCTATAGGTGTATTTGGGTCTTTGTCTATTATATCAAAAGCTCTGATATAGCCAAGTATGTCGTTTACGGTATTTCTAAACACAGGCAATCTTGAATATCCACTTGACTTCATCTGATATATGGCTTGTTCTACAAGTGCTCCTTCTTCTATCATGGCTACTTCATAAATGGGTCTTACTATTTCGCCGGCTCTTCTTTCCTTAAAAGATACTATATTTGATAAAATTAGTGATTCAAATTTATCTACATCAAGCTCTTTTGAGATAATTTTTAAAATTGTGTTTCTGCTTACATGAGAGTGCGGTTTTGACATATATTTGAAAAATATACGTTTTATGGCTTTTGATAAAAAAGAAGAAAAGCCAAACAAGAATCTCAGCTTGTACAAAATAAATATAACAGGTAAGATAACTTTATCGGCGTGTTTTTGGAATATTATCTTTGGTATTATTTCTCCAAATATTATTGTTATTATAACAAGAGTTTCTGAAAAAAATATGTAAGTGTGTTTTAAAATAGGTACATCTTTGGATATTTCGAAAAGCATTATGGTGTAAAGGCTTGCTGCAAACACTATGCTTATAGTATACCCAAATAGCGTGAACGTTAGAAACTCCTCTTGGTTTTTCAAAAACTTTGAAACCATATCTTTGTAAGAGTTGTTTGATTTTTTGACAAAAGCTTCGAGCCTTGATTTGTTTGAAGATAGGATAGCCATTTCAGAGCCTGAGAAGAAACCCTCAAGCAGTATAAAAAATATGATTCCTAATATATAGCCTATAAGCTCCATCAAAAATCTCTTTTGACGGTTTTCTCTATAAGCTCCATAAGTTTTTCTGAGATAGGATAATAAGATAGCTCTTGTTTTACCTCTTCTAAAAGCCTAAAAGCAAGTTCTTTTGTGTGTGTCACCCCGCCTTTTTCAATAACCATATCGATTATGTTATCTAACTCCTCTTGAGAAGGGTTTTGAGAGACCAATATCTTTTGTAAAAGCTCTTTATCTAATTTGTCTAGCACAGATATAACTGGATATGTTACCTTGCCCTCTTTTAAATCGCTTCTTGAGGGTTTTCCTAGTTTTTGGCTATCTACCTCATAATCAAGAGCATCGTCTATAAGCTGAAAAGCTCTACCAAGCTTTAAACCGATATCAAAAAATTTTTCATATTCTTCATAGTTTGATATTAGAGCCCCAACCCCAAAACAAGCTCCTATAAGGTATGCAGTCTTACCGTCTATGATGTCAAAATATGTTTTTTTGTCTATTATAGAACCTATGCTTTTAAGCTCTAAAAGTTGCCCTTCTGCCATGTTCATAACGGCTTTTGATAAAATGTCTATCATCTTTGCGTTACCGTAGTTAGCATATAAAAATAGGGCTTTAGCGTAAAGGTAATCTCCAGTAAGCACTGCCACTTCTTGACCAAACACTTTGTTTACAGAAGGTTTACCTCTTCGTGAATCAGCTTTATCAACCACATCATCGTGAAGCAAAGAAGCTATGTGTATATACTCTATACCACATCCAAGAAGAATGGCTTTGTCAATATCACCGCCCAAGCTTTCTACCAAATGTACCAGCAGCAGTGGTCTAATCCTCTTGCCACCAGCTTCTATGATAGAATTACCAGCTTTTAATATGGTATCTACAGAACTATCTAGATTTTCACTAAGAGCAAGCTCTATTCTTTTTCTAACGTTGTCTAAACCACTTTGCTGAGTCATACTTTTATTAGTTTATCATATTTTTATAAAATATTACTCAAGTTAGAATCCTATAAACAATTCTTATATTTTTAGCTTTTTATACTATCAAAATTCAACAAATCCATATACTCCCATTCTCTAAAAGCCATAGCGTATATCTTGTGCTTGGTAAGATAGTTAACAATGCTCTTTTGAAGCCTCAAAGAGGCAAATATAGGTACAAGTTTGTAGTCTTTGTACTCATCAAAAAGCTTTCTAAACCTTTCTATCTTCTCGTTTATAAAATCATCTATATAGTTTATCCTTGGTGTTGATTTTACCTCTATAAGAAATACGGTTTTACACTCATCGCTTATCGCTATTACGTCAAACTCATCTTGTAAATCATCTTTTATTTTTTCTCTGTTCAAAGATAAATCTGTTATCTTGCATTTAAAATAGCTTTCTAAAACAGGTCTTGTGGCTGGAAATATGATATCTTCTACTATAGTCCCAAGCTTGTTTGACAAAGCTCCCCATTCTTTGTTAAAGCGTTTCCTATCCTCTTCTCTTTCTTTCTTAGCCTTTTCCCATTGCTCATTCCAATATTTCCTATCCTCTTCTCTTTCTTTCTTAGCCTTTTCCCATTGCTCATTCCAATATTTTCTGTCCTCTTCTC
>ERZ1684502.31-NODE-31-length-45276-cov-156.829990_pt1 | contig 45276 bp, 53 predicted proteins | sample MGYA00580192_ERZ1684502 | MGnify/ENA primary metagenome ERZ1684502 (study PRJEB41476, sample SAMN13258264) | hydrothermal vent metagenome | biome: caldera [ENVO_00000096]; feature: acid hot spring [ENVO_00002120]; material: acidic water [ENVO_01000358] | place...
AATCAACAAAAGATAGAGAGGTCAAAAAGGCTTTGAAGAGGTTGAGAGAAAAAGAAAGGAAGGAAGACATTGTGTGTAAAACTGCTAGCATTCTAGAGGAAATAGCTGTCAAGAACGACGCAACAATTGTAGTTGGGGAAGTGTTTAAGGGGAAGAAGAAGATTGAAGAAAAAATATACTCAAGCGAATTAAGGCATAGAATTCACCAATGGAGCGTTACTAAACTTGTCGAAGTTTTAAGCAACAAACCAGTATATGTAGTAACTGTTAATGAAGCTTATACTTCAACTACAGACCCCTTCACTGGAGAGAGGATTAAAAACTTCACTCCCCTGATGATGCGCTATGCGTGGAGGGGGAGAAAGAGAGTGAAAGTGTATAAGTTCAAGCTGAGAATTGCTGAAAATGGGCTTGACAGAGATGTAATAGGAGCAATAAACATTGGTTTAAGGTATTTAAGCTCAAATGGGAGGCTCATGGCGTTAGCCTCGACTGAGCCCCATGCGGTGTGGTTGAGGCTAATGATACCACACCTAGGGCTAACCCTACCCATGGAATTAAAAGTGTTGAGAAGTAATTAAAAGTACCATGGGTAGGGAAACGCTTTGTAGTATACGTGGAAACAATCCCTCCTGGGTTAGTGAGAAAGAGAGCTGAAGGAGAGAACTTAAAGATTGGTAATTTAGAAATAACTTTCAAACCAGAGATAGTGTCTTTGCCCCCTTCACTTCTTAAAGGGCTTAACATAGAAAAGAGCAAAGAGTATGTGGAAAACGACTTAGCAATAGTTTATAGCGATAGAAAGGTCGAAGATTGGTGCGATTTAAAAGGGAAAAAGATAGCTATACCAAACCCACAAACAGAAGGGATTGGGCAACTCTTTAAGGAGTTATATGAGGAAAACTGTGGGAAGTATGAAGAGCTAGTAAACAACTCAAACGTTTATTTAACTAAAGTCCATCATAGGGAAATTCCAGCAATGTTAATGAATAAGGAAATTGAAGCTGGTGTTGTTTGGAGAACTGAGGCAATATATTGGAAGTTTAATTACACAGTCCCAGAAAAGAACAAAAAGGGGAGATTGGCATTTGCTTTACTTAAGAATGCTGGAGAGCAAGCTAGAAAAGTATATGAACTTCTTTTCTCGCAAGAGGTTAAAGCCATTTATGAGAAATATGGGTTTAGATGGGTTGGAGATTAAGCAAAGAATGATTTGTCTTAAAAACCATAAATTTCCTCAGCATTCCTAAAGAAGAATCTCTCTTCCATTTCTTTTAAATCATTCTCGTCTAGTAGATCTCTTCTTAAAAATTCTTGCTTTAGTTCCTCAAAACTTTCTTTTGCTAGTTTAGCTCCTAACCAAGCTATTTCTGGTATATTAAACATATCAGAGCCGTACAAAACTTTGTTTGCTGGTGCGGACTCAAATATCTCCTTCATTGCATTAAAAATTGAGAGAGGAGCAAATGGGTTGAACTGAGAAACGTCAAGGTAAACAGAGGGGAATATATAACTCATCCATGCTGCCTCTCTATGATAAGGATATCCTGCATGGACAAATATAAGTTTTCCTTCATACTTCCTCACTAAATCTGTTAAATATGAAGGCCTAGTCAGTTCAAGTTTTATATCCCTATCTCCTGCACCAGTGTGTATTTGAACTGGGACTTTCAACTCCTTAGCTATTTTAAGCGTTTTGCAAACAAGGTAGTCTCTGAAGCCCTTGGCCTTTTTGCCAAACCAATCTCTATCAGAAGAAAAGAAGTCTTCTAATGCCTTTCCTTCATCGCAGACAATTTTTAATCCAGTTCTATAAGCAATAATTGTTTTAAAGCCAGAATATCCTTGCTCTTTCACCTTTTTTCTAAGGGTTTCTTCAAATTGCTCTATTGCCTTATCAAAGGGGAGCTTAAATAGATCGTTGACGATTTTCTCAATTCTGAAAAGAAGTTTATAAGGCACTGGTGGTTCAATGTCTTTTTCTCCAAAACCTTCATCAATTACAAGCCCTTGTATTCCTGCATCAGAAAAAAGGAACTTAACGTAATTCACGGGGTCATCTCTTATCATTCTGTTTCTCTCTTTGAGAAAGTCCTCACCTAGAAGTTTTTTCAATCTATGAACTAGAACTTTATAAGCAGGCTTAAGCAAGTTCATTGTAACAACATCAGCGTTTATTTCCCCTTCTTTCCAGCTTTCAGCAAAAGACATAGCAAACTCTTTTTCGCCATTAATCTCTTTAACAGAAAACCAATGAACGTGCTCATCAATTACTTTAAACGTGCCTATACACCTCGTATTCCCAATCAGTAACAATGCTTTCGAACTCCTCTACTTCAGCCATTTTGACTTTAATGAATTCCTCCACTAAATTCCTCCCTATCCTTTCAATTAGTCTAGTGTCCTTCTTTAACTCTCCTAAGGCTTCCCTCAAATTCCTTGGTAAGTCCTCAATGTCCTTCCTAAAGTAAGCGTTTTCATTTACTGGCTTATCTGGCTTTAATCCCCTTTCTACACCATCCATCCCAGCTTCAATAAATGCTAATAAAAGCAAATAAGGATTTGAAGTTGCATCTGGAACTCTATATTCAATCCTTCTATCTTGTTCACTCATCCCTGGGTAAGGCGTTGGTATCCTTAGCATTGCACTTTTGTTGTTATAGCCATAAGTTATTTTAGTTGGTGCCCAAGAACCTGGAACTAACCTCTTGTAAGAGTTTATAGTTGGTGCAGCTATTGCTGTTAAAGCCTTTGCATGCTCTAAAACTCCAGCAATGAAGCTATAAGCTAAATCACTTAAGCCATATTGATCTTTCTCATCGTAAAATAGGTTTCTCCCCTCTTTCCAAATGCTAAAGTTCAAATGAAGCCCAGAACCTGCTAGTTTATTGAAAGGCTTTGGCATGAAATTTGCTTCAACACCATATTTAGAGGCTACTTGCCTTGCAATTTCCTTGAAGATTACAACCTCATCTGCACTTCTCATCCCTTCTTTATGCAATATATCAAACTCGTACTGACCCGGGCCATACTCTTTTATAACTCTCAGTATGTTTATTCCTACTGACTTTGCTATATCTGATATTTCTTTAATAATGGGATTGTTGTAGTAAGCCTTTGAGTCAAAACATCTGGCATCATCATAAGGCTTTCTGTCTTTTACTAAGTAAAACTCAATCTCAAAGGACGATTTGAAAGTGAAGTCGTATTCCTCGCTATATTTCTTTAATGCTTTTGCAAGCTGACTTCTCGGATCATATTCCCATGGAGATCCATTTTTGTAAAGATAGCATAACACAATAGCGGATGGGGGGAAAATTGAGAGGGTAGACAAATCTGGGGTCAAAAACACATCCTCGTCTTGCGGGCCAAAAGTTCCATAAGGCGAAATGTAATCCATTGGTGTGAAGCTCATCATTGCCATTGTAAGTCCTATTCCAGTCTTAATTAATTCGTCTACAGAATCTATATAAGCACCTTTAGATCTTATTATCCCATCTAAACCGACCCATGTGAATCTTAAAACGTCAATATTGTTTTTCCTTAATAAGTCACTTATCATATAATTTAAAAATTCAAATTCAATTTATAAGTGATGATGAGACTTTACTGCTGAGCAGTGAAGAAGGTCTTGAGCTCTGATCACCACCATGATATATCATGCCAATATCCGCAAAGCCCTTTTAAAGGAGCAAATATGACGTCAAAATATCTTATTATTATAGGTGAGGAGTCCTTTACTATTTTATAAAGCCCTTGCCTATCCTTTCTGTCAGTTATTGGCACAACAATTATCCCTTTCTCTTTCATTTGAGTATATATAGCAAAAGGAAATGTGGGGGAGGCAGCCCATATTATAGCCTTATCATAAGGTTTTCCTTCTTCATAGCCAATACTTCCATCTGCAAAGATTAGATGAACGTTATAATCCCTTAAGTTCTTTTTAGCAATATTGTACATTTCCTCATCAAATTCTAGCGTATAAACATTTTCAGCCCCTACAATCTCAGCTATTAATGCTGTATAATAACCAGTGCCAGTACCAATTTCAAGAACTTTATCTCCTCTTTCTAATTCAAGCAAATCAATCATTTTCAAGCCTAAAGATAGAGCAGTTGTATTATAATTCTTAGTTATTGAAAGGGGCTGATCTATATACTTGAGAGAGTAAGCTTTATCTCTTAAGTTCTCTGGCAAAAACTTCCTTCTATCAACTTTCAAAAAGGCCTTTATCACTTCCTCGCTATTTATAAATGTTCTGATGTAATCAAGGATTTCTTGGCTCACTTCAATTTCTCCTTAAGTTCTATTAAGTTGTTTTCTGCTTTAAATATGACTGGTATGTCCTCTTTTAACGCAGCCTTAAAGCTCACAAGCATCCATTGTCCAACATCAAATTCTAGAGTTTTATCAACAAGGGAGTCTGAAATACCAAAAGTCTCTGCAATGAGTTGCCTATCATAAGGTCTTGGCAATGTACTTATGAAGTAAGTGTGTATTTGTTGAATAACATTTGTGTTTAAGTAAGCCAACCTCTGCGTGCTTATTAGCCCATGTAAGTGATATTTTCTTCCATGCCTAAGTAACTTTTCTACTGCCAATGATGAGGCTTCAGTATAATCTTTTTGCTTAGTCTCAAAAGGAATGAACTCTTGAGCCTCATCAAGAACCAAAAGCACTGTAGGTATTGAGGAATAAGACCTCTTCCTTCTCATGAACAATTGATCTATTAACGTTGACACTATAAGTCTTGCCTCGTCCATGTTTGGAGATTCTATTATGAAAAGCCTTGGTGAGTCTTGAGATGAATCTAAAGCTTCAATTGCCAAATGCTCAATGTCATATTCTTCTGAAGTAGGTGGTTCTTGAGTAATATAAGACTTGATAGCTGAGATAAAAGTAAAGATTGCTGAATTCTCCTTTATCCCTGCCTCTCTAGCCTTCATCTCAACTTGAGTTAATGCGTCTAGTACATTGTCATCGACAATATCATCTTTTGTTATTTTCTTTTCTCTCATTAGTTTATCAATCTCTTGAAGGAGCATCATGAAGAATGGCTTTTGTGATACTGAAACGTATTTGTCGTCAATTTGATTTCTTATCATATCTATTAATTGTCCATAAACTAAATAGGGGGATCCTTGCGGGGGTATGTAAAGTTTTCTTAGCTTATCTTGCAAATAGAGCTTTTCAAACGCCTTCCTAATGTAATCTCTATAATCATTTAGTTCCTCCGGAATTACATGGGTTCTTATTAATCTCCTTCCAGCATCAATCTCATTGTTTGGAAGCCTTTCAAGAGTAATAAGCCTAGAGTTTAGCTCAAGTAACTGATCAAGGAGCAATACCGCATATTCCATTGAAACGTCAATTATGATAACTTTCAGTTCTGGGATGGACTGAAGTGCTTTTCTCACTAAAAGAGCAGTTAAGTTTGATTTTCCAGAGCCTGTATATGCAAAGACTCCTATATGATACTTTATTGCTTTTCTGAGGTTTATCTTTAAATCAACGTTCTCATTCGTTACTTTCCCTATTTCAACTCCATCCTCATAAAATACAAACTTCTCATATGCCTCCGATGTGAAAATCTTAACTCTAGAACCTAAAAGAGGGGGAATGTAACCCTTCACGAATTTTACATCACTAGAGTCAATCTCCATATAGTAACCAACTGGAGAGGCATAAACTTCTATCCAAGCCTCATTTTCATTCCAACTCTCTTCTACCCTTCTCATTATTTCATCTCTCAACTCTTTCGGAACAGTGCCATCGAGGTTTATCATTGCGTAGTGAAGTGGCAAATAGTCAGTTACTTCCATTACTAAATACTTGTTTGGATGTAATGTCTCTACTGCCAAAAGTTTGCCCGGAGATAAATCAATGCTTCTTGAAAAAGGGAACTCAATTATGAAGTTCCTAAATGTTATTGAGCCCCTGCCATCGGCAGTAGGTCTTGTAAACAATTTTATTTCTCTTAACCTCCCTTCAGTATCAAGGAATAATTGCATCTCACTTCCTCCTGTTCTTTTCTATTATACTACGAAATTGCCTATATCTTTGAGGAAACTTAGAGATGACAAAATCTAATTCTCTCATCTTCCTATCCCTATAAAATTTTGCAACTTTATCTGCTAAATAAAGAGGGTAATTATAGCCAAGAGCTTCTGGTATTGGTTCTTTTCCTAAAAGATATAAGATTGAAAGAATTTCTTCCCAGTCTTTATTTAAAGTAGTCTCTAATAAGAATACCCAGCTAAAGGGAAATAACTTAAAATATGCACTTCTCACTTTTTCTTCTTTTATTGGCAACAACCAAGGGGTTTGGGCTTCTATTTCAACTCTTTTTGAAGGGTCTTTAACAATTGCTATTACATTATCTTTATAAAATCCATCAAGGGAAATTTTTCTATCAAGAAAGAGAACATCAGAATCTTTTTCCCCTTTAGCCTCTTCATATTCCAAGTTTTTCATCTCCTCTTCCGGCTCACAATTTTCACATATCTCATCTACGTATTCTATTCTAGAAATTTTAAAATGACTTTCTCTTACTTCTCCTTTTATTTTACTAACAATTATATAAACAATATTTCCATCTGCAAGCTTAACTTCATGAAAGCTTCCATCTATTGCTGAAAATGAAAAGCTCCACTCATATTTACCCTTTTTCAAATTAATAATTGTGGTAAAAACTCCATTAGAGCTCATTACAGATAATCTCCTACCTTCAATTAGAGTATTAGTAGCTAAAAAACTTAGAGAATTGGGCATGAGTCAAAACAAAATTGCAATGTTACTTGGTGTTACCCAACCAGCAGTAAAGCAATACTTAGATGAAAATGAGGAAGAGCATTATGAAAAACTCTCAAGGCTAGGATTAGAAAGAAATGAAGTTAAACAAATCCTTGATGACTTAGTTGACATACTTAGCAAAAATGATGTAAAAAATGCAATGTATTACATTACTGACGTCGGACTCAGATATTTATCTGAGTTAAAATTCTGTAAATTTCATAAAGAGATAGACAAGTATATTCCTCAAGACTGTGACATTTGCAGATATCTTTATAGGCAGAGTGAAGAAGAGAGAATGGAAGTTGCTTTAAGTATGTTGCAAAACGAGTTAGTTACACCTTTAATACCAGAAGTTTTAAGTAATTTGGCCTTTGCTAAAAAGAACCCCAAGTCTATATATGATATTTTAGCAGTTGAAGGGAGAATTACAAAAATAAAGGGATTGCCAACGCCAGCATCTAAACCAGCGTGGGGAGCAAGTAAACATTTAGCTACTATTCTTTTAAAGATAAATGAGAAAGCTCCCTCTATTCGTTCAGTTATCAACATCAAATATGACGAAGATGTTGATAAGGCAGTAAAGAGTTTAGGAATGAAGATTGCTTATGTAGGGCCTTCTGATGAAAATGATGACGAAAGCATTGCGAGGCTAATTTATTCCGTTTTCTCTGAGGATATAGATTGTATTGCTCATCTAGGTGGAAGAGGACTTGAGCCAGTATTGTACGTCTTTGGCAAAGACCCAGTAGATGTTGTTAAAAAAGTTATAGAAATAGGTAGAAAATACAGAGAGATGACTAAAAGTTAATTGAGCTTAAGTAATACCGTTTCTATTTTACGAATTATTTAATTACTCTTTTAGCTAAGATGTTGATATGCAAGAGTTACAAAACGTTGTGAAGATGCTGGAGGAAATTGAAAAAATTATAAAGAACACAACAATAAATGAAGAAAATAAAGAATATATAGAGAAAATTCTCTTGAAGAATATGAATATAGAGGCTGAAATTTATACAAAGTATTTAAGGAGTAGCAAATAAAATTTATTTTTGTGAGATATGAAGCTTACTTAGATCTGCCTAAGGGCGATAAAAAAGTAATTACAAGTAGCGGAGACTTAGTAGGTTTAAGCAAAGACTTGAATAAAGTGTTGCAAGACCATGGAATTAGGGCTGACGTATTCGGAGATTTTTTAATTGATTACGTGAAGGAATCTCAACCCCTTTATACTTTATATGTTACCGGAAAACAGTTCTCTGCCTTATGCCCTAATATAGCTTTTTTCCTTGAGTTGTGGATAACTACTGTTCAAAGGACATTTCAGTCATTTTTAGCAATAATAAATTACTCTGGAAGTATACAGCTATCCATTTCTAAACCAGAGTTTTTTGATAGAGTCATACTTGACGTTACTAAAAAGAGCATTGATTTCCTTAATTGTTTAAGGGTTGAGATGCCATTTCTTTATAGGTTTATAATTTTTGAGTTTTTCAGCTCATTTAGGAAACTTTCTAAAGTAAAATTTGAGGGGATAATTGACAAGAATTTTGTGCTAGCAGATTATATGGATAGAGGTCTAGTTTGGGAGATAGATTCTACAGCGATGGATTACACTACTGATATTTCGAAAAAGATTTTATCTATTTGAATTAATAGTTAGTAGTGGTAAGTTGAGCTACATCGATTATTTAGAGTGGAGATTTAGAAATCTTAACGAAGGTTTATCATTTCTTTTGGCCATACTTTCACTAGCTGTAGCTTTTATTAAGCTTAGATATTTTTACTTTGGGGCTCCCGCAATAGTCATTGGGATTTTAATTCCTATAATTGCTGCTGCTATTGCTGTTGTACCACATGAAATTGCACATAGACAGACTGCAAGAGTTTATGGATGCAACTCTAGGTTTATTTTAAGTTTTAAAGGGTTTCTCGCTACATTGCTTATCAACCTTCTTAGCAGATTTACTGGAGTTTTAGTTTTCGTTTCCGGTTTCACTGGAATATTTTGCAGGTTCGGCTTAATGAGTAAAGATGTAGAAGGAAAAACAGCATTTGCAGGTCCTGCTACTAATTTAGCTATAGCAGTAATATCTATTTTATTGCTACTTACTTTACGTCCTACAAATGCTTACATTGATTACCTATTATCTCAAACTTATGAATTCAATAGCTATGTAGCGTTCTTTAACTTAATTCCAATACCGCCATTAGATGGACAAAAAGTTATGAAGTGGAATATAGGAATTTGGGTTGCTTCAATTATATTTTCACTTATATTAGCCTTTATGCCATTTTTCATATTATGAAAGCAACAATAGTCATAATGATCCTTGTAACGCTAGGTTATATAGTAGGGCAAATTTTATCTTTTAATAACTCTCCCCTTCTTTATTACTTGATTCAAGTAAATTACTTAGTTCTTAAATATGGATTTTATTGGCAATTAATTACTTCTATTTTTGTCACACCTAGCGCCATTGATTGGCTTTTTAATACCATTGCCTTATATTTTATTTATTGGCTTTACAGAAGTCGAGCTGGAAAAATTGAGTATATGGTATTTCTATTGGCAGGAGTTATAGGCAATATATTTTCTCTTTTGTTTTACCCTCCATTAACTGCCTCTGCAGGGGCATCTGGAGGGATATTTGGAGTTTTTGCTTATTATGCTGTAACAGACTATTTAAGAGATAAAGAAACAAATGAAATAGCAATTGTTCTTCTTATAGCAACTTTCATTTTAAGTGACATTTTACCATTAAATGTTGACATATGGGCACATGTCGGAGGTATATTAACTGGGATATTACTTTCCCTGCTGTTTTTTAAATTAAACATGACAAGAGGAAAAGTGTGAACATAATAGAAGAAATACTCTTGATAGTGGGTTTAGCAATGTTTCCTTATGGGATTTATGAGATATGGAAGGGTAGCGGAGATAGGCAAACAAAGCTTTTTATTATAGGCATTTCCGCCCTGCTTTATTTAATAGAGACTATTTTAGCGTTAAAGTAAAACAATTGTTAATGATTATATTAATCACTGGAACCCCGGGGACTGGGAAAAGTACTATAGCTTCTTTGTTATCAGCGAAATTAGGTTATGAAAGACTTAACGTTTCTTCTTTTTTAATACAAAACAAGGTTTTTTACGAGTATGACGAATTAAGGAGTAGTTATGTTATTGATGAAGATAAGGCAATAGAACTTCTTTCTTCAACCATAAAAGACAACATGGTTATAGAGACAATCTACCCATCTTTAATAAGTAAGGCTGATAAGGTAATAGTATTAAGGAGAGATCCTAGGGTTTTATATAGAGAATTGAAGGAAAGGGGTTGGAATGAACTTAAAGTTGCTGAAAATGTTATGGCAGAAGCCCTTGGTGTAATAAGCAGTGAAGCTAGGGAAAATTTCACTAACGTTTGCGAAATTGATACTACAAATAAAAAGCCTGAGGACGTTGTTGAGCAAATACTTGGAAATAAATGCGAAGAAATAGATTGGTTAAATAGTGATGATGTAGTGAACCTCTTGATTTCACTAGATAAGATTATTAGCCACTATGAAGATAGTAATATCAATGAGTAACAATCCTTTCAGAATATCCTCGCCTCAACCATCGCAAAGACAGCCAAGGGATTTGAGAAAAGTAACACAACAAATCCAGGCTGCTGATTTAAAAATTCAAATGAAAATGAAGCATGTAAAATATAAAATTGCTGTCCTCAGCGGAAAAGGAGGAGTAGGAAAATCTTTTGTTTCTTCAAATTTAGCTATGGCATTAGCTGCAAATGGTAGGAGTGTAGGAATAGTAGATGTAGATTTTCATGGCCCTTCAGTTCCTAAAATGCTAGGAGTTAGAGGGCAATATTTGACTGCAGATGATAAAGGTGGAATAAACCCAGTTATTGGACCTTTTGGAATAAAAGTCGTTTCAATTGATTTCCTCTTACCTAGAGACGATACACCAGTAGTGTGGAGGGGTTCAATAAAGCATACAGCAATAAAGCAATTTTTAGGCGATGTTAATTGGGGAGAATTAGATTATTTAATTTTAGATCTGCCACCAGGGACTGGGGATGAGCCTTTATCTGTAGTTCAGCTAGTACCAAACCTAACTGGGATGATAATTGTTACGATACCTTCCGAAGTGTCAACGCTTGCAGTTAAAAAGTCAATTAACTTCGCTAAAACTGTAAATGCAAGAATTATTGGAGTAATAGAGAACATGAGCTACTTTATATGCCCAGCTGACGGAAAGCCATATTATATATTTGGAGAAGGAAAAGGAAAGCAAATGGCAGAAGAGATGGGAGTTCCGTTATTAGGGCAAATACCTTTAGACCCAGTAATTGCTCAAGCAAATGATTTAGGAGAACCATTCTTCTTAAAGTATCCTGATAACCCTGCCTCAAAGGAATTTATGAAAATAGCTGAACAAGTCATTCATATAGTGGAAAACTCTGATCAAAAAGCTCCTAGCTAACAGAAAACAGAAACTTCTTTCTTTCATAGTTAGGCTCTTTCTTTATCTTCCCTTCTCTAACCAATTCAGCTAAGGCCTCCCTAAATGTTAACATATCAAACTCATATCCGCTTTCTATTAGTTCATCCCTTATTTCAGTTGAAGCTTTAGGCCCTTCTTTGCTTAATAAATCTATAATTACTTTTTTTAGTTCATCCTTATTCATGTTTAGTATAATACAATGCGTATAAAGTATAAAAAAGTTATTAGACAGAATAGTGGTTAAATTTAAAAAATAGTTTTTTAAATATTAAACATGTAGGTGATTTAAAAAATGAGTATTGAAATTACTGAAAAAAGTGTAATTTTTAAGAGATTTCTTGCTGTAGCTTATGGGCTTTCTGAGGCCGAAATTGACGCTTTCTTAAAAATTATGGAAAGTAAAGAAGGTAAAAATGTTGATACAATTTCTAGTGAGCTAGGAATTAGCAAAAGCAGGGCTAGCTTGATTCTTAAAAAGCTTGCTGATGCAGGCTTAATTGAAAAGGAAAAAAGCGGAAATAACAAGGGAGGTAGACCAAAGTTTGTATATTATGTTAATAAAGATGAAATCAAGGCAAAGCTAGAGAAAAAGGCAAATGAACTTTGTGAAGAGCTAAGACAACTTATATCCTCTTTGAGCTAAAAACTTCTTTAAAAATGGGGTTTCTTCTATTTTCTCTTTGCTTAAATATTCAAGGTAAATTCCTTTAGGTTTTTCCCTTTTCCTTTTTGTGTAAATTACCCTTGTAGGTGTTGCAATTATATCAACTGGAACATCATAAGGCTCTGTGGGAATGAAATCTACTATTTGAATGTCATGAACTGTTGTAGCAATTGGGGTATTTTCATCGACCTTTCCTAGCTCTCTAAGAATTGCGAACTCCAATTCACTATATCCCTCCCCTTTTCCCACTCTATCTCCTTCTAAAGTTACAGCAACAGAGCCAGCAACAATTAAATCAATCTTTGAGAGAGAAGACAGATCTACTATCTCTCCGTATTTAGAGAAACCACTTATCGTTGAGGCCTCTCTGTAATTATCTATTTTTGAAGGATCTAGCAAATAGAAATCCCCCCTTAACCTAGGGGTTGGGACTAGCAAAATCTTCCCTTTTCTCAAAACAAGCTCTCTCACTGGTCTTTGAGGCGCATCTGGATTTACTTTGATTAATTTCGCGTTTTTAAATTCCTTCGTTTCTGATAGCTTTAACGCAGCTTCCTCGGCGCCCTTAAAATTAGGTATTCTACCATAAACTGGCCTTGGGAAAGAAGCAATATTTTTCTCTTCAAGTAACTTCCAAATTTTTTCTCTAATTTCAGACTTTGAGAGCATTTATACCTTGATATAATATGTAAACTCCAAAGGCTAAAAGCACTATAAATGAAAATATCTTCACTCCTATAACGTACTTTTCTCCTATTTTATTAACTATCCTAGGGAAAGTAAAAATCCAGATCAAAATTCCAGTGAAAAAGCCTGGGGCTATGAAAAGTGAGAACTGCTGAAGCATAGGTATTCCGAAAGTTATCCACCAACTTATTTGATAAGGATTAACTAGGGCAGTAGTAAGACCTTTTATGTAACTTCCTTTAACTGTTACAGTGAATCCCTTAATTTTTAGCACTCCATATGCTAAATATAGCATATAGGTACCACCAATAAAGTAGAAAATAATTAACAGATCACTGGGTATTATGCTTTTAAAGAAGTAGGTTATCCAAAAGAAAATGAAATCTGCAGTCATTGCTCCAGCCCCAACAGCAGTCCCATGAAGGTGAGATTTTATAGATTCGTTTGCCATCATTGCATTTATTGGCCCTGGAGGTGCAGCAATAGACAAACCCATTATAATGCCTAGAGCGTAAGAATAAAAAATATTCATTGTATATTTAAGTCTTTTAATAACTTTTTAAATCTTAATGCGTCATCAAAAGAGTAGATGTTGTTAAACATTATATATGCTTCTTTCTCTCCCTTCACAATGTTTGCCAATTTCATCAAATCTTCATCGGTATATTTATAAGAGTAATTTACTTCTCCTTTTCCTATACCATGAAGCCTATAATACTTTTTGCTTGTTAAAGAGTTATATCTAAATGGATCTACAACGTGAATGATATCTAGCTCTTGAAAGATCTTTTCTAACAAGCTTATATTTGAATACCAAGCTTCGCCTCTAGGCTCCCAGCCATATATGAAAGATTTGTCAGCAGAAGAAAAGAAATCCTTAAGGTTTTTTACATTCTCTTCTTTTGGAGTAAAAGACGAGGGGGTTTGAAATATTATAACTTTTGCCCCTAGAATTTTTGCTTCATTTAATGTAATTTCAAAGGCTTCTTCAACTTCTTTTGTTGGTTTAAAAAATCCGTAGTTCTCTTTATTCCCAAATTGCTTTTTCATCCTTTTATATGTAGTTGGATTATACTCATGGGTTATGACTTGCAACGCTTTTACAGTAAATTCAACATTCCCAGCTTTTTCTTTCCATCTTTTTAAAGTATCTTCATCTACTACATTATAAAATGTTTGTTGCACTTCTAAAGCATCAAAATACTTAAAGTGCTTATAAGTAAAACCACAAGTGCCTACTTTTAACACAGTAAATATGGAAAAAAGTTTATTTTTAAGCTTTGTTACATACCTTATTGTGAGTAATGAGGAAGTTATAGAAAAAATCAAAGAGCTATATAATAAGGGAAAAAGCATAAGGCAAATTGCTAAAGAGCTAAATATGAGCTATAGCAAAGTAAGGAGTTTGTTGATAAAAAACGGAGTTCAATTAAGGAGTTACAGAATTAGTAAAGAAATTGAGGAAAAAATTGTGGAATTGGCTAAAAAGGGTTTAAGCGCTAGAAAGATCAGCAAGGAATTAAACTTAAATGAAGTCACTATCCATAGGGTTCTTTCCAAACATAACCTTGGTAAAAAAATTAAGAAATTGAAAGAAGAGGAGATAAATGCGATTATCCAAATGTATAAAGAAGGAAAATCAATTTATGAAATTGCAAAGAAATTAAATAGATCAACCAATCTGATAGTATACTATTTAAAGAAGCATGGAATTAAAAAGTAGTTTATTCATGTATTTTCTTCCACATCTCTCTAGCTAACTCTCCATCATACTTGAACTTGTCTACTAAGTCTTTAGCTTCTTCTCTTTTTTGTCTGTGCTTCTCTAAAAAGTCATTTAACTTCTCAATTAGAATCATCTTTAGCTCTCCAGATAATAATTTCCCTGACCTATAATCTTCTTCAATTTTCTTTATTTTTGCGTCGTCTTCCTCAAAGAACATATATAACCATTGAAATGCAACATCTATATCTGGATTGCCTCCATACTTTCTATGCAACTCTATTGTTGGTTGCCCTCCAGAAAATGCATACTTCATAATTTTCCTTTCTACAGTTTTAGGGTCATCAGTTAAGTAAATTGCAGTTTCTGGCTGAGAGGAACTCATTTTGCCTTCTGGACCAGTTAAAGGTGGAAGGAATTTGCTATGTATTTGCGCTGCTTTATAATAGCCTAAACTTTCAGCAATATCTCTTTGCAATCTCCAGTATGGATCTTGATCTATTCCAGCAGGTATTAAGCATCTCTTCTTCTCAAACATTGTTGGAGCAATTTGCAATGCAGGATACCATATTATTCCTATATTTGAAGAAGTGTCCAAACCAAAAGTTGCTCTTATTTCTGAAAAAGTTAGTTTTTTAGCGATTTTTATGGCAATAGGATACATGTTCCTTATGTATTCTGTATCTTGGAATATGAATGTTTTATCTGGGTTGAACCCTACTGCTATTATATCCAAAATATTATCGTAAGCCCATTGCCTTGTTTGATCGAGGGTGTAATCTTGATTTCTTAAAAACTTTTCATCATCTGTAATTTCAATATATACATTTACATTGAACTTATCTTGCAACCATTTAGTAAATATGAAAGGAATTAAATGCCCAATATGCATTCCTAATGAAGGTGCTCTGCCAGTATAAAGAAAGAAACCTTTTCCCTCTTCATAATCCTTTAAAACCAAATCTAAGTCTCTGTGAGAGAAAAAAACATCCCTTCTTAACATAACGTGCAACTCATCATGAATTAACGACTTAATTTTTTCCTTTAATTCTGGGGTTATCTTCTTAGTGCCAAATTGAGCAATCAATTTATCATAATCAACTTTACCTTTAACTTCCCAAGGGGTTACACTAAAATCTTGAGCCATAATATAAAAACATAAAAAGGAAATTTAAAAATTAGGTATAAAAGATTTATGATTTCTGGGAGGAAGCCAATCCTCCAGCTGGTAGCTCTGGGAACTGTTCTTTCATTCTCTGTTCTGCAATCATTGCTGCCTCTTCTAATATCTTCCTTGCTTCTGGAGAAGATGCAACTCCTACTGTGCCAACTCCGCTGAATTCTCCTGCAGCTATTACTACCTCTTGTAAGCTGTCGCCAAGTTCGCCAAGCTCAATTGATAATTCTGGCATTATGCCCTTTAATGAGGCCTTTAATTCATTGATTACTCCCATTACTGGGATTAGGTTTACATATATGTCGCCTAGCTCGCTAACAGTCTCTAACCTTAGTGATACTTGCTCTAATGCAATTTGTGTTGTTAGTAACTGTTTCGTTATCTTCCTTATTTCTGCTACTTCATTTGCATACATCGCTGCCCTAGTAGTATCTTTGTTCATTTGAGCCTCTATTACTCTCTCAAACAATGTCTTGTCTCTTTCTTGCATCCTAGCAATGTAAGAGTCTAATCTGCTTATCATTGATCTTACTTTGTATTGAGCTTGAATTAACCTATACTTTAATGGTTCTTTACTCTTTGGTATTTTTTCTTTTTCATTACCTGCCCATATCTTTTGGAAATCTTCTTTTCCCAACATGTTCAATTAGTATCTTATCGTGATAAACTTATAAAGAGGATTAGGTCATAATATGAGCTTAAAAGTAAGGGAGGAGAATAATATAACTAGTATGCCTATATTTTCTGAAGACCCCGATGTTGATATACTTATGAGTGGCAATGCTTTAAAAGTATTTGTTGATTTGCGAGGTAAGGACTTAAAAAACGAAAACCTAGTAGTGAAAGCGGATAAAGAAGGTGTGTATATTTTTGATAAAGAGAAAAAGAGCGTGATAAAAGTTATTTCTTTGCCAGAGCGTGTAGATCCTAGCTCAATTTCATTTATTGAGAAACACGGAACTTATATAATTACGCTTAAAAAATTGTAAAGTAAAAGTAAAGTATGACTGAAAAATTATACTTGACCGATTGCTACTTGAAAGAATTTAAGGCAAAAGTAGTGAAAATTGATGGAAATAAGGTATTTCTTGATAAGACTGCATTTTATCCAGGTGGAGGAGGGCTAGAAGAAGATAAAGGTTATTTTATGTTTAATGGGCAAAAGATTGAAGTGAAGAGTGTAAAAGAGGAAAATGGAGAAATAGCTCATGAAGTTGAGAGTTTACCTTTCAAAGTTGGAGATGAAGTTGTAGGAGTGATAGACTGGGAAAGGAGATATAGAATGATGAGACTTCACACAGCATCTCATATTATTGCAGCTATAGCGTATAGTAAGTACAACGCAAAAGTTACTGGTGGGCATATATCACCAGAATATGCAAAAGACGACTTTGACATAGATGATAAAAACAAGCTGGTTGAAATAGTTAATGAGGCTAATGAAATAGTAAAGAAAAATATCCCGGTAAAAATCTATTTCCTAAAGAGAGAAGAAGCATTAAAAATACCCGGAATTGTGAAACTTGCCGAAAGGATGCCACCAGAGATTGACACATGGAGAATAGTAGAGATAGAGGGAGTTGATATACAAGCAGATGGAGGACCTCACGTTTCCAACACATCAGAAATTGGGGAAATAGTTTTGCTAAAGGTGGAAAATAGAGGGAAAGGGAGAAAGAGGGTTTACTATACTATCAAGCCGTAAAAGCCCTTAACCCCAAACATATTTTATACTTAATATAAACCTAACCCCAAACCCCCCAACTATTCCTAAGAAGTTTATTATAGCTAGATAAAGTGAAGACATGTGTAATGTAGAGAAAAACAAGATGAAAAGTAGCTTGGTCAAATTACCATAGTGAACTAGAAGAATAACAAGGGAAATGACTATAAAATACTGAACTATCCCGCCAACAAGTGAAGATAAATGAAATCTCAATAACCTTGAGAGTAAAGGATTATTCCTGCTATCTTTAAATGTCCATATATCATTTAGAACGAAGTTGAACAAAATGGAAACTTCTATTGCTAAAGCCAATGATATAGCGATGGGAACAAAAGGTTTTAAAGCTAATAACACACCTTCATTAACTATTGTGCCAAGGCCACCAACAATTGCATACTTGATTATTTTATCAAACAATCTGTTGTTCTCTATTATCTTTCTTAACACATTTTACACTAGATTATAATGATTAATAAAGTTTATCACACTACAGAATCTCGTTTAGAAGAGTTATTAGCTCTTCTATGTTATTTCTTAAAGAAATCCTTCCATGTGTTATCCTAAGTCCTATAAAGCCTTCAGAGTCTCTAATTTGAAAACGGTATTGTCTAAGAATTTTGTTAACTTCCGATGAAGGAATGGGAAATTCAGCCAGAAAATATGGGGCTACAGTATTATAAACTTTGAATTTTACTCTTGTTGTCTTTAATTCTTCGATTAGCCTCTTTACTGCCTCTCTAGACTTTCTAAAAAACTCTCTAACTTCTTTGGGATCTAGATTTACAAAAACGTAATAAACTAAGCTATTAATACGCCATGGAGGAGCTTTTTCTTCGATTCGCTTTGAATACTTTCCAACAGTAAAGCCCAACCTTAATCCTGGGATAGAAAGGGATTTTGTAAAAGAAGAAATTACAAGAATGTTATCAAAGTCTTTCGTATATTTAATAGAACTTGAAATTAAGCTAATATCTGCAAAAGACTCATCTAGTATAAGTTCTCTGCCTGAAGACAGAAAATCAAGAATTTCCTTCTCTTTTATGTAACTTCCAGTAGGGTTAACTGGGTTGCTAGTTATAACACAATCACCTTGAAGATGGTACTCAAATTCATTCTCTTTCTCTATCGCAAGATAACTTTTAGCTCTTGGATATTCAGAAAAATTTGGCTCTGGGACAAAACACTTCTTATCGAGAAGCTTTATAGCCTCTGAGGAGCCATTAAAAACGCCAATTAACTCTTCATCTACATCATAAAGCTCAGCGATAAACTCCTTTAATTTTCTATAATTTTGCGGAGGGTAATATTCATAAACTCTCTTCTTTACTCCCTCTTCAATGAGCTCTCTTATTCTTGGCAAAGTACCAAGAGGGTTAAGGTTGACGCTGAAATCTTCAATTTTCTCTGGCTCTTTGCCCCATTCTACTCCTCCATGCTTCATATTCCTCTTTCCTTAAAATATGCTTCAATAATATTCTTTTCCGCCCTTCTTATGATTTCTGCTAATGTAGAAGCACTTATGTTGAGCTTTTCTGCCAACTGATTAAGCGTTATCTTTCTAGGGAAATCAAAAAACCCTGCTTCTAAGGCTATTCTTAAGATTTGCTCCTGCCTAGAAGTAATTACGTCATCTGACTTAGCTTTAACCACTTTAAGTACCTTAACGTCAATTTTTGCATCAACGAATTCTTTAAGAAGCCTCTTTAGCTCTCCATAACCATCAATTATTACAGTCCAAATAATGGAATCTGTCATTACAATCCCTTGAAGGATTGTGTACTTAGAGAGAATAGATATTATTTTAGAGTTGACTTGCAAAGTGCCTAAATATGCGTTTTTTGATACTTTGGTAAATGAAGAATGCGTAGCTTTTCCCTTATACTCTACTAGAATTTTGTAACTGCCATTGTCGGGCCTAATATCTAGAATGGTTGCAGACCCAGAGTTCAAACCCTCATTAATGATCCAATCCTCTAATGGTGTTTTTATTGCGACGTGGAGAATCATTCCCGAACATATTAGGGGTTTAAAATATTTTAATCTATTGCTAGTTAATAATTGGGGATTTGAATGGGTATAGATCCAAACTACAGAACAAATAGGCAAGTTGTAGGAGAACATAATGGGCATAAAGTATATGGGCCCGTTGAACCGCCAAAAGTTCTTGGAATTCACGGAACAATAGTTGGTGTGGATTTCGACTTATGCATCGCTGATGGTTCTTGTATAAATGCGTGCCCAGTAAATGTATTCCAATGGTATGATACACCGGGCCACCCAGCTTCAGAAAAGAAAGCAGATCCAGTAAATGAACAAGCTTGCATATTCTGCATGGCTTGTGTAAACGTTTGCCCAGTAGCTGCAATAGATGTAAAGCCACCGTGAATTTTTCTCCTCTTTGTCTCTGCTTTTTCGCCAGAGAACGAATAAAAGCTAATTAGTTAAGAAAATTTGTTTTTATCTAACTAGTTTGCACTCTTTTCAATTTACAGAGCCCAGGTTCACATGATTAAATGTTCCTGCAATCGTTAGTTCTTGAAAGACGCCGCTATTGAATAAAAAGGAGAAACATAAGAAATTAACGTGAGCTCCTTATGGTTAGAGAGAATTAAGCTGAGGAAAAGATCAATTTTTCTCTTATCTCTGACTAACTTTTTTAGTCTTTTTTGTCGTCACTATTCTTTTTTAAAAAAGTTAAAGACTAAGAGTTATGCGATTATACTTACTTATGAAAATCTTTTTATACTAGAATTCAATGTCAAATTTTGATCTATATGGCTGGAGTTACTGCAGAAGAAGGGATAGAAACAGTTTTGGGAGGAGGGTTAACAGGAGTATTGATAGGAAGTTTAGAAGCTTTATCCACTATAATATCAATAAACCAAGCAGAGTGTATAATCAATACTCTTAAAGGGTGGGAGAAAGAAGGTAAAATTTCTGAGACGCCTAATGTTGTAACCCCACCAAATGAAACTGTTAGACCAGCAATAACTTTTGCTTTTGATATAGTTAACAATCAAGTTAAAGTCCCAGACTTGTTAGGACACGGTCTGCTTGTAACCACTAAAGATCAGCATTTTCTTTATATAGGCAGGCTTAACCCAAATTGGGCTAGAGTTGCAATAGCGCAAGGAGGATATGTAACTGATAAATTTATAGGGAAGAGGGCTGCCCAGTTTGTAGGACAAGAACTTTCCAAAGCGGCGAAGCGGTTAAAAGAGCTTTTTATCCCATTAAATCCTCAAATATCTTTAGACACGCTAGAATTTGGAGTTTTAGATTTAGGGCCGGTAAGTGAATATCAGCAAACAAGTGGCAAAGGGTGGGTGAATCCTTTGCATATGCAACAATGTTCATCAAACAATTGGTTAGGAGATATAGCAAGTTGGTTAGAGAACTTTGCTAATGATTTCTTAGTACAGGATAGAATGACAGCAATACCACTTTATACTTTGTATCTTCTCCAATACTTTGACAATTTAAATCCTCCTACAGATTATAAATTTGACAAGTCTCATTATTATTACTCTATCAACCCAAAAATAGGAGAGGAAAACTTAAAGCACATCTCAGGTATTTATCCTATTTATTATCTCACAGTTACTCTTAAAAAATGGGCTGGAAGCCCTATAACTTATGCTTTTTCTTACGCAAACTTCATAGGAAACTATATAAGAGCTGCTGGCCTTTCTTCCTACTCTATTGACGAAATCTTAAGAGTTGGCATTGGCTCACCATTACAGTCATCAAATTACTGTGTAAACTATTGCTCACAGTTCGGAAACTTTGGACAAAATGTTGGTTTAGGCAAAATAAGTACCTTAATTTCCTCTCAGTACGTTTATGTAGGTGTACCTCACCCTAATTATGCTGATATGACTACAGAAGAAATTAAGAATTATTATCAAGAGTTACTTGGACTTGGAGACCTTATCGATTATTTCTTGGAGTTTGCAGCAATAATGATACCAATAATGGAAGAATTGAATAAGAAATACAATCCTTACGTCTCGTACTTTACTTACCTCCAAACCCCAGTCACTAACAACGAGAGTGAAGCAAAAAACGAAGCATATCAAATTGCTGAAATAGGCAACAAAATATATCAAAAAGCTATAGAAATATTGACCAGTTCTGGGATGTTCGAAGCAATACCATTTGTTGGACAATGCTTGCTTGAGGTTGCAGATGCCTATGGAGATATAAACCAACAAGCAGGCGAAGTGGCTCAATGTGCAATTCAGAAAGCTGGGCCAGAAAGGTTTCACTTTAGACCGGAATGAGGCTCTGCATTGCGTGTTGGTGCCCTTGAATTATTAAGCGAAGGATTTTTAAGGGGGCAGGAAAAATATACTCTTGCTAGTTAGACAGAAAGAAAAAACAAGAAAAAAGATCTAGAAATGCCGCGGTAGTATAGCCCGGCCAAGCCTCGCCGAAAGTATGCGGGCCTTTCGAGCCCGTGACCCGGGTTCAAATCCCGGCGGGTCCGCTATATATTTAAGATTTCATGTCGATATCATCTTATGTTAAACGAAATTTTTGACATAATACACGATTTAAACGAGGATAGAATATTAGAGGCTGCAAATAAAATTTTACAATTAATAAAAGATAAAGATGATGAAGACTTAATTAAGATAGGTTCAGAAATAGAAAAAGAAATAAGGGCTATACGAGAAGATGATGAAATTTTGCATATTGTAAGGGTTGAAACTTTAGATGAATTAAAAAGTGTGATTTCAGAGCTAAAAGAGGCTAGAATGCGTAAGATTAAAGTTTTGATCCAAGACTTGCTAAGGAGGATAAGCAATAACAATGTTTTAGTAATTGAAGCGCTAAAGCCCAAAAGTGAAGTAAAACCTCATACTTACATGTAAAAAGAAGGAAAAGGTAGCCGGGCAGGGACTCGAACCCTGGTCCGAGGGGCCAAAGCCCTCGATCCTTGACCGCTAGACGACCCGGCTATTCATATATTATTATTATGAACCTTTAAATCTTACTCACAAAAATGATATTAAGAGGTTAGATTGTTTTGATAATGAAGTTTTTTAGGAAAAAAGAAGACGATAACTCCTTCAGTGTTACTGACGATTTTGGAGAATGGCTAATAATTAGAAGAAATCCTAATGCTTCTTTAGTTAAATCTGCTGTCGAAAAAGCTATGAAAAAACTAAAAACAAAGAATTGGAATTTTAGCCTTATTTATTATGCCGAAGATGAGAAGATTAAAGGTCTGTTCTCTATTAAGGGAATGATAAGTTCTCAAGACCATATTACTGAGCTGGACTTTTCTAACGCATTTAGAAATTCTGTTTCTGATCACCTTGCGCTAGGTGAAATGAGGTTGAGCAGATTAAGGGTATGTAATGTCACTTTCCTCTTCTTTTCTGCCGATTTGCTTTTGAAAAAAGCTCAAAAAATCGAAGAGGATCACATTAAAATGCTTTTACCACCTAATGGGGCATATGGATATGAAATACCTTATACAATGAGAGATTTATTTTTAAAAATGACTGAAAGAACATTAAATACAACTTGCTCTTCAGCTTCTATAACTCTTAGCAATGGAAACTTTGAGTCAATATATCAATGTAGGGCTAGTAGGGACGTTGAAATTGATATGTTAAAAGAGACTTTCTCTTACTTTTCCTCAGAGGAACCAAACATAGCAATAAAAACTATATCACCAGGCCGAGTAGAAATTCAAGTTAATGTTCCGAAATTTAAAACTAAATATTTGATTCCTTTACTTTGGGGGAATGTTATAGCTTCTAACATTGTTTGCTAAAACATATTATTTATATACTCTTGATTCAAATCTTTAACTCGAGATTATGATAAAAGTTTCTGATCTTAATATTCCTGTAATAGATGATTTTGATATTACTAATAAAAAAGTTTTATTAAGAATAGATATAAATTCTCCAGTTGATAGAAAAACTGGAAAACTGTTAGATGATTCCAGGATTAAGGCTCATGCGGAAACTGTAAAAGAATTATTGGATAAAGGAAACGCCCTTGTTATAATTTCCCACCAAGGAAGACCGGGTGACGAGGATTTTATATCTCTTGAGGAGCACTCAAAAATCCTTTCTAAGTATGTTGGCAAAGAAATAGAATTTGTTGATGATGTCATAGGTCCTTATGCTAGAGAGAAAATCAAGAACCTAAAGAAAGGAGAAGCAATAATGTTAGAAAATGTAAGAATTGTTTCTGAGGAACTTATTGAAGCACCCCCACAACAACAAGTAAAAACATTTTTGGTTAGAAAATTAGCACCATTAGTAGACTTTTACGTTAATGATGCTTTTGCTACAGCACATAGAAGTCAGCCTAGCTTAGTTGGTTTTCCATTAGTTAAACCCTCTGCAGCAGGAAGAATAATGGAGAAAGAAGTATCAGCTTTGTCAAAAATATTTAATAAAGAAGATTCTCCTAAGATTTTTGTTCTCGGAGGAAGTAAAGTGAGTGATACCTTAAAGATTATTGAGCATTTGTCAAAAAACAGGGTTGCAGATAGGATATTAACTGGAGGGCTGGTTGCAGAGGTCTTTGCTGTAGCCAAAGGGATTGACTTAGGAAAGCCTAATATGCAAGTATTAGAAAGTAAGGGGTTGCTCAGTTTGGTTCCTAGAGCAAGAAAAATTTTGCTATCTGGAGCACCAGTAGAGATCCCAGTAGATTTTACAGTTGAAAAACAGAATGGAGAAATAATAGAAGAGCCGGAAAACAAAGTGAGTGGAGTAATAAAAGATATTGGAAGCACAACGGCTGAGATTTATTCCTCGTTTATAAAGGAGGCAAAAGTGATAACCCTAAGAGGGCCTATGGGGATAATTGAAGATGAGAGATTCAGAAAAGGTACGAAAACTTTGTTAAAAGCTGCATTTGAAAGTCAAGGCTTTGTAATCATTGGCGGAGGACATATGATAAGCATGATAGAGAAAGAAATAGAAATTAACCCAAATAAGGTTCACATTTCAACTGGAGGTGGAGCATTACTTTTATTTTTAGCTGGTGACAGATTACCAGCATTAGAAGCTTTGCACATGTCGTGGGTGATAAATAATGGAAAAAGTTAAGGTTGCAGTAAATGGTTATGGAACAATAGGGAAAAGAGTTGCAGATGCAATAAGATTGCAACCAGATATGGAACTAATAGGGGTTGCAAAAACTTCTCCAAATTATGAGGCTATAATTGCTTACAGAAAAGGAATCAATATTTATACTTTAAAGGACAGTATCGAGAAATTTGAGAAGGTAGGAATTAAAGTTGCTGGCACTATAGAGGATATGGTAAAAGAAGCTGATGTAATAGTTGATGCAACGCCAAATGGGGTCGGAGCTACATATAAGCCTTTATACCAAAGTTTTAGTAAGAACGCCATATTCCAAGGAGGAGAAAAGGCGGATGTAGGAGATGTATCTTTCTCAGCATTATGTAACTATGATGAAGCAAAAGGTAAGAAGTACATTAGAGTTGTCTCTTGCAATACTACTGGAATGCTAAGAGTAATTTGCACTCTAAATAAAGTTAGTAAGGTGGAAAAAGTAAGGGCTACAATAGTAAGAAGGGCTGCTGATCCAAAAGAAGTTAAGAGAGGACCTATAAATTCGATAGTCCCAGATCCAGCAACAGTGCCGAGCCATCACGCTAAAGACGTTCTTACTGTAATAAAAGGAATTGATATAATAACTATGGCTGTAATAGCACCAACAACGTTAATGCACCTTCACACAATGGTACTAACGTTTAAGGATAAAGTAACTAAAGACACAATAGTAGATGCTTTACTTAACACTCCAAGAATTGTTTTAGTCAATTCTTCTCGCACGTCAGTGGCATCAACTGCAGAAATAATAGAAGTTTCTAGAGATTTGGGAAGAAATAGATATGATATACCAGAAGTTGTAGTTTTCGAAGACTCAATATATACAAATGGCAATGAGGCATTTTTGATGTATGGAGTACATCAAGAGTCTATAGTTGTGCCAGAAAACATTGATGCGATTAGAGCTTCATTACAACTAATGGAAAAAGAAGAATCAATAAAAATTACAAATGAAACGCTTGGAATAATGAAGGGGTATTTAATTTGACAGAGCCAACATATACTGTAAGCTTTTGGTTAAGAAAAATATTAGTGCCTATCGATGGATCTGAAAATAGTTTAAGAGCATTAGAATTAGCAATAGATTTTGCAATGAGATATGGGTCACAAATAACAATAATTCATGTCTGTGAGGCTTGTAATGAAGACGAAATAAAAAATCTTGTAGAGAAAAGAGTTGATGGAAGGGTTAATTATGAATTAAAAATCCTTAAGTACTCAAATAAAGAAAGTAGTGCTAGTAATGAAATTCTAAAATTCCTTTCAGAAAATGCATATGATGCAGTAATTTTGGGCGCTAGAGGTCTTTCAATTACGAGCGATATAAACATAGGATCTGTAGCTCTATCAGTAGCTGTTAACGCACCGACAACAGTAATAATCGTTAGATAAGCAATGGCAATACTTTGCCATTAGAATACTTTGATAGATCTATTCCTTCAAATGTATACTTTACCTCTAAGAAGTTCTTTCTGAATTCTATAACTTTTTTCTTAACTTCTGCAGGATCTTTCTTATCTATTGCAACTTCTCTCATAAGCCTAGCAATTTCTTCCATTTCTCCTTCCTTCATGCCAAATCTTGTCATCTCCTGCACCCCCAACCTTATACCACTTGGATCTTTAACTGCTTCTGGAGGGTCATATGGCAATAAGTTTTTGTTAGTTATTATATTTGCATCTTCAAAAAGCTTAGCAATCTTTGCTCCTCCGCCTAAATTTCTTACATCAAGAACAACTTGATGACTTTGTGTATAGCCTAAATGCTCTCCAATAACTTTGAACCCTTCGGCTGCTAATGCTTCAGCAAAGGCTTTAGCGTTTTTAGCTATTTGCTTTGCATAATCTTCACCAAAGTATTTCATCTCTAGAGCTGTAACCGCAGTAGCAGGCAACCTATGTAAGTGATGGTTGCTCACAAACCAAGGAAAGATTGTGTCCCAAACTTTCTTAAACACTTCTTCCTCATTAGAGAATATTGCACCGCCTTGTGGCCCTGGAAAAGTTTTATGAGTAGAAGAAGTCATTATATCTGCCCCTTCCTCTAATGGATTGTGCCAAACTTTACCAGTAATTAGACCATAAACGTGAGCTGCATCATAAACTACTTTTGCTCCAACAGCGTGAGCATGGGGAGCTAACTCTTTAACTGGATGAGGGAATAAATACAAACTTCCACCAAGAACTATAAATTTGGGCTTTATTTCCTCTATCATTTTTATTGCCTTATCAACATCTACGTTCATTTTGTCTGCATCATAAGGCAGTTCAATATGCTCAATTCCAAGAGCTCCTAAAGTGCCAAATTTTGTATGACTTACATGAGCCCCTGCTTGAACTGGCGCAATTAGTGCCTTTTCACCTGGGTTGGCTAAAACTCTAAAAACTGCTGCATTAGCAATGGTTCCAGAAATTGGTCTTAAATCACAGAACTTTGAGTTTGTAATTTCATTCATCAACTTCATAGCTAAAGTTTCTATCTCGTCCACATATTTTGTGCCTTGATAATATCTTTTATACGGTTTACCTTCTGCGTATCTAGACATAAAGTCGCTCATATAAACTGCTTCTGCCAAAGGGCTCATTACATTTTCTGATGCAATCAAATTGATTGTTTCTGTTCTTCTCCATTTGTTCTGTTGTCTTGTAATATCAATTATTTGCTCAAGCTCCTTCGGGATTTGAGCCATATGAGTAAAATGACGTCTTATAGTTTTTAAACTTTGAGTCCTCTTCCTAATCTCATGTGAGCTTTTCCAAGTTCCTTATTTGCTAATGCTGCCAATAAGTTCAATTCCCCTGCAAGCACTGTAGCTGCTATAATTTCTGCAAATTTCTTCGCATTACTTCCAGGCGGATTGCCGGAGCCTGCAACCCCCATTATAGAAAGGGCTTCTCTTTGAGTAGGTAACCTTGTTCCTCCACCTACTGTTCCTACTTCAAGGGAAGTCAATGTTACCGAGATATATAGGTTATTACCCCTCACTTCAGTCCATGTATATCCAGAACTGCTTTCCACTACTTGCGCCACGTCTTGACCGGTAGCAATAAAGATTGCAGCAATAATGTTTGCAAAGTGCGCATTAAATTGGAATATTGTGCCAGCCCTAGCTCCTCCAAGCCAATTTTTTCTTAAGTTGACTTCATGAATTAAATTAACATCAGACTTCAGTACCATCTTCGCTACATTCTCTGGTATAATTGCTTCTGCCACAACAGTTTTACCTCTTCCGTGTAAAGAATTGACTTGAGATTGCTTTTTATCACTACACATATTTCCACTTACTGCTACACACTCTGCTTTTCCAAATTCTCTTTCAATAAACTCACACGCTTTCTCAGTAGCTATTGTAGCCATATTCATACCCATTGCGTCACCAGTTTCGTATACAAATCTCAACCATACATTGTTGCCCAAAACAAAAGGTTCAATATTTATTAACTTTCCATGAGAAGTTGTTGATTCGGCAACTTCTTTAATTCGTTGAAAATTATCTTTTACCCATTGAATAAAGTCTGCAACATCTTCAATACTATTCAGCCTAAATACCGGGGCTCTCGTCATTCCATCAAAAATGATTTTTACTTTAGCCCCTCCACTTAGGGTTACAGCCTTTACACCTCTATTTACACTAGCTATTAAAGCTCCTTCAGTAGTAGCTAAAGGTACATAAAAATCTCCTTTAGCATAATCTCCATTTACTTTTAGTGGGCCAACAACGCCTAATGGAATCTGAACGCCACCAATAACATTCTCAGCATTTCTATTTTTTATCTCTTCATAATCTATAATTGTTGAACCAATAGAAGGAAGTTTAGAATTAGTAATTCTCTCTAAGGCCAATCTTCTAGCTACCATTGCAGCATTTCCTTCTAAAAAATTATCTATTTCATGAAGTTCAATTTCGCCTTTAACAGCTTTCTCTACAATCTCATCTATTTTATTTTGCATCATCTATCACTCTAAATTTAATACCATACTGTATTAAACCATTGCTGGAATCAGCGGTAATTCTTCTTAATGCTACTTCTACTTCTGCTCCTTCTTTAATGTTTTCAGCATCAGTTAATGGTGCTAAAATCTTAACACCTTCATCAAGTTCTATTAAGCCAATAGGCATTGGCATAGCTTTTTCATAACCTTCCCTAGCTTGGTATATTACTGTGTAAGTTATTAGTTTGCCATGACCCTTAGAAACTATTTTTTCAATCCTACTTGAACCGCAAGAAGGACATATTGATTGATAAGGATAAAATACATTCCCGCACTCTTGGCATTTGCCCAAAGTTATGGTATATAATTGCTCTTTTAATCTCCAGCTCCTAGAGGGACTTATTCTCATTTAATTCACCTCATTAAGCTAATTATAAAGGTGGAATTTGCTAAATCATCTGTTGAAACTACTATCCCTTTTTCACCTACAGCCTTTTTCCCTTTAAAGTCCCCTCTTAATTGCATTACAACTTCAGAGAGCTGATATATTGCTGTTGCTCCACCTACATATCCTCTTGCCTTTAATCCTCCACTATAATTTACTTGGAAAGAATCCAATTGCTCTAAAGATTTTCCTCTTTCTCCTAATCCTAATTCTTCTAGTTCCAAAGCAGCAATTATGCTATATGAGTCATGCAATTCCACTATGCTTTTGTCATCAATTTTATAATCCAATTCTTTCATCGCCATCCTAATTGAGGGTAAGGTCAAATCATAAGAATAGTCATAAGAGGCTCCTGCTATTTTATCTAATGTAACTGGGGCATCTGAATATTTTCGTGCCAGATCATCCTCTGTGAGCAAAGCAATTGAAGCTCCATCAGCTCTTGGAGCAATATCAAATAACCTTAATGGCTCTGCTATTAACTGAGATTTAACAATTGTATTTAAATCAGCCTTAAATCTTAAATATGCGTTTGGATTCTCTACTGCATATTCATGCATCTTAATAGCCCAATTGGCAAAATACTCATAAGGGACATTATATTGTTTCATATAAAGTTTTGCAAGTATTGCTGCATGGGAATGAAGGGTCAAACCTAAATGGTATTCGTAATCATAAAGTAAATTAGTTGCAGTAAAGTCATTAACTTGTTTAGAGTTAAGATCGGAAAACTTGTCTATTCCTATTACTAAGACAGATTTCGCTAGCCCAGATTTTATAAGGGAATATGCAGTATATATTGCCGCTCCTCCATTATCTCCATTCTCAACCCTAAATGCTTTAACACCCCTAAATCCCAAAGAGCTAGATAATTTAACTGCTGAAAGGTTTGATTTTCCTATACTTTCTATGTATCCGCTAGAAATGATTACGACGTCTGGTTTGACTCTTTCTTTTACTTTCGTTTCTAATTGCTTATAAGCTTCTATTACTAGATCCCTTTCTGAATACTCATAGTATCTATCAACTTTAATTAGAGAAACTTCAGCTACAGACACCATTATTCATACACCTTAAACTTGTTAGTTGCTTTCGCATAATATGCATAGGAAATAACTTTCTTATTGCGAATGTAATAATCAACTGTTGGCGCTAATTTTTGCCTCTCTTCAATTTTGTCAGTAACTAATATGCTAAAGGCGTCACTGCCAGCTCCGCTACCAAATGGGGCTACTAAAATTCTTTGCCCAGGCTTAGCTATATCTAAAACCTTTGCTAGCCCCAATAGGGCAGAGGCGTTATAAGGATTGCCTATATATGGCGATATTAAACCGTCTTTAACTTTCTCCAACGGTATACCTAGTTTTTTCGCTACTTGAATGGGGAACTTCCCATTTGGCTGATGAAATACAAAATAATCAAAATCGGAAATCCTATATCCACCTTCTCTTAAAAGAAGTTGGACTGCAGAAATTATATGAGCAAAATATGCTGGCTCACCAGTAAAAGCTTCTCCATGCAAAGGATATGGCATTCCATCTCTTCTCCAAAAATCTGGAGTATCAGTTGCATATGACGTGGAATATTCTATTATTGCTGATGATTCATCTGCAGGACCAACGACATACGCTACGGCTGCGGCTGCTGATGATAATTCAAGTACATCACCAGGATTTGATTGAGCTACATCACTGCCAACTACTAGGCCATATTTTATTTTATTTGATTCCACCATGCTTGCAAGTAGCCTCAATCCTGCAGAGGCTGCTCTGCATGCAAATTCTAAGTCTGCAGCCAAACTTTCATTTGAAATTCCCAAAGAGTCAATGAGTATTGTTGACGTGGATTTTACCGCATAAACCTTAGATTCAGAACCAAATAACACAGCTTTTATTTCAGAAGGGTCTATCCTCGCTCTACTTAATGCATTTCTTGAGGCTTCCCATGCCATTGTTGTAGAATCTTCGTCAAATGAAGGGACAGATTTTTCAGTCAAACCTAAGCCTTTAACAACACCTTCGTCATATCCCCACAACTTTGCGATTTCCATAACATTAATTCTATAACGAGGAACGTATGCCCCCCAACCTACTATTCCAGATTTCATCGGAGTTATGTAGGAATTTTTCAAATAAAAAGAGTTTCTACATTTGTCTATGTACTCATAGACATTTGTCGAAAAAAACCGACTTTATCTTGTTAATAGAAAACTACTACTCGGAGCTTCTATCTGCAAAGAACATCTGATACCTCTTCGGCTTTAACTGAGACACTATATATTCAAATGCTGCTTGAGGATTGCTTTGTTCACCGCAAGTATAAACGTCGAGAGTGGCATAATTATACTCTGTCCATGTATGGAGTGCTATATGGCTTTCTTCGACAAGTGCTATTACTGATACACCACCTTTTTTACCTCCAAAACTCCAAGCTTTGCTCTCCACAAGCTTCATATTTGCTATTTTTACTGCCTCTAGCACAATTTTGTGCAAAAAATCTTTATCATTTAAAATCTTCGGATCTATATCATACAGATTTCCAAAAACATGTTTTCCTATTATTCTATCTGTATTTATTTGAGAAACAAGTTGAGAACTCATCTCTTTTCCTAGGGCCCTCCGATATACGTTTTTATAATATGTGCTTAATAAAGTAAACTATTATACTATGCCTTGTGATTAAACTCAAATACTACAGTAAAGAATTACCACAGCAATGAAAGGACTCCTAATCCTTGGAGCAGTTTTTGCAATATTAATACTAATGGGAGTATTATTTTACTATGAAGACACGCATATAGTTATTCAAGCTTACGTACAAAGTATAACATTAATTAATGAACCACGTGAAGGTTTTATAGTAAAAATAAATCTTGAAGTTAAAAATAACGGATTCCTTCCTATGGGTCTCACAATAACAAGTGTTTTAGGCGTTTCTAACGGAACCTCTTTTAGCTCACTATTAAAACAACCTCCTAAAACATATGTTAATACAACAACAGTAAATCTAAGTCCTCTTTCAAAGAAAACAATAACAATATCCTATAACTTGTCGCCAGATTTTGTTATTAGGTATTTTTACATTGAAGCTTCTGGGTATTATAACTTTAAGTATAGTAATAGTTCTAATGCACAGTTAATAGAGGAGATTAATTCCTTAGCCCAACGTGTTGTATATTTGCAAATTATGCCACAACCATACCTTATAAGCAAAAACTTAACGTTAGTTAGCAATCCTAAACCTCCATACTTATATGTAGTTCAACCTTATAATATAACACTCTTTAGTAATGGTTCTTATAAAGCATCTTTTTACACAATATTCTATCCATATAACTTTAAGATTAATAGTGGAAGTTATGAAGTAAAAGTATTTGTAAATAACGTTTCAGTGTACAATATGTCAATACAAATACCTTATCAATATAGTGAACTGCTTGTACCTATTGGGGAAACACCAATACTTTCTCAGAACTCTAGCTATAATGAGACAGTTTATATACTATTTAGTGGAACTTCTGCAAGCTATTATGTCGAATTTGAATTGATATTAGGTAAAATTTAGCCAATGACTGTATAGCATAAAAATTCATCATATTTTTAGTTACTCTTAGAGGCTGATAAACGAATTAAACTTTATAAGACTGGAAATCTTAATTTTTAATGCCGCCGTAGCTCAGCCTGGTTAGAGCGCCGGACTCATACGGTTTCCGGGGGACATCCGGTTGTCCGGGGTTCAAATCCCCGCGGCGGCACTTTTTATAAAATAGTTATTCTCCCGTTTTCGTTAGCCAAATAAACATCATAGTCTTTCCCACAGAAAACACCAGTTTCTACTACTGAAGGTATGGATTTCACTTCCTTATCGAAGCTACATAATGAGTCTCTTCTTACCATAACATCAATAATTATATTTCCATTATCAGATATTATAGGACCCATTTTTCCATTACTCTCTCTAATTTTGACCTCATAACCCCTTTCTTTAAGCAAAGAAACTACATATGAAACTCCAACAGGTACGACCTCAACTGGAACTGGATAAATATTGATATCTTTCATTTTTTGCTCTTCTCCAATGAAAATTTTTGAAGACGAAAAATAATACAGCATTTTTTCTCTAAGTAATGCAGCCCCTCCACCCTTAATCATTATTTTATCTGGAGTAACATAATCAAAACTATCAACATATATAGCAGGCTTTACACCAGAATATAAACTAACAACAGTGCCTCCTTTTCTACTAATTTCTAATTCAGTATCAATAGAACTAGCAACAAACAATTTCCCTTTTATTAAATTCTCACTATACATAACTTCTATTAATTTTTTAACAGTTCTACCTGTACCTAAACCAATAACTTGGGGCTCTTTAAGTTTATCTAGCACATACCTTGCTACAACTTCCTTTGGATCCATGAAGAGAAGTTAACGGATAAAAAATTAAAAATTATTATGAATAACACAACTAATAACTCTGCGTTTTTTGCTACAAAACCTATTTAAGCATAAATGTTAAGATATATATTGCGCGGGGGTGCCCGAGCTGGTCAAAGGGGGCGGACTCAAGACCGCCCTAGGGGGATATCCGCTGGCGTAGGCCTGCGTGGGTTCGAAGCCCACCCCCCGCATAAAAACTTACATTTTCTTGAGAACGAGAGAAGTTAGAGTTGAAGCTACACCTTTTACTGACCTTATATTCTCTATAATTTGATTTAGCTCATTAGTGTCTTTAGCCTCAACCCTAACAAGAATGTCATAATCTCCAGAAATTTCCATTACTTCTTTAACTCCCGGAATAACTGCAATCCTTCTTGTAACTGCTGTAGTATATACATTCGAATCGCATTTAACGGATATTAATGCTTGAATGTTTTCTGGCGGTTTTGGTTTTAGTACTCTCCCAGTTACCGACTCTGCTATCTCTAACAAATCAACATCTCTGTAAAATCTGACAGAAGGATTAGCCTTAATTTTAGCTAAAATCTGATCTAATTCTGTATCAGTTAGTTTTACCCCTAGTTTCTCAAATCTATCTTTTAATGCATGTTTACCAGTATATTTATCTATTACATAATCCCTGCTTCTGCCAAAGGTCTCTGGGGGCATAAACTCATAAGTAGACGGATCATTTAAAACTCCTGCAACATGTATTCCTGCTTTATGGATAAATGCATAATCCCCAGTAATTGGGTAATTGGGTGGCATTGGAATTCCAGAATACTTCTCTACAAGGCTAGCCAAATGTGGGAGTTTATTAAGCTTAACTACTTCAATTCCAAAGTGATATTTTATTGCAGCTGCAACTACTTGTAAAGGAGTAATTCCCACCCTTTCTCCTAACCCATTTACTGTTGTATGGACTATAGTAGCCCCTCCCTCTATTGCAGCTAAAGAGTTTGCTACAGCCAATCCTAAATCATTGTGGGCATGAATATCAAACTCTAATCCAGGGACTTCTCTTGTTAATGTACTAAATAGTTCTTTAGTCTTCGTCGGATATAAAATGCCAACCGTATCAGCTATGCTTACTCTATCAGCTCCTGCATCTCTGGCAATCTTACACACTTGAATGAGATAACTTAAATCTGCTCTACTCCCATCTTCAGCAGTGAACCTTACTTTTACTCCGTGACTTTTGGCATAACTTATATGTTCAGCTATAATATTTAGAGCCTCTTCCCTAGTTACATGGTGTTTAGCTTTCAAATGTATATCGCTGACACCATAAAATATTGCTATTCTATCAACCTCCAACTCTGCCGCTATCTCAATGTCTCTTTTTACAGCCCTACTATGAGCGACAATTTCGGAGTTTATTTCTCCTTCTCTTTTTAGTCTCATAATTCTCTTTATACCTTCGTAAATATCAGAGGATACTGCAGGATGTCCTGCTTCTATCATCTGAACTCCTACATCTGATAACGCTTTCGCTATTTCTACTCTCTGATCTATTGTGAAAACTACACCGGGAGTTTGCTCGCCTTCTCTCAATGTCGAATCTAATATTCCTACTTTCATACCATTACTTCTTCATTTAGTAATTCCCTTATAAATAGAGCGATAAAGAGAGGTTCGAAGAAAAAACTACTTTAGAGAGTTTATTATCAATTGGATAACATTTTCTGCCCCTATTTTAGGCGAATATTTTTGTAAAATCTTGCTTAATAAATCAAAAAATTCCTTGTTCTGCTTAATAAGGGTCAAATAATTAGCATATACAAATATAATAGACGAGGAGATATTATGACTTTTCTCAAAATCCTCCTCAATTTCATCCAATATTTTCTCTATTAGTGAAGTATCAACTTTCCCTCTATATTGCCTAAGCAGCCTAAATTCCTCTTCATTTAGTATTGACATGTTTATCACGCAGGCTCAATTATGCTACCTATTTCATTACCTTTAATAATATCTAAAACCTTATCAAGCCTTTTATAATTCATAACAACTACTTTTATTCTAGATCTCTCAATAATTTTTATTGCTAAAGGATCCAACAATTCATAAGTTCCAGCTTTTACTGATTGACTAGATTCCAGGACTTTTCTTAAAGTTACAGTATCTAATCTAGGAATCAATTTTGCATCAGTGTAATATCTAGGATCTTTATCATAAACTCCATCTACGTTAGTAGCTAAAATTAAGTAGTCAGCACCTATAGCTTCGCTGACTAAAGCTGCTACTGTAGCCGTCGACTGTCCAGGCTGAAAGCCCCCCGTGATTATTACTTTTCCGCTTTCCCATCTTTCTATGAATTCTTCAATGTTTTCTGGCACTTTCATGTAACTCACATCACTTAAGATGAAAGCTAATAAATATGCATTTAGCCTAGAAGCCCATATCCCTAATAAATCTAAATGAGCTTCATTTACTCCTAGTTCTCTGGCAATTTTTATATACTTTCTTGCTGTAGCTCCACCACCAGTAACTATAGCTAGTCTGTTATTCTCACTAATAATCTGTTTTACAGTTTTCTTAAGTTTAATTAAACTTTCTATATTTTCTTCATCAAAAAACTTTCCACTTATCTTAAGAACTAACTTCATCTTTGAAAAATATTTTTAACTTTATTAAAAAGTTAGACTGGGTAGTCATCTGGTAATTTATGTCTGAAATATTTTCCAGTCTCTGGGTCTTTGAATAACCCTATTTTCACGCCTTTTCTGCCTTTTGGCGCTAATACCCATACCTTTTCTGGAGTAAGCTCCATCTCTTTACCACTTGGAGTTTTTACCTTTACTGGTTTTTTATCAGCCATCTTTTATCATTATATTACTATATTAGCCAATTTTATAAAGGTTTTGTCAAGTCATGTAATGTATAATACCATGAGTAAGGTAAGTTTAAGTTAAAGGTTTCCTTTAATATTCATATTGCATCACTCGTCCCACCATCTATTGGTATTACGGATCCAGTAATATAGCTAGAATAGTCAGACAATAGGTATATTATTAGAGATCCTAATTCTCTCTTAATATCTCCGGTTCTCCTTAATGGAGACCTCCCAATTACCTCTCTTTGCCATAATTCTTCAAAGTTTTCGTTTAACTTTTCTGCTAACTTTCTCAAAGTTCTTTTAGCACCTTCAGTTTCAAAGCTCCCCATTAATATTGTATTTACTGTTATATTGAAAATCCCTAACTCTTTAGATAAGATTTTAGTTAATTGAATTAATGGCGACCTCGAGACATCAGCTAAAACAAAGATTCTTTGCGGCTGTTTAACTGTCCATGAAGATAGATAAATTATTCTTCCCCATTTCTGCTGTTTCATATACGGCAATACTAATTTTGTCAGTTTTATCGCACTTAGCAAGTAAAGTCTTACTGAATACTCCCAGTCCTCTAAAGAAGTTTCGTCGAAATAAGAAGGTTCATTAGGGGGGTTACCAGTGTTAAATATAAGGGCGTCTATTCCTCCTAGTTTATCAAGGGCGAAACTTACTAAAGAATTTAGCGAGTTATAATTTGTTAAATCTGAAGTTATGCCATAAACTTGAGGGTTATATTTTCTTAATTCTTTCACTACGGAATCAACTTTCTCTTGAGTCCTAGAAGTTATAACAATTTTGCATCCTTCTTTTGCCAAACTCTCTGCTATGCCCTTACCAATCCCTTCTGTTGAGGCAGTAATTAAAACTCTTTTTCCATTTATATCTACGTACATCGTAAATTATGTTGAATCACTTTTAATATATGTATCTGCCAGTAATTCTCCTCTTCCATATGTAGAGATTACATCAATTGAAATTACTGTAAGACCTTCTAGTTTGGCTAATAATTCTTTAGAATCTTTTGCCTCTACGAATATATCATATAAGTTACCATATATCCTTATTCCGTCTTTTACTTCTTGTTCTGAATAAATTGTAACCCTATATAATCTTTTTGTGGGTCTAATGGTATAAATTGTGGATAACTCCTTTCCACTAACCTTAGAGGTAACAAGGATATGGAAATCTTTCGCATGAAACTCTTTTTCGGAGATATTTTCTATAATAAGAGGATAATCATCTATGATTCGGAATTCTGTAAATTCTGAGTATGGGGCTGTTATTTTAGTATTTAATATATTTTCTAGTGATTCTCCGGTTTTTGAAGCCCAAGCAGATATTGGGATTCCTCGTGCTAACCTATTATAAAAGGCTAGATATTTATAGTTTCTAACGAACTCAATTACAGTATCATTTTCAATATCATAAACAATCTCCACTTGAGGATTATCAAAATCCGGGGTAAAGCCTCTCTTTAAGAGATTCTTCCCAACTTCTCTTTTTATTTCATTTTTTATACTCTCATAGTAAAAAAGCTGATTTTCTATGACAAAATTCTCTTCTTTTTTCTTAAGCTCTTCACTTAACTTAACTCCCAGCACAAACGTTTTGCCTTTTTCAAGTTTCTCTAGCGCTTTTTTCTCAAATTTTTCTTTATATTCATTTATTTTATTATCACAAATATAACAAGGCCTATACTGAAAATTATCACTAAAATAGTTCTGATATAATGAAATAGCAAGCGGACCGATATTGTAAAATATTTCTTTTAGTTTAGAAATATCTTCTATTTCATGTTCTTTTATTAATCTATCTATTTCCATTAATAAAAGCAGTTTTATTGCCTTTCCTCTTTCTTCATTTGTATGGCCTAAACTTAATCTAGCAAAACATCTACCTAAACAATTATCGCATAAAGGATATTTGCTTAGGAGCTCGAAAGCCTTATTTAAGATTTGCGTTTTCAAAGAATTTTGCAAGACCCTTCTTCCTCTTCATCATTTTTATGAGATTATTTGTAAGTTGATATTGCTTTAATAATTCTCTTACTTCCTCTGGCGTTGTGCCAGAGCCTTTTGCAATCCTTCTAATTCTTGACTTATCAATTATTGAGGGATTATCTAACTCTTTATATGTCATTGAGTTCATAATTGCAAGGAATTTATTTATTTTCTCTTCTCCTAGCTTCATTTGCTCTTCAGAAATTTGGAAGAAAGTGCCGAAACCTGGAATTAACTGCAATATTTTATTTAATGGGCCCATTTTCTTAATCCCACTTAACTGTTTATAAATATCTCTTAGCGTTAGCTTTGCCTTCCCACTCAATACATCTTCCATTTTCTTTTGAAATTCTTCATACTCCTCTACTCCCTTAATTTTCTCAACGATTGCATCAATGTCTCCCATTCCTAATATTCTAGATACGAATCTCCTAGGATTGAAAACCTCTAATTCGTCCAATTTTTCTCCAGTTCCAATAAACTTTATTGTAGCTCCAGTGGCTGCAACAGCCGATAATGCTCCTCCGCCTTTTGCAGTGCCGTCCATTTTAGTAATTATAATGGAGCCTATAGGACTTGCTTGATGAAATCTATATGCCAAATCATAAGCTTTTTGTCCAATAGATGCATCTATTACTAGAATTACTTCATCTGGCTTAATTTCATTGTACATATTTTTCATTTCCTCAAGTAGTTTTACTTCTTCTCCATATCCATGTCTTCCTGCAGTATCTATTATCACTATATCATACTTTTCACTTAGAAATTTCTCTACACCCCTTTTAGCTATACCTACTGCGTCTTTATTTCCAGGTTCGCCATAAACTGGAACTTTAATTTGTTCTCCAATTTGAACTAATTGCTCATAGGCTGCAGGTCTATATACATCAGCTGCAACTATACCTACCTTGTAACCTTTTTTCTTATAAAATAATGCTAGCTTTCCACATGTCGTGGTCTTTCCACTGCCTTGTACACCAACTAGCATTATTACATAAGGCAATCTCTTTGGTAAAACATCTGGGTTTTTATCTCCTCCAAATAACTTTGATAATTCGTCATAGACAATTGAAATAAACCACTCTCTTCTTTCTATTGCTGTGGGAGGCTTCTCATTCTCAAGCCTTTTCTTTATTTTCTGAGTCAGATCATTAACAAGCTTAACATTTACGTCAGATTTTATTAATGAAATTTGCAACTCTTTAATGAACTCATTTACAGCCTTATCATAATCAGATGCTCCAAAAAATTTTCTTACCGCTTCCTTTAAATTGTCAAGCAACTCACTTTACCCTTACAATCTTTTTCCTCCCCATAACTTCCCAATATTCAACTTCTGCCCCGGGTCTAATTTTGTCAGCAAGTTCTGCTTCTGTAGGCTTTTCTATGTCAAATGTTTCATAAGTCTCCATGTCCATTATAGTTATACTGTCACCTTTATCAGCCAAGATTTGACCCACGTGCTTTTCTATTATTGGTACTTCAACTTGCTGATCTACTGGGGCCATCAATGTCCTTTTTTGATTAGTAAAAAGACCTATCGCGACTATATTAGCTTTTGCACTCCCATGTTTTCCAGTTTTTGCTTTGCTAATTTCTACAACTCTGCAAGGTTCACCATCTATAACTACATAACTACCTACTTTTAAGTCGCCCACAGTTGTGTATTGAACGCCCATTTATCTTTCCCAAAATATCCTAATTAAGGCAAAACTTTAAACTCTTTGCTCCGAGCTTTGGCCCTTCATCATGAATCAGATAGTCTGAAATCTTCACAGCTAATCTTATTTTCCTTTAAAGTATTAAAAAGACTTATGCCATGGAAATTAAAGTGCAGAAATTGCGGAACAGAATGGACACTTAATATAAGCTTTGACATAAGTAAACAAGTGGCAATATATCAATATTGCAAGGTTTGTAAGAGAAACACTTTTAACGATATTTTAGGTTATTATGAATGATGAAGAGGCCCAAAGATTTGAACGATGAAATAACCTGTCTCGGCGGATTCATTCTATATAGTCCTTTGACTTAATTTTTTCTGGTATATATTGAAAAGCTAAAAACTTTAACCCTTTGCTAGCCATTGCTTCTATCTCTAGTTTTGACTTCTTATCTAGAAATATATCTATTTCATGAGACCAAGCTTTTGTCTTAAACCATTCATAGTTCTTTATTTCCATTGCTCTTTTTATGTCATATTCTTTAGCTTTTATAATGTAATTTCTTCTCTCTTGTTCTGATAAGTATGGCTTTTTATTTTTATCACCAAATATGTCAGTCATAGAAACCCCAAGGAATTTGGCATTTGGAGTAGCTAATCTCTCACTTTCATAAGATAGTGTTATAGAACCAATCTTAAATACACTGTAAATGTACCATCCATAAGGATCCGCATCAGTTAAAATATAAACTGGCAATTTTAACTCTTCATTCAGCCTTCTGACAAATCTTCTTGTAGCTCTGTCTGGCTGACCTGAGCTTGTTATAAGAATTGCTTTATACTGTTTCCAGAAGCCCACTCTATGTAATTGTTGGAACACTGCATCTTTTTCTACGACTAATACAAATTCGGCATTTACATCAATAAAATCAATTAAATCTGGGGTTGGTTCAATTGCATATGCCCCATGACCCATTTTGCTTAGATCTATAATATCGTTTCCGCTCCTAATTCTCATATCCCCTACAACTTTTCCTTTTTCTTTGCTTAGGATCAGCATATCTTCTCTGAGCAATGAGGTAAAAACTTCTATATCCTCAATTACACTATCAGACTCTTTCTGTTCATCCCATGTATTTTCTTCATAAGTTTTTCCAGCTGGACTTTTCAGTATTATTGAGTGTTTACCTCTATAATATAAATCACGTATAGTTGGGTACTCATCATTAATTAATGCATCATAAATAATGCTAGCCATCAAAATAGTTTGCATAAATCTTTTCGACTCATTAAGGTCAAAGAAATTCCTCCTTAATTTCTCATCTCCTAGTAATAGTAGTTTCTTTTTTTCATCGTAGATTGTATTAGATAAAGTTCTCTTTGGTATCTCCATAACTAATTCTTTAGAACTATCAAGTTGCTCAATTACTTTAAGAAATGCTTGCCTTAAGATTTCAGCAGCCTTTTTCCTAGCCTCTTTATCAACTTTAGAAGTTAAATCAATACTCATAGTTCTTCTACCTTATAACTTCGTATTTCCTCTTCTAATTTTTTATCGTTAACTTCCAACCTGTTTAACGCTATTTTTAATAACTTTTCTTTAAGTTCCGCTTCTGCTTCAGAAGCTTTTTTCTTGTCTCCAGATGCTAAAAATAAGGCAAAGCCTTTACTTACTTCTGGAATATATTTAAGGTATGTAATTATCCTTTTCTTCGCTTCTTCCTCTTTCTTCTTTTCTATCATGTATTTCTTTAATTTTCTACCAACCTCCATTAAAGCTAATTTTATCTCTTTTTCTATCTCTTCTACGTCGGCTATACTTTCTTTTCCGGCGCTTTTGTAAGGCACTTTAGTACTGCATAAATGTACCATAACTACTAATGGAGGTTGCTCTTCTTCTATTCCATATCTTTTCCAATCTATTTCCTCTGTTACAACTTTCCATATTACATCCGATTTTTCATCATAAATTAAAGGAATCTTATTTGCATATCTTAATACAATAGGCTCTGAGGAAGGTTGTATTGCGCCGCCATATGCAATCCCAGCTTCTACTATAAATGGGTGCCCTTGATAAGCCTTAGGCTTTCTAGTTACAGCAGCCACAAATTCGGGGTTAAATATAGATTTCAAACCAAGTTTGATTAAGTCCTCACCTATGACTGATAATGCATCTGCTGATGGCGGTCTAAAGTCTTCAAATTTCTTCATAGTTTCTACTAATCTAGAGATTTCTTCGTCAGTTAATTCTGTAATTTTCCTATCACTGGGAATTTTAGCCAGTTCTAAGATTTTATCTGCAGTAACATCACCAATGCTTTGAAACTCATTTATGAGAAAGTCTCTTATTAGGAGAGGTTTACCTATTTTTGATATCATGTTTTTCACAAACTCAATATCAACGCCGTATGGATGAGGTTTTACTTCTTTTGGTGGTTCTGGTATTTTATCGGTAAGCCTTTTATAGTATAATACATTGTTCTCTGGATCAATAAAGAGGAACTCCGCATAGGGAGTTATAATGTAAGTTTTCTTTAGATACTCATAAATTCTTTGTTTCGCTCTAGACCAATCAGCATACAAATAGATAGTTACAGACGTTCCATGAATACCCTTCTCATTAACTACTGAAGTCCTTTGTAGTATAATTGGTTCGTTTTTGGCCACATCTATTTTCAGTTTGAATATGTATGTCCTTTTTGAATTAATAGGAGAAGTAGTAATTTCGACTGGTCTCTCTTGATACATTTGGCTATAAAGTATTGCTGCTTTAACACCAAGACCATACATTCCTCTTGATTGCCTTAAAACGTATTTAGAGCTATAAAGTACCTTACCAAAAGCATATGGTACAACATGCGGAGGAATACCAATTCCGTTATCTTCGACGGTAACTTTGTATATTTGTTTTTGAGGATCTACCAACTGGATTAAAATTTTTATTGAAGGGAGTATGTTATGTACATCAGTAGCATCTAAAGAGTTTTCCACTAGCTCTCTAACAGTCTGGTATAAAGCCCTTGCAGGATTACTAAATCCAGCAAGTTCAGGATTCCTCTTAAAGAATTCTGCAGGGGAAATACTTGTAAATTTCTCAGTTGCCATAAAACTCACAGTAAAAATATTTTATTCCTTTAACTTAATAAGGATGCTGTCAAAATGGGTAAGATAACTGAGGCATCTCCATAAATAACAACGTTTTCGCTATTTGGTTTTACCTTATTCCATGATATCGCTTCTCTTGGCTTGGCTCCACTTAAACTCCCATCATATTCTTGAGCAGTTGTTATATAAATTGCATAATCTAGACCATCTTTAAATTGGTTCCACCATATTGTATGATGTTTACTTATACCACCACCTATTATTAAAGCTCCAGATTTTTTAGAAGAAAAAACTAAATCTTTCACCAATTTCATATCTTCAAAGAGATTTATTTTCAATTGCGTAAATTGAGAGTAAATGAAGAGGTTAGTCCCAAAAGAGCCATCAACTATGCCAGGGACTATTATCGGAACTTTTTTCTCATATGCTGCCTTTAAAATTGAATTACTATCAGTTATTCTTTTGCCAAATTCCCAGAGCAATTCATAAACCGGCCACTCCTTCTTTATGCTTGCTATTTCGCTAATGTATTTTCTAACTACATCTTCTATTACTTTGCCATAACTTTCAAAGGGAACCAAAATATTACCTAACCTATGTATTTCTAAATCTCTTAGCATGCTGTCATCATATTCGAATAAACCTTTGTAATATTTCCCACCAAAACTCCTTGCTAAATCATGGTCAATTGTGCCACCAGTAGTAATAACTATATTAAAATAACCCCTCCTTATTAAATCGGCGAAAAGCCCCCTTAATCCTGTTGCAACTAAATTAGCGGTAAATGATAAAAATCTTAGATCAGCTTCCTTTATCATATCTTTTAATATTCTAACCCCTCTTGCGATAGATTCTGCTGTAAAACCATGAATTTTTTCATAAATTTTATAGAAATCTACATAAGGTTTTAAATCATCTAACGTTATATCCTTTACCTCTTCTGTTAATAGCTCTTCCCTTCTCATCCTTTAGTCACACCTATAGGCCTTAATCTCATCACTAGTTTTGCTATTTTGACTTCGTGAGCCACATGGGCTACTCTATCAACATCTTTATAAGCTCCAGGTGCTTCTTCAGAAACAACTCTTCTAGTTGAAGCTCTAATTACTATTCCCTTCTGCTCTAAGTTTTGAATTACAGAATTTACTGGATAATTACGTACTGCAGCCTCTCTAGACATCCATCTACCAGCTCCGTGTGGTGCAGTATACCAAGTTCTTCTACCTTCTGGTATTCCTACCATTACATAACTGGCAGTGCCCATACTTCCTGGTATTAAAACTACTTGGCCTATGCTTCTATGATCTGGTGGAATCTCTGGGCTTCCTGGTGGGAAAGCTCTGGTGGCTCCTTTTCTATGTACCAATACTTTCTTTCTTTTTCCTTCTATATCGTATTCCTCAATTTTTGCTATATTATGAGCAACGTCATAGACTATATTTAAATCAAGTTTTTCGGGGTCAGTATTAAACACTTTACCAAAACTCTCCCTAACCCAATGTGTAATCATTTGTCTATTTGTCCAAGCAAAGTTCGCTGCTGCAACCATAGCATGGAAGTAATCTTGAGCTTCCTTGGTATAGAATGGGATTGCAGCTAGCTCTCTATCCGGAACTACTATATTGTACTTTTTCATAGCCCTCTCCATGATTTGCAAATAATCGCTAGCTACTTGATGACCTAATCCTCTAGATCCTGTATGAACCATAACAGTTATTTGTCCTTCATGAGTAATTCCCAAAGCTTTTGCCACTTCTGGGTCATAAATCTTGTCAACAACTTGAATTTCTAAGAAGTGATTTCCAGCACCTAAGGTACCTAACTGAGAATGACCTCTTTGTTTAGCAATAGGACTCACTTTTGATGGATCAGCTAAATCCCAGCTTCCATGCTGTTCAATATGCTCCATATCTCTATCCCAGCCGTATCCATTCTCTACTGCCCATTTTACTCCCTCAGCTAGTACGTTGTCTAATTGCTGGAAGCTAAGCCTCACTTTCCCTTCGCTTCCTACACCACTGGGAACGTTTCTGTAGATTTCTTCAACTAAATCCTTCAATTTGTCTTTAATGTCATTATAATCAAGGTTTGTTCTTAGAAGCCTTACACCACAATTAATGTCATAACCAATCCCTCCGGGGCTTACAACACCTCCCTCTTCAATTGAAGTAGCGGCAATCCCTCCTATTGGGAAACCATAACCTTGATGGCCATCTGGCAATACATAAACGGACTCTTGAACCCCTGGCAAACATGCAACATTCATTGCTTGTCTTAACGTGAGATCTTGTTTCATTTTTTCTATTAAAACATCATCAGCAAAGACAGTAACAGGTACTTTCATACACTCTTGCCTATCTATACGCCACTCGTAAGTGTTTACCCTCTTAAGGTTAATTTGCATCATCCCAAAAGGAAATATATACTAAAATGGTAATAAATTTGTTTAAAGGATGAGAATA
>ERZ1684502.32-NODE-32-length-45270-cov-419.419352_pt1 | contig 45270 bp, 51 predicted proteins | sample MGYA00580192_ERZ1684502 | MGnify/ENA primary metagenome ERZ1684502 (study PRJEB41476, sample SAMN13258264) | hydrothermal vent metagenome | biome: caldera [ENVO_00000096]; feature: acid hot spring [ENVO_00002120]; material: acidic water [ENVO_01000358] | place...
CTGACAGAAGTTATTCTTTCCATTGTCCCACGCGCCTTTGGGAATTGCAGATAAAGTAAAGTTTGACACGACAGTATGTAGGATCCCCATATTGGGAACCCAGCTTCGGAGACAGTGTACCGAGGTGGGGGAGAAGTCAAGCTCGGCACAAGACGGACTGTGTGTGTGTTTTATCTCTAAAATACACGTGTAAAACCACAAAGTTTTTAAACTTTTTAATGCATTCTTACAGTGGGGGTTAGAATGTTAAACGTAAGTCAAATAGCAAGAGAACTAGGTGGGGCTCATGTCTGCTTTAGAGAACCAGACGGTGAGGTGTGGTGCTTAGTCAGAGTGCCGAAGCAGAACACAGACTTCCGAGGATTTGTCAAAATCGAGGGAAAAGACTTCGCAATGGTAGTAGTAGAGCTGGAGGACGAAGTGCAAGCGTCGTTTTTCTTCAGTGCGTGATTGGTATGGGGCTATCTCCACCACCATATATCAGTTTGCTGAAGGACGCTCTATCAAAGATTAAAGACGGGCACTACATCAAGGTGTTTGAGCCCTCTGTGTTTATCCAAGAGGTGTACTTTTACCTTAACGAGGAGTGCGGCCTTAACGTTAAAATAGAGAACATCAAAAGGACTGGGTATGAGATAATACAGTTAATTTCAGACTACACTAAGAATATCACGTTGTTCCACAACAAAACTAACGGGGTTCTGCTAATCGTCAGAGATGACAGCAAGATAATTCCCCTCTTGCTTGATAATGCAGATCACAGCATTGTTCAGGTAATTGCAGATAAACATGGACTGAAGAGGACATACTCCCCGTATGGAGGCGACTTCGCAGTTGAGCTCTACTTCCCCGGAAGAGAAGCAGTACAGCAACTCAGAGGGATACCATGGGAGAAAGACAAAGCCCAGACCGAGATAAGGAACAGAATATATTCGATTGAATACCTTAAGAGAGTTAGGGGAGAATACGGCTGGTTCTTTATCGCAAGAGATCAATACGCTAAACTAGCAGAGAGCGTGATAAGAGACAACTTCAGGCTGGTAGAGTATCCTAGGGAACACACTTTTTCGGCGTTTTGATTAAACAATGTTTAGCTGTACAGCCAAAAACTGTTTGTTTTTTAGCTTTACGACGTGAATACTAAACTCTTTTTATCGACACTCGTTAAAGACTCTTTAGTCCTCTCACGACAGGGACTGCAGACTCTTTAGTTTTGTCTAATCCCCCTTTTGAAAATTCTCGCAAAGCCTCGATGAAGAGAAATTGAGGGAAAGCTAGGCACACGACAGAGACTGCAGAAAAGCTTATTGGGGCACGCCCTACAGAGCAACAACACGGATGTACTTCCTGCTTTATTTTTAGGAAAATTTAAATACAAAGAGTGCAACTATGTCTTGGGGAGCGGGGAAAGTTACTGTTATGTTAATCCTCTATGGAATTGAAAGACATAATCAAACTCCGCCCCGCTCCCCTTCACTCCTCTTCATTCATCTCGTCATTATACTTCTTCTTATTGTAGTATCCGCTTTTGCTCGAGCGGTACTGCTTCTTTACATAGTAGTTTGGCTTTGTCACAGTCGTGCTGTTGCTTACTTCTGTGATCTTAGACTTGTCGCTAGTGTTCAGCTTTACCTCACCCTTGAATGTCGAAGTCCAAGCGTTTTCTATCTTGACTGTAGTGCCTGGCTTAACGATCTGCTTCCCCCAGATTGTCAGCTTAATCCTTCCGCTGTCATCCTCAACGACAGCTTCTCTTATCGTCGCCTCCCCGTTTTTCGTCTTCACTGTCTTGGGCTGTGAAATGCTAATAACTTTAACGACAACGCTCACGTTGTGCATATCGTCTTTTAAGTCTTTTACTTTCACTACAGCTCCCCCCACTGCATCTTTTCTAATATCTTTACCATCTTCCTCTTTATCCTGTTTCTCTCCTTTTTATCGGCAATAGTTAAATAGTCCTCCAACACGTTTAGGACTTGGATCCAGCTATTGTCACTGCCGAACATCTTGGCGGAGTTGCTCCTCTTTATCAACATCGCTAGGACTTCTCTGTCTTCAATCCTCCCTATGTTGTGCTGTACTGCCTTGCCGTCAACCTTGTGGAGTACTCTCAAGTACCTTGAGCTCCCCTTCCTGACAATATACACGCCGTATATCTTCTGCCCATCAACGGGGCATACCCTGCTTTCTAACATTTTGGCTACTTCCTCTTTTGTTACATCCTTTTCGCTCATCACGTGTTTATCTTCTCGTCGTAAGTATAAAAGCTTAACTATTTTATACTGAGTGTTTTAGAACTAAAACAAGCGTGGGTACCCAATATTGGGGATCCACAGTCTAAGCAAAGGGCTGGTTCAACATCCGATCACTCGAAATTGACATCCAGCGTCTGGTAGTTCTCGACCTGCAGAGTGACGGAGCAAGCGTTGATTGTTGAGTTGTAAACTGAGTGAAAGCCATTAACGACGAAGGGAGAGGAAGAGGCAATCGTGACTGTCTGTGTCGTGACTTCGACTGTCATGCTGTTGCTGACCACCATCTGCTGGGAGTCAAAGTAAATTGTCACTGGCTTTTCCTTGTTAAGCACGAGAGTTATCATTGCGTACTGCTGGAAGATTGACTCTTGCGAAAAGGATGGAGGAGAGACGACGAAGATGTACATGATGAAGGCAAAGACAATGAAGAACGAAATCACTACCTCTTTCACAGTTTTCAATTTTTCCCCAGCTGGTATATAAAAGCTTTTACTTTTGCGTCGAAAAAGATGAAAAAAGATCTGGAACCACGCCAAGCTGGGTACTCCATATTGGGAACCCAACTTGTGGAGTTGCGGCTTCGGGGGTGTCCGCTTAGTACTAAAATACTCGTGTAAAACCGCAATCTTTTTATACTTGTTTTTCGACTTTAGTCTAGGGGTGCAAGAAGTGCTACAAGACGGGTATTATATCTCCCTTTCATCCGAGCCCGAGCTCTACCCATATTTGCTCAGCAAGATCGCAAAGTATATGCCACCTCAGAGCGAATTGAAGTATGCAAAAATAATCAGCAATTACTACACATTCAGAATAACAGAGTATGCGACAAAAGACTCGCAGTTCCTCTACTTGATCGAGGACTGGCTCGACGTATATGCAGAAAAGCTGGAGAAGTACGAGGAGGATGCAACAGTAATGCTCATCCACGACAACACAAGGTTCCCAGCAAAGACTTGGGAGGGAATGCTTGACGCTCTTTACAAAGAATTCAAAAGGGTTGTTGGCGGGGACAAGCTGACTGCAGTATCTACTGCAGGGTTTTCGCCAAAGATGTGGGTAATGAGTGAGGCTGACTACACTACGGTAAAGTTGCCTGAAATTCCGCCAAGAGTGAAAATCCTGGTTAACGGGAATGAGCATGAGATAGAGTGGGATGCAACAAAAGAAACAGTCTATATCTCGATGCCAAGCCTGACAAGGGAGTACTACAGAGAGCTAGACCAGAGGGGCTACAAGAGGGTGGAAGAATGACACAGACTCAAGAAATAAAGATAAGCTTCTCTGGCAAAGAGATAAGCGGGACGCTAACACTCAACTACTGCAACGACTACTTATCATTTCAATCGCTAAGCATAAGCATTGGCAAAGTCAATGCAGGTGTGCCGTTTTTGAGAAAACACCTAAACGTCGAGATTTCTGACTTTGCAATAGACATTTCCTATGAATACGACTACGTTTCAAATGCCGACAGACACTCTGAGAAGACGGTCGAAAGGAGCAACGTTAAGCTCTCGTACTATACGTCTGAAACTGCAGATCCGCAGTTTGCATGGTTCGAAAAAGAGATAAACGAGGTACTGAAGAAGAAAATACTAACAAAGTCGCTAACGCTTGATGATGTTAAAGAGATGATACACAAGATTGTTGATGCCGAGCAGAACGATTTTGACTCAGACGGCTACATCGACTACTTAGACGGAGCCATAGTCCACCACACAATGGAGCTGTTAAGAGATCTGATAAACAACATTGACAAATTCGAGGAGGTGGAAGAATGACACTGAGGGCAATCATAATGGACGGGATATCAGCAAAGAAGCTGATCGATGAGCTGGGAATAATCCTGCCAGGGTGGTCGCTGAGAAGAGAAGACGATATCGAGAACATTGGCCCAATCGGAGAGCCTGAAGTCGCTATCTCTTTCATCAAGGACGAAAAGATAAACGCTATTTTCAGAAGGCACTTCAAGAACTTCTCTGTCTCAGACTCAAGAGTGTACGAGTATAACGTGAACGACTACATTATCGCTATCGATTTGTTGCACGAAGAAGTTAAAGGCTTTGACGACCTAGTTGTTACAGTCCTAGACCCAGCGGTTGAAGTCACTAACGAAAAGATAAGGACAAAGATCACTGTTAGGGAGAAGCCAGAAGTCTTGTAATACGGCTTCGAAGAGAGAAGAGAAAAAATTAATGAAACACAATTAAGTCAAGCTCAATCTTATCGATAAACTTTTTTGCAGATTCAAGCATTCTGATTATCGCCTTAGCTCCATCTTTATTAAACTGCTCAAGATCGGGGTACCGGGAGCAGTTCCTCCACCAGTCGAAATAGTACTCGCTGTTTTTTGTCTCGATTACTTCCTTCATTCCTCAGCTCGAAATATAGTGCACCTCCATCCATTAGTGAACCTATAATAACTTCTTTTTGCCTCTATCCAATTATAATCTCGGGAAGCTAATGTGTGGGCACTTACTGGGTACCTAATACTGTGTACCCACGTTTTGCAATATAGAACAAAATAAGGATACAAAGGCAGTTATTTTCTTCATTAGAGTGAAACAAAAAGAGGAGAAGGAGAGAGAAAAATCAATCAAATGGGTGATATAGAATCCACTCACCACGAGGTAACAATGCTACCCCATGGTCTTTGCTTCCGATAGAAAGGTCACTATCTGTGTTGATATAATAAATATCCTCTGTGATCTTTTTAGCAGAAACTTCCTCCCAAGCATGATTCCCAATTTTATACACATCTTCTATAGACCATATTTCTACATTTTCAATATTTTTTATTTTTATTGCATACAAATGTCCTTGTCTTAGTACATTCCCAGGATCTAAATCAATATATAATCCAAAGAACCATCTAACGATATCATCAGGGTATTCTGGCGAAACTGATTCTGCTTTTGCTGTTAAATCTCGGAAACTTGGTATCAAGACCTCAGGTACCTCATCGTAATTATGGAAAACTCTGCGATAGAATTTCCTCGATGAATGCGAGAATATAATTAATTCTATACTCTTATCAAAATACCTTATTATAATGTCCTTCCCAACATACATAATAAAGTTTCTTCCCTTATGCTTACCCTTATACTTATTAAATGAATATTTTGCATCTCTAAACTGCTGCAGTCCTGGAATTTTCATAAACTGTGCGGGCAAGACTTCTAAGTCATGAACCTTAGGGAATGTTGCAAATTCTAATTTTTGCTTTATCTGTTCAATTATCTCTTTACCTTGTTCAAGATCTACTTTTTCCATGTATGAAATTTGTGTCTGGTTTTGGGACACTTTTCCCACCCCTCCAAAATATTTTTTGGACTGACAAGTATAAAAACTTTTTGTTTTACACGTGTTTTACACGTGTATTTTAGCACTAAAAGTGGGTACACAAAAAAGCCAGGCTGTCTCGATCACTCGTGATAAAGCGAGCGGACTGTCAGTTCCTCCTCTAACACCCCTAGGAGTTCCCTCAGCTCTTTATCATATATGCTAGCCTCCTTAGACTTGATAATGTAGTTAGTGACTATGATTGCGAACTGTATCATTTCGCTGTACAACTGCCAAATGGGCATTGTGTCGAAGTGATAGTAGATATACATGAGTCTGTCATACCCGAAATCTCCTGCAGCTTTGTCTCGTATTGACAAATCTAGCACAACTGTCGGCTTGCCTGCCCCATATATATTAATCTGATTTTTCCATGTTTCAAACTCTACTGGGACTGTCAAGCGGCCTCTGACTTTTTTATAGCAATTGACAGCAAAGCCGTAAAACTCGGCCTTATCATTTAGATTCCGATACTTTAAGTGGATATAGACAGAGCACCCTCTTCGCTTTATTTTAATATAGTTGTCTTCGCTCATTCTCTCACTCTTTTTGTGCCTAGCATAAATAAGCTTACGCTTGGGTACCCAATATTGGGAACCCACAGCAAATTATGACCTCTAGAAGCTGAGAAGTCTATTAAGGCGGTATATTTTTGGCAGTACAGACTATTATTTCGAATTTTCTACGACATAACACAGCTGTTGCAGTCTGGGTTCTGGTCGAGAGCTTGCTTCTGCATATTTTCAGATACTTCTAAAAACTGAGAAAGGCTAAGCTCTGCCGTGTTTCTAAGTCAAGACACAGCAACTCGGTATTACGCCGACACGCAATCACTGTTTGCTTCTAGAATTTGGGGAGAGCACCAAGGTGGGCATTCTCGTAATTGTCTGTATTTACATACAGTGTATTCTATTGTGTACTCTCCCTTTTTCCACTTACTGCGGTTCTCTTCTCGATAATAGAGCGAAACACAAAACAGGCAAAACACAGCTGTTGTCGTATAGAACGAGGGAAGGACATTAAGGCAGGCATTTTTGACTGTCTAGATGAAAGAGAGCACACTCTAGAGTGTCTCCTCTCTCTGCTCCTCAAAACTCAATCACAACGCTCTTATACCAGCTGGTGAGAGAATAGCTTATGATGTCGATAAATAACCAAAAGTCAAATAGAATCGAGAAGACCAAAAAAGACGACCCTTTAGATATTTTAGAAAAAGCTGTTGGCAGGACAGTCTTGGTGAGGCTTAGGAATGGACTAGACTACGTAGGCATACTGGAGATGGTAAACAAGGATATGGACATTGTGCTGAGGGACTGTGTCGAGCTAGACAAATACACATCACAGCCTGTGAGGCGATATGGAAGACTAGTAGTCCGAGGAAACAACGTAGAATTCGTGGATGTAGATTACAAAGGGTAAAGACCTTGTCTTAAGTCACAGCTTTTTTGTCTTGTTAACCACTTTTCGCAGTAATCTGCTCATTGAAACACACTACTTGCACTTTAGTGGTATAGCTATGTCCCTCTTTATTCTGTGAAGACTTTGACGAAGCCATCATGTATGAGCTCGTGCAATACACTACTTAGAGCAGGTTCTAATAGATCTGGGTTTACTACTCCTGGCAGTCTTGTCTTAAGTACTTGAGCAATTTCGTCTAAGGTCATTGACTTTAAAGCAAAGGGCATGCTCCAGTTTACACCATCAAACCCTATGCTGTACTTTATATCAGACTTATTGTGCAAGTTTTGGTGTACTTTAGCACTCGTTATGACGCATTTGCATATCCAGCTTATTGCAACTCTTTCGCCTTTTTTGGTCAGCTTATAAATACCAAAGTCAAGGTCGTGGATGTGATATTTTTGGGTATCACCGCTGCCCATAATGTGGGAAATTGCTATAAACCCAAACATAGAAGTGTTTAAGTCAAACTGAAAGGTGTGCAATGCTTTTAGTGACGAAAAGACACTCCATTCTTCAGGCGTAGGTGTGTCTATATACTTCTTCTTAGCAATGTCTAGCAGAACTCTTCTCAAGGATATATATTTGAGGAATATTCCCTTTCCTTCAGGACTGTCCCTCTTTTTGCAGCCCATATCAATATATCTAAGCCTCTCTTTCTTCTTATCATCTGTCTCGTCTTTCATTACGCTATCAGCTATCTTCTCAATTAATCCACAAGGGACTTGCGAAGTTCTTAAACTGTCTGCAAGCATAAACATAAACTCGTTTTTGTCTTGCTCTCCAGCACTGTCATATAACAATTTTATGCCACTAACAGCCATCGGTATTAATTCGTCCATTGTTCCGTCTGTATTGATTGAGCTTTTCGAATAGCTAGGGCGTCTTATTGTAAGCTTAACTTCTTCCATCTCCAGCTACTTTTCAGCATAGACTTATAAATCTTTAGTTGTTGGGTGGCACTTAATCTGTAATCGAGCAGACTGTCTTCCCATAAATTGTGGTCTGGTAATTGTTAAACTGCTTTTCATCTATGTGGGTACCCAATATTGGGAACCCAGAGTGTGAAGCAGTTTGTTTATTAATATTCAACGAGTATGTCTACCCAGTATTGAGTACCCAGACGAAAGCAGTTGTGTCACAAATTCAAGCTCTTAGATTGCACAATACCACTCGAGACATTTCGCTGGATAATCGCAACGTGGCGGGGCATTCAAGCTTGACCACTCTAAAACACTAAAAATCGAAACAGTTTCTCTAACCGACAGAACAGTCTTGATAACTTATTCAAAGAGAGTTAGCACATAGATATTATATTATATATTTTCTATTATTGTATCATAAAATAATTTCCACATAATCCACACAATCCACATTTCCACATAATCCACACAATCCACAAGGGCTCAGCAAGCAATAAACAAATAAAATATATATGGGTTCACTTTTGTGTGGATTGTGTGGACACTTTTCGTACGTATAAACTATAGAACAAGAAAACAGACAAGAGCGTAAAAAACGAAAAACTAGGCAAGAAGTTATACACAGACACGAATTGTTTTATAGAGCTTAAAAGTCGTGGAACTTTTCTTAGGGCGTTGTTATAGAAAAAACAGGCTTTAATTTATGCTAATCAGCTACTTGCACTAGTCTTTCTACTAAATCGAGAATAGGTATATATATAGCCCTCCTGCCTTTATAGGAATCATACTTATACCCTAGCTTCAGTGCTAAGTTCTCTAGCCCACCAGCAATTTCGTAGCCTTTCTTTCTCTTTATAGCATCTATAACATCTGCAAAGATGTAAACGTTGTCTCTGCCTAGTTTCATGAAGCTTGGCAGTATCCCAGCCTTAGCCATCCACCTCAACCTCTCCTCCCATTCCTCAAAGAGCAAATTGCGCTTGTATTGTGAGTCTTCTTTAACCTCCAAGATTATTCCGTGCTTTGCTAATGTGTTCTGCAGCTCCTCTTGGACAAAGCTGAAGAATATATCAATATCGTTAGGCATCTCCAGAGTATAATTTATCTGCACTGACTTAACCCATTCTGGCTTCTCTATGCCGAGCTCGTTAATCATCATTTCCAAAATTAGTCTCCCAGCTTCTATGCTGTCATTGTTGATAATAATAGGTTTAATCTCTTTCCACCGCCTTATAAACATGTCTTTTAGGTATGCCCCTATATAACCTAGGCTGTCTCTATAACTGTTGAACTTCTCTAGCATTTGGCTGAACTCGGCCTCGCTCTTCTTCTCTTTTATTGACCATTTTACTGGTATTATCCTCTCCCACAGCCCAGGGTATGGAGGTATTTCATAGTTTGCATTGAAAGACAGAGTGGCATAAGCTTCAAACTCCGTAATGTCACTGTAGTCCTTCTGAAGCCTTAATTTTACCAGATAGGTTGTCGTAGATTTTTTTATCATCTCAGAGGTGCTGTTGTTCAGCCACGTATTTATACCCTCATCAACGGCTATTTTGAAAGTAGTAATGCTCATATAGTAAGCCAGCTGTGGGCCTGTCAAATTAGAACCGCTTATTATTGCTTTATTTGGTACAAGACCCCACATAGCACAGTAAACCCTTTCTAAAAACGTTTTGCCTACGTGCGGTTCTCCGTAATTGTACAGTATCTTATTCTCTTGTCCGTACTGTTTTCTTATATGCCCTAGGGGGCTTTGTATGTCGAAATAGATGTTCGCTATGACCTGGTCTTTATAGTCCCAAAAACTGAGAATTTCCCCTAGCTTCTTAATAGCCTCTATTGCTTTTCCTTTATCTGCTTTCGGTAAATTTGTTGGGAACAAACGCGTCTCATAGTACTTCAGCTCTCCATTAATCTCATGAAAACCCGTACTTGGCGCTTTCTCTTCTATTTCTGCTATTTTCATCTCTTCGAACCGACCAACTATACTGCTTACTGCTGATTTCAGCTTCAGCATATTTCTTATCCCAGCAACATCCCTTTCCAATCTTTCATAGATGTTGCCGAGCTTTCTCTCAGAATAGACCAGCACTTGATTGTTGTGCGGGTTTCTTAAATAAATTGTGTACGTCCTGTCTGTGTTGTCAGTTATATTTACTTGTACTTTGACTTTCTCTATATAGTAAGATAAAATGGGTTCAGTAGTCGTTTCGTCTTTCTTCTTTGTAACTAACGCTATCCCCCATTTCTTATCATTAGCAAAATACTGCACAAAGTCGCTGTTTATCTTAGTAATAGCTATAACCAGTTTAGGCTCTACTTGCACCCCTAATATTTCAGTAAGCCTTCGAAGCACCTCCAGCGTCTCCCCCTTAGCCTTGTCCGTGTCCCCGTATTTTGAGAACAGCTGTCTTTCTATTACATCCCTTATGCCAGTGTACCCCCTCAGCCTGTCTTTCCCTATCTCTTTGACTCTTCGTTTATAGTGATAATCAACTAGGTAGAGTCTGTCTTCAGCCTCTTCGTCCTTTGCGATTTCAACTAGCGCTTTTACGAACTGCTTGGTGCTTTCATAGGAAAAGTTGTTTTTAAGCAAAAACGCGATAAATGTGTGCAGCAACTCGTTTCTGTTTCCTTCCTTATAAAAGGGAAGTATTAGGTTTATCATTTCGTTTATTTGGCTTAAGGTAAGCATTCTTGTTGCTCCTTCGCTTGTCGTTGCATTCTCTCTCTTTACGACAAGCCTTATGCCTGTAGCCTCTTCAATAGATCTTATCAGTCTGTCTAGCTCCTCTTCTGTTATTTCTTGAAGCTTAGTCAATCCAAACATAAACTCGTAGCGTATGCCGTTCTCCCTTATGCTTGGAGGCATAGCTACAAGTCCGTTAAACTTAATGTCAATACCTCCACCCTCTACAGTCTTATATCTCTTAAATGTCTCTTTATCTGTTTTTAACTTAAAGTGAATATGCACTCCTCTTACTGTCTTTACTACCCAAGTGTTAAGTATTTTATTCGTCCATAAATCAGAATAAGAACTGCTGCTACTAACATAATCTCTCCATTTTTCGAACAACTCCCACTTGTCAAAGTCAATAGTAATAAAGTTGCTACTTATTTCACCGCACACTACCGCTATGTTTACATCTTCTTTGAACCACTTCTCTACTTCCTCTTCTGTTACCCTTTTATTCTCATATTCTCTCCATTTGATTAACGGCTTGCCCTTTGTTCCTTTCTTTAATGGGACTACATTAAGCCCCGCATTCCAATACAACCTCGCGTAATATAATACAGGGCGCTGTTCTTTTTCACCATCAGACCCAGGAGAAAAGCTTTTATCCTTTCCACTGCTATTATCACTTAGAGCCACACCACCACACCTCGAACCTTCCACTTTTTTATTATGACTTCATTCTTTCATCTCGATCCCTCCCCACTCATAGAGCACCTCTCTCCAAGTTTTATCTCCCTTCTTTTCGACCAACTTTTTGTAGTCTTCATAAGGTATCTCAACTTTAATTTGCACACGAGGATACTTCATTTTGGTCTAATTTATTTCACACCTCACCACTTAAAAACAATTCTTATAAATAAAATTGGTAATACAACGATTAATTTACCACAGCTTTTGGTTCCCCAATATTGGGTACCCACATGGGTAGCTGCAATCTGAGTGCTCAAGGACAAAAGCTTGTAGGCAATACGACGATGCAAGAAACCGACTACCCAACATCGAGAAAGAGGGTAGATGCGAGGGTTGATGGGGTTTTATTCCCTCAGTTGCTCTCCTCTTTGGGAGAGCTCACCCCGAGGGCGGTCGAGAGGGCCCAACGCCCCCTCCCATACAAGTTGTAGACAGCTACATAGTCTCTATTATCTTCGTATCCGCAGTTTAAACATTTTACTGTCCTGTTTCCAATATCAACCATCGCACCTTTGCACTTAGGGCAGGTCAGCGAGGTGTACCTGGCGGGGACGTACACCACGTTCATCCCGTGCTTCTTTGCCTGCCACTCTATCCACTTCTGTATCCTGCTGTACTGTAACAAAAACCTCTGCGTCCTGTCGAGCTTCTCCCACAGCCCTTTTAAGTCCTCAAGGACAATTGTGTTTGCTCCCAGCCCCCTCGCTACATCGACAACCCACGCCCCAGCTTTCTTAGCAAAGTCGACCTGCATGTTCTTAGCCCTTACCCAGAGCTCTTTATACCTGTGCTGGATGTGTCTGGAGTGGTAGAACGTCTTTCCGTACTTTGCTTTCAGCCCCTCTGCAAGCTTGACTAAGTGTAGGGCATCGTGGTACCTCGTTGGTATTTGGACTACAACTTCGCTGTTGCCTGCAGTCAGGAACTCCTCATTTACATCAACTGCAATGAGCCCCTTTGGTCTCTCTCTCCTCCCCTTAAAGCTGACTACGACGTGGATGTACCACCCGCTGTCCCTCTTTACCAGCCTGGCCTGAGACAGCTCACCCCTTATAATCCTGCTGTACCCCAAGATCTTTACCTCTTTCCCCAGCACGTACAGCTTCATCCTGTCTGGGTCGAAGCTGTAAGTTATCCCTGGAGTTAGGATGACTGAGACAGTCTTTACAGTCGGCAGCTTTTTTGTTACCTCCCCAAGCCACGACTTGTAAGTTTTTACCGCATCTCGATAGAGATCAAGCGCCAGTGCAAGGGGCATCCCCTGCTTCTTCAGCTCTTCGTAGAACTGCTTGTGCAGAGCGTTTGTCGGGTCTCCAACTAAGTTTGTCGAAAGCCACTTGACCATCTTCCTCTTTGCTCTTATATAGAGGTAGGCAAGTCTCACAATTTCGTGCGGTAGTTCAACCTTCAGCTTTACTGTTGCCTGCACAATTTGCTCTCTCATTCACCACTAATAAGTCTTGTGGTGTTGCGACTGACCAGTTTTTAATCTGCGAAAGCATTGTCTCGATGGTGAGATGCGAGGTTGCTGAAGCGAATAGCAATAAAACGCGTGCAGACCGAGAATGTAATGGTACCCCTGGCATTCGCTGTGAAGCCAAATGGAGTAGGGGAATAGGATGAGGGGAGCTGTGCTGAACACGTGGTTAGAAAGTCTCTAAAGACCGGCTCTCGACCCGAACCTCAGTGGTTACTTTCGGTCTTCTCCCCCAATATATTCATTATTATAATGATGAGCGAGAGAGAAGTTGTCTCAGTGTGTTTAAAAGAGAGCGATAATGTAAGGCAGTTAGCAGTCTGCTGTGCGGAGCACGGAGTCAACCCTATAAAGGCAATAATCATTGCAGTCGTTGAACTTTCAGCCAACCCCCCTTTTAAAGAAAAATGTATAATAAAGAGGTGAAAGAGGATGTTCATCTACGATATACTCGGTCTTGTTCAGAATATATATACTGAAGTCAGTGAGATCGCATGGGCAGTGTTCCTCTTAGCGTGGGGTGTTGGCTGGGCAGTTAGAGGATCGCCAATCCCAGTTTTCAGAATAAAAAAAGGAGGGCAGGACATCATTGAAGACGCTGTAATAGCAGCGCTGGCTGTTGCTGTTGCCTCATCGGTCTTCGCTTTCATACACTACTTAGCTGGCAACATCTGATGCAAGCAAAACAATTTTTTCTGAAACTGGGTACCCGATATTGGGTACCCACACTTGAAAAAAGTTAAATTTGATAGTAGTTCCCGTTTGCATCTATGATTATTGTAGTCCCAGCAAGTGATATGTTTTCTTTTATAATTTGTGAAAGAGGCACGACTTGGCTTGGCTTCAGCACAAAGCCCACGCTGTACACAGTCTTGTTCACTATTACACTGCTTATGTCAATCGGTGCTGAGCCGTAGTTGTATAAATAGGTCTGGTTTGAGTCCTCACCAACTCTGATTACGCTAAGCTGTGTCATTGTCGCATTGTTCAGTCTGCTGAAGGACTGGCCTAGAGTGCTTAGGGCTGTGTTGTGCAGAGAGTTGAAGTACAAGAACAAGGGAACAGCTAGAGAGAGTGTGATTAGAGTTACAATGAGTGAAGAAAAAATTGAGGATATGCCTTTTCTCCTGCTTTTCACACTCCGTCACCCTGTGTTAGAGGCTAGCACGTTCTGTGCAATTTGTATTGGCTTCCCAGTTGATGTATAGCCTTCAAATATTACTGTGTAGTAGCTACCAGCTTGGATTGTAACTGTGCTTGGCAGTGCTGTGACATTTGTGTAGCTGTTGCCTGGTATCAGCGTTATTGAAGTTGATATGCTGTAGCCAGACGCTGAAAGACCAGGCCCTTCAATCAATATCTGCGTGATGTTAAACTTGAGATTTCCTTGGTTTGATATTGAGTACTGCAGATATGCTTGTCCAGTCGAGGGGTTTACAATTAAGCTGGCTTGTGCGTTCACATCAGCATTTTGGGATAGGCTGCTGAACATCCCGTGTGCATAGCCATACAGCAGGACTCCCAAGGCTATTGTTATTGCTAGCACAATTACAGTGCCTAGGATAGAGGAGATACCTCTCTGTGTCTTTCTGCTCCTTATGGCTCTTCTGCTTAGTAGAGTCTTCATTTCAATAATAGCAGAGTAGAAAAAAGGGAGAGGAGCGAAACTAAAAAGCTGTTACAGTCTCTACAACGGCTCCACTCGCTAATATTGTTATGTTTGTCTCGTTATCAGCTTTTGTTTCGCTAAAGGCTACAAAGGAAAAAGTCACTGTGTAGTTCTGCTCAAATGTAATGTTTATTGGCGGTATGACCACGGTCTGGTTTATGATCGTGGGTATGCTTATTGTTCCGCTGACCGCCCCCCACGGCTGGATCGTTATTGGCTTTTGAAGCAGTTCTACTCCTTGGAGTGTGATGCTTGTTAGGTTCACTGTCGTAGGCCCAGTGTTTACAACATAGTAGTCGAGGAAAGACTCATTAGTCGTGAGCTTGATTTTCATTATATTTGCTGAACCGTTTTCAATCTTAACTTTAACGGGAGAGCCCTTGAAGTTCCCAATGAGGACTGCTGAAGACACAGTGTCAATGATGTGGGAGAAGGTGCTGTTTGAAACGTTTTCGACAGGGGCTAAAACATAGATAGGGTAGGGGTTGCCCTTCATGTCTTCCACTGTAAGCCAAACACCGCAGTACTCCCCAGTTGCGTTGAAGGGGAGCTCTAGGTACCCCGACAGCCCACCAAAAGGTGCTATTGGCACATCCTCAGAGAAAAGCCCGAATCCTCTTACACATACATAAGACAGATAGGCGGGCTGGGAGCTGTTGCTTTGTATTGAGAAGTAGAGATAAGAGTCAACTACCACAGTCTTGTTTATCTCAACTGTTTTGTTCCCTATAGTTATGTTAACAGTCTTGGTTATAGTCCCATCAAGGACTTCTGCACTTGCTTGGATATTGAGGGGCATACTGTAGCTTTTAAACGACGTCCCGAAAATTAACTGTGAGAGCTGTGTTGGTGCAAAGAGAGAGACAAAAGCAATAAAAGTAACAGCCACTACACCTAGTATTCCTTTTCCTCTTGCCATATTTATTTGTTGCTAAAAAGGAGGAGTTCCCCGAAATTGTAATTTCAGTTAGCCCTCTATTTTTAAGTATTAATAAAATATGGCAGAAGAAGCTCTGATTCAAGGATTTCTTAATATAGCTGGTGCTCTAGGGGGCTTGACTTACACTCTTGGTGCCCTCATTTACGCTTTGCCAGTACCATTTCGCAAGCTTAAGGAATGGGGGCCAACAATGATAAAGGATGGAGTGTACGCAATGTTTTGGGTTGCGTTTTACAGTGTCATCGTCTCTCTTGCCAGCAGTTTTTTCTCTTCTCTGTGGGACAGCTACCTCACGTGGTTATACCAAATGACTTTTGAGCTTGTCTTTTTCGATACTGCTCTCAGCGGGCTTTCGCGTGCCCTCCCAGTGATCAAAAGTCTTAGCGTTACTATAAGCTTCCCAAAGTCTTTTCCAAGAACACCGTCAGTCAACAGTGGCACGCTTCTGTCCTTAGGGTCTTCCTTCCTCTCAAATGGGGCTTCTCTCTTCACAGTTTTGTTAGCTCTCTCCCTTATAGTCCTAGAGAACTGGGAGCTGTTTTTAGCGATTGGAGTAATGCTTGTTTCAACCCCCTTTAGGATTGGCAGGAGTGCTGGAGCCACTCTAATAGCCTTCTCCATAGTGTTTTATGTTGGTCTCCCTCTTTTGCCAGTGTTTGTTTCTAGTGTAGATTTGCTTTCTGCACTTTATTTAGCTAACGGCAATGAGCTTGCAGAAGCCATTTATCTCATGCTTGACCAAAACATCGTATTCGAAATGATAGAGATAATAGGGTATATAACGTTCTTGACTGGGCTTTCAGCAAGCTTAGCAGAAATGCTTGGCGGGTATGGGAGAAGGGTACCACTGAGTATAGACGTTGTTGTTTAACAGTTGGTCATCTCCCCCTCTTTTAAGCTAAAGCTTTTTCATGCAGATAAAAAGCTACGACTTTGCCCTTATTATCTCTCTAATCTTTGCACTCTTAAACCTCGAAAGCAAGGACTATGTATGGGCTGTGTTCTTTGCAGTGTTCGCTGTAGTCTCCTACTTCTTGGTCAAAAGCATATTTCGAAAGTATGTATATAAGTAGTGCAAAGCGGAGTGGTGCAGGTACCCAATATTGGGTTCCCACAATAAGCATCTCGAACTTCAATCTGCTCTAAAAACAGTTTCAGTATCCCCTAATTTTTAATCCTCTATTACTATATGATAGAGTTAGCAGTTTTATCCCATGCTTTTGTACCACCACACCCACCACCACCGCACCACCACCCCAGTCACCACAATGCAATATCGCAGGAGTTCATTAATATAGCTGGTGCTCTAGGGGGCTTGACTTACACTCTTGGTGCCCTCATTTACGCTTTGCCAGTACCATTTCGCAAGCTTAAGGAATGGGGGCCAAGGCTTATAGGTGATGGAATTTACATAATGTTCTGGGTAATGTTTTACGGTGTGATTACTGCATTTGCACAGCAGATAGCATCAACAATTGGCGCCTCATGGGACAACTACTACACTTGGCTCTACCAGACCAACACTTTTATAACAAACATTTACATTATTGTCCAGGGAGTAAGCGGGCTCCTGTCTTTAGTTTATATCAACTATGCCATGCTGTCTTTAGCGTCTTTCTTCCTGTCACTTGAGGCTGTGCTCTTTTCATTCCTCATAGCACTCTCTATCATTGTTCAAGAAAACTGGGGATTATTCGTAGTGGTTGGAGTGATGCTGATGGCATTGCCGTTCAGACTAGGGCGGAGTGCTGGAGCCACTCTAATAGCCTTCTCCATAGTGTTTTATGTTGGTCTCCCTCTCCTACCACACTTCCTTAATCTGATCCAGTTCAACCAGAACAACATCCAGAACATCCTTTCAGCCCTTGAGGACATGGCTACAGGCAACGGTCTTGCATGGCTGATCCAATACCTGCTTGAGAACAACATCGCTTACGACTTGCTAGGGGTAACAGCATATTTAACGCTCCTGCTTGCGGTAGCGTCTGGTCTGTCGGATGCAGTCGGAGAGTACAGCGGGAGATCGCCATTGGGCTTGGAAATAGTTCTGTAAAGTCAAGTTCTTTTTTCAGTTTCAATTATCCTAATATCCCATACTGCACAATTTACACCACTACATTTATAAACTTTCAATACATTTATTAAAACATGGAAGAGGAAAGAGTAGAGAAGCTGAAGAGCTTTCTCTCTCTCGTTTGGAGCTACGTGTCTTTAGACGCTAAGGTTTACACAATAGCAACGATGACAAAAGAGGGGAAGATGAGATACAAGCACTACGTAATGCCGATGGTCAGGGACGTCCGCGACGGAAAAAGCGTTGTCAGAGTCCTAGACTACGACGATATGTATGACAAAGTCATCCAAGACGTGATCCCAGTCAGGGAAGAGCACGTCTTCTTCCAAGTCCTACCGCTTTCACGCCTTCCAGATAGAGGGAGGGGGACTTCAAATGACGTGAAAGTTGCGAAGTTCCTCTTCATCGACTTGGACTACAAGAAAGAAGTAAAAGAGAAGGAGTTTGAGGGATGCAGAGAGGGAGAAGACCACGCCCTTCAGTGCTTCTATGAAGACAACGGGAGGATATACAAAGTAAGCAGACCGCCGTTATCAGACTTGCTGAAGGTGGTGAAGATTGAGCCGACTGCTGTCGTTGACTCTGGAACTGGCTACCAGCTCTACTTCAAGATGAACACAGAGATCGAGGTCAGCAAGTTCCTCAACTTAGAAAGCCGTTTAGTAGAGTTTTTGAAGTACCAAGGGCTCCCTGTCGATTCTGGTGTTAAAGACCCAGCTAGGCTGATGCGTCTGCCAGAGACAGTAAACATCAGAGTTGGGAGGCTGGCAAAGGTGATATACCAGAGCGACAAGGAGTACAGCTTTGAGGAGCTGGACAAAGTCTTGGTCTTCGAAAAGCCAAAAGAGAGTGCTGGTCAGTTCAAGCTCCTCACCGATGCTCAGCTTATTCAGCTGAAAGAGCTGGTGAAGGACGCCTACAAGCCAGGCAACAGGCAGTACCTCGCTATGTTTTTGTCGGGGTGGATGGCAGAGGCAAAGATCCACCCAATACAGACAATGAAGCTAATAAGGATGCTACATGACGAGACGAAAGACGAGGACGCTCTGCAGAAGAGGCTGGGGGCAGTGGTTTACAGCTACAAGAAAGCTGGGCTGGACGTGGACAGCCTAGCTGAAGAGATAGAGAAGGAGTTTATGATAAGACCAGATGGTTTAGAGAAAGAGATTGATGAAGGGAAAGTGAAGGGAGCCAGCGGTGTGCTCGAAATCCTGCAGAAGTACTACGGGAATGAGAAAGCGCTTGACGTCATCAGGCAGATGCAGGACATCCTCGGTGTCTTCTCTCCATACAAAGACGCAGTCGTTGTATCAATGAACTACGAGAAGCAGATATATGTAGTTGCTGATTTAAAGAGCCTGATCACGGGTACAGCTAGGCTGACAAAAGAAGGGTTAAAAATGATAAAGCCCGTATTCGTAGGTGTCCCAATAAAGCTTGAGGTCTACATCAACGCACTTGGCGGTGTGACAAAATACAAAGTCGTCTGGGTGAGGCCAAACTGGCCCAGACCAATTGAGATTGGCCCAGCACCTTTCCACGACGTTTTGGCTAAGCTAGGTGCTGAAGGAGGGATTATTGTAGATAAGAGGCAGTCAGAAGACGTGCTGAACTACATCATAAACGGCTTTATCGACAGGGGGAAGGCAGAAATAAAGAGCGAGCTTGAGGCACCAGGGTTCTACTTGCTGGAAGGGAAGATAACGACAAACAGGGTTGAGATCCAAGAGCCCAGCAAGGAAGAGCTGAGAGAGGCTTTAGCTCTGCTGAACGAATTGGCTGAGAGCTGGTACTCCCACGTCCAAGCAAAGTTTGCAACTGCAGTGAAGTGGGGGATTGTCTCCCCCTTCAGCTTCATCTACAAGCAGAGGGGGTTGTGGATGAAGTGGCTTTACTTGTACGGCACATCTGGGTCTGGGAAGACTACGATGGGGGAGATCATTCTTGCAGTCTGGGGGCTTGGTGTGCAGAACGAAAAGCCTGGGTCGTCAATCGACACGCCAGCGAGGTTTGGTGCTGTAATCTCTCAGTCTACTTTCCCCGTCCTCATTAACGAGCCTGGCAACGTCTTCAACAAAGTTGACCTCGTGGAAATGATAAAGAACGCAACTCAGAAGCTCACAGCGAGGAGCACACGCGCCTTCAGCACTTACACTGATGAGCCAGCTTTAGCACCACTCGTCTTCACTTCAAACAAGCCGATGCCTTTAGACGACGCACTGCTGAGCAGGTTCATCAGGCTTTCATTCAGCTTAGGGGAGAAGATGAAGATTGAGGGGAAGAGGGAGGAGTTCGAGAGAGAGGTGAAGCCTAAGCTGAAGAGCTTGTCGGCAATTGGCAAATTTGTTGCTTACTACGTGGTTCAGAACCAGCAACTCAAAGACGACTGGATGTCTTTTGCCGAAGAACTGCTGGAGGAAGCTTACAAGTTTGCTGAACTGCAAGTCCCAAGCTGGATAAGAGCAAGACATGAAGAGAAAGAGGAGGAGAACGTGAAGCAGGAAATCCTCGATTACGTTTATGAGCAGGCTGTCCACGCCTACACAATGACATACGGCAAACTGCCTCTGCAACAGCCTTTCCAAGACGATGCCCAAGTAAAGAGGGACATACTTGAGCAAGTGCTGAGACAGAGGCTGGTGCCAGGCATATATCTCAAGACTAAGAACAACACGAAATTCGTTGTATTCACAAAGAGGTTTGCAGACGACCTAGCAAACCACTTCCCCCAGATTGCGAATCTGAGGTCGCTGGCAGAGCTTTTTGGCTGGGAGTACAACGGCGACGTGAGGATCGGCGATGATGTGATTACTGGCGTCCTTGTGCCTTTAGATAAGCTCGCAGAGATGCTTGCTGGGAGAGAAGAATAAATAAAAAAGGCAGACGGCTTTATTTTTAATTATGGACAGAATACAGACACTTAGGGCTGGCACGCTGATACTAGCTTTTGCACAGCTCCTTGTGATCCTCGTTGCAGTGGAGTTCTTCCTCCTCCCAGACTTATTCACTTTATCCCTCTTTCTTTTAGCTGTCCTCCTCCTAGTCGGCTACTTCTTTCTACTGCTTGGCTTTGACGATAGGGCAGGGTATGTCGGGGCACTTCTCTTCTTTATTGCGTTCTTCCTCCTTTTGCTCAACCTTCAGAGGATAATTGAGTTTGCAAGGGGCCTCTTTGCTTTCCACCCAGTCCAAACAGCAGAATTTCTGCCACTGCTTTTAATACCACTGCTTTACGTTGCGAGCAACGCCTTAGTTGGCATCGGCTTCTATAATTTAGGTAAGAAGTACAACTCGAACACGCTGAAGATTGCTGGCAGCCTGCTGGGGGCATCGATAGCGGCTGACCTTGTGGCAGGAGAGGTTGCCCCATTCCTTGCGGTCTTCAGCTTCTTCTTAGCCTATATAGGGCTTAGCGAAATAAGCAAAAGATCTTTTGCAGGCTGAGGAAGGCGTGGGATCCCAATATTGGGTACCCACATGCAGCACGAGATAAGGTTTTTTAGCCTCGTCTCCACTCTTTCTCTCATGCCAGCAAAGTCGTTTCCTTTTAAAGAAGTGATCTACGAAAAGGGGATTTGCCCTATACACGGCAAAGAATATGATAAGATAGCGATAGCCGAAATTGACGGCAGGGAGTATATATATATCATTCATAAAGATGAGAGAGGAAGGGATAAGCCCCACTACCTCGGCCCTCTAAAGACTGACAAGGAAGCTGTTAAGAAGAAAATAGCTAACACCCTTGCTGTCTACAAGTGGCTTGCTGAGAGGGGCTATGCAGACAAGGATGACTATAAGGAGGTCGTGGTGAGTGTGCTTCAAGAGTTGATTGGCATGTCATCGCTAGCAGAGGAGCTGAAGAAGCTCGGGCTCTGCTGATTTACTTTCTCCCCCCTCTCCTTTTTTAACTTTAGTAACTTCATGAAAAAAGTAGATTTTCGCCAGATGAGTGAAGACGTAAAGTACTTTCTCATCATATTAGTAATGCTGACGATAATGGCTGTTGCAACTAGACAGCTGTTTTTCGTCATCCTCGATGTCCTAGCATTATCATTTGGCATTGTCATGTACATGAGGAAGAAAGGGGGCCTGCCGTTAGACTTCCTCAAAAAGGGGGCTGAAGCCAGCAACATAGAAGTGAAAGATGGGATTCTGAAGATAAATGGGAAGATTAAGGGCGTCTTAGTCGTTGATGACATACCCTTTGACTTCAGAGATGAAAGCAACGAGACGCTGAGAGTCAAGATCATCCAGTTCCACAAAGTCCTTGACGCTCTGGGCTCTGTTGAAATCACTTTCAAGAAAGAGATGATCGACAAAAACGAGTACTTAGGGAAGCTCTTCCTTAAGGTTCAGAACCTGCAGATCATCGTGGAGAAAGACCCATCGAATGCTAGGGCAAAGAGGGAGCTGGAGCTGACCCAAGCAATGATAAAGAAGATTAATGAGGGAGAGATGCCCTTCCGCTATGTCATCTACTTCTTTGTAAATGCAAAATCGGAGGAAGATGCAAAAGCAAGCACACAGCTACTAAGAAAAGGGCTTGAAAGTATTGGCATCAAAGCAAGACCAGCGAGGAGGGGGGAAATCCTTGACCTGCTCCAAGACAGGATTGCAACAAGGACTGAGGGACTCCCGTCTCAAGTGCCGTTCCTCACAGTTTTCTCACTGCCGAAATCTCCGAAGTTTGAGCTAATGGAAGATGGCGTCTTCCTGGGTCAAGAGATTGGATCAAACAAAGCAGTGTTCTGGAACTTCTCGAAGATGCTCAACCCGCACACCCTCGTGGTAGGCCCAACTGGTGCTGGGAAGACAGAGTTCCTAATCTCTTTTGCATATAAGCTCAGCGTCTTTGCTGACATCCCCGTGGTGTTTTTCGATACAAAGTCAGACATTAAGCTGAGGCTGAGGAAGTACGGCATAGACGCAAAGATACTTTCACCACTGATGTACCACCTGTCACTGCTAAAGCCTGAGGGGGTCTCTCTCGAGTCTTATATATCCCAATTGGAGGAGATCTTGGCCTCATCTTTCGAGCTTGACAGATATACTTCTGCAATACTTTTCAAAGCGATGAAAAACGCCTTCTTGAAATACGAAAAGCCGACTTGGGAGAACGTAATTGATGAGCTTGAGAAGTTTGACCTACCGTTAGAGAAGAAGACGTTCTTGTTCAGAGTCCTCTCTCAGACAGAGCAGTTTGAGGGAGACGACGACAGGTACGACTTAGTTAAGGCAATCGACAAAGGCGGTGTGTATGTAGTTGACCTCTCCTTGGTTAGGGCTGAGGAGCTGAGGAGGCTGATAATGCTCTCCGTTCTAACAAAGATCTATAACAGGTACAACGTAGCTGACGACAAGCTTAAGATCGCTTTAGTCGTGGACGAGGCTTGGTCAATACTCAAAAACGTCTCAGAGGACTCAGTCGTCATGGACTTGATAAAGAGAGGGAGAGGTTTTGGTATAGCTATGCTGATGGCGACACAGAACATCCAAGACTTTGGAGACCATGCTGATGTTTACCTTGAAAACATTGGTTTAATCGCATTTATGAACAACGGCGACAAGAAGTTCTGGAACGAGGTAACACGCTTCGTAAATATAAGCGACGAAGAGATAGTTAGACAGCTTACTTTTCTAGGGAGAGGAGAGGCGTTGATACACTTCATAAATGACCCAAGACCGGTGCTTGTCTCTCTAGACTCTTTCGCAAGAAGCTAACAGGAAACGCTTAAATACACTTCTTTTTTTATCTCTCTTGTGAAGCTGATAACACACTATATATTTTCAGCCGGTGTGCTTAGTCTAGCTTTAGCCCCACTCACATACTATCATCTGCCGATTGCAGTGGCAGTTTCAGTGATCGCAAACACAGTTATAGACAGACTGGGACATGAAATAAGAGGAGGGATACCAGTGAGGACACCTTTAACACACACTCTTCCGAGGAGCGTGATCTGGGGTTTAGTGTCATCATCACCGCTCTTCGTCTTGTATTTTTATCACTACTATTATTGGTATGAAGTCATACGACACATCGTCCCCATAGCAGTTGCTGGAGTGCTAGTCGGCCCAACTCACATGGTGCTTGATGTCGTGACTGAAAGGGGGATTTATGTGAAGAAGAACGGGAGGTGGAGGAGGTTTGCCTTAGCCCACTTCAGATACAACAACCCTGCAGTCAACGGTCTAGCTGCAGTTGCTGGCGTGATAATGCTATTTCTTTCAACTTCTCCAGAACTTCTTTACTATCACTACTATTTTCTTTTATCCACTCACTTATGATCTCCAGCATCTGCAAGACATCACTTTTGCTTATTTTCTTCATTACCCCTATCTGCGGTCTAGCTAAAGAGAACCCAGCTGGGGAGACAGAGACTATATAGTCTGTCTGTTTATACTCATATTTGTCTGCTATTGCAGTGACGAAGGGTCTTAAGTACTGCGCCAGCACACTGTTTACTCTTTTGTCCTTGATGAAGGAGAGCGTGAAGTGGACTTTTGTGTTTATGACTTTCAGATAGTGATAGTCTATTGGCTCAAAAGAAAGACCTAGGTGCTCTGCTTCGCTCTTCGGCAGTATAACTGCTCTGATAAGCACCATAATAAATAGCTCCCTTAAAAAAGGGTTGGCTGAAAGCTAGACTGTTTTCAGTTGCAGCTGAGCACTTAACCACTGCTCTACTGCATCAGCGAAACACTGCGAAGTGTTGTGGTACCCCCTCTTTTCGCACTCCTCTCTGAAGCCCTCAAGCTCAGCCCTCCTGAGCTTGACTATGAGCTTTGCGTCCAGCTCTTTTTCTCTGCTTGGCCTTACATCATTTTTCATGAAGTGGTCTAATGCCTTTTCTGCAAGTCTCGACATAGAGACTACGCCAAGCTCGTTTGCGAGCCTCAACAACATCTTCAAATCCTCTTTCGGCAAGTGGAAAGTGACCTTGGTTTTCATCCCACCACCTCCTCTACTGCCTTTTCGATTTGATAGAGGGGTATTTCGATTGCAAATGCTTCTCTCCCCCACTTCAATACGGCATCAAAGATAAATTGATGAGTAAAGAGGAAGTCCCACTTTACCCTTCTTCTTTCGATTCTCACAGGCTTAAAGCGCTTCCCCCCCAAAACAGCTTTGCCTCTCTCTACTGCCAGCCTCGGTTTACCACTCGTGTAGAGCAAAGGCTTCAATCTTAGCTCTTCCTCGAATAGGAGAAGGCGCTTTGAAACGATATCGTCATCGTCTCTCACCAAAAGCCTCTTCTTGCTTGGCAAAACGATCTCGACATACCTAGTGTCATTAACCAAGACTTCGTAGATAGAATACAGCTCTCTTTTATCTAAAAGCCTTTTTGGCCAGGCTAACATCATGCGTTCATGTCCTCAGTTCTCCTAATAAGCTTTATGTTTAGTTCTAAAATGCACGTGTAAAAGCAGAAGTGAATTATTATTCTAGAAATTGAGTTAAGGGATGACGTCAAAAACAACGTGAAGGCGGGTGTATATATGAACTTCTAGATTTCAACTTTACGAGGGGCACATGCTCTCTGGGTACCCAATATTGGGGATCCAGAGAAAAAAAGAGAGTCAGCTCAGGAAGGACACAGCACTCGCTGGTATGAAGGCTAAGACGACAAGCACAGCAAAGAGCATGAGCATTGTAGGGAAGTAGAGCAGTGTGAAGCGGGACGCCTTTGAGAAGACAACCGCTGAGGCAATGCTGTATGGGACAATAATAGCCATTGGCGGTACCACAGCAGATGAGATTTGCCCGAGCATTGTGAAAGTAAGCCAGAGCATTATTGGGGTCATCACAGTTAGGGCATCGAACAAGGCTAACTGCTTAGTGATCGAGTTCTTGTTGTAAACAATTTCGTATATTGCGTTCCCTAGTTCCTGCAGAGCGACAGATGAGTAGCCAGTCTTCGCAATCACGAAGAGGAGCTTAAAAGTGAGGTTGAAGAGCTTTGATGGCGTGTTGACGTCATCAGGCTTGTTTGCATATTTCTCAATAACTTTGTTTATGTTCTTTCCAAGTCTGATTTTTGGTATTGCTGTAGGTATTGTATACCCAATCTTCAGGTACTCCGCCAGCTCTTTGATCAGTGTTGGTAAAGAGTTCTCAAGCTCCTTAGCCAGCCTTATCTGGTCGTAGATGAAGTAGCTCACTGCCACAACAACTGCTGCAGCCATCAAAAGCCTGTATGTCAGGCTGATGAAGGGGACAGCAAGGACTGCAGGGATCAAAGCCAACAGCCACACATACTTGTACTTAAGTATGTAGTCAAAAGACGGCTGTGAGGAAGACACTAAGTAGATTAAAGCTGGAGTAGCTAGGAGGGGGACGTAGAGTTCTATTAGGGTCACTTTGAAAGTGAAAGAGAAGCCTATCATGACGATTGGCATCAGCAGGAGGACTGCAAACTCGAGCTCTGTGAGCTCCCCAGCCTTGTTGTTTGCATAGTTTTTGAACACGTCCTTTAAGTCGTTAAGGAGGTCTTGTAAAGTATCTCGGAGCCTGTCCGTCAGGGTGAAGCCTAGCTCCAGCGAGGCTAAGTAGTTGCTGTAGAGCTTGCCAAGCAGGTCGCCAGCGTGGACTCTAGCTCTCCTCTCTAAAGCTTTGCTAAACGACATGCTCATGTAGCTTGTCATCTTTGTGAAGAACGTCTGCTCGACTTTTGGCGTTTTTAACTCCTTAATCTCTGAAAGCTCTTTCAGCGTGTAGTTCAGCCCCTTATCAACGATGGAGTCTATATAAGCGATTAAGGCAATGAACGGTGCTTCGTTGTTCACAACTTTCTTGTGCTCTTCCGCCTTTGCCCAAACATATAAGAGAGGATAAAGATACGCAATCAAAGCGAGGACTGGGACTGAGAACAGGAAGTAGTGGATGAAATAAGAGAGAACTGCAACAGCAGCGACAGCTGGGATTAAGAATCTCAGTGCACTCTTATACTTTCTGCAAGTTTCGTTTATGTCATCTCCGTAGTACTCGATGTACTTTTTGATTTTTGCATCAAACACCTTGCACGGATGGAGGTCTTTGATTGACTTTTTACTTAGCTGTGGCTTCTTTACTTTGCTAAGCACTTGCACTCTCAACTACCCCCATGTAGAACTTCCTTATCTCTGAAGACACATCGTTGAAGTCTATAACTTTTTCTTCGATCATTTTCTTCAGGAAGTCTGCCCTCTTCTGAAGCTCGTTTTTCAAGTCATCGCTCGTCAGGCCGTAAGTCTTTGCAATTATCTTGAGCTTCGCTGACCTCTTTATCAGTGTTGAAAAATCAGAAGGCTCAAATGCCTTCTTTGCAAAGTCCCATTCTATCACTTTTTTGAACTTTATCTTGCCGTGTGTTGTTGCCGTCTCATACACCGCCAGTACAGTCCTAACGTTCTTGCCGTTCTCTTTTCTGCTACCCACAATAATGAAAGCTGTTATTGTCTGGAGGAAGAGGTTTGCGAGGTCTGAACCAAGGAGAGATGTTACTCTAGTCACTGCGTCTATTGGCCTTGCCCCATGAAAAGTCGATAAGGAGCCGTGACCTGAGGCTGATGCATGTATAAGCGCTTCAATCTCTCTCCCTCTTACCTCACCAACGACTAAGTAGTCTGGTCTGTATCTGAGGGAGAGCCTCGCCAAGTCGTTCTGCGTTACGTCAAAGCTACCGCCGAGCGTTGACCTTGTAATGAACCTCACCCAGTTTGCCCTAGCAATGTTTATTTCTGGTGTATCCTCGATTGTAAGTATCTTGCTGTTTGGGTTCACCATATTCATCAAAGCGTTAAGCAGAGAAGTCTTTCCGCCTCCAGTAGGGCCTATGATTAAGATGAACGGCTTGTACTCCATCAAGAACCACAGATAAGACGCTACCACCTCGTTTAGCATGCCGTTCACGATCATTGCCGTTATTGACAGTGGCTTTTCAGGGAACTTTCTAATATCAAAAGTTGAGCCTGGGAGTGAGATCTCATTTCCTACAGTGAGTGCGACTCTGTGCCCCTCTGGCAGTGCAAACTCAAGGTAGGGCTTTGCGATGTTTATTGCTTTGTTTGCCCTTGACGCAAGCCTTTCGATGACTTTCACTACCTGCTCGTCGCTCTCTGGTATAATGTTTGTATATAGCCTTATGCACTCGCTGAACTGCCTGTGGACTACAGTGATGGGGTAGCCGAAGCCCTTGCACTCGATCTCCTCTACATTTGGGTCTAGCATTAAGGGCGTTATCTCGCTGTAACTCCTCTCTCTCTTTATGTAGTACAAGACTTTCTCTACCTGCTCGTCTTTCAGTCCTTTCTCCTTTAGCATCTTTATTATTGCTTCATCTGTGTTGCCTTGGATGTACAAGATCTTCGACAGTATATCTTCTTTTATCTTCTCCTCCTCTTCGCTCAGCTTCGGCTCTTCTACAATGTACTTGCAGACTCCGTCTTCTTTTTTAATTGTGACTTTAACAGGCCCTATGTAGTACTCTGTCATCAAAAGAAGCAAGGATTAAAATAAGGGGCTGGTAGGTGAAAGTACTTTCGTTGAACGGACTGGGTCAGACAATCCCGTGGAGGGAGAGGTAGTCCCTAAGCTTTTCGACGTTCTCGACTGCTTTCTTCAGCGCTTTGTCCATCAGCTCCTCCACGCTGTACTCCATCTCCCACGACAGCTCTCTGGAGTAGTTTGCAGTGACTTTTATTGTCTTGTAGAAAGGATCGAGGTCAAACGAAAGCACACCGTTAGTGCTCGTTGCTGTCTGAGTGCCGTAAACTGCAGTAACTGGCACTTTGTACGCTAAGGACAGCTTGACGACCAGCTTGTTCCCCGTGATTTCCGCTTCAACCCCTTTCACGGGGTTCGGGACGCCGTATACTTCATACTCTCTGTAGTAGTTCTTTCTCTTTACAGCAACTACATGCTTCCCTTCCTCTACTTTAACTTTCTCTCCATCAACATCCACGACGTCACCAGCCCTAGCAATTACTGCAGGGTTATAAGGTGCTGGGTACTCCTCCATCTTTACCCACTCGAAGTAGTCATCCTCGCTCTTTTCTATCAGCCTCCTTGAAGCGTTGTATATTTCTTCATACTTCTCGACTTTGCTGGGCCTCCTCACACTCCTCGCTCTGCTCAAGTACTCCTTTGCTGTCTCTATATACCCGTTTCTGATGACTGAAAAAGCTACTTGCTCCTCTCTCAAGTCGTACTTGACAAGCGGTATCTCCAGTATCAGCTCACCCTCTGGTTGCGAAACAGTATAGAAGAACTCCTTGTCCATCACCCTCACTTTAACCACACTCTTCAGCCTAGAGTTCAGCTTGTACTCGAGAAATGCTATAAGCATTGAGTTGTAGAACGAGTCCTTCCCTTTTACTCTTCCATCCGAGACAAGAATAACAGCGTCTTTCAGCTTGATGTCCGCACTCCTCGGCGGGAGCACAACAGGGACTTGATAGCTGTAAAGCTCGTTGCTTACCTCTACTTTGCTCTGGGCACCAGCAGAGAGGTGCCCAGCCTCAACAGCGACAGAGACCCTGTCCCCTTCATCAGCCTCAGAGACCTTCACAAGCCCTTGACCAAGAGAAAACGTCTCGTACATTGCCTTGTCCATTGTTATGACAATGCCGTAATTGTCCTGCTTCATCTCAAACGGCATGTAGTTCTCCAAGGGCTCAACGATATACAGCTTCTTAGGCATTGACACAACGTATATGTACTTCCTAGTGGCAAAGACGGCGTGCACGTTCTTTAAGCTGAAGAGCTTTTTGAACTCCCCGTCATAGACAGTGCTGTCAAAATCAGTAATAATCACAAAGTTGTAGTTTGCGAAAGACGCTGTCAGCGACGAGAGACCAGAGACTAAGCTCCACCCATCCCTGAAGTAGTACTTCACTTTGTTGTCGCACTCAATGACTATGCCTACAGACGCTTCGCCGAGGTAGTGCGCCTCTGAACTGCAGATTCCGAGGAGCTCCTCCTCTCTCCCTACGATGATTTTCCCGTCAAGGGTCTGAAAGATGTCGCCCCTGCTCGACTTCCCGAGATAGAAAAAGTTTCTGCTTTCAGCTGTTTTCCCACCTTGGTAGTCAATAACAACTGAGTGGTCTTCATAGACTAAGTCCAGGAACGTTGGGTTTATCCTGTATGCTAAAGGCTTCTCTACATCAATCTCCTTCCTGTTCACAATGACCTTAATCTTGTCTTTGTTTTCCAGCACTGAAAAGGCGTACTTTCGTGTGTATTTCTCAAACTTCTCACCGTTGTAAACGAAGGTCTTGCCTATCTGCTCAACTGCTTTTATCTCATCAACGTAAACAAAGTCAACTGCGTTTTGGTTCGAGAAGAGGGCTTCTTCCTCCCCCTCTTCATTCTTTCTAATGACAGAGTACCCTTTCTTGTATATCCACTCGCCCTTTACTGAGACTTTGCCGTCTATCACAATTTCTGGCTGTCTTATTGCATCTGACATTACTCTGATCTTTGAACCTTCTTCAACAAACCAGTAGTTGACTGAGGGCAAAAGCTTCATCAGAGTGATTATTCTAGGGTTAATCATCAGCATCAATAGCGAAAAATGCATATTTAAGCGTTTCCTAGACTGCGTATTGGGTACCCAATATTGGGTACCCAGCTCGCTTAGAGATAAAATACTAGTGCAAAACCACAAGATTTTTATACTTAAACTCAGAAATCCATTTCAATGGGAGAGAGGATTATCTGCCCAAAGTGTGGAAACCCTTGTTCATGGATTAACATTGACAACGGGAAAGTATTGTGTATTCACTATTACGGCTATATTGTCGATGAGGACGGAGTGAAGAGGAAAAAGACGAAGAGGCATTATCTGCTTTACGTCGGGAAGAATGCCAAGAAAGAGGATGTCGAGAAGTTGCTGAGAGAAAAGCAGTACTTTTGGGGGAAGCCTGGTGTCTTTTCAATCCCTCAGCTTGAGGCAAAGGTTAAGGATTTAGAAAAGGATTTGAAGGAGGCAGACGAAGACGAGAGGAAAGAAATAGAGGAGGAGCTTAAAGAAGCTAAAGAGGAGCTGGAGAAGATGAAAGAGAAAGCGAAGTATGCAAACATCACACTCCGCTCACCTTACGACAAAGACAGATTCATCAAGTACATCGAGGAGTCGTTAGAGCTCATGAAGTACCAAGACAGCTTTGATGTGCAGAAAGTCCTCGATGCCTTTGAGAGGTTCCTCCTCGATGTTGGGAAAGATGGGAGAGCCACAGAGGCAGTGAGGAAGTTCATCGAAAGACTGCAGAAAGAACTGGGTCTGACCTAGGGTACCCAATATTGGGATCCCAGTGAAACCACCCCGCTTGTCAATTAAACACCTTCACTCCCCCCTCCTTTTTATTCCTCCCATTTAATATGAAAGCAAAAGACATACTAGCCGTATTTCTCCTCCTTCTCGGCATCTATTTCCTCTCGAGGGTGTTTACAAACTCCTCAGCACCTGCAGTCCCGATGTACATTGTGCCAGCTGGGGCAGCAGTAGTTGCAGTCGCTGTCATAGTCTCAAGGCTTAGGCACAGAATAGACAGGTTCATAGTGAAGTCGTCTATAGACAGCTCAATGTACTCAATTGTCCTCGAAGACGGGGAGTACTACTTTGTAGGCTTCAAAGTCGTTGGGAAAGAGATATCTGCTGAGGAGCAGAAAGCGTACAACAACGTTGGCGAGATCTACATCAAAGAGCTGGAGAGCGCAGTAGAGTCTATACAGAGGGCAAAGAACCGCTACTTAAAGGTCGCTATTGTGACGCTCCTTGACCCCGTCCCTGGCACAGCAGTCTTGTTCTACATAAAGAAAGACGATAAGATGAGCAAGGAGTATTTGCTGAACGAGGCGATGATACTGAAGAGCACTGTAGAGGGAGTTGCCCCCCACATCTTATTAGAGCCGATTTCACTGAAGACAAGCCCTGTCCTGCCTTTCCCAGGCAGTGTTGGTGCTGTAGCTTATCCAGGCTACATCGCATTAAAGAAGTTTGAGGTAAAAAGCGAATTGACGACTGTGGAAAGCTTCGACATCCCTCTTGGGAAGACAATTGGGATACACGAAGTCCCAGTGGGGATAAACTCAAATGACGTCTTCCGCCACGTAGCAATATTTGGAGCAACTGGGGGTGGGAAGTCCTTTACTTCCACTTTGATTGCAAAGGAGCTTGCAAAGAAGGGCTTTGACGTAGTGATCCTTGACTGGCACGGGGAGTACCACGAAAGAATACCAGAGTTCAACTACTATGGCGAGAAGAACCCCCTAGTGATCAACCCGCTCTCTATCGAAAACCAGGAAAGCATAGTTGACATCGTCGAGATGCTTGGAGATGTGCTTGATATTTCCGATGCGGGGAAGTTCCGCCTCTATCTCGCTTTGCTTAGAGTGCCAGAGTTTGACCTGAAAGAGCTTCTGAAAGCTATCGACGAAGTCCTGCCCAACACGCAGTCTCAGACAGACAGCAAAATTGCGCTGACAAGGAAGCTTATAATGATGTTTGCTGGGAAAGGGAGTGAGCTGTTTTCACCAAAGGGTCTCTCATACAAGGAGCTTGCAGAGAAGCTGAGGGGAGGGAACATAATCGACCTGAGCTTCATAAGGAACACAAGCCTCAGGAGGATATACAGCATGATAATTGTGAAGTTCCTGCTGGAGTACTTCAGAGAGACTAGAAATAAGACAAGGAAGATGTATGTCGTGCTTGAAGAAGCACAGAACTACTTCTACTTGAAGGAAAACAACAAGGGAAATGTCGTTTTGACTTCTGCCCTGCAGGAGATAAGGAAGTTCAACGTCGGTCTCTGCATCATCACTCAGAGCCCCTCCAACGTAGATCCTGAAGTGCTCAAAAACACAAACATAAGGATAATCCATGCAATAAAGTCAAGCATCGACAAGGACATAATCGCCAAGACGCTGTCCCTTTCTGACCAAGAAATCGCAATGATGGATAAGCTCGGGCAGGGGGAGGCAATCGTGACAGCACCAAATATACGAAAGCCTGTTGTGATCAAGGTTGCGAACCCAAGTATTCCTCAATCCTCCTCCTAAGCAGTTCTCGTATTTTTTCTCTTTCCTTCCTCTTTACTCCGCTCAGTGCCTTTAAGACCCGCTTTTCGCTTACTCCTAAGTACATCATGTACTTCTTGAACAGCTGTATGTCGTATAAGTAGAGGCCGATGGCGAGCTTCGTCTTTGCTGTCTTTGTGCTGAAAAAGCTGTTGACTGTGTCGTAAATTAGGAGGAACATCTCGTTGCTCTCTATCAGCTTTAGTGCTGGGAGTGAGTCTTCCCTAACGACTGCACCGTTGTAGTTTACTGCATTTACCCATGTTGGTGTCTCGACTTTTTTGACTTCATACTTTGTTGCTGGCTTCTGCTTTGGAGGTTCAAAAAAGCTGATTCCGTCATATACTCTGTCTATTACAGAGCCACAAGAAGAGCAGACAACTTGTCCATCTCTCCAGTCAAGCTTATCAGAACCGCAGTATGGACATCTCATGTAAATAACCTTGACTTAAAAAAGAGAGAGTTGAGCGAACTACCAGCTTTCTACTTCTTCCCCTTTTCTCACCTTGTATATCTTCGTCACTATCTTCAGCTTCCCGTCCTCTGTGGGCATGACAATCCTCTCCCCCATAATGACGCCATTCCTGCTGACAGCAACAATCTCTGGGCCTCTGACTTTCGCTTCGTAAATCCCAGGGTTTGGTATTTCAGATGTGCATATCATCTCTTTGTCGTCTTTCTCACACTCAAACTGTGCATTGTAGCTGTGCAAGACATCTCTGAGCCCCTCTAGCACAGTCCAGTCGTAGATGTACCTCATTATAATTTCTGTCATCTCATCTATCTTGACCAATCTCCCCCACCTCACCTCACATAGACAGTTATCTTTGCATTTCCTAAAAACCTCACAATGGTCAAGTCGTAAAATGAGCTTGGCTTTCTGCTTTCATCTTTCACCCCAACGACAAGCACAACATCTTCTGGGCTGTAGGAGTACTTGTTCACGACAGCCCTCTCAAACTTTATGTACCTAGAGAGGACTTCGTTTATCGCTTCATCCTTGATGTAGTTCACTACTTTTCCCTGCAGAGACATCAGCTCTTCTTCGCTCTTCACTGGCACATGCTTCAGCGTTAAAAAGAAGGCTGATGCACTGCTTTTTGGTAAAATAACGACTGCCATAAGAGGAGACTCGATGAGTCCATATATAAGCCTTGCTGTTTAGAAATAAACAGTTGGTGAAAAAGAGCTCACTGCTTCAGCTCCTTTATCCTCTGCTCCACCATCTTTTCGATCTCTGGTGTTGCTGGGAATGCCAGAGAAACAATCGTAGTCCTCCCTTTTACACCTTTCCCGCTTTGTGCTGTGCTGAAAAGCCCTAGGAGTTTCATCCTCACCACATACTCATAAACTTGTGTGTGCTTCCTCGGCTCTTCACCCAATTCTTTAGCAAGTAAACCGTAGCGCTCCTCCACAACACCGATTGGGTACATGTTTATGCTGTCCTCCTTCTGCAAGTTGATGACTGTCTTCAGCAGAAGTAGCTCGTGCAAGTTAAGGACTTTCAACGCCTCCCCTACAATGCTGAGCTCTGGGCTTACTTTCGATATAGCCCTTTTTGCGTGGTCAGCTACAACAACTGGTGCCCCTTCTGCGTCTGCAATCTTCCCAGCCAGTCTGAGAGCCTCAATCGCTAGTCTGGCGTTTCCGCTCCCCCCCTTGTCTGCTCCGTAAGTGTCTGCAATCAGCTTGACTGCCTCCTCTTCCACAGCCCCCTCTTTGAACGCCTTCTCGTTTTTCACTCTGTCAGCAAGGATGTCAAAGAGCTCCTTAGAGGTGTAAGGCGGGAAGTCAATAACGCTCGTTATCTGGTCTTTCACCTCAACAATTGACGACAGCTCCTTCAGTATAAAGACAAAGCTCACCCTCTTTGTCTCATACCTCAGCTCATCATAATACCTCGTTAGAAACATGACGTCGTCCTCAGGGTTTGTCCTTGCAAAGTAGTCAAACTCATCGATTGCAAAAATCAAGTGGGCGTTCTTCCTCTCTAAGTGCTCATATACCTTTTTGAACATCTCTTGAGTTGACAGACCGCGGTTGGGTATGCTGGCATTTAACTGCTTTGCCACCTCAGAGAGCATTAAATAAAGTGTCTTGTGCTTCCTAGCGTTTAGGTGGGAGAAGAAAAGTCTAACCCCCCTCTCCCTAGCATAGCTGGAGAGATCCTCACCAAACCTCTTCACTGTCGCTGTCTTCCCACTGCCAGGGGGGCCTTGGACGACAACGTTTATCGTCTCAGACTGGCGAAAAAGCAGGGGCTTAAACAAAACAGCTAACTCTTTGACTTGGTTCTCCCTCCAAGGCAAAGACTTTGGCAGAAAATTTATGTCTAGACTTTCTTCTAGCTCAAAAACCGAAAATGAACTGCTTTCGAGAATAGACCAGAACTCAACCAAAAGTTTCACCCTGGTTAAAAATATGAAAACTTATTTAAATCTTTTGCCTCTTCACAGTATGCTCTAGAAAGTGAATTATAAAGAAGTTTTTTGCATGAAAATCGCCTTTACCTCAATAAGCAAAGATTATTCTCAGTCGAGAAAAAAGAAAGGTCAATAAAAACAAAACCATCTAGCTTAACTTTTTCTGAAGATTTCGTCAATCTTTCTCGCAATGAAATATGCCTTTTCTATAGGCTCTGCCTCGCTTATCACCTCAATTATGCCGCTTTTCCCCTTTACTTCTTCATCAGCAGAAATTTTGCTGAAGCCCACTTCAATCCCCCACTGCCTCTCGATCTCTTTTGCAAACTTTCGGACATCATGCCCTGCTTTGGCATAGCTGTACAAGATTGCTAGGACTCTGTCCTTTGCCTCGCTGTCTCCCTTCCTCAGATAAAGCCTCCTTATTATCTCTGAGATATCGAGTGGGTGAATGTTCATCTTTGCTCCCCACCCTGCTAAATAAAGCGCTATTCTGTGTCTAACGCCGATTTCATAGTAGCGCTCTAATAGCTTTACGATCTTCTCAATCTCCCTCTCGCTGAGGCGGTGGAAGTGAGTGTGGTCTATTCTCTCTTTCTTTCTGTGCCACCTCGCACTCTCGACCTTGACTAAACCCCCGAGCCTCTGTCTAAGCATGCCTGGGTTGTACTTTGTCTCTCTTTCGAAGATCACTGAAGCGACTCTGTTGCTCCTCGGGTTTATTGACCCTGGCAAGCGAAGTAGCCTTGCAGGGTTCTTTGCCCCTTCATCAACTTTTATTCCGACTGCCTTCAGCGTCCTTAAGAATGAGAGCTCGAGCTCCTTGAACATCTCTACACTTATTTCATACTCAAGCAACAAAAGCAAGTGATAGCCAGTGCCCGAATCTACAGCAATTGTTGGCTCAATCCCTATTCCTTTTCTCATCTTCTCTATGACGTCTCTTAAAGGAGGTCTCTTAACGTGGATCACTTTCTTTCCATCTAGGTAGTAGCACTCGAGCGCGTGGTCAATCCCTTTAGCACAGACCTTGTCTTCAGCTTTTCTCACTGTCTCTCTGTCTGGGCTCTTTACCTCTCTCTTGAAGTCTAAATCTGCGAAGAGCGTGAGGGAAACTCTCACATTTGCATTAACGCGGGGCGGTGCCGTGAATGGAAGAGGATTGTAGTACGTGAAGTTGCTTTTGATGCTTTTCACAACATTGGGGATAACATCATCTCTCGTCTCTACAAAAACAACTTTGTAGTCGCTTCTCTTCTTGAAACCGCTCACGATCCTCTCCTTCTCTTCTTCACGGAAAAGAGTGTCAATGCAGAAGAACTTGTTCAGCCACTTCTCTCTCTGCACTGCAATAGAAAAACATCTAGCGTCTTTGCTTGTATAGTTCCAGATTCTCTCAAGGAAGTTTTCTACGTGCATCTTCTCCCCCTCTCCTATTATTTCTGCAAGCAGAATTTTATTTGTTCGGTCTGGGTACCCAGTGAAAACTTCGCTTATCGCTCGAAAGCATTGGGTTCCCAATATTGGGTACCCAGGTCGCTCATCCTCTCACTGCTAGCAGAATTAAACCAGCTTCTGTAGCCCTGCACTTCTTTGGTCTCGTGCTTGAACATGTGACTAGCCCTTTCTCTTCCAGTTCAGATATCTGCTTCGAGAGAGTTGAGAGAGACTTCCCCATCTCCTCAGCCAGCTTCTGAACCTCTTTCTCTTCTCTAAGCAGGGACAGGACTTCAAGCTGTGCCTCGCTTACCCTCTCTGGCACCTTGTTCGGTATTTCCCTCCCTTCCCCATCAAACACCTTGATCTTTCCACAGATGAGGGAGAAGTAGTAGAGGGCTAGGTTTGCGGTCGTGTCCCTCCCCGTCAAGTACGCTTCTCCCTTCCTGCACTCTGTCCTCCTAGCTATTTCTATAACGACCGCATGGAACGGCTGAGACACATCTAAGTGAGCTAAGCTGTACTTCAGCTTTAAGGCGTCTAAGTACTTCAGCACTTCTTCTGTCTTCTTTTCTTGCAGATCCCTCTTCGCTTCGTCATAGTACCAGATGTCAAATAGGAGGACTCTGTCAACGTTTTCAACACCACGCCTTGACAGGACTCTGACCACGCTTTCGTCTGCTGAAGAGAAAATGACTTGCATAAGTTATTTGCCAATCAGGAAAATATAAACACGACGAGAGACTGACCGCTTGGATTTAAACAGTCCCTCTAGTGTCTTTACACACGACCCTGCATTGCTCGAGGTGGATGTTCTCTGTGTAGAACCAGAAGCTTACCCAGTACCCGCGCTCGTCCTTGCAGAGCTCACTCTTCACGTGGAAAACGTCATTGCCGCTCTCGAGGATAATGTCTTTCATCCTTTCACACTCCCCCTCTTTCAGTCTGTCTTCTTTTGTCACTGCTCTGGCTCTGTACTTTTCGTTTTCGCAGACAATGTCGCTTAACGAAACGCTGAACCAGAACTCGATTTGTCTTGCAACTTCTTCGACGACCGTCATGTGCTTAATCTCCTCAAGAACGCTTAAAAACCTTTTGCCTGGGTACCCAACACGGGGGACACACTGTGGTTTTGAAAGTCTCTTTCTGTGTTAAATCAAAAATACATCTATACGATCATAAAAATACCTGCCTTGATGTCCTTTCCAGCTTCTAGAAGCAGTTGGGTACCCAACACGGGGTACCCAGAGAGAAAAAAAGAGAGAGGATTACTTTCTTCTTCTCAAGAGGAAGAACACTACTAACAGAACTACGATAACAACTATGGCAATTGCTATATACGTGGTGTAGTTAGCAGATTTGCTGGTCGTTGTTGGTACTTTGATAGTTGTTGATGATGAAGAAGTTGTTGCTGGAGCTACAGTAGTTGATGAGGTACTGCTTGTGGTTGAAGTTGATGTGGAAGTTGTAGATGATGTAGTACTAGTAGTTGTTGATGTAGTAGTGGTCGAAGTGCTCGTGTTAGTAGTTGTTGTACTGTTGGCAGTTGTGGTAGTAGAAGTCGATGTTGTTGATGTACTTGTTGTTGTAGAAGTGCTGGTTGATGTCGAAGTGCTCGTCGTACTAGTCGTTGTTGTCTTGTTCTGCGGGAATGTTATTACCAGCGTCATGTTTTTATAGACTTTGAATGTACATGCGAAGAACTCCTCATGACCAAAGACATTGACAGCCTTCGTTAGATTCTCTGCCTTTGTCCCATTGACGATGAATGGAACTGCGGAGTAGATTGTAACGTTTGCCCCAAGGGGTGCTATATAGTTTGTTGTTTTATTTACCTCAAGGGCAGTAAAGGCACTAATTCCATTCCCATATATAGTGTTTTTCCCGATGTAGGGGCAAATAGTATTGTGTGTTGCTAGAAGTGCTTCTCCACTGCCGTTGACTACAACCTTAACATCCGCTGCTGTCACTGAGGCATTGCATACTGTCAAGAGGCTCGCATTATTTACAAACCAAATATTAAATGTGAAGTTGTTTAAGCCTGGGCTGAACTCAAGGATGTTTGCTACTGGTGCATCCCAGAATCCCCCTGCTAGTACTGTGAATGGCGTTGCTGACTCAAGTGTTATGCTCTCGTTCCAAGGCATCGTAATAGTCTGGTTTTTGTTTATTACTGTCTCATTGTTTCCATAAATCGCTGTCAGTTCACCTTGATTTAGCAAGTTGATTCTGACGTTGACAAGCTCTGGTACAGCCTTAACGTAGTAAGTCTCGCTCGTGTTAATTGTAGCTGTGTAATAGCCTTTGTAATATATAGTTCCATTGACAATTAGCCAATAGCTATAATTTGCTCGAAATGCTATAAAGATGCTCCCGTTAAAGCTTAAAGTAGTATTGTGAGTTATATAATATGTCATGCCGTTCTCAAAAATGACATCGGCTATCACGTTTCTACTAAGTAGTATAATTGTCACTGTGTGCTCCCCACTGCTGTTTGCTGTTGTCATTGGAGCTACAGTCACTAGAGAGATTAAGACTAGGAAGAGGAATACTATCTCTTTCATCTTTTCTCATTCAACACTTTCACCAATTAGTATATAAGCCAAACTGTATGTGTTTGCGTTGTAGCAAACTAGAGAGAGAAAAAAGAGACTAACTTACGAATACACCTTCACTTACGTTCTCTACGTATGTCCCTCCTGGTACTACTATATATACTGGCATATATGTCACTATCTGCCAGTTACCAATTGGCACACCATAGTATGCTTCCCAACTTGAAGACCCAGGCTGTTGCAGTTCTCCTTGTATCAGACCAGCATCCCATAGGTGTAAATTAGGAGTAATCCACAGCTCGAAGTTAGTAATTGGTTTGCTGAAGTTACCCCAAACAGTATCTGCTATATAACCATAAGCATAGCCAGTAACATTAAAACCACTATGGCCATTACCAACATACCCACCGAACCATTGTGTTGCATAATATAAGCTTGTAGGTGAGCCAACAGTAACACCATAAGCTGGCAGTACGTATTGACCAAAGTATGATGGGAATCCTCCATAGCCTGTTGCTGGAAAGTTGAGGTAGTATGGGGCGTAGCTGAAGCTCCCGTTTGGGTATTCGTTTACTGTGTATGTCACTGGTGGCTTTGCGTATAGCAGTGTGTAAGCTTGTGTGATTCCCCCAGTTGATGGTGCTGGTAACAATGGTGTTGTGAGTGCCGAGTCACTTACATTTGCTGGAACATATTTGCTTGAGCCAGCCGATAGTACCAAGTTGTGCACCCATTCTGCACCGTTTACATTTACAGTTGTGTTGCTATAAGTAAAATTGACATAAAAATAAGTCCCGGAGCTATTATGGAAGTTATTAACGTCAAGATACTGTTTTGGCACACCCGGAGGTACCGAAACTGCATATGCACTGTCAATATAGCCTTTATGGAAGGCTAGAAGCTTGTGGAACTGCATTATAACTATCTGATTTGGCACTAAGGCAGACAGATTGTATATCTCAAAGTTGTCGAAGTAGTAATAGACGTAGTAGATGTTTGTGTTTGTTGATACTGGCACATAGGCGGCAATAGTGTTGTTGATGTAGTCGTAAGAAAACTCGATGCCACCAGGTGGGTTGTTTATTATTAACTCTTCGCCAATGGTGTAATTTTGATAGTTATTCTGTTTGTCATAGACATAGCATACTGTGATAGTAATATTTTTTTCTTGCACATCTCCAGGGTTTGGATTCCAGTACATAGGGGCTAAGTAGTAATAAGCACTATAGTATAGTGGCATGTTTAGCGTTGGCAGTAGGCTTGAAGTCACTAGCAAGTAGTAGTAATAGTACTGACCCCATGGGTCGAACATTGTAGCGTTAAATGGGAAGTAGCCACCAGTTTGATTCCCACCGTTGAACGGGAAGCTGTACTTGTTTGTCTCTAACTGCTCTACAGCCCAAACCCAGTATGGGTTCCACACTGTCACGTGGTGAATCCCAGTTACGTTGTAATTCATGGCAGTTGACGAATTTCCATAATTATAGACGGTAACTAAGACTGAAGTGTTTGGGTGTGTCTGATTGCCGTAGCTAGTTGTATTAGAATGATGACAGTAATATTCACCGGTTGGCCCTTTAATGATGTTCCAATCTGGTGATGACCCCACGTTTGTACCTACACCACCGCCGAGACAGACGGATGATACTGGATCATCTACTATTTGTGGTAATGTGATTGCAGTTACATTGAACCACTCTCCCTGCGAGGTCGTAATTACTGCCCACGGCTGGCCGTTTAGAATTTCGTTCACGTTAATTTGCGAAACAACAGTTATGCTTGTGTTTTTCACAGTGTCGTTAGGGTAGATGATGTGTGTTATGTTGGTTGGCTGAGTTACTATCAAGTACGTCTGCCCGTTTTCATACTTTTCATAAATTACACCGTGTGTTGACTTCTGCAGTGAGGCTATGCTCCTCTCTGTCGCTGTCGTTTGGTGGTTTGTTACGTAAATCACTAACACTACTGACACTAACAAGATCTGCAGAAAAATTAGAGTTCCCACAATTGCAGATATTCCTCTCTTCTTTCCTTTCATATATAAAAAATAGAAAAAAGGGTTTAAAAATTAAAGTGAAGTTGGGCTATAGGTTTGAGACACGTTGAACGACAGCAAGTAAGTCCCTTGAGGAATGACTATATACGTTGGTAAACCGTAAACGAAACCCCCAGTTGGATGCAAGTAGCCTGCATACAGAAGAACCCAGTCCCCAGTCATGGGGTCATACCCATAGTTTAAAATAACCCCCTGCTGGAAGTTTACTGCAAGGCGATAGACAGTGATAGGGTCGTAGTGATAGCTGATTAGTGGTGTGCTTGAGATGTAGCCGTAAGTGTACGTCTGCATTGATGATGGTGTAAATAAGCTGGCAGGCATGAAGTTTGTCGCCCCGTTGTTTGGGTTTAAGTCATAGTCATAACTTGGCGCTGTGTATTCCCCAAAGTATGATGGAAAACCGCTGTAGCTTGTAGCAGGGAAGTTATAGTACTCTGGAGTGTATGTGAAACTGCCTGATGGATATTCATTTACTGTGTATGGTGGTGATGAGCTTGGGCTTGAGAGAAGCGGTGCATCTAACCACGAAAATGGAGAATATCTCCATGTTGCATTTATCACCTTGACAGCAGTTCCGTTGTTTGTAACTGCTGAAGGCACCAACGCTGATACGTTAGTAACCTCAAAGTCTCTGAAGTAAATGTAAGAGTACTGTATGACGTTGTTCACTGTGACGGGGGCATAAACACCGATTGTTGCATTTATATAGTCGTAGTGAAACTCAATACCACCATTAGGGTTTGTTATGTTTTTCCCTTGTGCTTGATAGTAAACTGCCGAGTCCCAGAGAGGTGTCCAGTCCTTGGCGTAGGGGTTGCTAGTGAGAAGAATGTAAAAGTTGGGGTTGTTTGTCGGTGTTAGTGATGACGAAAGAGACTTGTTGTAGTACATGTCGTAATAAGAGTTGTAGGCTGTGGTGTAGTGTAGTGGTGCGTAGTAAGTTATTACTAGCCAAGGCGTAGTCGTATTCACGTAGTACTCGATCATCTTGCCTGTCTGCCCCTCAGTGTACCCCAACCAGCTGACAGTAGGACAAGAAATCGGTGTCATTGTCTTGTTAAGTACTGCTATTCCCCATAGCGCATCCCAGTTTGGAGTTTGAGACACATCTAAAACTGATGGATCCCAAGGTTTGCCTACAAATTTTGACGGGTTTGCGAGGGCAAGAAGGACGCCAGGCACTCTAAAGAGAGACACGTTGTAGTAAGCACCATCAGAGGTAATAACTACTGCCCACGGCTGTCCGTTAAGGATCTGCAGGACGGGAACCCTTTCGTTAAGCAGGATATGGACTGGTACGAAACTCCCGTTAGGGTAGTAGATGTACGTTATTGTCGTTGGGTAAGAGGACATCAAATAAGTAACGCCACTGTCGAAGTACTCGTAAAGGAGTGGCTGTTCTTTCACGTTCTGCCTCAGCACGAAGGCGTTTTTCTGCACTGTGTTTGTTTCTGTGTTTATCACGTGGACTACCAAGATAGTGGACAGAGCTAGGATAAGCAGGAAGATTACTCCACCTATAATTGAGGATATCCCTTTCTTTCTTTTCATGAATATAAATAATTGACACGGTTTATAAATCTTGAAACCGTGGTGCGTAAAGTTGAAATCTAGAAGTTCATATATATACCCGCTTTCACGATAAAAATGAGGGGAGACGTAAAGTTGAAATCTAGAACTTTGCGCTTGTTTTAGCACTCAGATCATTTTGCAGGCACTCGAAAGCACTGGGTACCCAATATTGGGGATCCTTCGTGTTTCATACGTTCGGACACCTCTCTTTTAACTGTTTATTTTTTCATGGACTTTAAAGCTAGGAGAATTAGAAAATTACTCGAGAGAGCATTCAGACAATATCCTGTGAAAAAAGAAAAATCATGAGATCGGGTAGTCGTCTGGCACCTTGTGGCGAAAGTACTTTCCCGTGTCAGGGTCTTTAAACAACCCTATTTTCACTGGCTTCCTGCCTTTTGGCGCTAGTGCCCAAACTTTTATTGGCTCGAGCTCTGCTGTCCCCCCGCTCAGAGTTTTTACTAACACTTTTTTCTTTCTCTCTGTCATCAACTAGCTTTACGATGAAACACCTAATAAACCTTTGCTTTGCGATGTTGAGTTGTGTTTGCATAACAATTTGGCTCTCGTGGGTACCCAATATTGGGATCCCACACATGCAGGTACCCGTCGGAGTAAGCGGATGTCAGCCAACTCGAGAGAACGTGCTGTCGTAAACTCTCTTCAGGTCTTCTGTCACAAGGTGTGTATATATCTGTGTAGTCCTAATGTCCTTGTGCCCTAACAGTCTCTGAACAACGGGGAGAGGCATGCCCTTTCGAATTGCCCTAGTTGCAAAAGTGTGCCTCAAGACGTGAGGTCTCAAGTCGATGTTTAGCTTCTTTCCGAGTCTCTTCAGCTTTCTGTAAAGAGCGAAGTATGTAACGTTAAACACTCTGTCTTCCTCTCTCAGCTCTCTCAAGTGCTTCTCTAACATTTTCGCAGTCTCTTCTGTAAAGAAGACAGTTCTCTCTTCTCCGTTCTTCGTGTTCCTGACTCTGATCATTCTTTTCTGTATGTCGATGTCGCTTTTTCTAATAGAAAGCAGCTCTTTAGCTCTAAGCCCAGTGTCTAGGAGGAGGTGGATGATAAGCTTGTACTTACCCTTTGTGGCTGACAGGAGCTCCCCTACTTCTTCCTCGCTTAAAGCCCTTATCTCCCCCCTCCTCACTCTCGGCATTGACGGTCTTGCATCAACACCAAGCCACCTTAGAAATCGAAGAACTGCAGTAATATAGAGTCTAGCAGTCATACTCTTCACTCTTCTCTTTTCGAACTCAGGCAGAGGCTTTGCTGTCCTCCCTTCTCTCTTCAGAATGTCTGCGACCCATCTGTTTAGATCTGAGACGTTGACTTGGCGTGGGTCTTTCTTCACGAAAGAGAGAAAGTCTGAAACTGCAGTTCTGTAGAGCTTTACTGTGTTTTCTGATGCTCCAGCTACTGTGAGTGCAGAGAGGAAGTCGTCTAGAGGGTCTGTTATAACGTCTGGCTTGCCAAGTTGAAGCTTCATAATATAAAGAGAGAAAAGGCTAATTAAAACGTTAGCGTGATAATCATATATGAACATAAAAAACATCCACGAAAGGATAAGGGAGCGAGTGGACGCTGTAGAAGACGAGATGTATGAGCTACGAGGGAAAACGAAGAACTTCCATATTATTCAAAGGTACACTAGGAAGGGAGAAGAAGAGACAGAAGAGATCTTTATTTCTTCGCCAGAGATAAACATAAGCGTGGTGATAAGATCGAAAGGTGTGTCTTCAGCCACCTTCGTCAGAGGTGGGCAGATCGAGGGGAAGAACTTGAGTGAAGAGGAAGTGCAAAAAATAATCGATGAAATAGTTAAGATGCTTTCTTCTTCTTAGTCGCTTTTTCTCCTGCTAGTGCTTCTTCTCGTCCTTCTCGTCCTCTGCTGAATTGCGTAGTAGTCCCTAATCCTGGCTACTGCTTCTCTCCAGTCCGCAACGTCCTTCAGCATTTCTGCGAGAGTACCTTCTCCAATGTACTTTAGCCAAGACACTATGTGCCCCTGTTGCAGGTGCCAGTTTACACATGCTGGGTCTTGCTTCCCTATCCTCTCGATCTCTGTCTCTAGCTCTCTGACGTCGTGCGCTGTCCCAACTACCCTTTCGTATGACTTGAAATAGAACGGCTCCATGCTCTTCCAATCGAAAAAGGAGTTAATATTTCTTTCGAAAAAGGTGTTATCAACGTGCTCTCTTAACTATCGAAATAGCTGGTTGATAACGACAACACTACGGAAGCGCTTGATGCAGACCAAACCACAGAACAAACCCGAGCAACAGTGTAGCCCCCACTACTACTGCACCAGAGATTATAAACAATAAAAGAAAGCGCCTTGCTGTTTTTCTTTTGTCGTCTTCTTTCTTGCTCATATATTTTGCATGAGTTAAAAATGGGAGCTGAGCGAAAATAGGGAAAGCGTTTGTCAGCAAAAAACGATAGTCCAGCATAAAACTGGGTACCCAATATGGAGTACCCAGCTCGCTCACTTTCTTCTCACGAAAAACACTGCCAAGCCAAGGACGATTGCTACAACACCAAGCACCAAGTAAGGGCTGAGAGAGGATTTTGCACTGTGCGTAGTAGAGCCGTGTGTTGTAT
>ERZ1684502.33-NODE-33-length-45161-cov-146.151089_pt1 | contig 45161 bp, 50 predicted proteins | sample MGYA00580192_ERZ1684502 | MGnify/ENA primary metagenome ERZ1684502 (study PRJEB41476, sample SAMN13258264) | hydrothermal vent metagenome | biome: caldera [ENVO_00000096]; feature: acid hot spring [ENVO_00002120]; material: acidic water [ENVO_01000358] | place...
TAGGACGCTGCCCTCACACGGCAGAGGTCCGGGGTTCAAATCCCCGCGGGTCCATTTTTAAAAGATAACAGACTTATAATCTGGCTCAATTTTTATATTCAGTACATTTAATCTATCTCCTCTCAAATTCTCTAGCTCAGATCTTAACTCAGCCACACTATATACAGTCTTAGCACCAAGAATCTTTTCTAATGCCGAATCTTCTATTGAGATTTGTGAAGGGGTTCTAGCTATTGTGGGTATATCTGAGGAAACCACATCTAAAGTTGTACTTCCACCATCGTTAATGATAAGTAACGTTCCTCTAGCTTTATTTAATCTAGATTGCAATATTGATAAGTTTTGCATAACTCCTTGCAAATCTGTTATACCAAAAACTTTGTTGCTAGTCGCTCTAATTACTCCACCAACTGCAATTGTTCTTTCAAGTAACGATTCGCTACTTATCCAAGAAAATGGCCTATCTATTGGCAACCTAACAAAGTCGAGTGTTGGAGCTGTAATATCTATGAATATTTTATCAAATTTTGTCTGCTGAACTACTCTTACTACATCATAAGGCCATAAACCTCCATGAGAATCTAAAATATGAATTTTTCTGTAAGCTGATATTTTGGCTGCCGATCCTCTCTTTATTGGCTCTTTAATTTTTGTCTTAAGCTGAGCAAGAAGCTCTTTCAAGAATAATCCGGTATCAGCAACTACTGGAATTTGTGGCATAATTACTTTACCTATATCCTCACCATCTATGTTATTATGAATAACGTAACCTTTGAATTTCATTGACCATCCTGCAGTAGATAATTGCGAAAATCTAGTGCCTAAAGCCAAAATTACATCTGCCTCATCTAAAACTTTACTACCTTCTTCTGTAGCAAATAATCCTAACCCTTCACCTGCATAGAGAGAATGAGATGCAGGAAAAGCTCCTTTACTCCTAAATGTTACTATTACCGGGGCATCCAAAAGTTCAGCAAGTTCTTTTAACTCGTTAAAAGAGTTAGAAGCTAGAACTCCATAACCTGCAACAATTACTGGCATTTTTGAATTTGAAAGAACTTCTGCTACTTTAGCTACCGTTGTTTTATCTGGCGTTTTCTTTTCTGGTTTTTGCTCTGCTGGAGATAAAGGATAAGCCTTTAGTTTGAACAGATCTTCTGCTATTTCTATGTATACTGGTCTATTTCTATTGCTTAAAGCCTCTTTATATCCTTTTTCTATAGTTATTATTGTTTCCTCTATGCTAATTACTCTTTCATGAATTTTAGTTATTGGTTTCAATATTTCCATTAAATCGTCTGGGCTTCTTAATTCTCCTATTCTACCTCTACCAACATCTCTATAGGATCTAAGAGTTCCAATAAGTAAAAGAGGTACAGAATCAATAAATGCTTGAGCTATAATGTCTACGGCTTCTGTTAAATATACGCCGGGAGTTTGAAAAACTACTCCTAAAGCATTATTTTCTCTAGCATATGAATCAGCCATCATTACGGCTTCTCTAGCACTAGAGGCATAATTTACGTTAATTTCATATTGCTTTAGCCTTTCTGCTAAAAAGTTTGGAATCGAATATGTAGTAAATATTTCCTTGATTCCCAATTCCTTAAAGGTATATGCTATTGCTTCATCGCCTTTAGTTTCCTTGCCTATTGTTTCCTCTTTTCTTTTAGGTTGACTCACAAAATTATACGCTTAAAGTAAGGTATAAATTTTTTAAACATAAGCCGGGGACGGGATTCGAACCCGTGAAATAACGGGTACCCGTGCTAAACTCTGCGGCCCGCCGCCTTAGACCGCTCGGCCACCCCGGCAAAAAATTATATGTAAGAGCAAACTAAAATATTTTAATGTTAATTTAACCATTTTACACGTGAGATATTGATTCCTTTTACTAAAGTAGGGGAAGTTTTGTCGGAAATAAAACAGCTTACAGATTTTGTTATAATTGGAGATACTATTTTAGATATAAGTCTAGGCAGAAAAGGTACTGAAAGTGATGTTGACCTCTTCCTATTAGGTCTAAGCGTGCTTCTTGATGAAGACAAAATAAGGGAGTTTGCTTATGACAGAGGATGGGATTTTGGCAGGACACCAATTGATACACCAAGAATTATAGCTGCTGTAGATGATGATCAGCTACAAATAGATATGTATGAGAACATACAAGATTTCTTTGTACCTCAAGGTATTATAGAAAGTGCAATTGAAGTTAGACTAGGAAAAGAGAAATTTAAGATAATTAGACTAGAAGATTACATTTTACTTAAAGCTAATGCATTTAGAGAAGAAGATGAGGATGAATTAAAGACTATAGTTTATTTAATAGGAGAGGGCAAATTAAATATAGATAAAAAATATTTAGAATCACATATAGACTTATTTGAAGAAAATGCAAAGAGTATTCGAGACAGACTTGAGTTAGTTGGAATAAAAATATAGTGTCATCCTTTCTTAGCTGGTAACTCTTTCTTCTTTGGTCTTAGATTTGTACTATGACATCTTCTGCATTTTGTTGCCCTAATGGAATTTAGTGCTCCACAATTTCTACATACTTTCTTTAAAAACACCCTTTGTTGTACGATTTGAAGCTTCACTGGATCGGTGAGTGGCATTTTTAACCCCAATTCACTAATATGACTCAGTTCAAAAAAGTATTGCGGTAAAAAGCGGAGTTGAAAGAAGATGAAGATACCGCTAGATTATATTTGTGTAAAAAGCGGGTTGTTATGTAATCGTTGTCAATCTCTGATAGATAAGGGTGAAGTAGAACCATATGAAGTAGATGTGATGAAAATATTACTAGAATTAGAAGAGACACAATTTAAAGAGCTAAAAGATGCAGTATATCATAAGACGTTTAAAGTAGACAATTTGCTAATACTCTTAGTCTCAAGTCCTCCTTCAATGACTCCACAAAAATGGATAAAAATTGCAAAAGTTTTACAGGAAAAACTTGGAATGAAAGTTAGAATAATAGAGAAAAGTAACAATATTAAATCAACTGCTGCTCAACTATTATCGCCAGCTAGAGTTTTAGGAGTAAATACTTTGTGGCTACCTAACGGCTCAGTGCAATATGTTATAAGAATTTCTAAAAGTGAAAGGAGATTTTTGCCTGCTGATGAAAATTCACTAGAAGAAGCTCTCTCTAAAATTCATGAACTTCCAATAAAAATAAGGGTGGAATAAAGAGTGTATAGAAGTCATTTTATTTTAGACATTACTCCAGAATTGGACGGAAAAGAAGTCGTAGTAGCTGGATGGGTTCACTTAATACGTGACCTAGGAGGGAAAAAGTTTGTAATTTTAAGAGATAAAACCGGCCTAGGTCAAATAGTAGTAGAGAAGAATTCTAATGCCTATAAGATTGCAGAAGAGTTAACCCAAGAAAGTGTAATACAAGTTAGAGGAATTGTAAAGGCTGATAAAAGGGCACCTAGAGGAGTAGAGATTCATGCTAATGAGATGATAATTCTTAATAAAGCGAAAGCTCCGTTGCCACTTGACGTTTCTGGTAAAGTAAAGGCGGATATAGATACAAGGCTCAGAGAAAGGGTATTAGATCTAAGAAGACAAGAAATGCAGGCTGTAATCAAGATACAATCATTAGTTCTAAAAGCGTTTAGAGAAACCTTATATAAGGAAGGTTTCGTAGAAATATTTACGCCAAAAATAATTGCGGCAGCTACTGAAGGAGGAGCTCAGCTATTTCCAGTTATATACTTTGGAAAGGAGGCTTTTCTGGCTCAAAGCCCCCAGTTATATAAGGAATTAATGGCTGGAGTAATAGAAAGGGTATTTGAGATAGCCCCCGCATGGAGAGCAGAAGAGTCTGATACCCCATTCCATTTATCTGAATTCATAAGCATGGATGTAGAGATGGCCTTTGCAGATTATAATGATGTTATGCAACTACTAGAAAAAATAGTATATAATATAGTCACAACAGTAAAGGAACAAGCAAAAGAGGAACTGAAGATATTAAATTATGAACCGCCCAATGTAACATTGCCTTTGAAAAGACTAGCATATACTGAAGCAATAGAAATTCTAAGGGGAAAAGGATATAATATTAAATTTGGAGATGACATAGGAACGCCAGAATTAAGAATATTAAATGAGGAATTAAAAGAGGATTTATACTTTATAATCGATTGGCCTTCCGAAACTAGACCATTCTATACTAAGTCAAAGGACGAAAATCCGCAGCTTAGTGAAAGTTTCGATTTAATATACAGATTTCTTGAGATAGCATCTGGTAGCACAAGGAATCATAAAAAAGAAGTATTGGAACAGAAATTAAAGGAAAAAGGTCTAAAACCAGAAAGCTTTGAGTTCTTCCTTAAGTGGTTTGATTACGGAATGCCACCACACGCAGGATTTGGCATGGGACTCCAAAGGTTAATGGTAATGTTAACGGGAATACAAAGTGTAAAAGAAATTACGCTATTCCCTAGAGATAAGAAGAGACTAATACCCTAAGTAAAAGTTCTTGGATCAGCTCTTGTAATTTCCCTTATCACAACAGTGGCATACATACCTCTATCTAAAGCGAAAGAAATTTTTTTATCATTCATTTTCAAATCTCTGATTTCCATGTATGCTTTTCTATTTAAACTTCCAATCTTTATCTTTAGCTCTCTTATTTTAAAACTAGAGTTTATTATTCCTTCTTCCTTAAATATCTCGCTACATATAGGATCACATCTTTCGTATGACTCTGGAATTTGAATAATTAAATCTTTATCGAATTTTTTCGGATCGATAATTCTGGACAAATATCTATTAAAAAGGTAAGACTGATACGCTTCAACAAAGAAGTTTAATGGTGTTTGCAATTTCTTCAGAATAGATAAAGGCTCTTCATTGTTTAAGAGAGATTTAAGAGCTATCCTCTCATCCTTAAATTTCTTGGGAAATAGTTCTAAAGCCTCTTTATAATCTCCTTTCATATAAGCGTTCCTAGCCTTTTTTACTATATCACTTTCGCCTTCAAACGGATATCCTAGAAGGAAATCTATAGCCTTTTTCCACTCACGCAAAACAAGCATTTTACCAACAAGATGAGTTATTGGTCTTCTAGTTCCAAATCTTTGATAGCCTATAAAAGCGGGAAGATACCCAATCTCTGATATTCTCTTAACTCTTCGTTTGAGTTCCTCCTCGTCGTCTGTTATTAGCTCTATCTCGAATATATTCCCTGTATGATCAAATTTCGTATCACTAAATCCAAGAAAATAAATGGAAAAATTTTCTTCTTCATATTTCTCTACAATATTCTGATTAGTAGTATATATCAGCTGTTCAGTAATAGCGTTCGTATCCTTAATTCCTATATATGATACTTTACTTCGTAAAATTTTCTGTATTTTATTAATTACCGTGAAATGATCTATTCCTTTTTTCCTTAGAAGATAAACCGCATATTTACCCTGTCTTTTCCCTTTCCATTCAGAAGCTGGCTTATAAGAGATTTCCTCACTAACTTTAAACCCTTCTGGTCTTGGAATTGTCACGTTCAGCGGTTTCCAATTTTCTTCTATAAAATATTTCTCCATTCCTATTAATATATCAATTTCATGGGGCATTAGAGTAATTTTAGATCACCAGTAATCTTGTCAATAATTTCAGATGGTGCAGGGCCTATGCCTAGGCAAGTGACAGTGCCTGGTTCTAATTGAGTCTTGCCAGCATCTTGTATTATTACTACGGGCAAATTAAGTTTCATAGCTTCTTCATATCTTTTATTAAGCTCTTCTAAATTAGGAATTTTTACTACTATTTTTGCTTGTCCTTCATCTAACCATTCGTGTAACCATTCTTTCCATTCTCTATTTTCAGAATTTAGAACATTAAGAACCAAAGATACGGCAGCATGCGCAACTTGAGCTGCTATCTTCCCTTTCCCCATATTCAAGTCAGTTCTAACTGCTATTACCATTTTTGTAGCCATCAAAAAAGAATGAATTTATAAGCTAAATTAAAAACTATGTAATACAATGGGTATAAGTTTCAGGCTAAGCCTAAGAGAGGAAATTGAAACTGCAGTCTGCTCAAGTTGCGGTAAGCTTATACATCCAAGAGAAAAAGGTGTAGAATTCTATTGTCCTAATTGCGGAGAAATATTAATAAGAAGATGCTATTATTGCAGAAAACAAGCAGTAACATATGTCTGTCCAAAATGTGGTTTTGAAGGACCATAAGGTGATTTGTATGGTAGATGTTTTAGTAATAGTAAAAGTTTACCCGGAAAGTGACGAAGTAAATCTTGATAGTTTATATGAAGAAATAGAAAAGAAATTACCAAAAGACTATAAATTGGTAAGAAAAGATACAGAGCCAATAGCGTTTGGGCTAAAAGCGCTAGTATTATATGTGCAAATGCCAGAAAACGTAGAAGGAGGTACTGAGATGCTTGAAGATACAATAAACGGAATTCAAGGAGTAAGCCACGCAGAAGTAGTTGGAGTAACAAGATTAGGTTTTTAAACTAATTATGCTTTAAGTTCTTATACCACAGTACTCATATACATATTTTGGAGATTAGTTTTGAGTGCTGGTGCTGAAGTTTCCCCTTCCGGTAAGAAGGAACTTATATTAAGAGTAGTAGAAGCTAGGCAGAAAGACGTAGGAAGAGGAAAAGTTAGAATAGATATCGATCTATTGAATCAAATAGGCGTTAATCCCGGAGAAGTAGTTGAAATTGAAGGACAAAGAAAAACAGCAGCCATAGCTTGGCCTTTGGCGCCAGAGGACATCCTTGAAGAGGAAGATAAGTACATAATCAGAATGGACGGAATAACAAGGAAAAACGCAGGAGTTTCGATAGGCGATAAAGTAATTGTTAGAAAAGCTTCTCCTAAAGTTGCAACAAGCGTAAAACTTGCACCATCAAACTTCTCTATAACAGTAGATCCAGGTTTTATTTCTTATGTTAAGAAAAAACTGAAAGATTATCCCTTGGTAGAGGGAGACACAGTTTTAATACCAGTTTTAGGGCAGGCAATTCCGTTTACAGTGGTTCAAGTTAGGCCGCAAGGAATTGTGATCGTTTCCGATGAAACAAGCATAACGATCTCAGAGAAACCTGCAGAACAGACAAGATATCCAAGAGTCACATATGAGGATATTGGAGGAATGAAACATATCATTCAGAAAATCAGAGAGCTTGTAGAGCTCCCATTAAAGCACCCCGAGCTTTTCAAGAGGTTAGGAATAGAACCGCCAAAGGGAATTTTGTTATATGGGCCTCCAGGAGTAGGAAAAACGTTACTAGCTAAAGCAGTTGCAAACGAAACAGAAGCTTACTTTACTTCCATTAATGGGCCAGAAATTATGAGCAAATTCTATGGTGAAAGCGAGCAAAGACTTAGAGAAATCTTTGAAGATGCAAAGAAACATGCACCAGCAATTATATTCATTGATGAAATTGATGCAATAGCCCCTAAAAGAGATGAAGTAATAGGAGAGGTAGAAAGAAGAGTAGTGGCACAACTCCTTACACTAATGGATGGCCTTGAAAGTAGAGGTAATGTTATAGTTATTGCTGCAACAAATAGACCAAATGCAATAGATCCTGCATTAAGAAGACCAGGAAGGTTTGATAGAGAGATAGAAATTCCATTGCCTGATAAACAAGGTAGATTGGAGATACTTCAGATCCATACAAGGAATATGCCTTTAGCAAAAGATGTTGACCTAGAGAAATTAGCTGATATGACAAACGGATATACTGGAGCAGATTTGGCTGCACTAGTTAGAGAAGCAGCTATGAATGCATTAAGGAGATATTTGCAAGTAATTGATCTTAACCAAGATAAAATACCACCAGAAATCCTTGAGAAAATGGAAGTAAACATGGATGACTTCTTAAAAGCATTTAAGGACATAGTGCCAAGCGGGCTTAGAGAAATCTACGTAGAAGTGCCAGAGGTTCATTGGTCTGATATTGGCGGATTAGAAGATGTGAAAGAAGAATTGAGAGAAGTAGTAGAGTATCCATTAAAGTTCAGAGAAGTATATGATAGTCTAGGAATAGAACCGCCCAAAGGTATTTTGCTCTTTGGCCCTCCTGGAACTGGTAAAACAATGCTAGCAAAGGCAGTAGCAACTGAAAGCGGGGCAAACTTCATAGCAGTTAGGGGGCCAGAGATATTGTCAAAGTGGGTTGGTGAAAGCGAAAAGGCAATTAGAGAGATATTCAGAAAGGCAAGGCAGGCAGCACCAACAATTATTTTCTTTGATGAGATTGACGCAATTGCCCCAATGAGGGGTTTATCTTCTGACAGCGGAGTTACTGAAAGAATTGTAAATCAATTGCTAGCAGAAATGGATGGAATTGAAAAACTAGAAAATGTTATAGTTATTGCTGCAACTAATAGGCCAGACATATTAGACCCTGCTTTGTTAAGGCCAGGAAGATTTGACAGACTTATTTATGTCCCACCACCGGATAAAAATGCTAGAAAAGATATTCTAAGAGTTCACACAAGAAATGTGCCATTAGCTGAAGACGTATCTTTAGATGAATTGGCTGAAAAGACAGAAGGATATACTGGAGCAGATTTGGCTGCACTAGTTAGAGAGGCAACACTGAGAGCTATAAGAGAGAAAATGACAGAATGCATGAAGAAAGTTGAAGAGAGTATGATTAAGAATGAGGAAGAAAGAACGGCAAAGATTAAAGAATGCATGAAAGATAATGTACCACTTGTAGAAAAGAAACATTTCGAAGCTGCGCTAAAGAAAGTTAGGCCTTCAGTAACAGCTGATATGGTACAGTTCTATCAGAGCTGGTTAGAAAAAGCAAGACAACAACTACCTAGAGCCTATATTAAGCCAAGCACATTTACGTGATAACATGTGGAGAGAAGTTCCATTATATTATGTTATTTTAGAGATTTTGAAAAAGAGAAATGCTCCAATAACTGATGAAGATCTATATAATGAAGTTAAGAAAAGCGTAAATTATGAGATTTCTTTTTCAGATTTTTTAAAGGCACTAATGAAACTTGAAATTAGAGGCTTTATTACAGTAACGTTAATAAGAGAGAATGTAAGAATGATTAATTATATAGGTGAAAAGGAATAGGAGTAGACCTTGCTGATCTTGTTGAAGAAGTAAAGAGAGAGATTAGCTTTGGTGAGCTTAAAGGAAAGAAAGTTAGTATAGATGCTTATAATGCGCTCTATCAGTTTTTAGCGGCTATTAGACAGCCAGATGGGACTCCATTGATGGATAGTCAAGGTAGAGTTACTAGTCATTTAAACGGATTATTTTATAGGACTATAAGCATATTAGAAGAAGGAATAATACCCATTTACGTTTTTGACGGTAAACCCCCAGAACAAAAAGCGCAAGAATTAGAGAGGAGGAGAAAAATAAAAGAAGAAGCGGAAAAGAAACTAGAGCAAGCAAAAACTGAAGGTGTAGTAGAGAAAGAGGAACTAAGGAAATATTCCCAAATGTCAATCAGACTTACTAATGAAATGGCGGAAGAAAGCAAAGAGCTGTTAAAAGCTATGGGAATACCAGTTGTTCAAGCTCCATCAGAGGGAGAAGCCGAAGCTGCTTATATAAATAGTCTTGGCCTAAGCTGGGCTGCTGCAAGCCAGGATTATGATTCTTTGCTTTTTGGAGCTAAAAGGCTTGTAAGAAACCTAACACTTACTGGTAAAAGAAAGCTTCCAGGAAAAGACACTTATGTCGAAGTAAAACCGGAATTAATAGAGCTTGACGTCTTGCTTAAGAAACTAGGTATAACAAGAGAGCAACTAATTGATATTGGGATAATCGTAGGCACTGATTACAATCCAGGGGGCATAAAGGGTTATGGAGTTAAGACTGCATATAGAATTATAAAGAAATATGGTAGCCTTGAAAAAGCAGTAGAAAAAGGAGAAATAGCTAAAAGCAAAATAACTTTTAACATTGAAGAAATTAGGAACCTTTTCCTTAAACCAAATGTGCAAGAACCTAAAGAGAACTTAGACCTAGAGGATTGTGATTGCGAAAAAGTCGTTGAAATTCTTGTTAAAAATCATGATTTTAATGAGGAAAGAGTTAGAAATAGTATAGAAAGGCTTGAAAAGGCAAAAAGAGAAGCAAAAGGGGCCTCTCGTCAAACAGGCTTAGACCAATGGTTCTAAGTGGGTTTAAAAGTCTAATAAGAAGCTTTTAAATTTTAAATTTTTATAATGATATTTGTGGACACTCATACTTTCGTGCCATTATTTATTAATGTTAAGGATCTTAGTGTTCTTATCATAGGAGGGGGCAAGGTTGGAACTAAAAGGGCTTTAAGCTTTGCTGCTCATGATGCTAAAGTAACAGTTGTTAGTCTTTCATTTTCTGAAGATCTAATTAAGAATAAAGATAAGATCTTACTAGTGAAGGAAGACGCAAAAAATCTCAGCGAAGAATTCTTATCAAAGTTTGATATAATAATAACCGCCACAAATGATAAGGAGTTGAACAGCAAACTTTGTGAACTAGCAAAGAAACTAAGAAAGCTTTGTAACAATCCTACAGCTCCAGAAGAGTCCAATTTTATAGTCCCTATTTACTATTCTGATGATAAATTATCCATAGCAATAACTACTTTTGGAAAATCTAGCCTGACTTCAAAGTATATACTACAGCTGATTCAGAAAGAAATACTCACTAAAGAAGTTTATGAACTAATCGAAGCTATGGCAAATGTAAAAGACTTATTAAAGCATAGCATTGCTAACCCTTCAGAGAGATTTCCATATTATAGTAAAATATTTAATGATGAAATATTTAGAAATTATGTAAAAGAAGGAAAATTAGAATTAGCATTAGAAAGGGCCAAGGCGATAGTCAATGAATAGAGAGCTAATTGATATAAATAATTATGCATCAATAGTCTATACTTATAAAACTGTAGGAGTTAGTAAACTATATGAGCATTACATAAAGGATCAAGAATTGGAAGTCCTTAAAGGGCTTATAGATGGAGAAATTACAGTAGTTCAAACTTGCAATAGAGCAGAAACTTATCTTTACCTTTATAACAAGGACGAACTGCCTAAATTCCTTGAAAAGATTGATGAAATACATGGCAAACCAATATCAAATAACGCAATCATACTAAAAGGGGAAAACGCGGTAAGACATTTATTTGAAGTAGCTTCTGGTTTAGATTCTTTAGCTATAGGAGAATATGAAATACTCAGACAACTTAAAGAGAGTATTGAAAAGAGTAAAAAGCTAGGATTAAGCGGTGAAAAACTTGATTTTCTGTTTAAGAGTGCAATTAGAGTTGGGAGAAGAGTTAGGAACGAGACTGACATATCTAAAGGAAAAACTGGAGTTTATGCTTTAGCTATAGATTATGCAAAAAACAAAATAGGCTCTCTTTCTACTTCCCAAATTGCTATTGTTGGGGCTGGAGAAATAGGTAGAAAATTAGCACTAATGTTATATAATGAAGGGGCAACTAATGTTACTATATTTGATAGAACTTATGAGAAGGCTGAAGAAATAGCTAAAAAGTATGGGTTTAACGCCGAAAAACTTGATTTTGATAAAGTAAATACAAAAGATATAGTATTTGTTGCAATCTATTATGATAAGAAAATAAGACTATCAAACCCCAAACTTGTTATTGATTTATCGGTTCCAAAGGTTATTGAAGGGGAAAACGTTATAACATTAGAAGATTTAAGAGAAATTTCTGAAAAAATACTAGAAGCTAAGAAAGCAAGCTTTAGAAAAGCAGAAGAAATAATAACAATTGAATTAGAGAATTTCAAAAATGAAATAATTAAATATAATCAAAATAGATTGATTTCTAGTTTTATGAGGAAAATTGAAAATATTAGAGAACATGAAGTGGAAAGAGCTTATGAGGAAATATTAAAACATATTGATGACAAGGAAGAAATAAAAAGTATCCTTGATAAAATGACTAATTCGATGCTTAAAAAGATCTTTTCTCCCGTTTTTGAAAACATTAGAAAAAATGAAGATGTAGCAAATTACATTAACCAAATCTTCGAAATATTAGATAATGGTAACATTTCCAACTCTAAGACCAAGGAGATTGAGAAGAAATAAGCTTATAAGAGATTTAGTTGCTGAGACTCAGCTAAGTCCTTCTCACCTAATACAGCCAATATTCGTCAAAGAGTCAATAAATGAACCAGAAAAAATAGATAGTATGCCCGGTGTAAATAGATACCCAGTTAATGATTATCTTATTAAATATGTAGAGGAAGTTTATGAAACTGGTGTTAAGAATTTCATTCTTTTTGGTATACCATCTTATAAGGATGAATTCGCCTCATCCGCTTATGCAAAAAACGGAGTTATACAAAAATCGTTAAGGCTTCTGAGGCAAACTTTTGGAGATAAAATATTACTTATTACTGATGAATGCACAGACGAATATACAACTCATGGGCATTGCGGAATTGTAACGCAGAAAAACGGGAAGCTTTGCATCGATAACGATGAAAGCCTTAAAGTACATGCAATGATAGCAGTAAGTCAGGCCGAAGCCGGGGCAGATATAGTTGCACCTTCATCTATGATGGACGGAGTTGTAGGGGCAATAAGAAAGGCTTTAGATGAAGCTGGTTTTACTGATGTAGCAATAATGTCTTATAGCGTTAAATATGCTTCAACATTTTATTCGCCATTTAGAGAGGCTGCATATTCAAAACCTGCATTTGGCGATAGGAGAGGATATCAAATGGATCCTAGAAACGCTTTAGAGGCAATAAAAGAAGCTACGCTAGACATAGAAGAAGGCGCTGATATATTAATGGTAAAACCTGCACATACTTATCTTGATGTAATAAGATTGGTAAAAACGACTTTTCCACAATATCCTTTAGCAGCATATCATGTTAGTGGAGAGTATAGCATGATAAAAGCTGCTGCATTAAATGGATGGATTGATGAAAAAACTGCAGTATTAGAAATAACTACTGCAATAAAAAGGGCAGGGGCAGATATTATAATTACTTACTATGCAAAACAATTGGCTGAATGGCTAAAGGAAGGTGTTCCATTTTGAGTGAAAATCTTTGGAAAGAGGCTTTAGAACTATTTCCAGGAGGAGTAAATAGCCCAGTAAGGGCTGCTGTAAAACCATTTCCATTTTATGTTGAAAGAGGAGAAGATGCATTCCTTTATACTGTAGATGGACAAAGATTAATAGATTATGTCTTAGGTTATGGACCATTGATTTTAGGTCATGCAAATGAATATGTTAAAAAGAAAATAATAGAGCAAATAGAGAAAGGCTGGTTATATGGTACACCAAGTAAGAGTGAAATAGAATTAGCTAAAAAAATAAAGACTCACATACCTTCTGCAGAAAAAATAAGGTTTGTAAATAGCGGAACAGAAGCTACTATGTTAGCAATTCGTTTAGCTAGGGGTTACACAAAAAGAGAGAAAATACTCAAATTTGATGGCAATTATCACGGGGCTCATGATTATGGATTGGTTAGTGCTGGAAGCGCTGCGTCAGAATATAATGTTGCAATCTCAATGGGAATACCAAATAGTATCCTTAACACAGTGGTCATATGCAAATATAATGACTTAGATTGTGTAGAGAAGAAATTAAAAAATGAGGACATAGCTGGAGTCATTGTCGAACCGGTAATGGGGAATATGGGGGTTATATTACCAGAAAAAGATTTCCTTAAAGGATTAAGGGAGCTCACAAGAACTTATAACTCAGTTCTCATCTTTGATGAAGTAATAACTGGGTTTAGATTAGGTCTAAGTGGGGCTCAAGGCTATTTTGGAGTTATTCCGGATCTTACCACATTAGGTAAAATAATTGGCGGTGGTTTACCTATAGGGGCAGTAGCTGGGAAAAGAGATATAATGGATAACCTTACACCTGCTGGAAAGGTGTTTAATGCAGGAACATTTAATGCTAACCCACTCACCATGACAGCAGGGGTTGCGACAATTGAAGTTCTTGAAACTACAAACGCTTATGATGTTGCAAATAAAGCAATGAAAGAGTTAGTAGAAGGAATAAGCGAAATATTCTCATCAAAAGGTTATAAATACACTATAAATCATATTCAAAGCATGGCTCAGTTCTTCTTAGGCGTAGATAAGGTGAAGAACGCCGATGATGCTAGATTAGCAAACAAAGATTTATACGTGAAAATCCATGAAAGGCTACTGAAGTATGGAGTATTTATTCCGCCAAGCCAATTTGAAACAATATTTACATCAGCGGCTCATACAACAGAAATTGTTAATTTAACTCTAGAGGCTTTAAGGAAAGTGGTGTCTGAGCTTTGAAAATAAGAATAGCAGCAAGAGGGAGCAAACTCAGCAGAATACAAGTGATGAAAGTAGAAGAAGCCCTTAATAAGATCGGGGTTGAAACGGAATTCATTGAAGTAAAAACAAAGGCAGACCTTTTTCAAAATGAACCCTTAGATAAACTTGGTAAAGGGGTTTTTGAAAAAGAGGTCAATCAAGCAGTTTTAGAAAATAAAGCAGATGTTGCCGTTCACAGTATGAAAGATATACTTACTGAAATACATAAAGACCTAGAAATATTTGCCGTATTACCTAGAGATCCACCCTATGATGTGTTAATTGCAAATAAAGGCCTTTTTGATTTAGAAAAAGGAAGTATAATAGGAACAAGTAGCATTAGAAGAAAGAACTTTCTTAAATTTTATAGGCCAGATTTGGAAGTTAAGGACTTAAGAGGTAATGTAGATACTAGGATTAAAAAGTATTTAGATAAACAGTATGAAGGAATAATTCTTGCAGAAGCGTCAATAATAAGGCTAGGAATAAATATAAATTATATTAGGCTTGATCCTTATTCCTTTACACCAGAAGCAAATCAAGGGATAATTGTTGTAATTGGAAAGAAAAAGGATGAAAAGCTAAAAAAACTCTTCAGTGAGATTAACGATGAAGAAACACTAAAAGTTGCGCTTGCAGAAAGAAAAGCCTTAAGCGTAGTTGGAGGGGGTTGTCACTCCCCAATTGGGGTTTACTTTGAGAAACTTAATGGGGAGCTTCACGGAATTATGAGCACATCTACTGGAAAGAGAAAAATTACTGTAGAGGAGTACTTTAATGAAGAGGATCAAGAGGCTGGAGAGAAATTAGGGAAAAAGTTTTTGGAGGAAATGAAGAATGAAGGTATTATTCCTTAGGCCGGAAGGCTCTTTTGTTCCTAAAATTCCAAACTTCATCCACCTAGAAATAGTAAAGCCAGTTTGTATTCCTTATACAGTCGATTTCAGCGATATAGATGCAATAGGATTTACTAGTGTTAATGCTGTTGAATGCTTTAAAGATTTTGATAAAATTCAAGGAAAGAAAATATTTTCTGTGGGAATATCTACTGCTGAAGCTCTAAGGAAAAGAGGTTTTAATTCAATAGAGATGCCAGAGGAATATACAGTTAGCAATCTAGTAAAAATAATTAAAGAGAAATCTAAGAACCCTATTTTAGTTAGGAGCTTAATAGCAATAGATAAAACTTTAGACGTAAAGCAAATTGCAGATTATAAATTAGAAGTAAATCAAGAGAAGTTAATTGAAGCTAGAAGAATGATTGAAAACTGCGAAGTAAATCTTATAGTATTAACTAGTTCTTTTATAGCTAGCCTAGTAAAAGATTACATAAAGGATTGTGAGAAAGTTATCAGCATAGGGCCCTCTACTACAAAAGCGCTTAAAGATAAGAAAATTATTATATATGAAGCAAAAGAACATGATATGAAGGGTATTTTAAACTTACTAAAAGAACTGGGGATTTATAATGGATGAGGAAATAAGGTCATTAACTGTCTTATCATTAAGGAAAATAGTTGGAGATTTTGATGTCAACTCTCTTGAGATAAAGTATTATCAGTCGTTCAAAGATAGATACGATATTTTTGGCAGATTTAAGAACAAAGACGGTCTTTATGAATTTGCTATAAGTATAGATAAGAAAGGAAATATCAAAAGAGATCATGTAAATTTGATAATGCCGACTAAAGTGAGCCAAGAGATAGATAAAAAGACACATAGTGAGTGAATTTGAAAATTCTATTAATAGTCATAGATGGAGCTTCATATAAAATCATGGAGCAGATCAAAGAGAGATTACCCACTCTAAATAAGCTTATAGAGTCCGGCTTTTATGGAAAATTAGAATCTGTATTACCTTCTTTAACACCTATAGCTTTAGCTTCATTAGTCTCTGGAAATTTACCGGAGCATAATGGAATTACTGCTCCAAAAATCTTTTTGAAAGGACGTCCATTATCTTCTCCTTTATCAGCTTTCAGTAGCGAGGGTTTAAAGACTGATCCTGTCTGGGTATATTTAGCTAAGGCTGGCTATAAGGTTACTGTTACTTCAAACCCGCAAGCTTTGCCAGACAAATGGGGGTTAAAGAATACAATACTATTTGATCCCTACAAAAGTAAAATGAAAAAATGTAGCGATGCTAGACTCATAGCAGAAGGAGAAAATAAAATATTAAACAAAGTGTGGCTGATAGAGAAGAGAAATTCTAGATATTTAATAGCATATCCTAGTAGTAATGGAGAAAAAGAAATAGAACTAGAAGAGGGAGAGTGGAGCGAACCTTTAGAGATTTATGGAAAATGCGGAAAGGAGGAATTTAAAGGGGTAACTTTTCTCCATGCAAGGAAAAATGACATCTATGTTGCTCCAATAAGTTTCCTAAATTACAAATGGGGGAATGTCATTGAGTTGCAGGATAAAGTATGGAACAACGTAGTCCTTAAACATGGAATGATACTAGATGGTGATTATCATTCTCTAAATAGAGAATTAATTAATTTTGATGAATACATAAAAACAGTAGAGCTTGCTTACTCTTTCTTTTTAAATTATACTGTTTTTATGTTAGAGAACACTAATTGGGATTTTGCTATAACTTATTTACCTATTGTTGACAATTTACAGCATTTATTATATGGAGTAGATGACGAGAAAGCCTTCAATTACATTGTAAAAGGCTATGAATTGGCAGATGAGTTTGTTAAAGCCCAATTAGATTATGCTGATATAGTTATAGTATGCTCAGATCATGGAATAGCTAAAATAAGAAAAAAAGTATTCATTAATAAACTCCTTGAGAAAATTAACGTTCTTAAATTGAAAGATAATGACGAGATTGACTGGAGCAAAACAAAAGCATATTATGGTGGAGGTGGACAAATAAGAATAAACTTGAAAAATAGAGAGAAGAATGGCATAGTTAGTTCCAAGGAATTTCCAAAACTTGTAAAATATATAGTAAGAAACTTAGAGAATCTAGTTGATGAGGAAAATAACGAAAGAATATTTACCTCTATTATCGAAAGAGATACGCCAGCTGGTGATAGAGAAGGTGATATCAAAATAACTGGAATAGCGGAAAATTATGGCGTAAGTAGCTTAGTGAAAAAGGATTTAAATGTAATAGAAAAAGTGAAAGAATATCGGATGACGTCTGGTGAGCATGGGTACTTTAGAAAGGATGATCTATATGGAATAATAATAGCTTATAGTAAAAATGTTAAAGTTAGAAAAAGTTATTTAAATGCAAAAATTATTGATGTCGCTCCAACCATTCTCAAGTTATTCAATATAAATACAACAAATATTAAAATGGATGGGAAGCCTATTATTACCTTAGTAGAAAAATATGGAACTACCAACAGTTATCAGCAAAAGGCGTAGAAGAACCATAGGAGTAAGTTATATTGAGTATGGTTTGCCAAATGTTGAAATTATAGTGAATGGTAAAAGGATTAATGCAATAGACGAAGGATATAGGAAATCGTCAATAGTTAGATTGCCGTTTAGTGTAAAACTTTTCCATAGGAATTTATTTGTAAGAAAGTTCACAGCTATATTATCAAATTTGCAGAATCTGCCTAATAAATATGAGAAAACGCAGACTAGCAAGACCGTTGAAAAAATAACAGTAAAAAAACTTATAATAGGTGGAGGAACAGCAGGTATTTTTTCATTAGATAGGGAATCGTTACTGATAGGAGAAGAAATTTTTGGAGATATAGAATATGACGAAAGTCCTTTGCCTCAAACGAGCAGAGACGAATTAATTAAAAAACTTAGGGAGAAGGTAACACAATTTGAAGATAAAATAATAAAAGGAAAATATTTAGGAAAGTTTGACGAAGGTCTTCTTTTTGAAACAGGCGATAAATTCTTGTTAATAAATGCTGAGAGTATTGTAGTTGCATCGGGAGGAAGAACATTAAGACCTGTATTCAAAAAGAATTATTTACCAGGAATTGTTTCAAGGGAGCTTTACTTAAAAAAATTGAAAAAGAGATTCAGTAGAATTATAGTCCTAGGATTTAGTAATATATCTATTAGAACTGCATTAAATGCTAAAAAAGCGACACTTATTTACCCTAAGGGGGTTAAACCCATTTTTTCAAAGTTTTATTTGGAGAAAGCCGAGGAAAAAGGGATTCAGATAGTTGAGGGGGATATAATAGACGTAAAGAAAGAGAAAGACAAAATAAGAATAGTTACTGAAAAAGAAGAACTTGATGGAAATCTTGTGGTATTCTCAACAGTAAAACAACCTAGAGTAGAAGTGGCATATAACTTGGGTTTGTATTACAAATTCAACAAAACTTTACATATTTATCAGCCTATAGAAAATGAAAAGATAAAAGTCATAGGAGGAAGTTTAGGGCTTAGTAACGACTTTCTGAGCATTTTAAGTAGTGAAAACTCTCTTGAATTAGATATTTGTAAAGAGTTTGATCCGGGAGTTTGCGAAGAAACAGTTGAACAAATGAAATCCCCCTATTTATATGGAAAAGACGGAATGGTTTGTGAATGCGAAGACTTAGATATGAAAGATATATCATTTGCTTTAAACTTAGGATTTAATGATGTAGAGAGCATAAAGAGAATAACTGGGTTAGGGACAGGACATTGTCAAGGAAAAGTCTGTAGCTATGTTGCTGGCAGTATTACTAAAAGTAATACATTAATTTCTTTTAGATCTCCTCTTTACCCAGTGGTTTTATGATACTAATAATTGGAGCAGGAGCACATGGATTAAGTTTAGCTTATCATCTGAAGAAAAAAGGAGTAAAAGACGTAATGCTGATAGAAATGAAAAGAATCGGATATGGTTCTAGTGGAAGAAATGCGGCTAGATATAGATATCATTTTTTCAGTAAAGAAAACGTCGAATACGCAAAAAAAGCAATACCATATCTATTATCTCAAGCAAAAGAATTATTCTTAAATTCTACAATAAACACTACAGGCTATTTATGGTTGCTAAGGAGTGAAAAGCAAATTGAAACTTTCAAAAAATTAGATAGTTTCTGGAAGGGATTAGGTGTTGGAGGGAAATTCATCGATTGTAAGGAATTTGAATACCTTAAGTATGATGGAGAGTGTTATTATGCACCCCAAGACGGTTCTTTTCATCATGACTATATACTATACAGCTATTACATAGAGATAATGAACGATTACAGAATACTTTATGATGAGGTAACGGAAATAATTGTAGGGAATGGAAAAGTAAAGGGAGTAAAAACCTCATCTGGTAAGATTATTGAAGGGGAAAAGGTAGTTATAACTGCTGGAGCCTGGAGTGGAAAGCTTTTACAAAAAGTTAGCCTTCCTAGCTACATTGAACCCGAGAAAAAAGAGATATTCATTACTGAAGCAGTGAAATACTTTATTAAACCGTTAATAATAGATAATGAAGTTTATTTTTCCCAAACCTTAAAAGGCGAAATCATAGGTGGGACTGAAACTGAAACTGAGAAAAAGCTATTGCCATTCACAAACTCCTTTTCAGAAATGGTAAAATTTGTTACAAGACTAAAGAGTCTAGTAAAGGGAATAGAAGGTATTGGAATTTTAAGGGGATGGAGCGGGTATTATGAAATGACACCAGATCGTTCTCACGTTATGGGATATGGAGAGAATTGGCCAGAAGGCCTATATATAGATGCAGGATATAGCGGACATGGGATGATGTTTGCACCCTATTCTGGTAAGTTAATGGCAGATCTTATTGCAGATGAAAGAAAGGATCAAGCAATAATAACATTTTCTCCGGATAGGTTTTTGAAGAACAAACTAATTGACGAGAAATTAGTAATATAGTTCTAGTGCGGCAATAAAATAAATGATTTTCTAGGAATATACTTTTTAGCATATTCTATTAAATCCTTTGCATATTCGCTTCTGCTTCCATCGACGACAATAGTATCGGCAGTGGTATTTTCAATATAATATATCGTGTCTTCAAAATCACCATGACTACTATAGCCTAAAACATATGATCTTTGATCAATTTTTCTTATAAATTCTGTTATTTGCCAGCCATCTAATAGGAAGTTCGTGGCGTTCTTATCCCTTTTCTTAAATTCGGCAGCATGATGAAAAGAAATATATATTCCATCCTTGAGTATCTCTCGTCCTTCTTCGCTCTTCTCATCAAATACATCATCAATCCTTATCCCATGTTTTATAGCTACCTTAGTTAACTCACTTACCTTTCCAGATACAATAAAGGGGACTTTTATGCCATATTGCCTCAATACTCTCATTACCTCTTGTAGTTTTCCATAATATGCATATATTCTTACTGGCCCTTGATATAATGCATCTCTAACATAATCTGAGAGGAGCATATCAGATTCCTCTTTAAATTGCCTCCTATAAGACGGATTACCATAAGTAGCATCAATTATTAATACATCTGGATTTAATATCGGTGTTCCTTTTCCAGGATTTTTAAAATCGCCCGTGTATGCCATCTCTACTCCTTCACTTTTAACAACAACCTGGGAAGCACCCATTATGTGTTCTGCTTTTTCTAATCTTATCTTCTCTCCATCAATATTTAATGTAATTCCGTAATCTAAGTCTATTCTTTTATGTTTTGGAATAGAGTATCCTAAAACGTTTGCAGCATCTAGAGTTATCGGGGTTGCAATAATACTACTACATTCTTTTACACTTTTGTCTAAATCAATCATGTGGTCGGAATGAAAGTGAGTTATAACCCTAAATAGCCTCCTAAAATGGCCATCTACAGTAAAATTTTTGCCTAATAAAATTGCACCATTCTCTAAAATATTAAACACTATTTTATTGTGGTAAAAAGAGTATATGAAATTTAATCTAATAATTCACGTCTCATCTGCCGATTTATCTTCCTTCCTTGTTAATTTCATCTTATACATTTCATAAATTTCCTTAGGTGTCGTGGCGTCTTCTATGCTTTTATCGTCCCTCCATCTAATAAACCTTGGGAATCTAATAGATAGACCGGCATCTTTAGTTACCATTCCTTTACAACACGTATGTTCCGGGGAAAGGGTTATTTCAGCTCCAATAATTTCAGCAACTAGCTTAGGCTCAACCCACATGTCTGGCTCCAATTCCGAATCGACTCTTGGATCCTTCCTATCTAATTTAATTTCCATCAATTTCTTTTGCAACTCATCTAATTCAGCATCACTAAATCCGCTGGCAACTTTACATACAGTTTTGAACGTATCAGTTTCTGGGTCATACGCGGCCATTAATAAGGAGCTTAGCTTCCCACCTCTTTTTCCTCTTCCATAGAAAGCTCCTACTACAACTAAATCCACGCTATCTGCCATCTGGCTCTGGTAGTCTCTCTTTAACTTTATCCATAGGAAGCCTCTAGCACCTGCTTGATAGATAGAATCTTTAGATATCGATTTAACCATAACTCCTTCTGCACCATTACTTATTGCATCATAAAAGAACTCTGTTAGTTTCTTCACGTCATTAGTATAAATGTGATGTGCTATATGGATTTTATCATTTGGCTTTATTATCTCTTCTAATTTCTTTCTTCTTTCTAGTAAGGGCTTTACAGTATAATCTTCTCCCTCATAATACATTAAATCAAAGAGATAAACGTTTACTGGATACTCTTTCATTGCCTCATTTATATCATTCTTTCTTTTCCTATGCATAAGCTCTTGGAAAGGCCTAATTTCATCACTTTCTGGATCTACAGCAACAATTTCTCCTTCAATTATTACCTCATTAGCATTAATGTAGTCTCTTACATACTCTACTACATCTGGATACATATGAGTTATGTTCTCTAATCTCCTAGAAAATATATGAACTTCGTTGCCTTTTTTATGTATTTGGGCTCTTTCTCCATCATACTTATAGTCAACAAGTGCCTCTCCTCCAACCTTAGCAAGAATTTCTGCAGGGTCGTTTAATCTTTCAGCTAGCATAGGTCTTATGGGAATTCCAACTTGGGGTTTAATACCTTTTAATGCTTCAATGCCTTGCTCAGCAATAACTTTAGCAATATTACCCAAATCTGCCCTTAAGTTGTATGCCCTTTCTATAAGAGGCCTATATGAATTGTTCCCAGCGAATGCGATAGATAGAGCATCCATTATAGTTGCGTCTCCTATTCCAACTCTAAGTCTTCCATCCACGAATCTTACTATATATTTAGCTTCTAATGGCGTAGCTTTCTTTAATAACCCTGCAAGCGATCTAACCTTTATATCTCTGCTTCCCTCACCCGTTGCTAAAGCAACTTTAGTCAAAGAATCGTACACTTCTTCGACTGTTAAACCTTCAGACGATTTTGCCCCTAAAAAGCTTAAGATTGAGCCAGTTTGTTGCGAACTCTTAAGTTTCATTGCCACGTCTCCTAAATCACCCATCGCCTTTAGTTTCTCCTCTATTACTTCTTCTTTAACTCCAGTAGCAATAGAGATTGCCTTTATTAGTAATTTTTCTCCTACACCAATTTCTGGGTAGCCAAGAAAATCAGGCCATAACTTCCCTTGAATTAAATAAACGACCTTATCAATTACATTTTTATCTGATTTTCTAAACAAATCTGTAAGTAATGCGGTAAGTTGAAGCCTTGAAGATATCCTTTCTAACTTGTCAAAATACTCAGCAATAAGTTTAAACTCCATAATTTTTAAATTCCATTTAGAGCTTTTATATTTATACTTTTGACCTTGTAATACAGTGATGAGTGCTCGGTAATCTGAAAGATGAGGAATCAGAGTTACGCTGAGTTTATGAACAATTGTTGTTAAAAAGGGGATTAGTAATCAATATAAATATATGATTTTAGGAGATAGGGATTTACGCTACTACTTAGAGAAAGGCTGGATAAAGATTGAACCATTAAGAGAAGATACGATTAGGGAAAATGGGGTTGATCTTCGTGTCGGAGGAGAGATAGCTCGTTTTGTTAAAACAGATAAAGTCTTTGACCCAGATAACCCAGATTTCTCTTTCTTTCAAATCGAAAAGGGGGACGAGTTTGTCATTTACCCTTATGAGCATGTGCTTCTGACAACTGAAGAATTTGTTAAATTACCCTCAGACGTAATGGCATTTGTTAACTTGAGATCCTCATTTGCTAGATTAGGTCTTTTCATCCCTCCAACAATTGTAGATGCAGGATTTGAGGGGCAAGTGACAATAGAAGTTGTGGGCTCTTCATTCCCAGTAAAGATAAGGAGGGGGACTCGTTTCATTCATTTAATTTTTGCTAGGACATTAACACCAGTAGAGCACCCATATCAAGGTAAATACCAAGGACAAAGAGGAGTAACTTTGCCAAGGTTTAAGTTAGAAGCCTCCAATACTTCCCATCTGAATCAAAAATAACTGAAGCTTCCGCTACTAACTTTTTGAACAATTTCGCTTCTTTAGGATCTAACTTACTTGCTGCTTCTTCTGGGTCAGGAGTTCTTATCTCTCTCAGTTTCTTTACAAAATTATCATAAAACTCTTTCGACATCGCTATTCTTTCTTTTTCTAGGTAAATTATTTTAGCGCCCTCACGATCCAATTTGCTGAAAAACGCATCTGGATTTTTAACTTTTAATTCTGATTCAAATAACACTCCTTGCTCATTTAGAATATCCATTGCTGTTTTCTTTTCCCCCTCTTTTTTAGGTTGCTCTAAGCTTTTCTTTACTGGTTTTTCTTCTTCCTCTTCACTAACTTTCTTTGCGGGCTTTGAATTCAGCTCCTCTATTTTTTCTATTATTTCTGCTGTTTTCTTTTTAAGATCTTCTATTTGAGCAGTAAATGGGTTTAGTAAATCTTGAACTTTTCTTTCTATTTTAGAGCTTATCTGTGAGACAAGATCATTTATATTTAATTGAGCAGAGGAAGGTGACTGTGAAAATAACACAGCCCTTATATATTCTGAAAGCAAAGTGTACCCTTCTTTTCTAGCCCTTTCCTCAAGCTCCTTATACTCTTCATCAGTCAATTTGATAATTATAGTTTTCATTAACTTATAACTGGAAATAATACGATAAAAAATTGACCTATATTATAACTTTTGCTTTTCCAAAATAGTATTTATAAATTGTTCCTCATATGGAACTCCTATAAACTCCACGGACTCGTTTATTGCAATAGTAGGAACGCTCATAACTTGATATTTCTCTGCTATATCTTGATTCTCATATGCTTCAACGACATCTGATATTACATTGCATTTTCCAGCTTTGCATGCCTCATAAGCAACCATATGCGCCATTAAAGCTGCATATGGGCAATATGGACAAGAAGGAGTTACTACTGTTTCTATTTTTACTTGACCGTTAAGTTTTTCCTTAATTGCATTTATTGTTTCTTGGCTTAAACCACTTTCATTTATAGATAATCTTACTATTGTCTCAACTAATGCTCTTATCTCTTCTCCTAAAGGTGCGCCAGTCCATCTCAAATATCCTTTTATAAACGCTACTGTAGGGACTCTCTCAACGTTAAATTCCTTGAATATATTTGAAGAATTTGGATCAGCTTTGTCAACAATATGTATGACTAACTTGCTTTTCCCATCAGAATCTTTGGGAGCAGCATCGCTCATAAATAATAGGAATTTCTTTGTCACTTCGCAGTAATGGCAGTGAGGATCATTAGAGTCAATGAAAACATATACATCTACCGGGTTTTTCATGTCTTTTAATGCGTCTACAAGTGCTTCTTTTACCTCATCTGTGAAAAGCTCTGCAAATTCCTCTTCCATTCTTTTCACGCTAATATTGATAATTAACACTGTTAAATAAAAATGTATCTATCATAATAGTTCTAATTCTTCTTTTTTACACTTAACTTGACTAGGTTTAATTACCAATATTTTATCCGAGTTGGGCTCTATTTCCCTAAATATAATTCCTTGGAATTTCTTTATTTTTACATTTTTATTTAGCCAACAATCCGGCTCTAATCCTGCTTTAATGCAAGTTTCTGCTAAAAATGTTTCTTCATCCCAGCAATATTCCATTGGAACTTGTGGCAAAAGTAACCCGCTATATAATATGCCATATTCGACTATTAGTCCGTCTTCTCCAACTTTTATATACTTAGGCAAATCCCATCTGTTCTCTATATGAACTTCTTGGGGCTTTGTTAATACTGTTACTTCAACTATAATATTATCAAACTCGTTTTTAGAAAGAGGAGGAAATCTGGGGTCTGAAAAAGCTGCTGCAATTGCAGCTTTTGAAACAATTTCTTTTAAAGGGGCTACTGCCTCAACATAACCTATACATCCACGTAAAGAGGTTGTTGAACCATAGTAAGTTTCAAGCGTAACAAAAGCTAATCCCTTTTTATTTAATATTTCATCTTGATAAGAAGATAAATAATCTTCAAGATTAGCTTTTTTAAGACCTAGCTTAATAGCAATTGAATCCCTAGCAATTTTCACTAACTTCTTACCCAGCTCTTCATTTAGTTCCTCAATTGCTACTAACAGCCCTTGACTCATTATTCTTAACTTTACTTCTTGCCTTAATAAGGATTTCCTCGATCGTTCTCCAATGAGAACCTTTCCAATACTCTTTCCCGCATTTAGTACATCTCCATCTATTCTCATCAATCTTTTCCAAAACTCCGTTGCACTGGGTGCAACGACTAAAGTTGGGATCAGCATTTAAATCTATTTTATATTTTAATGACAACTTAGCAAGAATATCTACAATATCTTCATCTGGGTATACCATAAAACATTGTAATCCTTTTTTTCTGGCTTTGATGCACAAACCTCTATCCCTAGTTATTATAATTCTTCCTGTTTCTTCAGCAATTTTAATTATTTTCCAATCTTCTATATCTTTCGAATAATAAGTATCATAGCCTAATATTCTTAGCCATCTAGTAAGTTTACCTAGCATAGCATCTACAATAAATTTTTGTGACTGCATCACACATTATATAGTATTAAAAATATTAAAATCCAAGCAGAAAAAAGTATTAAAACTCCACGCCCAAAAAGATCCCATTTACTAAAATTATCAAATCTATAAAGATAAAGAAAAATAACTGAAATAACATAGAAAATAAGTGGAATAATAAATGCTATTATTTCGTTGCTTATGAATAGAAAAGATAATATTCCAGCGATAACTCCTATTATCCCTCTTATAACGACGATTTTATCTTCTTTCTGCACAAGTAGATATTGAGTGAGGGGTTTATAAAGTGAATAAAAAAACATCAATGTCATACTTTGACTTATTAGCCTGGGTTACAGAAAACAAGAATGAACTAGAAGGGTGTAGAATAGACAACATTTATAAAATAAGTGGAACGCAAGCATATTTGTTCAAACTTCACTGCAGAAACGGAGATAGAAACCTTATTATAGAGCCAGGGAAGAGAATCCATTTTACAAAATATGATAGGCAAAAAGAGATTTCAAATGAAGTGCAAATTATTAGAGCGCATCTTAAAGACAAGATAATAAATAACGTTGAAATTCTTGGCAAAGAGAGAATATTAAAGATTAATACTGGAGATAGAAGAATATACATAGAATTATTACCTAGAGGATTATTTGTAATAACTGATGAAAATAATAGAATATTATTCTCAACAGAATATAGAGAATTTAGAGATAGAGTGATAAAGCCTAACATTGAATATCAGCCTCCACCTTCACCTCCACCTCCAAATGAAGAGGAAATTGAGAAGCTCATAAAGAAAGGAAACATAGCGAGAATAGTTGGAGCCCCACAAGAGATAATTGAGGCTTTAGGAATTAAGGTAAGTAATAAAGAGGAACTTAAGGATGCGTTAAATAAAATAAATGAACTGGAAAAGATCATTAGAGAAGGGAGATTCGACAAGTGCCTGATCCCAGAAGTTTCAGTACTTCCAATAAGAACAGAAAATTGTATAGAAGAGCCTACATATAACGATGCACTTGACGAATATTTTACTAATGAGGAGAAAAACTTAGCAAGAAGCGAAATAAATAAAAAACTTGAAGAGGAAAAGAAGAAGCTTCTTAAAACAATTGAAGAAGTAAAAGAAGAGATAAAGAGATATGAAGAGGAGGAAAATAAATATAGAAATATAGCAAACCTTATAGTTTCTAACTATAGCCAAATAGAGGAAGAGATAAGAAAGAGTGCTGGGAAGAATCTGATTAAAATAAGCTTAAATGGAATAGAAATAGAAATAGATCCTAAAATTTCAGTCTACAAAAACTCCTCTAAATACTTTGATATAGCGAAAGAGTTTGCCGAAAAGGCAAAAAAGGCTAAAGAGACCTTGATAGACCTTGAAAAGAAACTCCAAGAATTAGATAAGCAAATTGAAGAAAAAACTGAGGAGATAAAAATCTCATTAAGAAAAAGGGAGTGGTATGAGAAATATAGATGGAGTTTCACAAGGAACGGTTTTCTTGTAATTGCTGGAAGAGATGTAGATCAGAATGAGAGCTTAGTAAGAAAGATGCTTAATGAAAAAGATATCTTTCTGCATGCAGATATACAAGGGGCAGCTGCAACTATAATAAAAACTGAAGGAAAAATTCCAACTGAAGATGATATAAAAGATGCTGCTACGATAGCTGCATGTTACTCAAAGGCTTGGAAAAGTAATATGGGGGCTATAGATGTTTTTTGGGTTTATGGAGAGCAAGTTAGCAAATCTCCGCCCAGTGGAGAATATCTAAGTAAAGGCTCATTTATGATATATGGAAAGAAAAACTTCATCAAAAATGTAAAATTACAGCTAGCAATTGGAATAGCCGATGATTTTAAAGTAATAGTAGGGAATGAAGATGTAGTACGCAAATATAGCAAATTTGACATATATTTTATCATAGAACCGGGCGATGAGGATCCTAGCAAATTAAGCCAAAAAATTATCAAGATCTTACAGGAAAAATTAAAAGTAAAAGGACTTAAAATATTGCAAGATGATATAGCAAAATCTTTGCCTGGTAAAAGTAGAATAGTTTCAATAAAAAATAAAACTTAGAACTCAAAATATACGTAAAGGAATTATGGCAATTTTAACTTTAGCAGAAAAAGCATCACTTATCGGACCTTTAGATTATACAGCTTTGAAATTAATCTTTAAGAATAGTAGCAATTATGAGTATGTGCCATATTCAGTTCTACTTGAAGAATCTGGCCTTCTCAATAGAGAACTAGATGAGACACTAACAAAATTATATAATTTAAGACTTATATCAAAAGAAAAAGTTACAAAAGAACCAGGCTATAGATTGACTTTTACTGGGCTAGATATATTGGCGATTAAAAAACTGTATACAGATAAAGTTTTAAAAAATCTTGGAATAGTTATAGGTGAAGGGAAAGAGAGTAACGTTTATTTTGGATACAACTTCTCCGATGAAGTAATAATTGTTAAGTTTCACAGAGTGGGTAAAACTAGCTATAAAAACATTAGGAAAATTAGAGGGATCCCATACAAGAAGAGTTGGATAGAAATAACGGTGGAAAATGCAGAAAGGGAATATGAAGCGTTGAAATGTGTATCAGATAATTATGGCAATGTTCCAAAGCCTTATGGATATGCATACAATGCAGTTGCTATGGAATATATACAAGGTAATGAACTTTATAGAGCAAGTCTTTTTGATCCAGAATCAGCTTTGCAAGACATTCTTTCTACAATAAGAATTGCGTACAATTATTGTAACAAAATTGTGCACGGAGACCTAAGTGAGTATAATGTAATAATAAATAATGAAGGGAAAGCATATGTGATAGATTGGCCTCAGTGGCAAAGAGATAATGAAGATTTACTTTTGAGAGATTTAACTAATATATTGTATTACTTCCATAAAAAATACGATATATATAAAAGTTTAGATGATGTAATAAATTATGTAAAGGGGAAATAATGCTTGTGATAGGCATTGACATAGAACCAGGGAAAAGTCCAAATTCCTCAGAACCTCCTACTTATGCAGTTGTACTAATTAACGATAAAGGGGAAATTATCGAAAAGTACGAAAACGTGAGTATCGGAAAACTAATAAGGTTAATTTGGGAGAAAAAACCAACTAAACTTGCAACAGATAATGTTTTTGAATTAGCCTCTAATGAGAAGCAATTGGTAAAACTGATCTCTTTGTTACCAGATGACATAGAACTTATTCAGACAACTTACATAGATGGGCAATTTAAGGATATAAGGGAAGTAGCTAAAAATAATGGCATTGAAGTACAAGGTAAGCCTAACCCACTGAACACTGCTTACTTATCAGCACTATTAGCTCTAAAAGGGGTTGGAACACCTATAAGAGCAATAGAAAATAAGACTAAAATAATTATATCAAGAGGAAGAGCTCTAGGACCGGGTGGGATGAGTAGTAATAGGTACAAGAGACATATAAGGGGGTTAATATTAAGAGTAATGAAGGAAATTAAAGAAAAATTAGATAAAAATGGTTTTGACTACGATTATACAATTAAAAAATCGAAAGCAGGAATTGAGAAAGCGGTATTCATAGTTTATGCTCCAAGACAAAGTTTAAACGGAATAATAAAGAAGATGAAAGGACATGATCTGGTTCTTGATATAAAACCAGTATATAAAAGTAAAATTAAATTCGTAGATAAAGAGACTACTTCTAAGAGACCAGTAATAGTAGGAATAGATCCCGGAATAGAAGTAGGCATATCTATAATAGATGTTTACGGAAATCCAGTATTACTTTACAGCAAAAAGAACATGGATAGAGAAGAAATAATAAACATAATAACACAATATGGAAAGCCAATAATTATCGCAACTGATGTGAATCCTGTACCGGATACTGTAAAAAAGATAGCTGCTCAAATAAAATGTAAGGTCTATGAGCCAGAAAGAACATTATATATAGATGAAAAAACGGAATTAGTACAGAAATTTTCTGAGAAATTCAATCTTAAAATAGATAATCCACATATAAGGGACTCGCTATCAGCTGCACTAAAGGCATATTATGATTTCTCTCATAAATTAAGGCAAATAGAGGGATTCCTTGGAAGGTTAGATTTAGACATAGAAGAAGATAAAATTATTGAATGTGTAATAAACGGAAATACAATAAACCAATGTATAGAACAAGAACTTGAGAAACACATCTTTGAATCTAAGGAGGAGAATGTAAAATTAGTAGAGACAAAACAAGACACTACTGTGTGCACTTCTCAGCAATCTGAGTTGCTAGAATATAAAAAGGAAAATGAAAGATTGAAAAGGACTATAAGGCAATTATTGCAATATAAGGATTATCTAGAAAAGAAAATAAATGAAATAAAAACCAATATTAATATTGAAGTAGAAAAAGATAGAAGAGTTTATGAACTACACAACATTATTAACATTAATACAAAAGTAATTAACTCACTGAAACTAGAGATAGAAAATAAAGACTCGGAAATACAAAAACTAAGAAAAATAATAGAAAAATTAATTAAGGGAGATAAGATGGCAATAGAAATAGAAAAGCTTCCACCATATATTAGAATAGAAAATAATGAGATATATATACTAGACGAAAAAATAAATAAAGATATAATTGATATGATACTTGACAACTATATTATTGTAGATAAAGACCTTATTAGAGATATAGAGGTCCTTAAAAAAGAGAAACAGCTAAGCACAGAATCAAAAATCGACCTTAAAAAGCTAATTGAAGAATATAGAAAATCACGTTTTAGAACAATGTAACTTTTCCTTCTAATATTAAATCAGAAATCTTCACTATAGAACCTAGAATTTCGTCAGATATCCCTTCTATTTCCCTTTTCATTTCTGAAGTTATATTATTATTTTCTGCGCTTACTTGAACGTTAACTATTAGCGGATCATCTATAGGTCTTCCTATTTGTCCTAATATTTCTACTTGAACATTTTTAACTCCTTTAACTTCTGAATATACTTTTTGTGCAATGAGATTAGCTACCACGTTGTATATTTTCCCAACATGGTTTACCGGGTTTTTACCGGCTGTTGCTTCTAATGACATTGGCCTCATTGGAGTAATTAGACCAGTAGCTCTATTCCCCCTACCAGTCATACCGTCATCTCCATGCTCTGCCGAAGTCCCAGTTACTGTAAGGTAAATGATGCCTCTATCGATCTTATCTCCAGTATTTATGTTAACCTTCACATCATAATCCGGAACCAACTTAGATGCTAAATCTAATACAAGTTGTTTAGCTTCTTCTTTTACTGCAACATAATGGTTTACGTCACTAATTAACTGGCTTATAGTTGCCATTGCTATAGTTAATTCTATGGACTTACCCTTTCTTAAACCCATAACTTTTATATCTTCACCTATTTCTGGTATCTTAGCTTTTACTTCTTTAGAATTTAGAAGTCTTTCTGTTTGAAATACTAAATTTTCGAGCTTAGAATAGGGAGCAAAACCAACTCCAAAGCTTGTATCGTTAGATAAAGGTACAGTTTTCTTCCCTACCTCAAAAATTCCAACTAAGTCTGCGGAGCCTTTTCCTATTTTGTAATCTACTACTACATGTTTTTCTGGGTCTAAATATCTGAAGTTTTGTTTAATCCACTCTTTTACACTTTCTATTATTATTGTGCCAACTGGGATGCTTTCAACTCCAGATTCTGTCTTTACTTCTGTAGTCGCTCTTCCTGCAACAATTATGTAAATTGGCTGTAAGACTTCTCCTCCTTTAAATTTAGGAGATGCTTGGCCACCAACAACTAAAGTTTTATCAAGATTGTGATGCAATATTGTACCATATCTTTTCAAATAATACAATGATAATTTTCTGCTAGCCTCTTCAGATGCAGAATCTGCTATATAATCTGGGTGCCCTGTCCCTTTTCTTTCTACCAACTCTACCTCTAAAGAGTCAATATCTGCCCAATGACTTAATTGAACGTTTATATTTCTCATTAGAATACACTCACCAATTATATTCTTATAAAATTATTTTCCCATCAAAGCTTCGTAATCTACACTTATAAATAGTATGTTACTTCCTCTTATTAAGACTCTTCCATATTTTGCTACTGGCTCTGAAGTACCCTCTTTGGCTTCTAAACAATCTCTTAATACCAAGTTCATTGTGCCATCACTTTGCTCAAGTCTTCCTACATATTCTGATCCATCCTTAAGTTTTACTAGAACGATCTTATTTGTTGCTGCTTTCAAACTCTTTAAAGGGTTTTCTAACTTCGTTTGCACAACAGTCATCCTCATTTTCTTTTCTGATAATGACTAGTATAAAAGGGTTGTCCTCTCTCAGCCTCATCCTTTTTAAAGGGAAATTTTACAAGCTATATATACGTGGAGTTAATAATCAATGAACCAGAAGAAATATTAAAAATAACTAGAGCTTTATCAGTTATTACACGATTAAACATCCTCAAACTTGTTTCTGAAAGGGAAATGAGTGTTACTGAATTAAGTGAAATATTACATATGTCAAAAGCTAATATTAGTATGCATATTGCAGAACTAGAAAATGCTGGTCTTATTGAAATTTCTTATAAAAATGGAATAAAAGGAATTAAAAAAGTGATAAGATCAAAATATGATAAAATAATTATTGATTTACAACCCAGCAGCAGCCTTAAGGAAGCTAACGAAGATGGGTGAAGGAGATAAAGGCCTACTCTTATATTCTGGATGCCCTTGAAGTCCTACAAAGAATTTGTGATCTTTGAGCTCAATCATTTCTACTAATCCATTCTCACTTACTCCAGAAATTACTAATCCACCTTTTTGTAACATATCTACATATTCTGGGTTTACTTCATACCTATGTCTATGCCTCTCATAAACTACTGTTGAACCATATATTTTATGAGCTAATGTCCCTTCTTTTATAATAACTTTCTGTGAGCCAAGCCTCATTGTACCTCCAATTTGGGTAACTCTTTTTTGCTCATCCAAAAGTGTAATAACCGGATGCGGAGTATTAGGATCTACCTCAGTAGTATGAGCCTTTTCAAGCCCTAACACATGCCTAGCGAATTCAACAACAGCTAATTGCATTCCATAGCATATTCCTAAAAATGGAATATTGTTTTCTCTAGCGAATCTTATAGCATTAATTTTACCTTCTACACCCCTTGCTCCAAAGCCTGGTAAAACAATAATTCCATCTACTGACTTTAATTGCTCTAAAGATTCCTTAGACTTTTCAAGTTCAGTCGATTCTATCCATATTAAACTTGGCTTGAGATGTAATTTTGCTGCTGCATGATAAATTGCTTCTTTTATACTAATGTAACTGTCCTTAAGCTTCGTATATTTTCCTACCAATGCAATTTTTACTTCTTTAGTAGCAGTTTTTATATTATTTACGAAAGAAATCCATTCTTCTAGGTTTGGTTGTCTATTAGGCAAACTTAGCTTGTTAAGTATTTTTTCAGCCAACCCTTGTTTTTCTAAAACTAAGGGGACCTCGTAAGTTAAGTTTACATCATAATTAGAGAATATATATTCTGGTTTTACGTTCGTGAATAGAGCAATTTTCTTTTTAGTCTCTTCATCTAACGGAACTATTGACCTAGCAACTATGATATCTGGCTGAATTCCTATCCTTCTTAACTCTTGTACGCTGTGCTGCAAAGGTTTTGTTTTTAATTCCTCTGTAGCTCTTAAATATTCAACTAGTGCTACATGAACGAAAACGACATTATCCTCCTCTTCTAGTTTTAATTGCCTTACAGCTTCTAAGAATGGTAAACTTTCTATATCACCAACAGTTCCTCCTATTTCTACAATAGCAATATCCGCATTTGCCATATTAGCAGCATATCTAATCATTGATTTTATCTGATCAGTTACATGAGGTATAATCTGAACGGTTTGACCTAGGTATTTTCCTTGCCTTTCGTTCTTAATAACCTCAAAATAAACTTTCCCTGCAGTTATATTATTGTAATGATACATATTTTCATTAAGAAATCTCTCATAATGCCCTAAATCCAGGTCGGTTTCTGCACCATCTTCAGTGACGAAGACTTCGCCATGCATATATGGATTCATTGTTCCCGCATCAACATTGAGATAAGGATCTATTTTTACCATAGTCACCTTATAGTTCCTGCTTTTTAGCAATAAGCCAATAGAAGCTGCCACAGTACCCTTGCCGACACTAGATAATACTCCTCCAGTAATTATAATGAACTTTGTCAATGGGAAATCACAGCTAAAATTATCACACACTGAGTTTTAAAATTCATTTGTTTAAGTTTATGGGAGAACATCTAGCTGGTGAAAGGATGGAATTACTCGAAAAAATATTAAAACAAAGAAATTTGCAAGTTGCACTGGACTTTATTGATTTGAAAAAAGCGGAAGAGATAGCAAAGATATCTATAGAAGCAGGCGCTGATATATTAGAAGTCGGTACACCATTAATAAAGTCTGCAGGAATAGAAGGTATAAAGAAAATTAAAGAGATAGCAAAGGATAAAATAGTTCTAGCGGATACTAAGACAGCCGACGCAGGCGATATAGAAGCTGAAATCGTTCACCTAGGCAATGCAAATATAATGACTGTATTGGGCATAATGGATGACTCTACAATTGAAAGTGCAGTTAAAAAGGCTCATGAATACGATATTTTGGTTCAGGCTGATCTAATAAATGTCAAAGACGTAGTAAAAAGGGCAGAGGAAATGAAGAGACTAGGAGTAGATATAATAGGGCTTCATGTTGGGTTAGATGTACAGAAAAAGAGAGGTATTACAATAAAAGATTTGAAGAATGAAATAAAGAGAGTTAGTGAGCTAGGAGTTATAGTTTCTGTAGCTGGAGGGTTAAATAAGAACAATATACCAGAAATTCTTGATTTACCTATCAACATATTTGTAGTTGGAGGGGCAATAACAAGAGCCAAAGATCCCTTTGAGGAGGCAAAACAAATCGTTAAGATAATTAAGGGGAATTCATAAATATATTGGGAGTTTAATATGTCACAGCCTGGACAGACTAAGTCTAAGGAACTTAAAATTGTATCTAAGCAAGTAATTACTGCAGACTCATTAAAAGATGACAAGAGGAAAATAAAACTGCTATACATAATAAAAGCTCTAAATGGTGTTTCTGAAAAAGCACTAACAGTAGGTTTATATGAACTAAAGCAGAAGGGATTAGATTTAGGATATCAGTTTAATGTAATTGGAAATAACATATTTAGCCCTATGATTAAGGATGATATAACAGCTTTACTTTATGTAGGATATCTTGAAAATGACCCAAAGAGTAAGAAGCTAGTAATAACTTCAAGAGGACAAGAGTTTTTAGACTCTCAACAAATAGAGGACGATTTTAAGAACACTTTAGCTCAATTACTAAATGAAATCAAAGCTAAAATAACTGCCATAGACGAAGAAAATAGAATGAGAAGTAGAAGAAGATAAAATCTTCTTGATCTAAAAATTAAAAATTTTTTAAGCTCACATTGTCATAAAAGTGCCTCTTCTTCCTGTAGCTTGTTGATCTTCATTAAGTGTTCTTGTCCATATTAATGGATCTAGCTTTCCTTCTTTATTTAATTTTATTATTAATTCCTTAAATTGACTTGTGTGCCTTATATCAAGCTCCAGTAAGGTCTCTAATATCTCCCAAGTAGTTTTTCTTACATCTTCTAACATCTCTTTTGGCATATGTTTTATAATTTGAGGATCTTGCAACCATTGATCAAAAGCCTTAACAGTTCTCATAATGTGTTGAAAGGCGACCCTAGTTGCTAGAATTAGATCTAATCTATCAACGTCCCCTGATTCATATTTTTTCTCCAATTCTTTTATAGTTTCTAATAAGTTTTTTTGCATTTTTATCCATTCATCAAGATTTGAGAGATATCCGCTTTCCAAAAGTTACACCAATACTAATTATCTTAATTCAAACTAATAAAGATATGTCAAAAACTACTCTCCTTTCAAATTAAATGGCAATCCTTCTTCTACTATCTCCCTTGGTATCTTATCTTTGTATTTTTTCATAAACGAAAGGTCCTCCTCCTTTTTCCTTAGCTTATCTGGTAACATTCTTGGAATTTCGTCTATTATAGGATACCATCTTTTGCAATTTGGACAATACAATAATCCATCTACTATCTCATATTTTATGCACTCTTCGCAAGGAGGAGTTTCTTTCAACTCTTTTATAAACTGATTTTTATATGCGCAAAAGAGTTCACATAAAGGCTTTTTCTCTTCTCCAATGTTTCTATCTACAGTCCTAGTAGAAAAAACGTAAAATTGTAAAGGGAAATGCTTACAAATGGGACAAGCTAAAAGATCAAGTAGCCTATATTTCATTTGCCCTCAACAACTCTTTTTAATTCATTAACTAAATTATTTGCTGTGCTCTCATCTTTTGCTTCTGCCATAATTCTTATTATAGGCTCTGTACCGCTTTTCCTAACAAGGAACCAGTAATCTTTTCCAATTACTTTCACTCCGTCAATAGTTATAACCTTGACTGCTGAACTAGAGTAAGTTTCTAAAACTCTTTTGTAAATTTCTTCAACCACCATGCCTGGCTTTAAATTAACTTTTGTTTTGACTAAATAGTATTTTGGAAGCCTATCAAATAATTCTGCAGAACTAACGTTTTCATTTGCCATTAGCTCAAGCATGAGTGCAAAGCTCATCGCTCCATCTCTAACGTATTGGTGAGGAGGATACATAAATCCTCCATTTTCCTCAAAGCCTGCTAAAGCATTTTCATCAGCAACCTTATGAGCAATATCTACGCTACCTACTTTTGTCCATTCAACTTCTATTGAATATTTGCTCAAGTACTCTTCAACTAAACTGGAACTTGAAACGGCTGTGATTACTTTTTTATTTGCCTTCGGATTTTTAACCGAAGCCCAATAGGACAATAAGGTTGCGCTTCTATCACCCCATTGAACCCTTCCTTCAGAGTCTATGAAAATTGCCCTATCTGCATCACCATCATGAGCCACACCAAGATCTACTTTCAAAGTTTTTGCAACTTCTGCTGTTTCTTTTAAGCTATCAAAAGTAGGTTCTGGCTCTCTAGCAGGAAACAAAGGATCTAAATTACCATTTATTGTGTAAACTTTGCAACCTAAAGCTCTTGCAACTAAAGGAGTAGAAAGAGTTCCAACACTATTAGCAGGGTCAATTAACACCCGATAATTCTTTTTTCTAATTTTTTCTATATCAACGTGGCTTAATATGCCATTAACGTAATTAGAAATGACCCTATCCTCTTTTTTTACTTCATTTGCTAATGAACTCCATTCAGCAGTGTTAAATCTCTCACTAAAGAAAATATCTTCTATCTCATTTTCTTTCTCTCTCCTTATTTCAATGCCATCTTTATCAACAACTTTAATGCCATTATAGGGGGCAGGATTATGGCTTGCAGTAACAATAACCCCACCATCATAACCTAAAGTCTTTACAGCATACTGAAGTGCAGGGGTTGCAGCCATACCGCCATCAAAGACCTCAACGTTAACGCTCAATAAACCAGCTTCTACAATTTTTGTAAACATATCGCCTCCTGCTCTAACATCTCTTCCAACTAATATCTTAGCCCCTTTACCAAAAAATGTACCAATCGCTTTAGCAAGCCTTAATACCAATTCTGGTGTTAACTCTTTGTTTGTTATACCCCTAACTCCATCAGTTCCGAAAAGCTTTCCCATATTTATATCTCTTTTAACATTTCTTTTATATCTTCTTCATTCTATTAGATACAAACAGAAAGTAGGGCTCGGGCCGGGACTTGAACCCGGGACCTACGGGTCCACAGCCCGTCGCTCTAACCAGGCTGAGCTACCCGAGCCACCTAATTATTAAATCTCCTTTCCATACTTTTAAACTTACTCTCTTCATTTATTCTCTTTTAGCTTATAAATGAAATTCATTTTGATCTATATGCATCTTTGATTATATCAAGCAGTTCTCTTGCTATAATTGTCTTGTAATTTTTGCTTATTTTCTTTATAAATGAGTCGCCTATTACTATGACTTCGTTATAAATTGACGAGAAAGCTATATCTTTTCTAGATGCGTTATTGGCAACTATTAAATTAAAACCATGCCTTTCTTTTTTAATCTTAGCTTTTTCAATTAATTCATTTTCATCCTTAGCAGTCTCCGCAGAGAAACCAACTAAGAAAACGTCGTATTTTCTGATTACGCTAGAGATCTTAATTGTCTTCTCTAGTTCTACTTTAGGTATTTCAACATGGCTATCAATTTTAGAAGATGCCACATTCTTAAACTTATAATCTGCTGGGGCCCCAGCTAAGATTACTATGTTATAACCTTCTTTAACTGATTTCTCAACTTCATTTGCCATTTCCTCAGTTGTTTCAACCTCGACCCTTTTCTTTACTACTGGCTTAACATGTGAACATAGGGGGCCATGAACAAGGACTACATCTGCTCCTCTAAAATAAGCTTCATTAGCTATTGCTACACCCATAGTTCCGCTACTAGGATTTGAGATAAACCTTATAGGATCTAGGTGCTCCCTTGTAGGTCCTGCAGTAACCACTATTTTATATCCTTCTAAGTCTCTTTTCCTTAAAATAAGAGAAGAAATGTAGTTCGAAAGGTATTCAATATCCGGGTAATGTGCTACATCCCTAACTATAAAAGGCTCTATAACAAAGGCTCCCATTTCTTTCAGCTTATTTATATTACTTATCATTTGTGGGGAAAAGTACATAGGTAAATGCATTGCAGGGACTATTATTAGCTCCTTCTTTAGTCCCACAAAATTAAGGGCTGTAGCTGTAATAGGAGTATCAGCAATCCCGTTAGCAATTTTACTTATTGTATTTGCAGTTGCAGGAGCTATTATAAATGCGTCAAACTCCTCAGCTAAACTTACGTGTTCTATTTCTCCAGTTAGCTTAGTTATAACTTTTTCACCAGTAGCCCATTCGAACATAATTGGGGAAACTAATTTTGTTGCGTCTTTACTCATTATTACTTTGACTTCAGCCCCTAGCCTCATTAAAGATCTCACTAAATCCAATGTTTTGTAAATTGCAACACTGCCAGTAACTCCAACGAGTATTTTTTTGCCCATTAATTCATTTGATGCCTCTCCTATGATTTTCTTTGAAGGATGCATCACACACAAATTTATACTTCAGCTAAAAACCTTATATTATGGAACTCATTGAAGAAAAAAAGCAAGAAGGCTTTAAGATAAGATTAGCTAGAATGGATGATATAGATCAAATAATAAAAATTAATAGATTATCATTGCCAGAGAATTATCCCTACTATTTCTTTGTAGAACATTTAAAGGAATATGGGGCTGCGTTTTATGTAGCTGAAGTTGATGGAGAAGTTGTAGGCTATATTATGCCTAGAATTGAATGGGGATTTAGCAACATAAAACAATTACCTATTCTTGTCAAGAAAGGACACGTAGTCTCAATAGCAGTACTGGAGGGATATAGGAATAGAGGAATAGGAACTGCGCTACTTCAAGCTTCATTAAAGGCGATGAAAGAAGTATATGGCGCAGAAGAAGCGTATCTTGAGGTAAGGGTAAGCAATCAGCCAGCAATTCATTTATATAAAAAACTGGGTTTCAAAGAGGTAAAAGTTCTCAAACATTATTATGCAGATGGAGAAGACGCTTATTTAATGGCCTGCCCTCTTTAACTCAAAATTTTTCCCGTTATATATTACATAATAACCTTTTTCCATACTACCTACTGATACAACTTTAGTTTTTCCAACTTCATAGACTAGCTGTTCTTCAATGTGTCCATGAAAAAGAAGTTCTGGTGAATTAGACAGTATATTCCCTAGAACTAGCTGAGAGCCTCTAGGCTTTCTTGGCGGAAAGTGTGTTATTACTTTTTTTGAAGAGAAAGAGGTAGAAAGATCTAGAAAATTATCTATTAATAGCTTATTCTTTCTTAAATATTTTTGAACAGTAACATTCTCCATCTCACCTAAAATACCAAGAAAGTTGTTAATATACTGAGGACACTCTACATCACCTAACCCAACAACGTAATCAACACTAAGAGAGTTAAGAAATTCTATCACATCCTCTCTGCATGGTACCCGTGAAACTAGAGCTATACTTCTTATACCACTCATCAAGATAATATAAAGCTATACCAGTTGCTATTATATCTGCTGTTGACCCCGGATTATAGTTATTAGTAGATAAGAAGAGATCGAAATCCTTTAGCCTTTCTTTGCTATAGTTTCTTAATATATCGCATGCAATTGAGGAGACTTTCAGAGCAATATGCGCACCATATTTTCTAAAGATTAAACCATCTGGTATTTCACATAGTATTTTCAAAAATCCGTATAATACTCCATCTTCAAGCCCATAAAGCCTTATATACTCAACAACTTCGAGAGAGTATTTATAATTATATATCATATTTTTCACAGAACTATCTATTTCAGCCGATTTCAGCAGAACATCGTATAAAGGATATTTATCTAATTCTGTGTAATCCATATTACCGAGTTTCCCTAAATAGCTGAGTTTTAGCTCTTTTAAAGAAAGGGAAAAGTAATAAGAGTCTTTTTTGTTTAAACTTCTAATTAATTGAGAGGCTTTTCTCAATGTCTCTTCAAGCGAGAAAAGAGAAGAATAAGCTATGGGCAATAATTGCATTGCCGTCCCAAATATTGAGAAATTAATATCAAGTCTTTTGCTCTCAATAATTGCCTCATAAAGAAGCTTATATAGACTATCGTATTCTCTTTCAACTTTCTTTAAGCATGCTTCTTTATAATACTCTTTTATAATAAGAGAAGAATATATTATATCCGAAAAACTTACAGACTTTATATCTTTTAACCTAGATGCATTTCCGGGTTTATCAATTAAAGCTTCATCAATTGACGCTCTTGATAGAATTATACTAACTTCTTCACAATACTTTCTTAACATATCCTTTGACATCTCTATCACCAATAACTATTCTTACTTCTCCATCGTCACATTTCATTACCATTCCGTAGGCAAAAATTCTTTTAGCCTTATATAATAACGTTGAATATATTCCTTCATAAGAGACTAAAACCTTAGGTTTATATTCGCCTTTTATAACTGAAACGTTTGAAAGCAAAACGACTGAGGGATAAAAAAGCGATTTAGAGTTATCATATACATCGGCAACTATTTCTCCTTCACCCACTCTTTTACAAACTTTATCACAGTATTTTTGAGGATAAGGATTAACAAATAGAAAAGAATACTTCGCACCTTTATATACCCCTCTAATCCTCACATCATAAAGTTCTTTAGCAATTTCAAGAGGTATTTTATAGTTCTTTTCCGTTTCATAAATCCACTCTTCATCTCTTTCAAAGCCTTTGAAAGAACTCATAAAATCTATTGCGTTTTTCTCTCCATATATTACAAAGTCGATGTCGGATTTCTCATGAGAAATGTCAGCAAGAAGACTACCAGTAATTCCCATGTCCTTGATTCCTATCTTCTCATATATTTCTACTGCAATTTCTTCTAGCCTATTGCTTGCCCTAGAAATGATTTGCTTTAATTTGTGTTCAGGCTTAAGGTGTTTATAAATTGCAGATCTCGAGATTATTGGAAAAGAAACATCGTAACAAGGTTCATAGATAAATTTTTGAGGAATTTTCATTAGGTTATGAACCCCATAAGACTTTAATACCCTCTCATAACCTCTCCATAAACCTTTGCCAGTATAAATATATTTCAGATAAGCGTAAACATATCCATAGCTGTTAATATTGCTATATACTACATAGATATTTAAGTCCTTGTCAATTATAAGGTCTTTATCAAGGAAATAATCTCTTCCCATCCTTTTAATCTCACATAAGAAATTGCTGTTCCAGAGCTTTTTAGCATATCTAAATATTTCCTATAAATTCCCCCTCCTAATGCATTTGCTATATATGCAGATCCAACTGCAGATTCCTTAAATTTAAACTCAAACTTTTTCCCGAAATCCAACTCATTTTTCTTTTTGCCAGATACTATTATTGGAATTTCATATTTAGAAGAATACCATTCAGCAATAATCCTTATAATTTCCTTTCCTCTCTCCCAATTACCGTTATTATAAATTACGGTCTTGGTTATTTTAGCATATTTATGAAGCAAATAGGCAACTTCACCGTCTAAAAAACCGGCTGAGGAAGGCCCCGGTAAAATGGTACCACCAAATCCATCTATTATTTTGCCATCAACAACTACTAATATCGAAGAGAAATTTGTACCCACTTCGACTAGAACAAAACTATCATAATATGTCCTGTAGAAGAAAGCAGAGGCTACTTTGTCTGCGGTACCCATATCAATAACGTTGATTTTACGATATAGGGGCACAGAATCTAACTCTATTACACTGGGTATTGTGTAGGCATTAGTTAATAAACTAGAGCTACGTAAAAAGTTCTTTAAAGGGCCTTCTTTACTCGGATCTTCAAGAGTCATTAGAAAAATTTCCTTTTCGGAAATTTTATTAGCATTTAAAAAAGGCAATCCATGACCAGATGGCATGGCTATAACTTTTGGTCTTCTCCTATCTATATCTCTCACTAAAGAAAGTGAATAATGAGGAATCAGACTTGTTGGAACTTCTTTGTAATATACTACAATGCCCGTCTCATTTACAAATGAAATCGCGTATGTTCCGCTTCCAGGATCTATCCCAGCAAAAATCATTTTACCCCAATCTCGATCCTGACTATTAAGTCGCTTTTCTCGACAGAATAAATAAATTTTTGCTCTGACAACACCCTTTTAATAAGGTTTTCTGAGAAATCTTTAAAATACTCCGCATCTTTCTCCGTCTCAAACCTATATATGCCTATTTGCTTAGAGCTCGAGGAAAAAACGTTGACCTTTGAACTAAATAACTGTGCTATAATATCAAATATGGCGAATAAACTGCTTATCCTTCCTTCTTCTGTTGAAGATAAAGGAAAAATATAATCTGAAATTAGAAGAGATAAATCCTTGGGTGTTGTGACTGCTTTGTTAATACTTAAGGCATTTACCGAAATTAGTTGTTTAAATAGTAAATAAAACGATACAACATAATTTGCTTTATCCCTTAGATCTTCACCAAAACTTACTTTATCTTTTAAATTATATATTAAGTCCTCATAAATCCCTATAGCTTGATTTGTAACCTCATATATAGTTTTACCTTCTTCTTTGGCAATGTTCTTTAATTTATTGTAAAGATCTTCACGCATGAAACAAGGTTGTCTGCTTTTCTCTATGGCCATGTATACAAATGTATACAAGCACTATTTAAGAGTTAAGCCCTAAAACTATAATCGCAAAACGACCGCTATCGCTTATTTCTTGCTTAACTAGGCGAATCTTAATTTCGGACAAAATGTCTTCAATAGCATTAATAATAAAATCTAAACTGTTTTTATCTGCATATTTTGCCCAAATAGTACATTTTATATCATTCCCTTCCAGCTGGCAATCCACGCTTTGTAGTAAGAACGAAATAAAAGGTGCATAAGAGATAACATTTCTAATTAAATTTGCATCTTTAGCTTTTTCAATCCCTATGGATTTAACGTATTGTCTTCCAGCATCTATAACTAATGAGAGAAAAAGTTTTCGAAAGACCTCATCTTTTTGAAGAATATAATAAATCAAGGGCTCAAAGCTTGAGAGTTTTGTTCTTATCGAAGAATAGGAGTGATAAATTTTAGCCAAATTATATATATCATCCCATGAATCTTGAGTCTTAATAATAAATTCAATCTCGTTAAAAATTCTGTTTAAGTATTCATCTACCTTGTCATCTATATTGCGAGAAGAGTTTGAGGATAAAGAAGACGTTAATCTTTGTTTTATCACGTCCTCGATATTTCTTAAAATTTCTATATTTTCCTTAGTCATCGGATATAACTTTTTCCCTTCCTTTTTCTTTTCTCCTTTCTTCTCTCCCACAAATTATAAGTGCATCCATGAAAGATAAATAGTCTTTCCATCAGTGGCTGCCCACAAGCTGTCATAAATCCATTCGGCTCTTTGTCATCATAAAGATGGAGGTGGGATGATAGCGGCGCCTGGATTTGAACCAGGGACCTCGGGGTCTCACCGTGGGAGACAACCCACTTATGAGCCCCGCGGGCTACCAGGCTGCCCTACGCCGCTACCCAATCCCACCAAGATAAAATATTAACTAGCCGTAATAAAGCTTTCTCTCATGATGATAAAAAGAGTAATACAATTCGATCTTAAGAAAGAGTATTTAACGTTAACATCTGCTCTATACCCAGAAGGAATTACATTTATTAATAAATTAATTTTAATTATAGTTAAAAAAGAATATTGTAATACAAACCCTTGGACTGACATTATGAGATATGCAGATAAGAAAAGTATTGTTTTTATGACAGCCGCAGAAAAGTTCCTATTTAAAGAATACGAAGATATGAAACTCTTTATAAGTGCTGGGATTGGCGAAAGCGGTGAAAATGCAGGCTGTACAATAAATATCGCAGTATTTGTAGATCAAGGGCTCAACATTAACGGGCTGGTAGATTTGATCAGAACAATAGAAGAAGCCAAATGTGGGGCACTTAGGGATCTTTCATTGCCTTTTACTGGAACCGCTAGCGATGCGGTAGCTGCAGGCAGTTTAGTTGGAAAAGAATATTTTGCAGGACCTTCTACCAATTTGGGTAAGAAAGTTGCAAAGAGAGTAAGAGAAAAATTAAAAGAATTACTTATGTAAATTTAATTTTTAATACTATGACTAGATATATGATTCAACAATTTTTCTAAAACCGAATTTTATTAAAAAAAAAGAGGGCCTGAAGCCGCCCTTATGCGCCGCGGCCGGGATTTGAACCCGGGTCAAGGGCTCGACAG
>ERZ1684502.34-NODE-34-length-42324-cov-180.746954_pt1 | contig 42324 bp, 45 predicted proteins | sample MGYA00580192_ERZ1684502 | MGnify/ENA primary metagenome ERZ1684502 (study PRJEB41476, sample SAMN13258264) | hydrothermal vent metagenome | biome: caldera [ENVO_00000096]; feature: acid hot spring [ENVO_00002120]; material: acidic water [ENVO_01000358] | place...
AGGAAAAGAAAAATTTAAGATAATTAGACTAGAAGATTACATTTTACTTAAAACTAATGCATTCAGAGAAGAAGACGAAGACGAATTGAAAACCATAGTTTATTTAATAGGAGAAGGTAAATTAAGTATAGATAAAAAATATTTAGAATCTCATATTGATCTCTTCGAAGAAAACGCAAAAAGTATTCGAGAGAGACTTAACTTAATTGGAATAAAAATATAAGGTCATCCTTTCTTAGCTGGTAATTCTTTCTTCTTTGGCCTTAAATTTGTACTATGGCATCTTCTACATTTTGTTGCTCTAATAGAATTTAATGCTCCACAATTTCTGCATACCTTCTTTAAAAATACTCTTTGTTGCACTATTTGAAGCTTTACTGGATCGGTGAGTGGCATTTTTAACCCCGATTCACTAATATGTGTCAGCTCAAAAAAGTATTGCTGCAAAAAACGGAGTTGAAATAGGATGAAGATACCACTAGATTATATTTGTGTGAAAAGCGGCTTGTTATGCAATCGTTGTCAATCCCTGATAGACAAGGGGGAAGTAGAGCCTTATGAAGTGGATGTGATGAGAATTCTTCTAGAACTAGAAGAAACTCAATTTAAAGAACTAAAGGATGCAATATATCATAAGGCGTTTAAAGTGGATAATCTGCTAATTCTCCTTGTATCTAGCCCGCCTTCCATGAGTCCACAAAAATGGATAAAAGTAGCAAAAGTCTTACAAGAAAAACTTTCTATTAAGGTTAGAATAGTAGAAAAAAGCAATAATATCAAATCTACCGCTTCTCAATTACTGTCACCAGCAAGAGTTTTAGGAGTAAATACACTATGGCTACCTAACGGTTCGGTTCAATACGTAGTAAGAATCTCAAAAAATGAAAAAAGATTTTTACCTGCAGATGAGAACTCATTAGAAGAAGCCCTCTCTAAAATTCATGAAATACCTATAAAAATAAGGGTGGAGTAAGCCGTGTATAGAAGCCATTTTGTTGCAGACATCGGCCCAGAACTAGATGGAAAAGAGGTTTTAGTAGCTGGATGGGTTCACCTAATACGTGACTTAGGAGGAAAGAAGTTTATAATATTAAGGGATAAAACTGGTTTGGGCCAAATAGTAGTAGAAAAAAATTCTAATGCTTATAAAGTATCTGAAGAACTGACCCAGGAGAGTGTAATTCAGGTCAGAGGAGTAGTAAGAGCGGATGTAAGAGCACCTAGAGGAGCAGAAGTTCATGCCACCGAAATGAGAGTTCTCAATAAAGCGAAAGCGCCCTTACCACTTGATGTTTCTGGCAAAGTAAAGGCGGACATTGACACTAGACTTAGAGAAAGAGTGTTGGATTTAAGGAGACAAGAAATGCAAGCTGTAATTAAGATACAGACATTAGTTCTAAAAGCTTTCAGAGAGACCCTATATAAAGAAGGATTTGTTGAAATATTCACACCAAAAATAATTGCAACAGCTACTGAAGGGGGCGCACAACTATTCCCAGTTATATACTTTGGTAAGGAAGCCTTTCTGGCTCAAAGCCCGCAACTATATAAGGAATTAATGGCGGGTGTGATAGAAAGGGTGTTCGAAATAGCACCTGCATGGAGAGCAGAAGAATCTGACACACCATTTCACTTATCTGAATTTATAAGCATGGATGTAGAGATGGCCTTTGCAGATTACAACGACGTTATGAATCTTCTCGAGAAAATTATATATAATATCGTAACAGCTGTAAGGGATCAAGCAAAAGAAGAATTAAAGATACTAAATTATGAACCGCCTAATATATCTTTACCTTTAAAAAGATTAACATATACTGAAGCAGTAGAAATACTGAGAGGAAAAGGATATAATATTAAATTCGGAGACGATATAGGAACTCCTGAACTAAGAATATTGAACGAGGAACTAAAAGAAAATGTATATTACATAATTGATTGGCCCTCTGAAACTAGACCATTTTATACTAAGTCAAAGGACGAAAATCCGCAGCTCAGCGAAAGTTTCGATTTAGTATATAAACATATAGAAATTGCATCTGGTAGTACAAGAAATCATAAAAAAGAAGTATTAGAACAAAAACTGAAAGAAAGGGGTCTAAAACCAGAAAGCTTTGAGTTCTTCTTAAAATGGTTCGATTATGGAATGCCACCGCATGCAGGATTTGGAATGGGTCTCCAAAGGTTAATGGTGATGCTAACAGGTATACAAAATATAAAAGAAATTACGCTATTCCCTAGAGATAAAAAGAGACTAGTACCCTAAGTAAAAGTTCTTGGGTCAGCTCTTGTAAGTTCCCTTATCACAACGGTAGCGTACATACCTCTATCTAAAGCGAACGAAATTTTTTTATCATTTATATTTAGACCTCTAACTTCCATATACGCTTTTCTGATTAGACTTCTTACATTTATCTTTAGCTCCTTTATCTTAAAACTCGAATTTACTATTCCCTCTTCTTTAAATATTTCGCTACATATAGAATCACACTTATCGAAAGAGTTAGGAATTTGAATAAGTAATTTTTTGTCTATCTTGTTTGGATTAGCAATTCTTGACAAATATTTATTAAAAAGGTAGGACTGATAAGCTTCGACAAAGAAAGACAAAGGGGTTTGCAACTTCTTTAGAATAAATATTGGTTCTTCTTTTTTTAAAAGATATTTAAGAGCGATTCTTTCATCTTTAAATTTTTTAGGAAACAACTCTAACGCTTCCTTATAGTCTCCTTTCATGTATGCGATTCTGGCTTTTTTTACTGTTTCGCTTTCGCCCTCAAACGGATATCCTATAAGAAAATCTATTGCATTTTGCCAATCACGTAAAATAATCATTTTACCAATCAGATGGGTTATTGGCCTTTTAGTACCAAATCTTTGATAACCTATAAAGGCTGGAAGATATTTAATTTCTGATAGTTTACTAATTCTCTTTTTAAGTTCTTCATCATTATTTACTATCAACTCTATATCAAATATATTACCTGTATGTTCAAGTTTTGTATCACTAAATCCGAGAAAGTAAATTGAAAAACTTTCTTCTTCGTATTTTTCTATTATGTTCTCTTTATTTGTAGTATATATTAGTTGTTCTGTAATAGCATTCGCATCTTTAATTCCTATATATGAGACTTTACTATGCAAAATTTTTTCTATTTTATTAATTACTGTAAAATGATCAATACCTTTTTTCTTTAGAAGATACACCGCATATTTACCTTGCTGTTTTCCTCTCCATTCAGAAGCAGGCTTATAAGATATTTCTTCGTATACTTTAAATCCTTCAGGTCTTGGAATATAAACGTCTAATGGATCCCACTCTTCGTCTATGAAATATTTCTCCATTCCAACTATTATATCAATCTCATGAGGTACTAGAGTAATTTTAAATCACCAGTAATTTTATCAACTATTTCTGAAGGGGCAGGACCTATACCTAAGCAAGTAATGGTACCCGGTTGTAACTGAGTTTTTCCAGCATCTTGTATTATTACAGCAGGTACGTTAAGTTTTATCGCTTCTTCGTACCTCTTATTAAGCTCCTCTAAGTTTTGAACTTTTACAACTATTTTTGTTTGTCCCTCATCTAGCCACTCGCTTAACCACTTTTTCCACTCATTGTTGTTAGAATTTAAAATATTAAGAACAAGTGATACAGCTGCATGTGCAACTTGCACTGCTATCTTCCCCTTTCCCATATTTAAGTCCGTTCTAACTATTATTACCATTTTTATAGTCATCTCAAATAAAGAGAGAATTTATAAACTAATTAAAAACTATGTAATACAATGAGTCTAAGTTTCAGGCTAAGTCTGAGAGAGGAAATTGAACCCCCAGTCTGCTCAAGTTGCGGCAAACTTATTCATCCTAAAGAAAAAGGTGTAGAGTTTTATTGTCCAAATTGCGGAGAAATACTAATAAGAAGATGCTATCAATGCAGAAAACAAGGGGTCCCGTATGTATGCCCAAAGTGTGGATTTGAAGGGCCATAAGGTGATTTAAATGGCAGAAGTTCTAGTAGTAATTAAAGTTTACCCAGAAAGTGATGAGATAAACCTTGATAATTTATATAAAGAAATAGAGAAGAAATTGCCAAAAGAGTATAAATTGGTAAGGAAAGAGACAGAACCAATCGCATATGGATTAGAAGCACTGGTAGTGTATATACAGATGCCAGAAAATGTAGAAGGAGGTACTGAAATACTTGAAGAAACTATAAATGGAATTGAAGGGGTAAGTCATGCAGAAGTTGTTGGAATAACAAGATTAGGTTTTTAATTCAATTAAGCTTTAAGCTCTTATACCACAGCACTTATATACATATTTTGGAGATAAGTTTTGAGTGCTGGTACTGAAATTTCACCCTCAGGCAAAAAGGAACTTATATTAAGAGTAGTAGAAGCCAGACAAAAAGATGTAGGAAGAGGAAAAGTTAGAATAGACATTGACTTATTAAATCAGATAGGCGTTAATCCCGGAGAAGTAGTTGAAATTGAAGGACAAAGAAAAACGGCTGCAATAGCCTGGCCTTTGGCACCAGAGGACATTCTTGAAGAAGAAGACAAATACATTATTAGAATGGACGGGATAACAAGAAAAAATGCGGGTGTTTCGATAGGCGATAAAGTAATTGTTAGAAAAGCTTCTCCAAAAACTGCAATAAGCGTAAAACTTGCGCCGTCAAACTTTTCTATTACTGTAGATCCTGGTTTTATCTCTTATGTTAAGAAAAAACTTAAAGATTATCCTTTAGTTGAAGGAGATACAGTCTTAATACCAGTTTTAGGCCAAGCGATACCATTTACAGTAGTTCAGGTTAGACCTCCTGGAATCGTAATAGTTTCTGATGAAACAAGCATAACAATTTCGGAAAAACCAGTAGAGCAGGCAAGATATCCAAGAGTAACATACGAAGATATCGGAGGAATGAAACATATAATACAAAAGATTAGAGAACTAGTAGAATTGCCTCTTAAACACCCAGAACTTTTCAAAAGGCTAGGAATAGAGCCACCAAAAGGAATCTTACTTTATGGACCGCCTGGTGTGGGGAAAACCCTTTTAGCTAAAGCAGTAGCAAACGAAACCGATGCGTACTTTACTTCTATTAACGGACCGGAGATTATGAGTAAATTTTATGGTGAAAGCGAACAGAGACTAAGAGAAATCTTTGAAGATGCAAAAAAACATGCACCAGCAATAATATTCATTGATGAAATTGATGCTATAGCTCCTAAGAGAGACGAGGTTATAGGAGAAGTAGAAAGAAGGGTAGTTGCACAACTCCTCACATTAATGGACGGACTTGAAAGCAGAGGTAATGTAATAGTCATAGCTGCAACTAACAGACCGAACGCTATAGATCCTGCACTGAGAAGACCTGGAAGATTTGACAGAGAAATTGAAATTCCATTACCAGATAAGCAAGGAAGACTAGAGATTCTTCAGATCCACACAAGAAACATGCCTCTGGCAAAAGATGTTGACTTAGAGAAACTGGCTGATATGACACATGGCTACACTGGGGCCGATTTGGCAGCTTTAGTTAGAGAAGCGGCAATGAATGCATTAAGAAGATATTTGCAAGTAATCGATCTAAACCAGGATAAAATACCACCAGAAATACTTGAGAAAATGGAAGTGACTATGGATGACTTCTTAAAAGCATTTAAAGAGATAGTACCAAGTGGACTCAGAGAAATTTACATTGAAGTCCCAGAAGTACACTGGTCAGATATTGGTGGATTAGAAGACGTTAAAGAGGAATTAAGGGAAGTAGTAGAATATCCATTAAAGTTCAGAGAAATTTATGACAACTTAGGAATAGAACCGCCTAAAGGTATTTTACTCTTTGGTCCTCCTGGGACTGGAAAGACTTTGCTAGCTAAAGCCGTTGCAACTGAAAGCGGTGCAAACTTCATAGCAGTAAGAGGGCCAGAGATATTGTCAAAGTGGGTTGGAGAAAGCGAGAAGGCAATTAGAGAAATATTTAGAAAAGCAAGGCAAGCAGCACCAACAATTATATTCTTTGATGAGATTGATGCAATAGCACCAATGAGGGGTTTAGCAGCAGATAGTGGAGTAACAGAAAGAATTGTAAATCAATTATTAGCAGAAATGGATGGAATTGTACCATTAAATAGAGTTGTAGTAATCGCGGCCACAAATAGACCAGATATATTAGATCCTGCTTTGTTAAGGCCAGGAAGATTTGACAGATTAATTTATGTTCCACCGCCAGACAAAAATGCTAGAAAAGACATTTTAAGAGTTCATACAAGAAATGTCCCATTAGCTGAAGACGTATCATTAGATGAATTGGCAGAAAAAACAGAAGGATATACTGGAGCGGATCTAGCTGCATTAGTTAGAGAAGCCACCTTAATGGCAATAAGAGAGAAAATGACAGAATGTATGAGAAAAATTGAGCAATCTGAAATCAAGAGTAATAGTGAGGATAAAATAGCAAAGGTTAAAGAATGTATGAAAGATAATGTACCACTTGTAGAGAAAAGACATTTTGAGGCAGCATTAAAGAAAGTCAAACCTTCAATCACTACGGATATGGTGCAGTTCTATCAGAACTGGTTAGAAAAAGCAAGACAACAATTACCTAGAGCCTATATCAAACCAAGCACATTCACGTGAACCTATGTGGAGAGAAGTACCTTTGTATTATGTTATTTTAGAGATTTTAAAAAAACGAAACGCACCTATTACCGATGAAGATTTATACAATGAAGTTAAAAAAAGTGTAAATTATGAAATTTCTTTCTCTGATTTCCTAAAAGCACTAATGAAACTTGAAATTAGGGGCTTTATTACAGTAACGTTAATAAGAGAGAACGTTAGAATGATTAATTATATAGGTGAAAGAGAATAGGTGTTGATCTTTCAGATCTTGTTGAGGACGTAAAGAGAGAGATTAGTCTTAGTGAGCTTAAGGGAAAGAAAGTTAGCATAGACGCTTATAATGCACTTTATCAGTTTTTAGCTGCTATTAGACAGCCAGACGGAACACCATTAATGGATAGACAGGGCAGAATCACAAGCCATTTGAATGGATTATTTTATAGGACTATAAGTATCTTAGAAGAAGGTATAATACCTATTTACGTTTTTGACGGAAAACCTCCAGAACAAAAAGCTCAAGAACTAGAGAGAAGAAGAAAAATAAAAGAAGAAGCAGAAAAGAAACTAGAACAGGCAAAAGCAGAAAGTGCAGTAGAAAAAGAAGAATTAAGAAAATATGCTCAGATGGCAATAAGACTTACTGACGAAATGGTAAAAGAAAGTAAAGAGTTACTTAAAGCGATGGGAATACCTGTCGTTCAGGCCCCATCAGAAGGAGAAGCAGAAGCTGCTTATATAAACAGCCTTGGTTTAAGCTGGGCTGCAGCAAGTCAGGATTACGATTCTTTACTTTTTGGAGCTAAAAGGCTTGTGAGAAACTTAACTCTCACAGGGAAAAGAAAACTTCCTGGAAAAGATACCTATGTTGAAATAAAGCCTGAGTTAATAGAACTTGATACACTACTTAAGAAATTAGGTATAACAAGAGAACAGCTAGTTGATATAGGAATAATAGTGGGTACGGATTATAACCCAGGTGGTATAAAGGGGTATGGAGCTAAGACCGCATATAGAATTATAAAGAAATATGGAAACTTAGAGAAAGCAATAGAAAAAGGAGAAATTCCTAAAAGTAAAATAACATTTAATATCGAAGAAATTAGAAATCTTTTCCTTAAACCAAACGTCGAAGAACCTAAAGAAAAGCTTGAACTTGAAGATTGTGACAGAGAAAAAATAATTGAAATTTTGGTCAAAAACCATGATTTTAATGAAGAAAGAGTTAGAAATGGGATAGAAAGGTTATCAAAAGCTAAAAGAGAGGCAAAAGGTGCTTCTCGCCAGACTGGCTTAGACCAATGGTTCTAAATAGGCTTAGCTTCCAATAAATAGCTTTTAAATTTTGAATTTTTATAGTAGATTTGTGAATACTTACAGTTTTATGCCAATATTTATTAACGTTAAGGATCTTAATGTTCTTATTATAGGAGGGGGTAAAGTAGGAACAAAAAGGGCGTTAAATTTTGCTAATCACGGATCTAAAGTAACTGTTGTTAGCCTTTCCTTTTCCGAAGATTTAATCAAGAATAAAGATAAAATTACATTAATTAAAAAAGACGCAAAAAATCTTACTGTTGATTTTTTATCGAAATTTGATATAATAATAACTGCCACTAATGACAAAGAATTAAATAGAAAACTTTGCGAATTAGCTAAAAATGAAAGAAAACTTTGCAATAATCCTACAGCTCCTGAAGAGTCCAATTTTATAGTTCCCATTTACTATTCTGACGATAAATTATCCATAGCAATAACTACTTTTGGAAAATCTAGCTTAACTTCAAAGCACATACTACAACTAATTCAGAAAGAAATACTCACCAAAGAAGTTTACGAGTTAATTGAAGCTATGGCAAATGTAAAAGATCTATTAAAGCATAATATTGTAGATCCTTCTAAGAGATTTTCATATTATAATAAAATATTTAATGATGAAATATTTAGAAATTATGTAAAAGAAGGAAAATTAGAATTAGCATTAGAAAGGGCTAAGGTGATAATTAGTGAATAGAGAGCTAATTGATATAAATAATTATGCATCTATAGTCTATACTTACAAAACCGTAGGAATTAGTAAACTATATGAACATTATATAAAGGATCAAGAGCTAGAAGTTTTTAAAGGACTTATAGATGGAGAAATTACAGTAGTTCAAACATGCAATAGGGCAGAGACGTATCTTTACCTTTACAACACAGATGAGCTGACTAAATTCCTTGAAAAACTTGATGAGATACATGGTAAACCGATATCAAATAACGCAATTATACTAAAAGGGGAAGACGCAGTAAAACATTTATTTGAAGTAGCTGCCGGTTTAGATTCTTTAGCTATAGGAGAATACGAGATACTTAGACAACTTAAAGAGAGCATCGAAAAAAGCAAAAAGCTAGGATTAAGTAATGAAAAACTTGATTTTCTATTTAAGAGCGCAATTAGAGTTGGGAGAAGAGTTAGAAACAAGACTGAAATATCTAAGGGAAAAACCGGAGTTTATGCTTTGGCTATAGATTACGCCAAACAAAGAATTGGCTCCCTCTCTACCTCTCAAATTGGTATTGTTGGGGCTGGAGAAATAGGTAGAAAATTAGCGTTAATGCTATACAATGAAGGGGCAAAAAATGTTACTATATTTGATAGAACTTATGAAAAAGCTGAGGAAATAGCAAAAAAATATGGATTTAATGCTGAAAAACTTGATTTTGATAAAGTAAATACGAAAGATATAGTTTTCGTTGCAATTTATTATGATAAGAAATTAAGATTACCAAACCCTAAACTTGTTATTGATTTATCGGTTCCAAACGTTATTGAAGGGGAAAACGTTATAACATTAGAAGATTTAAGAGAAATTTCTGAAAAAATATTAGAAGCTAAGAAAGCGAGCTTTAGAAAAGCTGAGGAAATAATAACGATAGAAATAGAGAATTTCAAAAATGAAATAATTAAATATAATCAAAATAGATTAATTTCTAGTTTTATGAGAAAAATTGAAAATATTAGAGAGCAGGAAGTGGAAAGAGCCTATGAGGAAATATTAAAACATATTAATGATAAAGAAGAAATAAAAGGAATTTTAGAAAAAATGACAAATTCAATGCTTAAAAAGATCTTTTCTCCCATTTTTGAAAAAATTAGAAAAAATGAAGGTATAGTAAACTACATTAATCAAATCTTCGAAATATTAGATAATGGTAACATTTCCAATCCTAAGACCAAGGAGACTGAGAAAGAATAAGCTTATAAGAGATTTAGTTGCTGAAACCCAACTAAGTCCTTCGCATCTTATACAACCAATATTTATTAAAGAAACAATAAACGAACCAGAAAAAATAGATAGTATGCCAGGTATAAATAGATATCCTGTTAATGATTACCTTATTAAATATGTGGAAGAAGTCTACGAAACTGGTGTTAAGAATTTCATTCTTTTTGGTATACCATCCTATAAGGACGATTTTGCCTCATCCGCTTATGCAAAAAATGGAGTTATACAAAAGTCGTTAAGACTTCTGAAGCAAACCTTTGGAGACAAAATATTACTTATTACTGATGAATGTACAGATGAATATACAACTCATGGACATTGCGGAATTGTAACACAGAAGAACGGAAAACTTTGTGTTGATAATGATGAGAGCCTTAAAGTACATGCAATGATAGCAGTAAGTCAGGCTGAAGCAGGAGCAGACATAATTGCACCTTCATCTATGATGGACGGAGTTGTAGGGGCAATAAGAAAGGCTTTGGACGAAGCTGGCTTTACTGACGTAGCGATTATGTCTTATAGCGTTAAATATGCTTCAACATTTTATTCACCTTTTAGAGAGGCTGCATACTCAAAACCTGCATTTGGCGATAGAAGAGGATATCAAATGGATCCTAGAAATGCTTTTGAGGCAATAAAAGAGGCTGCACTAGACATAGAAGAAGGAGCTGATATATTAATGGTAAAACCCGCACACACTTATCTTGATATAATAAGACTAATAAAGACCACTTTCCCTCAATATCCTTTAGCAGCTTATCATGTAAGTGGAGAATATAGTATGATAAAAGCGGCAGCACTAAATGGATGGATAGACGAGAAACTGGCAGTATTAGAAATAACTACTGCAATAAAAAGAGCTGGAGCAGATATTATAATTACTTATTATGCTAAACAACTGGCTGAATGGTTAAAAGAAGGTGTACCATTTTGAGCGAAAGACTTTGGAGAGAGGCTTTAGAACTGTTTCCAGGGGGAGTAAATAGTCCTGTGAGAGCTGCTGTAAAACCATTTCCATTTTATGTTGAAAAAGGAGAAGGGGCATTTCTTTATACGGTAGATGGCCAAAAACTAATAGATTATGTTTTAGGTTACGGGCCATTAATTTTAGGTCATGCAAATGAGTATGTTAAAAAGAAGATAATTGAACAAATAGAAAAAGGTTGGCTATATGGTACGCCAAGTAAAAGTGAAATAGAACTGGCCAGAAAAATAAAAATGTATGTACCTTCAGCCGAAAAGGTGAGATTTGTAAATAGCGGAACAGAAGCTACAATGTTAGCAATTCGTTTAGCTAGAGGTTATACAAAAAGAGAAAAAATACTTAAATTTGATGGAAATTACCATGGAGCGCATGACTACGCATTAGTTAGCGCTGGAAGTGCAGCATCAGAATACAATGTTGTGATTTCAATGGGAATACCAAGTAGCATCCTTAACACTGTGGTTATATGCAAATATAATGACCTAGACTGTGTAGAAAAGAATCTGAAAAACGAAGACATAGCCGGAGTTATAGTTGAACCAGTAATGGGTAATATGGGAGTTATACTACCAGAGAAGGATTTCCTTAAAGGATTAAGAGAACTTACAAGAACTTATAATACAGTTCTTATCTTTGATGAGGTAATAACTGGATTTAGATTGGGTTTAAGCGGGGCACAAGGTTACTTTGGTGTTATCCCAGATCTTACTACATTGGGCAAAATTATTGGTGGTGGTTTACCGATAGGTGCAGTAGCCGGGAAAAAAGATATAATGGATAATATCACACCAGCCGGAAAGGTATTTAATGCAGGAACATTTAACGCTAATCCGCTCACTATGACAGCTGGAGTTGCAACAATTGAAGTTCTTGAGACAACAAATGCTTACGATATTGCAAATAAAGCTATGAAAGAGTTAGTAGAAGGAATAAATGAGACCTTTTCCTCAAAAGGCTACAAATTTGTTATAAATCATATACAGAGTATGGCTCAGTTCTTTTTAGGCGTAGACAAAGTAAATAATGCGGATGACGCCAGATTAGCAAACAAGGAGTTGTATGTAAAGATTCATGAGAGATTGTTAAAATACGGCGTGTTTATCCCACCAAGCCAATTTGAAACTATATTTACATCTGCTGCTCATACATCAGAAATCGTTAGCTTGACACTTGAAGCTCTAAGAAAAGTGGTGTCAGAACTTTGAAAATAAGAATAGCCGCTAGAGGCAGTAAACTTAGTAGAATACAAGTAATGAAAGTGGAAGAAGCCCTCAAAAAAGTTGGGGTTGAAACTGAATTTGTTGAAATTAAAACAAAAGCAGATCTTTTTCAAAACGTACCTTTAGATAAACTTGGTAAAGGAGTTTTTGAGAAAGAAGTTAATCAGGCAGTTTTAGAAAATAAAGCTGATGTGGCAGTGCATAGTATGAAAGACATTCTTACTGAACTACATAAAGACCTGGAGATATTTGCAGTGTTACCAAGAGATTCTCCTTATGATGTACTAATTGCAAATAAAGGTCTTTTTGACTTAGAAAAAGGAAGTATAATAGGTACAAGCAGTATCAGAAGAAAAAACTTTCTAAAATTTTATAGGCCAGACTTGGAAGTTAAAGACTTAAGAGGGAATGTAGATACGAGAATAAGAAAGTATTTAGACAAACAATATGACGGGATAATTATTGCGGAAGCATCTATTATAAGATTAGGGATAAATATAAACTATTTTAGACTTGATCCTTACTCTTTCACACCAGAAGCAAATCAGGGAATAATCGTAGTAATAGGAAGAAAAAAAGATGAAAAAATAAAACAATTGTTTAAGGAAATTAACGACGAAGATGCACTTAAAATTGCACTTGCTGAGAGAAAAGCCTTAAGTGTAGTAGGCGGCGGATGTCACTCACCAATTGGAGTATACTTTGAAAAATTAAATGGAGAGTTGCATGGGATTATGAGTACATCTACCGGAAAGAAAAAAATTACGGTTGAAGATTACTTTGACGAAGAGGATCAACGGGCTGGCGAAAAATTAGGGAAAAAGTTTCTGGAGGAAATTAAAAATGAGGGTCTTATTTCTTAGACCAGAAGGTTCTTTTGTACCTAAAATATCAGATTTTATTCACATAGAAATAGTAAAACCTGTTTGTATACCATATAGTGCCGATTTCAATAATGTAGACGCCATAGGTTTTACTAGTGTCAATGCAGTTGAGTGTTTTAAGGATTTTGACAGAATTAAAGGAAAGAAAATATTTTCTGTAGGTCCTATAACCGCTGAAGCTCTAAAGAAAAAAGGGTTTGAGAAAGTAAATATGCCAGAAGAATATACGGTTAATAATCTGATAAAAATAATTAAGGAAAATGCTAGAAATCCTATTTTAGTTAGAAGTTTAATGGCTATTGACAATAGTTTGGGCATAAACCAGATTGCAGACTATAAATTGGAAGTAAATCAAGACAAGTTAAATGAGGCAAAGAGAATAATTGAGAACTGTGAAGCAGATATAATTGTGTTAACTAGCTCTTTCATAGCAAGTTTAGTAAAAGATTCTATAAAAGATTGCGCAAAAATTATTAGTATAGGGCCCTCTACTACAAAAATGCTCAAGGATAAAAAAATTATTATATATGAAGCAAAAGAGCATGATATGAAAGGGATTTTAAACTTACTAAAGAAATTGGGTGCATATAATGAGTGAGGAAATAAGATCTTTAGCTATTTCTGCATTAAGTAAAATAGTTGGAGATTTTGATGTCAATTCTTTAGAAATAAAATTTTATCAGTCATTTAAAGATAGATACGATATTTTTGGAAAATTTAAGAGCAAAAATGGAATTTACGAATTTGCTATAAGTGTAGATAAAAAAGGAAATATCAAAAGGAAACATATAAATTTAATATTACCAATGAAAGTTAACGAAGAAATAAATAAAAAAATGTACAGTGAGTAACTTTGAGAGTTTTGCTAATAGTCATAGATGGCGCATCATATAAAGTTATGGAGCAAATAAAAGAGAAGTTACCTACATTAAATAAGCTTATAGAATCTGGCTTTTATGGTAAACTAGAGTCTGTTTTCCCTTCTCTTACTCCTATTGCATTGGCCTCATTAATTACTGGAAATTTACCAGAACATAATGGAATTGTTGCACCAAAGATTTTTTTAAAAGGCCACCCTTTATCTTCACCATTAACGGCTTTTAGCAGTGAAGGACTAAAAACAGATCCTATATGGGTATACCTAGCTAAATCTGGGTATAAGGTTACTGTAACATCAAACCCTCAAGCTTTACCAGATAAATGGGGACTAAAGGGTGTAGTATTATTTGATCCTTATAAAAGCAAAATAAAAAAATGTAGTGATGCGAAACTTATAATAGAAGGCGAAAATAGAATATTAAATAAAATATGGTTGGTTGAAAAAAGAAACTCTAAATATCTAATAGCGTATCCAAGCATTAATGGAGAAAAAGAAATAGAATTAGAAGAAGGAGAGTGGAGTGAACCATTAGAAATCTATGGAAAGTGTGGAAAAGAAGAACTAAGAGGTATAATTTTTCTCCATGCACGAAAAAATAATATCTATATGACGCCCGTAAGTTTCCTAAACTATAAATGGGGTAACAACATTGAACTGCAAGATAAAGTGTGGAAAGAAATAGTTCTTAAGCATGGAATGATACTAGATGGTGATTATAATTCTCTAAATAAAGAATTAATTGATTTTGACGAATACATAAAAACGGTAGAACTTGCCTATTCATTCTTTTTAAATTATACAATTTTCATGTTAGAAAATACTAATTGGGATTTCGCTCTAACTTATTTACCTATAATAGATAATTTGCAGCATTTATTATATGGGATAGATGATGAAAGAGCATTTAGTTATATTGTAAAGGGTTACGAGCTAGCAGACGAGTTTGTTAAAGCGCAAACAGATTACGCAGATATAATTATAATATGTTCGGATCATGGAATAGCAAAAATAAGGAAAAAAGTGTTCATAAATAAATTCCTTGAGAGAATTAATGTTCTAAAACTAAAGGATAATGACGAAATTGATTGGAGCAAAACCAAAGCATATTATGGAGGGGGAGGACAAATAAGAATAAATCTTAAAAATAGGGAAAAGAACGGTATTGTTAGCCTTAAAGAATTTCCTAAACTTGTAAGATATATAGTTAGAAATTTAGAAAATTTGATTGATGAAGAGAATAATGAAAGAATATTTACTTCAATTATTGAGAAAGACACACCAGCCGGTGATGGGGAAGGAGATATCACTATAACTGGAATAGCAGAAAATTATGGTATAAGTAGTTTAGCTAAAAAAGATTTAAACGTAATAGAAAAAGTAAAAGAGTACCGTATGACTTCTGGAGATCATGGATACTTTAAAAAAGATGATTTATATGGAATTATTATAGCGTATAGTAAAAATGTTAAAATTAGAAGAAACTATATAAATGCTAAGATCATTGATATAGCTCCTACGATTCTTAAACTATTCAATATCAATGTAGGAAATCTTAAAATGGATGGGAAGCCTATTATTACGTTAGTAGAAAAGTATGGAAATTTCAACAGTTATCAGCAAAAAGCATAGAAGAGTTATAGGAATAAGTTATATCGAACCGGGCTTACCTAATGTTGAAGCCATAATAAATGGTAAAAGAATTAATTTGGTGGAGGAACTGCATAATGAATCGCCTATATTTAAATTACCATTTGATATAGAATTATTTCATAGAAATCGTCTAGTTAGAAAATTAACACCTTTATTATCTAATTTACAAAACTTACCTAATAGATACGACAAACTTCAAAATGTAAACAAAATTGTCGAGAAAATAAATGTAAAAAAACTTATAATAGGTGGAGGAACTGCTGGCATTTTTTCATTAGATAGAGAGACATTACTAATAGGTGAGGAATTTATTGGGGACATAGAATATGATGAAAGTCCTTTGCCCCAAATAGAAAGAAACGAGGTAATAAGAAAACTTAAGGAAAAAATCAAAGCATTTGAAAATAGAATAATAAAGGGAAGATATTTAGGAAAATTTGATGAAGGGCTTCTTTTTGAAACTGATAATAAATTCTTATTAGTAAACGCAGAAAATATCATAGTTGCTGCTGGAGGAAGGACATTAAGACCTATATTTAAAAATAATCATATACCCGGAATTGTCTCTAGAGAACTTTACCTAAAAAAACTAAAAGAGAAATATAAAAAAATAATAGTATTGGGATTTACTAACATTTCTATTAGAACCGCTTTAAACTCTGAAAAAGCAACTTTAATTTACCCTAGAGGAGTTAAGCCTGTTTTTTCGAAGTTTTATTTAGAAAAAGCTGGGGAGAAAGGAATACAAATAGTAGAAGGAGACATTACACATGTAGAAAAAGAGAAAGACAAAATAAAAGTGATTACTGATAAAGGAGAATTTAATGGCGATCTAATAGTATTTTCTACTGTAAAGCAACCTAGAGTAGAAATTACAGCCAATTTAGGTTTACATTATAGATTTAATAAGACATTACATATTTACCAACCGTTAGACAGTGAAAAAATAAGAGTAGTAGGAGGGAATATAGGAATTAGCAATGACTTTGTAAGCATTATGAGCAGTGATAATTCTCTTGACTTAAATATTTGTAGAGAGTATGATCCTGGGGTTTGTGAAGAAACAATTGAACAAGAAAAATCTCCCTATCTATATGGTGAAGAAGGAATGGTCTGTGAATGTGAAGACTTAGATTTGAAAGACATCTCATTTGCCTTAAAATTAGGATTCAATGACGTAGAAAGCATAAAAAGGATTACTGGGCTGGGAACTGGGCATTGTCAAGGAAAAGTTTGTACTTATCTTGTTGGCAGTATCACTAAAAGTAATACACTAATTACTTTTAGATCACCACTTTATCCGGTGATCGTATGATAGTAATAATTGGAGCAGGAGCACATGGATTGAGTATTGCCTACCATTTAAAGAAAAAGGGAGTTAAAGACGTTACACTAATAGAGATGAAAAGAATTGGTTATGGCTCAAGTAGTAGGAATTTAGCCAGATTTAGATATCATTTTTACAGTAAAGAAAACGTTGAATATGCAAAAAGGGCAATACCATATCTTATATCGCAAGCTGAGGAACTATTTCTGAATCCTGTAATAAATATTACAGGCTATTTATGGATATTAAGAGATGAAAAACTAGTTGAAACCTTCGAAAAACTTGATAGTTTTTGGAAAGGGTTAGGCGTTGGAGGAAAATTTATAAATTGTAAAGAATTTGACTTCCTTAACTATAATGGAGAATGCTATCTTGCACCCCAAAACGGTTCATTTCATCATGACTATATATTATATAGCTATTACATAGAAATAATGAAAGATTACAAAATTATTTATGACGAGGTAACAGAAATACTTGTTGGAAGTGGAAAAGTAAAAGGTGTAAGAACTTCTTCTGGGAAAACTATTGAAGGAGACAAAATTGTTATAACGGCCGGAGCTTGGAGCGGAAAACTTTTAGAAAAATTAAAACTTCCTAACTATATAGAACCAGAGAGAATAGAAGCATTTATCACCGAACCAATTAAATATTTTATTAAACCATTAATAATCGATAAAGACTTCTATTTCTCTCAGACTTTAAAAGGTGAGATTATAGGGGGAATAGAAACTAAAATTGAGAAAGGATTTCTACCATTTACCAATTCTTTCTATGAAATGATAGAGTTTGCTACTAGGTTAAAAAGCCTAGTAAAAAGAGTTGAGGGTATAGGAATTTTAAGAGGATGGAGTGGTTACTATGAAATGACGCCAGACCACTCTCATATTATGGGGTATGGAGAAGACTGGCCGGAAGGTCTTTATATAGATGCAGGCTATAGTGGGCACGGAATGATGTTTGCGCCTTACTCAGGTAAACTAATGGCAGATCTTATTGCAGATGAAAGAAAAGACCCCGCAATAATAACTTTTTCTCCTGATAGATTTTCAAAGAACAAACTAATTAATGAGATGCTAGTAATATAGATATTTTGTTTATGGCAACAAAATGAATGATTTTCTAGGAATATATTTTTTTGCATATTCAACTAAATCTTTCGCATATTTGCTTCTACTCCCATCAACAACAATAGTATCAGCAGTAGTATTATCAATATAATATATTGTGTCCTCAAAGTCCGCATGACTACTATAGCCCAAAATATATGATTTTTGATCAATTTGTTTTATAAACTCTGATAGTTGCCAACCATCTAATAAGAAATTTGTGGCGTTTTTATCTCTTTTCTTAAATTCAGTAACATGATGAAAAGACACATAAATCCCATCTCTTATTATTTCTTTTCCTTCTTCACTTTTATCATCAAACACGTCTTCTATCTTTATGCCATGTTTTATAGCTATCTTAGTAAGCTCACCAACCTTTCCAGTTACAATAAATGGTACTTTGACCTTATATTGCCGTAATATTCTCATTACTTCCTGAAGTTTGCCATAATATGCATATATTCTTACAGGACCACGAAGTAAAGCGTCCATAACATAATCTGAAAGTAGCATATCAGACTCTTCTTTAAACTGCCTCCTGTGAGAAGGATGCCCATATGTAGCATCAATTATTAATATATCTGGATTCAGTATTGGAGTTCCTTTTCCAGGGTTTTTAAAATCGCCAGTATATGCCACTTCTATCCCTTCTTCACTCTTAACAATTACCTGAGAAGAACCCATTATATGTTCCGCTTTCTCTAATCTTATTTTCTCCCCATCTATGTGTAAAGTAATGCCATACTCCAAGTCTATTCTTTTATGTTTTGGAACAGAATACCCTAATACGTTTACAGCATCTAGAGTTATCGGAGTTGCAATAATACCGCTACATTCCTCTATACTTTTATCTAAATTGAGAATATGATCATAATGGAAATGAGTTACAACTCTAAATAATCTTCTAAAGTGTCCATCAACTGTAAAATTTTTGCCTAATAAAATCGCACCATTATCTAAAATATTGAACACTATTTTATTGTAGTAAAAAGAGTATATGAAATTTAATTTAATAATTCACGTTTCATCTACTGCTTTCTCTTCTTTCTTTGTTAATTTCAACTTATACATTTCGTAAATTTCCTGGGGAGTTGTAGCATCTTCTATACTTTTATCCTCTCTCCATCTAATAAACCTTGGAAACCTAATAGATAAACCGGCATCTTTGCTCGCCATCCCTTTGCAACAAGTATGTTGTGGAGATAGAGTTATTTCAGCCCCAATAATTTCTGCTACGAGTTTAGGTTCGACCCATATGTCCGGTTCTAATTCAGAGTCAACCCTAGGATCTTTCTTATCTAACTTAATTTCCATTAGTTTCTTTTGTAACTCATCTAGTTCAGCATCACTAAATCCGCTAGCGACTTTACATACAGTCTTAAATGTATCAGTTTCTGGATCGTATGCTGCCATTAAGAGAGAGCTTAATTTTCCACCTCTTTTCCCTCTTCCGTAAAAAGCTCCTACTACAACTAGATCTACGCTATCTGCCATTTGGCTCTGATAGTCTCTCTTTAGTTTTATCCATAAGAAGCCTCTAGCACCTGCCTGATAAATAGAATCTTTCGTTATTGCTTTGACCATAACTCCTTCTGCACCGTTACTTATTGCCTCATAAAAGAACTCTGTTAGTTTCTTTACATCATTAGTATAAATATGATGTGCTATATAGAGCTTATCGTTCGGTTTAATTATTTCCTCTAATTTCTTTCTTCTTTCTAATAAGGGCTTTACAGTATAATCTTCACCTTCATAATACATAAGATCGAAGAGATAGACATTTACGGGATATTCTCTCATTGCTTCATTTATGTCGTTCTTTCTTTTTCTATGCATAAGTTCCTGGAAAGGTCTAATTTCGTTGCTTTCCGGATCTATTGCGACGATTTCACCTTCAATTATTGCCTCATTAGCATTTATATATTCTCTTACATATTCTACCACATCAGGATACATATTAGTTATATTTTCTAGTCTTCTTGAGAATATATAGACGTTGTTACCTTTTTTATGTATTTGGGCCCTCTCGCCATCATACTTATAATCAACGAGTGCTTCTCCTCCAACTTTAGCAAGTATTTCTGTAGGGTCACTTAATCTTTCAGCCAGCATTGGCCTTATAGGTATTCCGATCTGAGGCTTAATGTCTTTTAATGCCTCTATACCCTGCTCGGCTATCACTTTAGCGATATTACCCAAATCTGCTCTTAAATTGTATGCCCTTTCTATGAGTGGTCTATACGAGTTATTACCAGTAAATGCAATAGATAATGCATCCATTATAGTTGCATCCCCAATTCCGACTCTTAGTCTTCCATCAACGAATCTTACTAGATATTTCGCCTCTAATGGGGAAGCTTTCTTCAATAGACCAGCAAGACCTCTTACTTTTATGTCCCTACTACCTTCTCCTATGGCTAAAGCGATCTTAGTTAAAGTATCGTATACTTCTTCTACTGTAAGACCTTGAGAAGTTTTAGCTCCTAAAAAGCTTAAAATTGAACCGGCCTGCTGTGAGCTTTTAAGCTTCATTGCAACTTCTCCTAAATCACCTATTGCCTTTAATTTCTCTTCTATGACTTCTTCTTTAACACCAGTAGCAATTGAAATCGCTTTTATTAGTAATTTTTCTCCTACACCAAGCTCAGGATAGCCGAGAAAGTCAGGCCATAACTTGCCCTGAATTAAATAAATAACTTTATCAATTACACTTTTATCTGACTTTTTAAACAGATCTGTAAGTAGCGCAGTCAACTGAAGCCTCGAAGATATTTTTTCTAACTTGTCAAAATACTCAGCGATAAGTTTAAACTCCATAATTTTAAATTTTACAACGAAGCTTTTATATTTATACCTTTAAGCATGTAATACAGTGATGAATGCTCGGTAAACTGAAAGATGAGGACTCAGAGTTACGCTGAGTCTATGACTAATTGTTTTAAAAAGTTTGTCTACATCAATATAAATATATGATTTTAGGGGACCGAGATTTACGTTACTATTTAGAGAAAGGCTGGATAAAGATTGAGCCTTTGAGAGACGATACTATAAGAGAAAATGGGGTTGATCTTCGTGTTGGGGGAGAAATAGCCCGCTTTACAAAAACCGACAAAATATTTGATCCCGATAATCCAGACTTCTCTTTCTTTCAAATTGAGAAAGGAGAAGAGTTTATTATCCAGCCTTATGAACATGTACTTTTAACAACAGAAGAATATATTAAGTTGCCTAATGATGTAATGGCATTTGTTAACTTAAGATCCTCTTTTGCACGTTTAGGCCTTTTTATTCCGCCAACAATTGTAGATGCCGGATTTGAAGGACAGGTAACAATAGAAGTTGTGGGCTCTTCGTTCCCAGTAAAGTTAAGGAAGGGAACTAGATTCATTCATTTAATCTTCGCTAGAACATTAACACCAGTGGAACATCCATATCAGGGTAAATATCAAGGGCAAAGAGGTGTAACTTTACCAAAGTTTAAGTTAGAAGTCTCCAATACTTCCCATCCGAATCAAAAATGACAGACGCCTCTGCTACTAGTTTCCTAAATAATTTGGCTTCTTTTGGATCTAGCTTACTTGCAGCTTCTTCCGGATCAGGGGTTTTTATTTCCTTTAATTTCTTTACAAAATTATCAAAAAATTCTTTTGACATAGCTATTCTTTCCTTTTCTAGGTAAATTATCTTTGCACCTTCGCGTTCTAACTTACTGAAAAATGCATCAGTATTTCTAAGTTTTAATTCCGATTCGAAAACGACACCTTGCTCATTTAAGATCTCTATTGCTGATTTTCTTTCTCCTTCTTTTTTAACTTGTTCTGAGCTTCTTTTTTTACTCTTCTCTTCTTTTTCCTCATCTTCTTCTATGACCTTTTTCGTAGTTTTAGCTCCCAACTCATCTATTTTTTCTATTATTTCTGCCGTTTTTCTTTTAAGATCTTCTATCTGAGCAGTAAAAGGGTTTAGTAAGTCTTCAACTTTCCTCTCTAACCTAGAACTAATCTGAGATACTAATTCATTGATATTCAAAGAGGAGGAAGATAAGGAGGGCTGAGACAATAGTACTGCTCTCACATACTCTGAGACCAGCGTATAACCTTCTTTTCTAGCCCTTTCCTCAATCTCTTTATACTCTTCATCACTTAACTTGATAATTATAGTTTTCATTTAATTTATATCTGAAAATAATACGATAAAAAATTGTCCTATATCACAATCTTTGTTTCTCTAATATAGCATTTATAAATTGTTCCTCGTACGGAACCCCTATAAACTCTACGGACTCGTTTATTGCAATTGTGGGAACACTCATAACTTGATATTTCTCTGCTATATCCTGGTTTTCGTAAGCTTCAACTACATCCGATAATACGTTGCACTTCCCAGCCTTACAGGCCTCAAAAGCAACCATATGAGCCATCAAAGCTGCATAAGGACAATATGGGCATGAAGGGGTTACTACTGTCTCTATCTTTACCCAACCATTTAATTTCTCCTTAATTGCATTTATTGTTTCCTCACTTAATCCGCTCTCACCTATAGATAATCTTACAGTTGTCTCAACCAAAGCTCTTATCTCTTCTCCTAAAGGATTTCCAGTCCACCTTAAATATCCTTTTATAAACGCTACAGTGGGTACTCTTTCGACTTTAAACTCCTTGAACAAGGTAGAAGAGCTTGGATCCGCTCTATCAACGACATGTACTTTTAGCTTGCTTTTACCAGTAGAATCTTTAGGGGCTGCATCACGCATAAATAACAAAAATCTCTTTGTTACGTCACAATAATGGCACTCAGAGTCGTTAGAATCTATGAAAACGTATATATCTACAGGATTTTTCATATCTTTTAATGCATCCTCAAGTGCCTCTTTTACCTCGTCTGTGAAAAGTTCCTCAAATTCTTCTTCCATGCTTCTCACGCTAATATTGTTAATTAACACTGTTAAATAAAAATGTATCTATTATAATCTATCATAATAATGCAAGCTCTTCTTTTTTGCACTTAACCTGATTAGGTTTAATTACTAAAATTTTATCAGAATTTGGCTCATTTTCTCTAAATATGATTCCTTGAAATTTCTTTATTTTTACATTTTTATTTAACCAGCAGTCAGGTTCTAGTCCTGCTTTGATGCAAGTTTCTGCTAAAAATGTTTCCTCGTCCCAACAATACTCCATTGGTACCTGTGGCAAAAGCAGTCCACTATATAGTATGCCATATTCGACTATTAGTCCGTCTTCTCCTACTTTTATATACCTTGGCAAATCCCATTTGTTTTCTACGTGTATTTCTTGAGGTTTTGTCAAAACCGTCACTTCAACTATGATGTTATCAAATTCATTTTTTGAAAGAGGAGGAAATCTGGGATCTGAAAAAGCGGCTGCGATTGCTGCTTTTGACACAATATCCTTTAAAGGAGCCACTGCTTCAACGTATCCTATACATCCACGGAGAGAAGTCGTTGAACCATAATAAGTTTCAAGAGTAACAAATGCTAGACCTTTTTTATTTAGTATCTCATCCTGATAAGAAGATAAATAGTCTTCAAGGTTAGCCTTTTTTAAACCCAGTTTAATAGCTATAGAGTCTCTTGCTATTCTTACAAGTTTTTTGCCTAGCTCCTCATCTAATTCTTCAATTGCTACTAATGAGCTTTGACTCATTATTCTTAACTTTACTTCTAGCCTTAATAAGAATTTCCTCTATTGTTCTCCAATGAGAGCCTTTCCAATATTCTTTTCCGCATTTAGTACATCTCCACTTGTTCTCATCAATTTTTTCTAAGACACCATTACATCTAGTACAGCGACTAAAGTTCGGATCTGCATTTAAATCTATCTTATATTTTAGTGACAATTTAGCAAGAATATCTATTATATCCTCGTCCGGAAATACCATAAAACATTCTAATCCTTTTTTTCTAGCCTTAATACATAGACCTCTATCTCTAGTTATTATAATTCTTCCTGTTTCTTCAGCAATTTTAATTATTTTCCAATCTTCTATATCTTTAGAATAATAAGTATCATAACCTAATATTCTTAACCATCTACTAAGCTTACCTAACATCGCATCAGCAATGAATTTTTGTGAGCGCATCACATATTATATAGTATTAAAAATATTAAAATCCAGGCAGAAAAAAGTACTAAAATGCCACGTCCAAATAAATCCCATTTACTAAAATTGTCAAATCTATATAAAGAGAGAAAAACAATAGAGATAATGTAAAAGATGAGCGGAGTAAGAAGTGCTAATGTCTCGTTATTCAAAAACAAAAATGATACAATTCCGGCAATAACTCCTATAATTCCTCTTATAACGACGATTTTATCTTCTTTTTGCACAAGTAGATATTAAGTGAGGGGTTAATAAAGTGAACAAAAAGATTTCGATGTCGTACTTTGACTTACTAGCATGGCTTGTAGAAAATAAAAATGAGTTAGAAGGATGTAGAATAGATAATATCTACAAAATAAGTGGGACACAAGCATATTTCTTTAGGCTTCATTGCAAAAATGGAGATAAAAATCTAATTATAGAGCCAGGGAAAAGAATTCATTTCACAAAATATGACAGACAAAAAGAAATATCAGATGAAATTCCTCTTATTAGAGCACACATAAAGGATAAGATAATAACTAACGTAGAAATTCTTGGAAAAGAAAGAATACTAAGAATCTCGGTTGGAGACAGAATAATATATGTTGAGTTGCTTCCTAGAGGATTACTCGTAATAACGGATGAGAACAATAAAATATTGTTTTCGAGTGAGTATAGGGAGTTTAAAGATAGAGCAATAAAACCTAACTCCGAATATCGACCACCACCACCACAGACCTTAACCGAAGAAGAAATCGGGAAACTTATCAAGAAAGGAAATATAGCAAGAATAATAGGAGCCCCGCAAGAGATACTAGAAGCGCTAGGAATTAAGGCAACTAATAAAGAAGAACTTAAAAATGCAATAGAAAAAATAAATGAACTAGAAAAGAAAATTATGGAAGGAAGATTTGACAAATGCCTTGTTCCCAGCATTTCAGTACTCCCTATTAAAACTGATAATTGTGTAGAGGAACCTACATATAATGATGCGCTTGACGAATACTTTACTAATGAAGAGAAAAACCTAGCAAAAGTCGAAATAGCAAAAAAACTCGAAGAAGAAAAGAAAAAACTTCTCAAGACAATTGAGGAATTAAAAGAAGAAATAAAGAAATATGAAGAAGAAGAAAAGAAATATAGGAGCATAGCTAACCTTATAATCTCTAACTATAATCAAATAGATGAAGAAATAAAGAAAAATTATGGAAAGAAACAAATTAGAATAAACATAAATGGAATAGAAATTGAAATAGATCCTAAATTATCCGTGTATAAGAACTCTTCTAAATACTTTGAACTGGCAAAAGAGTTCAGCGAAAAAATAAAAAAAGCAAAAGAAACCTTACTAAACCTTGAGAGTAAGCTCAAAGAATTGGATAAACAAATTGAGGAAAAATCAGAGGAGTTAAAAATATCAATAAGAAAAAGAGAATGGTACGAAAAGTACAGATGGAGTTTAACAAGAAACGGCTTTCTTGTAATTGCTGGCAGAGATATAAACCAAAATGAAAGTTTAGTAAGAAAATTACTTAATGAAAAAGACATTTTTCTACATGCAGACATTCAAGGAGCTGCAGCTACCATATTAAAAACAGAAGGAAAAAATCCTAGCGAAGATGATATAAAGGACGCCGCTGTAATTGCAGCATGTTACTCAAAAGCTTGGAAAATTAATATGGGGGCAATAGACGTTTTTTGGGTCTATGGGGAACAGGTTAGTAAAACTCCACCTAGTGGAGAATATCTTAGTAAAGGGTCTTTTATGATATATGGAAAAAGAAACTTTATCAAAAATGTGAGATTGCAATTAGCCGTTGGTATAACAGACGATTTTAAAGTCATAATAGGAAGTGAAGAGGCAGTACGCAAATATAGCAAATTAGACATATATTTTGTGATCGAACCCGGAGAAGAAGACCCTAGTAAATTAAGCCAAAAAATTATTAGGATTTTACAAGAAAAATTAAAAGTAAAAGGATTAAAAATCCTTCAAGATGATATAGCAAAATCTTTACCTGGTAAAAGTAGAATAGTTTCAATAAAAAATAAAACTTAGAATTTAAGATATACGTAAAGGAATTATGGTAATTTTAACTTTAGCAGAAAAAGCGGCCCTTGTAGGGCCATTAGATTATAAAGTTTTAAAGACAATTTATAGAGAAAGCAATAACTATGAATATATCCCATATTCGATGTTAATAGAGAAATTAGGGCTCCTTAACAGAGAATTAGATGAAACATTAGCAAAATTATATAACTTAAGATTAGTATCGAAACAGAAAATATCAAAAGAGTTCGGTTATAGATTAACATTTGCAGGACTAGATATTTTGGCAATTAAAAAATTATATTCTGATAAAATTTTAAAAAGGCTTGGAATAGTTGTAGGCGAAGGAAAAGAAAGTAATGTGTATTTTGGTTATAACTTCTCAGATGAAGTAATAATTGTTAAGTTTCATAGAGTAGGCAAAACCAGCTACAAAAACATTAGAAAGATAAGAGGAATTACATATAAAAAAAGTTGGATAGAAATTACAGTGGAAAATGCGAAAAGAGAGTATGAAGCTCTAAAATGTATATCAGACAATTACGGTAATGTCCCTAAACCTTATGGTTATGCATATAACGCTGTTGTCATGGAATATATACAAGGCAACGAGCTCTATAGAACTGAACTTTCAGACCCCGAATCAGTTTTACAAGAAATTCTCTCTACAATAAGGATTGCGTATAACTATTGTGAAAAGACTATACATGGAGATCTAAGCGAGTATAATGTAATAATAGGTGAAGAAGGAAAAGCATATGTAATAGATTGGCCTCAATGGCAAAAAGACAATGAAGATTTGCTTTTAAGAGATTTGACCAACATTTTATACTACTTTAATAAAAAATATGGTATTTATAAAAGCTTAGATGATATAATAAATTATGTAAAGGGAAAGTGATGCTTGTCGTAGGAATTGATATAGAGCCTGGGAAAAGTCCTAACTCCTCAGAACCTCCTACCTATGCAGTAGTGCTAGTTAATGAGAAAGGAGAAATTGTTGAGAAATACGAAAATGTATCTATTGGAAAACTGATTAGACTCGTCTGGGAAAAAAAGCCTACTAAGTTGGCAACTGATAATGTTTTTGAATTAGCCTCGAACGAGAAACAGTTAGTAAAACTGATCTCTTTATTGCCAGATGATATAGAACTGATTCAAACTACATACATAAATGGACAATTTAAAGATATAAGGGAAGTTGCAAAAGATAGCGGTATTGAGGTGCATGGCAAGCCTAACTCGTTAGAGACAGCTTATTTATCAGCCTTACTTGCACTAAAGGGAATTGGAACTCAAATAAAAGCCATAGAAAATAAGACAAAAATTATTATAACAAGAGGGAGAGCGCTAGGACCTGGTGGCATGAGTAGTAATAGATACAAGAGACATATAAGAGGGCTAATATTAAGAGTAATGAAAGAAATTAAAGAAAAATTAGATAAAAATGGCTTTGATTATGACTATACTATTAAAAAATCAAAAGCGGGAATAGAGAAAGCTGTTTTTATCGTCTATGCTCCAAGACAGAGCTTAAATGGAATAGTAAAGAAGATGAAAGGGCACGACTTAGTTCTTGATATAAAGCCCGTATATAAGAGTAAGATTAAATTTATCGATAAAGAAACCATTTCTAAGAAACCAATAATAGTGGGAATAGATCCTGGAATAGAAGTAGGCATATCAATAATAGATGTGTATGGCAATCCAGTATTCTTTTATAGTAAGAAGAATATGGATAGGGAGGAAATAATAAACATAATAACACAAAACGGTAAACCATTAATTATTGCAACTGACGTAAATCCCGTTCCCGATACTGTAAGAAAAATTGCCGCACAGCTAAAGTGTAAGATCTATGAGCCCGAGAGACCGTTATATATAGATGAAAAAATGCAACTGGTACAGAAATATTCAGAGAAATTTAGCCTTAAAATAGATAACCCACATATAAGAGATTCTTTATCGGCAGCGCTAAAAGCATACTCCGACTTTTCTCACAAAATAAGACAAATAGAAGGATTCCTTGGAAGATTAGATTTGGACATAGAAGAAGACAAAATAATTGAGTGCGTTATAAATGGAAATACAATAAATCAATGTATAGAACAAGAACTTGAAAGACACATTTTTGCACCTACTAGCAATGAGAAAGAAGAAAGTGTAAAAACAGTAGAACCAAAACAAATTAATCCAGTTTGTAATTCTCTGCAATCAAAATTATTAGAATATAAGAAAGAAAATGAAAGACTAAAGAAATATATAAAGCAATTACTAGAATATAAAGATTATCTTGAAAAGAAAATAGATGAGATAAAAACTAGTATTAATATTGAAGTGGAAAAAGATAGAAGAATTTACGAATTACGTAACATTATAAATGTTAATAATAAAATTATTAACTCTTTAAAACAAGAGATAGAAAATAAAGACTTAGAAATACAAAAATTAAGAAAAATTATAGAAAAGCTAGTCAGAGGAGAAGAGATAGCAATAGAAATACAGAAAATGTTACCATATTTTAAATTAGAAAACAATGATCTTTATTTGCTAGAAGAAAAGGTAAATAAGGAGATAATTGATCTCATAACTGATAAATATATTATTCTAGATAAAGACCTCATTAGGGACATTGAAATCCTTAAAAGAGAAAAACAATTGAGTATGGACTCAAAAATAGACCTTAAGAAACTAATCGAAGAGTACAGAAAATCTCGCTTCAGAACAATATAACTTTTCCTTCTAGTATTAAATCGGATATCTTTACAATAGAACTGAGAATTTCATCCGCTATTCCTTCTATTTCCCTTTTCATTTCAGAGGTTATATTATTGTTTTCCGTGTTTACTTCAATATTAACCATTAGTGGGTCGTCTATTGGCCTTCCTATTTGTCCTAAAATCTCTACTTGAACGTTCCTGACTCCTTTAACTTCTGAATAAATTTTTTGCGCAATAAGGTTTGCCACTACATTGTATATCTTTCCAATATGGTTTACTGGATTTTTACCTGCAGTTGCTTCTAAAGACATAGGCCTCATAGGAGTAATTAAACCACTAGCTCTATTTCCTCTACCCGTCATACCATCATCGCCATGTTCTGCTGAGGTTCCAGTCACCGTAAGATAAATGATACCTTTATCGATTTTGTCTCCGGTATTTATATTAACCTTTACATCATAATCTGGAACTAACTTTGTTGCCAAATCTAATACCAGCTGTTTCGCTTCCTCCTTTACAGCCAGATAATGATTTACATCACTAATTAACTGACTTATAGTTGCCATTGCTATAGTTAATTCGATAGATTTCCCTTTTCTTAGACCCATAACTTTTATGTCTTCACCTATCTCAGGTATCTTAGCTTTTGTTTCTTTAGAGTTTAAAAGCCTCTCAGTTTGAAATACTAAGTTTTCTAGTTTAGAATAAGGAGCAAAACCTACTCCAAAGCTTGTATCGTTAGATAATGGCGTTGTTTTTTTCCCAGCTTCAAAAATTCCAACTAAATCAGCAGAACCTTTTCCTATTTTATAATCTACTATTACATGCCTTTCAGGATCTAAATATCTAAAGTTTTGCTTAATCCACTCTTTTACACTTTCAATTATTATTGTGCCAACTGGAATACTTTCAATCCCAGATTCCGTCCTTACTTCTGTAGTTGCTCTTCCTGAAACTATTATATAAATGGGCTGTAAGACTTCTCCTCCCCTAAATCTAGGTGCCGCTTGCCCTCCAACTACTAATGTTTTATCTAGGTTATGATGAAGTATTGTTCCATATCTTTTTAAGTAATATAATGATAGTTTTCTGCTAGCTTCTTCAGATGCAGAATCTGCTATATAATCTGGATGTCCAAGCCCTTTTCTCTCTACAAGTTCTATTTCTAAAGAATCTATGTCTTTCCAATGGCTTAACTGCACATTTATATTTCTCATTAGAATATAGTCACCGACTTTATTTTTATAAAATTATTTTCCCATCAAAGTCTCATAGTCTACACTTATAAACAGTATATTACTTCCTCTTATCAATACTCTCCCGTATTTTGCAACTGGTTCTGATGTGCCTTCTTTGGCTTCTAAACAGTCCCTTAACACTAGATTCATGGTACCATCACTTTGTTCTAATCTTCCCACATACTCAGAACCATCTTTAAGTTTTACTAAAACAATTTTATTTGTTGCAGATTTTAAATTCTTTAAAGGATTTTCTATCTTTGTTTGCACTACAGCCATCCTCATTTTCTTTTCTGATAATGACTAGTATAAAAGGATTCTCCTCTCTTAGCCCCATTCCTTTTAAGAAGTAAATTCACAAACACTTTATATATGGAATTAATAATTAATGAGCCAGAAGAAATATTAAGAATAACTAAAGCACTATCAGTAATAACACGATTAAATATTCTTAAACTTGTTTCTGAAAAAGAAATGAGTATCACTGAATTAAGTGAAATATTACATATGTCAAAGGCTAATATTAGCATGCATATTACAGAACTAGAAAATGCTGGTCTTGTCGAAATTTCATATAAAAATGGAATAAAAGGAATAAAAAAAGTAATAAAATTAAAATATGACAAAATAATTATTGACTTAAAGCCCGGCAGCGGCCTTAAGGAAGCTAACAAAGATAGGTGAAGGAGATAAGGGTCTGCTTTTATATTCTGGGTGACCTTGAAGACCTATAAAGAATTTGTGATCTTTAAGTTCAATCATCTCTACTAGTCCGTTTTCACTTACTCCCGATATTACTAGTCCACCTTTTTGTAACATATCTACATATTCGGGATTTACTTCATATCTATGTCTATGCCTTTCATAAACCACAGTCGAGCCATATATTTTATGAGCTAATGTACCTTCTTTTATAATAACTTTCTGTGCACCAAGTCTCATCGTACCACCCATTTGTGTAACTCTCTTTTGCTCATCTAAAAGGGTAATAACTGGGTAAGGAGTGTTAGGATCAACCTCAGTAGTATGAGCCTTCTCAAGTCCTAATACATGCCTAGCAAATTCTACAACTGCTAACTGCATACCAAAGCATATCCCTAAAAATGGAATATTATTTTCTCTAGCATATTTTATAGCAATAATTTTTCCCTCTACACCTCTTGCTCCAAAACCGGGAAGGACAATAATTCCATCAGCTAATTTCAATTTTTCTAGCGATTCTTTAGAATTCTCAAGGTCTGTAGACTCTATCCATATTAGGGATGGTTTAATATGTAGCTTTGCCGCAGCATGATAAATTGCTTCCTTTATGCTAATGTAACTATCTTTAAGTTTTGTGTATTTCCCTACTAATGCAATCTTGACTTCTTTTGTAGCAGTTTTTAGATTATCAACAAAAGATATCCACTCTCCTAAGTTAGGTTGTCTGTTAGGCAAACCTAATTTATTAAGTATTTTTTCTGCTAGACCTTGCTTCTCTAAAATTAAAGGAACTTCATAAGTTAGATTCACGTCATAGTTAGAAAAGATATACTCTGGTTTAACATTCGTAAACAAAGCAATTTTCTTTTTTGTCTCTTCATCTAATGGAATTACAGATCTAGCAACTATAATATCCGGCTGAATACCTATTCTTCTTAGTTCTTGTACACTATGTTGCAAAGGCTTAGTTTTTAGTTCTTCTGTTACTCTTAGATATTCAACTAGCGCTACATGAACAAAAATCACATTATTTTCTTCTTCTAGTTTTAATTGTCTTACGGCTTCTAAGAATGGCAAACTTTCTATATCACCTACCGTTCCTCCTATTTCTACGATAGTAATATCCGCATTAGCCATGTTGGCAGCATATCTGATCATGTATTTTATTTGATCAGTGACATGAGGTATTATTTGAACAGTTTGGCCCAAATATTTTCCTTGTCTTTCATTTCTAATAACTTCAAAATAGACTTTCCCTGCTGTTATATTATTGTAATGATACATGTTCTCATTAAGAAACCTCTCATAATGACCTAAATCTAAATCTGTTTCTGCGCCATCTTCAGTTACAAAAACTTCTCCATGCATATATGGATTCATAGTTCCCGCATCAACATTAAGATAGGGATCTATCTTTACCATGGTCACTTTATAGTTTCTGCTTTTTAATAGTAATCCTATGGAAGCCGCAACTGTACCTTTACCAACACTAGACAAGACTCCCCCTGTAATTATAATATACTTGGTCAAACGGAAATCACAGCTAAAACTATCATAAACTGAGTTTTAAAAATTAATTCGTTTAAGTTTATGATATAATATTTAGCTGGTGAAACAATGGAAATACTCGAAAAATTATTAAACCAGAAAAATTTGCAAGTAGCATTAGATCTTATTGACTTAAAAAAAGCAGAAGAAATAGCAAAATTGTCAGTAGAGGCAGGAGCCGATATATTAGAAGTTGGTACACCATTAGTCAAATCTTCAGGAATAAATGGAATAAAAAGAATTAAAGAAATAGCAAAGGATAGAATAGTCCTTGCAGATACAAAGACTGCAGACGCGGGGGACGTGGAAGCCGAAATAGTACATCTAGGTAACGCTAACATAATGACAGTATTAGGTATAATGGACGATGCAACAATTGAAAGTGCAATAAAAAAAGCCCACGAATATGGTATTTTAGTTCAAGCTGACTTAATAAACGTAAAAGACATAGTAAAAAGGGCAGAAGAACTAAAGAACCTAGGAGTAGACATAATAGGGTTACATGTTGGGTTAGATGTACAGAAAAAAAGAGGTATTACAATAAAAGATCTAAAAAAAGAAATAAAGGATGTTAGTGAACTAGGTGTTATAGTTTCTGTTGCTGGAGGACTTAATAGAAATAATATATTGGATATTATTGATTTACCTATTAATATATTCGTAGTTGGAAGAGCAATAACAAGCGCCAAGAACCCCTTTGAAGAGACAAAACAGATCGTTAAGATAATTAAGGGGGATAATAAATAGTTAATTTAGGAGTTTATTATGTCACAGCCTGGACAGACTAAGTCTAAGGAGCTTAAAATAGTAACTAGGCAAGTAATTACTGCAGACTCGTTAAAAGAAGATAAAAGGAAGATAAAACTTCTATATATAATAAAAACTTTAAACGGTGCTTCTGAAAAAGCACTAACTGTAGGGTTATACGAATTAAAGCAGAAAGGGCTCGATTTAGGATATCAGTTTAGTGTAATAGGAAATAACGTGTTTAGCCCTATGATTAAAGAAGATATAACTGCATTACTTTACGTGGGATATCTTGAGAATGAGCCAAAAAGTAAGAAGCTAGTAATAACTTCTAAAGGACAAGAGTTTTTAGATAGTCAGCAGATAGAAGAAAGCTTCAAGAACACTTTAAGTCAGCTACTAAATGAAATTAAAATGAAAATTACTGCAATAGACGAAGAAAATAAAATGAAAAGTAGAAGAAGATAATATTTCTAAATTTAAAAATTAAAAAGGGAAATTTTTTAAATTTACATAGTCATAAACGTACCTCTTCTACCTGTATTTTGTTGTTCTTCGTTAAGTGTTCTTGTCCATATTAATGGATCTAATTTTCCTTCTTTATTTAATTTTACTATCAGTTCTTTAAATTGAGACGTATGTCTTATATCAAGTTCTAGTAAAGTTTCTAATATCTCCCAAGTAGTCTTTCTTACATCTTCTAACATTTCTTTTGGCATGTGCTTTATAATTTGAGGATCTTGTAACCACTGATCAAAAGCTTTAACGGTTCTCATAATGTGTTGAAAAGCCACTCTTGTAGCAAGAATAAGGTCTAACCTATCAACGTCTTGAGACTCGTATTTTTTCTCTAACTCTTTTATAGTTTCCAATAAGTTTTTCTGCATTTTTATCCATTCATCAAGAGTTGCAAGATATCCGCTTTCCACAAATTACACCAATACTATTTATCTTTTTTCAAGCTAATAAAGATATGCTAAAAATCACTCCCCTTTCAAATTAAAGGGGACACCTTCTTCTAAAATTTCTTTTGGTATTTTATCTTTGTATTTTTTCATAAATGAAAGATCCTCTTCTGGAAGCATTCTCGGAATTTCATCTATTATAGGATACCATCTTTTACAGTTTGGGCAATATAATAATCCGTCAACTATCTCATATCTTATACATTCTTCACATGGAGGAACCTCTTTCATATCTTTTATAAACCGAGTCTTATAGCCGCAGAAAAGTTCGCATAAAGGTTTTTTCTCCTCTCCTATATTTCTATCAACGATCCTAAAAGAAAAAACATAAAGCTGTAAAGGAAAATGCTTACATATAGGACAAGCTAAAAGGTCAAGGAGTCTGTATTTCATCCGCCATCTATAATTCTTTTTAATTCATTGACTATATTATTTGCTGTATCTATATCTTTGGCTTCTGCCATAATTCTTATTACTGGCTCAGTCCCACTTTTCCTAACAAGAAACCAATAATATTTTCCAATCACTTTTACCCCATCAATAGTTATAATTTTAATTGCAGAACTAGAATAGGTTTGTATAATTCTTTTATAAATTTCCTCAATTATCATATTGGGTTTTAGATCCACTTTAGTTTTAACTAAATAGTATTTTGGTAGCCTATTAAACAACTCAGATGAGCTAACATTCTCATTGGCCATCAGCTCAAGCATGAGTGCAAAGCTCATAGCACCATCTCTTACGGTCTGATGGGGAGGATACATAAATCCTCCGTTTTCTTCAAATCCTGCTAAAGCTTTTTCGTCAGCAACTTTATGAGCTATATCTACACTTCCTACCTTTGTCCATTCAACTTCTATTGAGAATTTGCTCAAATATTCTTCAACTAAACTAGAACTAGAAACTGCTGTAATTACTTTTCTATTTGCATTAGGATTTTTAACTGAAGCCCAGTAAGACAATAACGCTGCACTTCTATCGCCCCATTGAATCCTCCCATCAGAATCAATAAATATTGCCCTGTCCGCATCACCATCATGGGCCACACCAAGATCAACCTTTAAAGTCTTTGCAACTTCTGCTGTCTCTTTTAGACTCTCAAACGTAGGTTCTGGCTCTCTACCAGGAAATAAAGGATCTAAATTGCCATTTATCGTATAGACTTTGCAACCTAAAGCTCTTGCAACCAAAGGAGTAGAAAGAGCCCCAACACTATTAGCTGGATCAATTAACACTCGATAATTCTTTTTTCTAATTTTTTCTATGTCAATATGACTTAATATACCATTAATATAGTTAGAAATGACCCTATCCTCTCTCTTTACTTCATTTGCTAAGGAGCTCCATTCAGCAGTATTAAATCTTTCACTAAAGAAAATGTCTTCTATTTCGTTTTCCTTTTCTCTCCTTATTTCAATGCCATCCTTATCAATTACTTTAATACCATTATACGGAGCGGGATTATGACTAGCAGTAACTACAATTCCGCCATCATACCCTAAGGTTTTTACTGCATACTGAATTGCTGGTGTAGCTGCCATGCCTCCGTCAAAAACTTCGACATTTACACTTAATAAACCCGCTTCAATAATTTTTGTAAGCATATCACCTCCTGCTCTAACATCTCTACCAACTAGAATTTTGGCTCCTTTTCCAAAAAAAGTGCCAATTGCCTTGGCAAGCTTTAATGCAAAATCTGGTGTTAATTCTTTATTTACTATGCCTCTAACTCCATCCGTCCCGAAAAGTTTTCCCATATCAAAATTAGTTATCTATATTTCATTTCTTTATATGTTTTCTCTAATAAATTACTAACCTTAACTAGCCGTATACTCTAATAAAGAAAATAAGGGCTCGGGCCGGGACTTGAACCCGGGACCTACGGGTCCACAGCCCGTCGCTCTAACCAGGCTGAGCTACCCGAGCCACCTATCACTTATAAATTTTATTTCCTTACTTTTAAACTTACTCTCTGCGCTCGCACCCGCCTTTCTTTTTAGCAAAAACAGGAGAATTATTTTGGTCTATATATATCTCTAATTATATCTAGTAATTCTCTTGCTATAATTGTCTTATAATTTTTATTTATTTTCTTTATAAATGAATTACTTATTACTATGACCTCATTATAGACTGAGGAAAAAGCTATATCTTTTCTTGCTGCATTATTAGCTACTATTAAGTCAAAGCCGTGACGTTCTTTCTTAATTCTGGCTTTTTCAATTAATTCATTTTCGTCTTTAACTGTTTCTGCAGAAAAGCCAACCAAGAATACATTGTATTTTCTAATTATGCTAGAAATTTTTATTGTTTTTTCTAGTTCTACTTTAGGAACTTCTGTATGACTATCAATTTTAGAAGTTGAGGGATTCTTAAACTTATAATCTGCAGGTGCACCAGCTAAAATTACTATGTTGTATCCTTCTTTAACTAATTTCTCGACTTCGTTAGCCATTTCCTCTGTAGTTTCAACTTCAACTCTCTTCTTTACTGCTGGTTTAATATGAGAACATAAGGGGCCGTGAACAAGAACTACATCAGCACCTCTGAAATAAGCTTCATTAGCTATAGCTACACCCATAGTTCCACTACTAGGGTTAGAAATAAACCTTATAGGGTCTAGATGCTCTCTTGTAGGTCCAGCAGTGACTACTATTTTATACCCCTCTAAGTCTCTCTTTCTTAAAATAAGAGAAGAAATATAATTGGTAAGATATTCAATATCGGGATAATGAGCAACATCTTTAACTATTAATGGTTCAATAATAAAAACTCCCATTTCTTTTAGCTTGTTTATATTACTTGTCATTTGAGGAGAAAAATACATGGATAAATGCATTGCCGGAACTATTATTAACTCTTTCCTTAGTCCTACAAAATTAAGGGCTGTAGCTGTAATAGGCGTATCAGCTATTCCATTAGCAATTTTACTTATTGTATTTGCAGTTGCAGGAGCTATTACAAACGCATCGTATTCTTCTGCTAGAGTTACATGTTCTATCTCTCCAGTCAATTTAGTTATAACTTTTTCACCAGTAGCCCATTCAAACATATCAGGGGAAACTAATTTAGTTGCAGTTTTGCTCATTATTACTCTGACTTCCGCTCCAAGTCTCATTAAGGATCTAGCTAAATCCAGCGTCTTATAGATAGCCACACTTCCAGTAACTCCGATAAGAATTTTTTTCCCCATTAATTCGTTCGAAATTTCTCCTATGATTTTCTTCGAAGGATGCATCACACATAAATTTATACTTTAACTAAAAACCTTTATATTGTGGAGTTTGCTGAAGCAACTAAACAAGTAGACTTTAAGATTAGATTAGCTAGAATGGATGACATAGACCAAATAATAAGAATTAATAGATTGTCATTGCCTGAAAATTATCCTTACTATTTCTTCGTAGAACATCTAAGAGAATATGGGGCTGCATTCTATGTAGCTGATATTAATGGAGAAGTAGTAGGCTATATTATGCCTAGGATAGAATGGGGTTTCAGCAACATAAAACAACTACCTATTCTTGTTAAAAAAGGACATGTAGTTTCGATAGCCGTATTAGAGCCATATAGAAATAGAGGAATAGGAACCGCGTTACTTAAGGCATCATTAAAGGCAATGAAAGAAGTTTATGGAGCAGAAGAAGCTTATCTTGAAGTAAGAGTAAGTAATTATCCTGCAATCCATCTATATAAAAAACTAGGTTTTAAAGAGATAAAAATACTTAAACATTACTATGCAGATGGAGAAGATGCATATTTAATGGCTTGTCCTCTTTAACTCAAAATTCCTCCCGTCATATATTACATAATAACCTTTTTCCATACTACCTACTGATATAACTTTTGTTTTTCCAACATTATAAGATAGTTGTTCTTCGATATGACCATGGAAAAGAAATTCTGGCGAATAAGACAACACATTCCCTAGAACTAGTTGAGAACCTTTAGGATTTCTTGGTGGAAAATGAGTTATTACTTTTCTTGAAGAAAAAGAAGTAGAAAGATCAAGGAAATTATCTATTAGTAAATTATTCTTTCTCAAATACTTCTGAACTGTAATATCTTCCATCTCTCCTAAAATGCCAAAAAAATTTCTAATATATTGAGGACATTCTACATCGCCTAGTCCTATTATATAATCAACATTTAAAGAGTTAAGAAATTCTATTATACTCTCCTTGCATGGTACTCTTGAAACTAGAGCTATACGTTTTATACCACTCATCAAGATAATATAAGGCTATACCAGTTGCTATTATATCTGCTGTTGAACCTGGATTATAATTATTGCTGGATAAAAATGAGTCAAATTCTTTTAGTATTTCTTTGTTGAGGCCATAATTCTTTAATATCTCGCATGCAATAGAGGAAACTTTTAAGGCAACAAGTCCCCCATGTTTTCTAAAGATTAAACCATCTGGTACTTCACATAATATTTTCAAAAACCCATATAACACACCATTCTCAAGCCCATAAAGCCTAATATATTTCATTATTTCAAGAGAGTATTTGTAATTATATATCATGTTCTTTACAGCGCTATCTATTTCAGCCGATTTTAAAAGAACCTCATACAAATCATATCTGTCTAATTCTGTGTAATCCATCTTGTCAATTTTCCCTAAATAGCTTAATTTCAGTTCTTTTAAAGAAAGTGAAAAGTAATAAGAGTCTTTCTTATTTAAACTCTTAATTACTCGTGAAGCTTTTTCTAATGTTTCCTCTAGTGAGAAAAAAGAAGAATAAGCAATAGGTAATAACTGCATTGCTGTCCCAAATATTGAAAAATTAATATTCATTCTCTTACTTTCAATAATTGCCTCATATAACAATTTATATAGACTATCGTATTCCTTTTCAACTCTCTTTAAACATGCTTCTTTATAATATTCCTTGATAATGAGAGAGGAATAGATAATGTCCGAAAAACTCACAGATTTTATATCTTTTAATCTGGAGGCGTTTCCTGGCTTATCAATTAGAGCTTCATCGATAGATGCTTTTGACAAAATTATGCTAACTTCTTCACAATATTTTTTTAACATATCCGTTGACATCTCTATCACCAATAATTATCCTTATTTCTCCATCGTCACATTTCATTAACATTCCATAAGCAAAAATTCTTTTAGCTTTATATAATAACGCGGAATAGATTCCTTCATAAGAAACTAGAACTCTAGGCTTGTAGTCGCCTCTTATTACTGAAACATTTGAAAGGAGAACAACTGAAGGATAAAAGAGCGAATTCGAATTATCGTCTATATCTGCAATAATCTCCCCTTCACTCACCCTTTTGCAGACTTTATCGCAGTACTTTTGAGGATAAGGATTAACAAAAAGGAAAGAGTATTTAACACCTTTATATATCCCTCTAACTCTTATATCATAAAGCTCTTTAGCAATTTCAAGAGGTATTTTATAATTTTTTTGCGTCTCATAAATCCATTCCTCATCTTTGTCAAAACCTCTAAAAGAGTCCATAAAATCTCTCGCATTTTTCTCTCCATAGATTACAAAGTCTATGTCAGATTTTTCATGAGAAATGTCTGCAAGAAGACTACCAGTAATACCCATTTGTTGTATCCCTATAATCTCGTATATTTCTACTGCAATTTCTTCAAGCTTATTACTTGTATGAGAAATAATTTGTTTTAACTTATATTCTGGTTTAAGATGTTTATAAACTGTAGACCTTAAAATTATCGGAAAAGAAACGTCATAACAAGGCTCATAAACAAAACTTTGAGGAATTTTCATTAAATTATGAACACCATAAAACTTAAATGCCCTCTCATAGCCTTTCCATAAACCCTTACCAGTATACACATATTTTAAGTACGCATAAACATAACCATAACTGTTAATATTACTATAAACTACATAAATGTTGTGGTCTTTACCAATTATAATGTCCTTGTCAAGGAAATAATCTCTTCCCATCCTTTTAATCTCACATAAGAAATTGCTGTACCAGAACTTTTTAACATATCTAAATATCTTCTGTAAATCCCTCCTCCTAATGCATTTGCTATATATGCGGACCCAACTGCGGCCTCTTTAAACTTAAACTCGAACTTTTTACCAAAATCCAGCTCATTTTTCTTTTTGCCAGACACTATTATTGGGATTTCGTATTTAGAAGAATACCATTCTGCGATAATCTTTATAATTTCTTTTCCTCTTTCCCAATTGCCTTTATTATAAATTACATCTTTAGTTATTTTAGCATACTTATGAAGCAAATAAGCAACTTCACCGTCAATAAATCCAGCTGAAGAGGGTCCGGGCAAAATAGTACCGCCAAATCCATCTACTATTTTACCGTTTATAATTACCAATATAGAAGAAAAATTTGTACCTACCTCGACTAAAACAAAGCTATCATAATACGTCCTATAAAAAAAAGCAGAGGCCACTTTATCTGCAGTACCCATATCAATAACGTTAATCTTTCGATATAGAGGAACAGAATCTAACTCTATTACACTAGGTATCGTATAAGCGTTTGTTAACAATCTAGAACTATGTAAAAAATTTCTTAAAGGACCTTCTTTATTTGGGTCTTCAAGAGTCATTAAGAAAATCTCTCTTTCAGAAATTTTATTAACATTAAAAAACGGTAATCCATGTCCAGATGGTAAAGCTATTAGTTTTGGCCTTTTTCTATCTATTTCCCTAATTAAAGAGAATGCATAATGAGAAATTAAACTAGTCGGTATTTCATTGTAATATACAACAGTACCCATTTCGTTTACAAATGAGATTGCATATGTCTCACTTCCCGGATCTATACCTGCAAAAATCATTATACCTCAATCTCGATTCTAATTATTAAATCGTTTTTCTCAATAGAATAAATAAATTTTTTCTCTGATAAAACTCTTTTAATAATATTTTCAGCGAAAACTTTAAAATACTCCGCGTCTTCCTTGTTTTCAAATCTATATATGCCTATTTGTTTTGAATTTGAAGAAAAGGTGTTAATTTTAGAGTTAAATAACTGTGAAACAATATCAAATATGGCGAATAAACCATTAATCTTGCCTTCTTCTGTTGAAAATAAAGAAATTATGTATTCGGAAATTAAAAGAGACAAATCCTTTGGTGTTATGACCGATTTATTAATGACTAGTGCATTTACCGAAATTAACTGTTTTAATAATAAATAGAAAGCCATTACATAGTTTACTTTATCTCTTAAATCACCACTGAAACTCACTTTATCTTTTAAACTATATACCATATCCTCATAAATTTCTATAGCTTGATTAGTGAGGTCATATATCGTCTTGCCTTCTTCTTTAGCTATGCTTTTTAATTTATCATAGAGATCTTCACGCATAAAACATGATTGTCTGTTTTTTTCTTTCATCATGTATACAAATGTATACAAATATACTATTTAAAAGCTAGGCCTAAGAACTATAATCACAAAACGTCCACTATCACTTATCTCATGTCTTAATAAACTGACTTTTATTTCAGCTAAAATATCTTCAATTGCATTAATAATAAAATCTAAGTTGCTCTTATCTGCGTATTTTGTCCAAATCGTACATTTTATATCATTCCCCTCCGATTGACACTCTATATTTTGTAACAAGAAAGAGATAAAAGGTGCATAAAAGATTATGTCTCTAATTAAACTGGAATCTTTAGCGTTATTTTCTACACCTATAGATCTGACATATTGTTTACCAGAATCTACAACTATAGAGAGAAAAAGTTTTCTAAATATTTCGTCCCTCTGAAGAAGGTAATAAATTAGAGGTTCAAAACTTGAGAGTTTTGCTCTCATTGAAGAGTAGGAATGATAAATTTTAGCTAGATTAGATATATCGTTCCAGGAGTTTTGTGTTCTCATAATGAGTTCTATCTCGCTAAGTATTCTATTTAAATATTCATCCACTTTATCATCTATGTTTTGAGAAGCACTTAAAGTTAGAGAAGATAGTAGTCGTCGCTTTATAGTAGTTTCAATATTCCTTAAAATATCTATATTTTCTTTGGTCATAGGATATAGTTTTTTCTCTCCTTTTTTCTTCCCCTCTCTATTTTCTCCCACAAATTATAAGAGCGCTTAGAAGATAAATAATCTTCTATCAGTGGCTGCCCACAAACTGTCATTGATCCATTCGGCTCTTTCTTCATCATAAAAGCAAAGAGTGGAGGTGGGATAGCGGCGCCTGGATTTGAACCAGGGACCTCGGGGTCTCACCGTGGGAGATTACCCCACTTATGAGCCCCGCGGGCTACCAGGCTGCCCTACGCCGCTACCCAATCCCA